>Ga0111539_10005966_pt1 | contig 15730 bp, 11 predicted proteins | sample RhiMethybrSRZTD1_FD_79667 | JGI IMG/M metagenome (GOLD analysis project Ga0111539, IMG submission 79667) | Populus rhizosphere microbial communities from Tennessee, USA - Rhizosphere MetaG P. TD hybrid SRZTD1 (version 2) (version 2) | ecosystem: Host-associated > Plants > Roots > Rhizosphere >... | reverse complement strand
TGCGGCCAAGAAGCGCGGCGCACAGGTGATCGACGAAAACGCTCTGAACGCGATGTTGAAGGGATCATGACGATCGAACGTTACGCACGGGTCACGCTCGACAACGGCGCCAGCGTCTACGCGCGCCTCGAAAACGGTACGGCGGTGCTGTACGACGGCGCGCCCTGGCACGGCGGCGCACCCGAGGCAGCGCGGTCCCGCTCGAACGCGCCGCGCTATTGTGTCCGGTCGAGCCGACCAAGATCCTCGGCATCGGCCGCAACTACGTCGACCACGCGAAGGAGCTCGGCAGCGACGTACCGAGCGAGCCCTTGATGTTCTTGAAGCCCCCCTCCGCGTTGCTCGCGCCGGGAGGCACGGTGCTGCTCCCGCCCGAGAGCGTACGCGTCGATCACGAAGGCGAGCTCGGCGTGGTGATCGGCCGGCGCTGCCGGCGCGTGTCCCGCGAGGCCGCGCTCGACGTGATCTTCGGCTACACGATCGTCTGCGACGTCACCGCCCGAGACCTTCAAGTGAAAGACGGCCAGTGGTCGCGCGCCAAGGGTTTCGACGGCTTCTGCCCGGTGGGGCCTCACGTCGTGCGCAGCGTCGATCCGAGCGCGCTCGGGCTGCGCGTCGAAGTCTCTGGCAGCGTGCGCCAGGACGGCAATACACGCGACATGATGTTCGGGATCGCCGAGCTTATCGCGCACATCAGCGCGGCCATGACGCTCGAGCCCGGCGATCTGATCGCCACCGGAACACCGCAGGGCGTGGGGCCGCTCAAAGCCGGGGACCACGTCGTGGTTCGGATCGATCAGCTCGGCGCGCTCGAGTTCGACGTAAAAAGCGAGTGATCGGGCTCGGGTTCAGGGGCGCTCGAGCGTGACCTGGCAGTTGCCGGCGCAGTTCAAAGTGACGTGCACCGGCGTGGCCGTGCCCGAGCATTGTATCGGAAACCCGGCGAGCGACCCCGTCACCGAAACCTCGCCGCTCGAGGCGACGCTGCCATTGAACTCGCCGCCGGACGTCGAAAAGTTGCAGCCGCTCTGCTGCACGGCGAGCTGCGACCCCACCGCGCTCGGCTGGCAGTGTTGCGTGACCTTCCACAGGCCCGAAACGTCGGGACATTGGGGGCCGTCGTCGTCGTCACTGCAAGCGCCCAGAATCGCGGCGATCGGCAGGGCTCCGAGCAACAAGCAGAGAGCGCGCACTGGCATGCCCACGACTATAAGCGATCTCGCGCGGAGGACACACCGAACGCGCTCGCCGCTGCAATCATCTCGCGCAGTCGGCGGGCAAAGTCCTCCGACACGCCGAAGACGGGCTGCGCGCGATAAAGCTCGAGCGCCCGCCGCACGCCGTGGATCTCGCCCAGGGCCCGCAGCGCTTCGACGCTGGTCTTGGCGACGGGCTTGCCGAACCGGAGGTGAGCGGCGTCGAGCCGGCCGCACGCCACGGCGTGATTGACCTGATAGGCGCAACGGCAAGGATTCGCGGGATTGGCGACACCACAGTGCGCCCGGGTAAATGCATCGAGCGTGGCGCGCGCGCGCGACAATCGCTTTCGAAACGCGGCCTCCGAGATCTCGAGGATGAACGCGGCTTCCGCGGACTCGAGCTCGCAGATCGCGCCCAGCACGAACGCGATGCGCTGCTGCTTGTCGAGCGCCTGCAGCATCGCCTGCGTACAACCGACGAAGATCTCTTCTTCGAGCACACGCTGCTCGGCGCTCTCGAGCGTCTTCGGCTCGATGGCGTTCGCGGGCTGCCCGAGGTCGTCCTCCGCGAGCGAGGCGAACGTCAGCTTGCGAAAGCGACGGCGCTGCCTCAAAAGGTGCCGACTCGCAACCCGATACGCCCACGTCGAAACGCTGCTCTCGCCGCGAAACGTCGAGAGCTGGGTCACGACCAGAATCAGGATCTCCTGGGTCGCATCGCGCGCGTGCTCGGGGAGCCCCAGATAGCGCAGCGCCAGGCGATACAGCGGATCTTGAAGGCGGCGCACCAGGGCCTCGAGGGCGTCGCGATCCCCGGCGCGCGCGCGTTCGGCGAGAGCGTCGAGCGTGTTCACAGCTTCTTTGCCCAGCCTTGGATGGCCGCCGCGATCTCACGCGGCGAATCCTCCTGAATGAAGTGCAGACCGGGCACCGTCACCTCGGTCTGGTTCGGCCAGCGCCGGCACGCGTCGCGCAGCGGGCCCGTGAGCACCCGACCGGGCTCCGCGTTCACGAACAGCTTCGGTAGCGTCGACTGCTCCAGGAAGGACACGTAGCGCTTCACTTCCGCGCAGACCGCGGCCGGCTCTCCGTCGATCGGTAGCTGGCGCGGCCAGGACAGCGTCGGTCGGCGTGCCTCGCCCGGTTCGCGAAACGGCCGCCGATATTCGTCGTGCTCCGCCGGCGTGAGCTTGCGCTGGATGCTGCCCGGCAAGATTTGCTCGACGAACACGTTTTCCTCCAGGATCAACCGCTCGCCGGCGGGTGAGCGCAGTGCCTGAAACCTGGCGCGCGCCGGCGGGGGAAAGCCTTCCCACGCGAGGATCCCCACGATCGCCTCCATGTAGGCGATGCCGCGCACGCGCTCCGGGTGCCGGCGCGCCCAATCGAAGCCGAGCGCCGATCCCCAGTCGTGCACGACGAGCACCACGGGGCGCGTGAAGCCGAGCGTTTCCAGGAAAGCTTCGAGGAAGTCACGGTGCTCGAAAAACGAATAGCGGTCAGGACCGCCCGGCACGAGCTTGTCCGAGTCGCCCATGCCGATCAGATCCGGTGCGATGCATCGGTAGTGGCTCGAGAGCGGCGCCACGATATTGCGCCACAGGAACGAAGACGTGGGGTTACCGTGGAGGAAAATCATCGGGTCGCCCGTTCCACGTTCGACGTACGCCATCGAGTAACCGGCGACTTTCGCGAGCTTCTTTTCGTTCGGTGCGGTCATCGTTGTCTCCCGCGTGCGAGGCTTGTTCCGCGCACGCAATGGTTTAGGGACCGCGACGGCAAACCTTGTGACCAATCCGTGCAGAAATCTGTACAGGGTGCGCACCGGACGCACGGGGGGCTGTACAGAACCCTGCACACCGCGCTCCGCGGGCCGTTTTTCCCCGCAATAGGACGCCGATGGCACCCGGCACGACCGGTGCAATCCCCGGCGCCCGACTGCCTAAGAAAGGAAACACGAAAACCATGGGACGCTCGATTCGCTCGATTCATCACGCTTGTCTTGCCGCGATTGCTCTCTTCGCCACGGCCACACAGGCCCTGGCGCAGGCACCCCAGCCCGGTGAGTCGAGCGTTCCCCAGGCGCTACCGCCGGCGCCCGCCCCCTCCGCGCCCGCACCCGGCGCGCCGAGCGCGCAGCCCGAGCTCGGATACGCTCCGCAACCCGGATACGCTCCGCAACCCGGATACGCTCCGCAGCCCGGATACGCTCCGCAACCCGGATACGCTCCGCAGCCCGCGTACGCTCCACAGCCGGGATACGCTCCGCAACCCGGATACGCGCAGCCGGGCTTCGCCGGCCAGCCTGGTTACCCCCAGCAACCTGGATACGCTCAACCGGGCTACGGTGCACCTGACACGGCGCCGGCGTCCGCGAACCCGAGCGTGCACAAGCACGACGGCTTCTACATGAGACTCGGGCTCGGCTTCGGCTCGCAGGGGTTGGATGCGTCGGGCAAAGACGGTGACGTCGACATGGGTAGCGCGAACGGGAGCGGCTTCAGCCTGATGTCCGAGTTCGCGCTCGGCGGCACGGTCGGCTCGGGGTTCGTCATCGGCGGCGGCGTGTACACGGCGACGCTCCCCGGCGGGGAAATGTCGGTCGAGGCGAACTCGGCCGATGGCTCCACCGCCCAGGCGGACCTCGAGGTCAGTCCCTTCGGTATCGTCGGCCCGTTCGTCGATTGGTACGTGAACCCTGCAAACGGCTTGCACCTGCAGGCGGGAGTTGGCTTCGCAACCACCTCTTTCGTCGAGCCGTACGACAACGAAGACTCGGTCGACCTGACGGGTCCCGGCTTCATGGCGGGCGTCGGTTACGAGACCTGGATCGGCGAACAGTGGAGCATGGGCGGCGTCGCGCGCATCATGTACGCCTCGCTGGACGGTGAAGATCCGTCGGACAGTGACGAGGTGTACGAGGCCAACGTGCTCGTCCCGGGCGTGCTGTTCTCGGTCACCTATCACTGATGTGGCTTTCGCCGGGCGGGCGTGGAAGTCTCGCATGCGGTCGTGACGCGCCCGATCCTGATCAGCATCGTGGTCGCCGCCGTGATCCTGGCCCTTGCTGCGATTGCGATCGTGGTGCGACTCGCAGAGGTCGAACGTTCGGGCCCGGCGCGCTGTGCGCCGGGCCTGGTCGCGCTCGGCCCGCGCTGCTGCGGCGAGGGTCAGAAGCTTGCCGCGGGGCGCTGCGTCGGCACGCCCAAGCGCTGCGGGCCTGGAATGCGCGCCACTGACGGGCCGCGGCCGGGCTGCGTCGCCGAAGAGCGGCGGATCAAGATCGCCAGTGCCACGCTGGAGCTGTCGCCGAGCGAATGGGAGCCGCAGCGTGCGCTCGAGGCCCGCAAGGTGAACGTCGAAGGGTTTTCGATCGACGCCAGCGAGGTCACACTGCAAAGGTGGCAGGCATGCACGAGCGCCGGGACTTGCCCGGCCTTGCGCGAGCCCGAGCCCGGCCGCCCGGTGACAGCGGTATCTGCGGAAGACGCCGAGCGCTTTTGCCGTTTTTCCGGCGGCCGGCTGCCGACCACCGACGAGTGGCTACTGGCAGCCGCGGGACCGAGCGGGCACAGGTTCGCCTGGGGTACCACGGGACTGGTGTGCCGGCGGGCGGTGTTCGGGCTGGTCGCGGGTCCGTGTGCGGAGGGCAGCGAGGGTCCGGAGATCTGCGGTTCTCGACCCGACGGTGCAACGCCCGAAGGCTTGCTCGACCTCACGGGTAACGTCGCTGAATGGACGCGTGACGCCGGCGACGAGTACCGCGCGCTCGGCGGCTCGTATCTTTCCAAGGTCGCGGCCGAGCTCACGACCTGGGCAGTCGACCCGAGCGAAAGCGCCGCGCCGCACATCGGGTTTCGTTGCGCTTACGCGGCGCACTGAGCGCCTCAGTCCTTGCCGACGATCCCGATCTTCGCTTCGTAGACGAGCTTGCCGTACGTCGGATCCTTGATCTCGATCGAGAACTCGTTCGGCACCTTGATCGTGACCTTGGACGGCGGATTCTTCCAAGGCCTGGCTCCACGGTCCTTGCCCACGAGCTTGATCGCAATGCTGTCGTCTTTCTCGTCCGTGAACTCGATCTGCACCTTGTGGAGAAGCTTCAGCCTTTGGCCCTGCATGTGGGACACCGTCCACCAGCGCTTTTCGTCCTTGTCCTTGGTGAAGTGCATGATGTCCTCGCGGATCTCGTGGCGGGCCTTCGCCATGCACTGGTTTTGCTTCTTCGGGTTGTCCTTCGACTTCGCGGCGCACTCTTTTTCGGCTTTCTCGCCGGGTTCCGAGTTCGCGAACGCCAGCACGAAGCTCACGTCGGGCGCAGTGATGATGTCCTCTGGCGTGCGCTGCGGTTTGGGCATGCCGGTTTCGGGATCGGTCTTGTCCTTGTCGGCTTTGTCCTTGCCCTTGTCCGCGGTCTTCTCCGACTTCTCTTCGGATCCGCCGGCTGCTTCGTCGGAGTCGCTCGGCTCCTTGGCAGCGGCTTTGGCTGGAGTCTTTGCCGACTCGGAGCCAGCCTCGGGAGCTCCCCCGCCGCCACAGCCGGCGGCGATCATCAGGCATCCAATCAACGCGGCGATCTGGGCGAACGCAGTGTGAAATCGCATCCCCGGCACCCTAGTACCGCGGTTTTTTCGAGTCCACGGGGTTGCCAGCGTTCCTTGCAGCGGCGGCTCGAACGCGCGCCTTTCCTGCCCCTGAAGCGCGAGCTGCGGCGCGACCGCTCGTGCCCGCGAAGCGCTAAGCTCACGGCTCGATGACGGCCGCAATCCTCTGCATCGGCACCGAGCTCACGCGCGGCGAGCTCGTCGACACCAACTCCGCGTGGCTGGCAGACGCTCTGACCACACTCGGCTTCGAGGTCGCGGTGCTCGACTGCACCGATGACGAGCCGGAACGGATCCGGCAGGCGCTGCGTCGCTTGTGCGCGGCGCACGAGACCCTGATCTGCACGGGCGGCCTCGGACCGACCACGGACGACCTCACCACCGAATGCGCTGCGGCGGTGCTCGGCGTGCCGCTCGAGCGCGATCCGGCGTCGCTCGAGGCGATCCGGGCGCGCATGGAGCGCTTCGGCCGCAAGATGGCGCCCTCGAACGCGAAGCAGGCCGATTTTCCCGCGGGTGCGCGGATCCTGCCCAATCGAGAGGGCACGGCGCCGGGCTTCGCGGTGCGCATCGATCGCGCGCTCGCGTTCTTCATGCCCGGCGTGCCGCGCGAGATGAAGTCGATGTTCGAGGCCGAGGTGGTACCGGCGCTGCGCCCGCTGGTGGCCGCGGAGCTCCATCAGGTGCGGCTCAAGACTTTCGGCATGCCCGAGTCCGCGGTCAACGACCGGCTGGCGGGGATCGAAGCGGAGCACGGCGTCGTGATCGGCTATCGCGCGCACTTTCCCGAGATCGAGGTCAAGCTTCTGGCTCGCGATCGCGATCTCGCCAAGGCCGAGGCGCGCGCCCGCGCGGCCGCCGCCGAAGTCAGAGCGCGACTCGGCGATGTCGTCTACGGCGAAGGCGACGTCACGCTGCCGGAAGTCGTCGGGCAGCTCCTGGTCGAGCAGAAGCTCGGTTTGTCCGTCGCAGAATCCTGCACCGGCGGGCTGCTCAGCGAGCTCATCACCGCGCGCTCCGGCGCCAGCGCGTTCTTCGCGGGTGGCATCGTGAGCTACTCGAACGACGTCAAGGAACGCTTACTCGGTGTGGACCGCGAGCTCCTGGTGCGTCACGGCGCCGTCAGCAGCGAGGTCGCGCGCGCGATGGCCGAGGGCGCGCGTAAAGCCCTGCGCACCGGCGTCGGGGCCGCGATCACCGGCGTCGCCGGACCCACCGGCGGCACCACCGAAAAGCCGGTCGGCCTGGTTCACTACGCGGTCGCCACCGAGCACGCTTGCTTCGATCGCAAGCTGAATTTCCCCGCGGCGCGCCAGCAGATCCAGATGGTCTCCGCGTTCCGTGCCCTCGCGTTGATCCGCGACGTACTGCTCGGCAAAGCAGCGCCCGAGTCGCCATGAGCACCAAGCTCCGCGCATTCTTCGGGCTGCCCGTCCCGGAAGCGGCCAAGCCGAGCCTCGCCGCTGCGATCGAGCGCATGCAAAAGAGCGCCCAAGGAACGCTACTATCGCCGCGCTGGCAACCTGCCGACAAGTTCCACGCCACCCTCAAGTTTCTGGGCTGGGTCGAGACCGCGCGGCTCGACGAGCTGTGGTCGATGGCGCTCGTGTTCGCACGCGTCTTGCCGCCGCTCCGCGCGGAGCTGACGGCGGTGAAGAGCTTCGGCCCGCCGCGCCGCGCGCGCGTGATCGTCGCCGCGCTGGCCGACAAGAGCGGCGCGCTGGCGCGGCTGGCAGAAGCGCTGGAAACGGGCGCCGAGGGCCTCGGTTTCGCACGCGAAGAGCGCGAGTTTCGCCCGCACGTGACGCTCGCGCGCCTGAAGGACCCGGGCAACGTCACGCCCTGGCTCGACGCCGCTGCGCTCGAGCCCGCGCCGATCACCTTTCCCGAGCTCTGCTTGTACCGCTCGGACCTGTCGCCGAACGGCGGGATCTACACCGTGCTCGAGCGCCTTCGGCTCTCGGGCGCTTAGGCCTGCGCTACCGGCCGCGGCGCGTTGGCGTCACCGTTGGTCGGCGCCGGGATCCGCTCGAACGTGAGCTCGTGGCCCGCGCGATCGATCTTGATCGTGTCGCCAGGCGCGTACTCGCCGGCGATGACCTTGCGCGCGAGGCCGTCCTCGACGTAGCGCTGGATCGCCCGCTTGAGCGGGCGCGCGCCGAACTGCGGGTCCCAGCCGACCTCGGCCAGGAAATCCTTGGCCGCGTCGCTGACCTCGAGCGAAAGCTCGCGGTCCTCGAGTCGCTCGCGCAGGTGCTCGAGCTGGATCTCGACGATGCGCCGCAGGTGCTCGCGTCCCAGGCGCTGGAACACCACGATTTCGTCGAGGCGATTGATGAACTCGGGGCGGAACTGCAGCTTCAGCGCGTCCATCGCTGCCAGCTGCATCTTCTTGCGCTTTTCGTCCTCACTGAGCCCGCGGTCCTCGGCGATCTCCGCGAGCGCGGTCGAGCCGATGTTGCTGGTCAGGATGATCACCGTGTTCTTGAAGTCGACGGTGCGCCCCTGGCCATCGGTCAGCCGCCCGTCGTCGAGCAGCTGGAGCAAGGTGTTGAACACGTCCGGGTGCGCTTTCTCGATCTCGTCGAACAGCACGACGCTGTACGGACGGCGCCGCACCGCCTCGGTGAGCTGCCCGCCCTCGTCGTAGCCGACGTAACCCGGCGGCGCGCCGATCAGCCGGGCCACTGCGTGCCGCTCCTGGTACTCGCTCATGTCGATCCGGATCATCGCGCGCTCGTCGTCGAACAGGAACTCGGCGAGCGCCCGCGCCGTCTCCGTCTTGCCGACGCCGGTCGGACCCAAAAACAGGAACGAACCGATCGGCCGGCGCGTGTCGCCGAGGCCGGCGCGCGAGCGCCGCACCGCATTGGCGACGCTGACCAGCGCCTCGTCCTGACCGACCACGCGCTGCCGGAGGTTGTCCTCCATCCTGAGCAGCTTGTGCATCTCGCCTTCGAGCATCTTGGTGACCGGAACCCCGGTCCACTTCGACACGATGGCGGCGATGTCTTCGTCGGTCACCTCTTCGCGCAGGAAGCTGCCCTGTTCCTGAACCTTGGCGAGCTCGGCGCGCAGCTGCTCGACCTCCTTGTCGAGCGCGGGGATCTTGCCGTACTGAATCTCGGCGGCCTTGCCCAGGTCTCCGCGCCGGCGCGCCTGCTCTTCCTCGGCGCGCAGCTGGTCGATCTGGGCCGACTTTTCGCGCACCTTGCCGATGATCTCCTTCTCGCGCAACCACTGCGCGCGCATCGCGTCGCGCTGCTGCGAAAGATCGGCGATGATGCGCTTGAGCTCCTCGAGCCGCGCCCTCGAGGTCTTGTCCTTCTCTTGCTTGAGCGCCTGCTCCTCGATCTTGAGGCTCAAGATCTTGCGCTCGAGCTGGTCGATCTCGAGCGGCATGCTGTCGATCTCCATCTTGATTTTGCTGGCCGCCTCGTCGACGAGATCGATCGCCTTGTCGGGCAGAAAGCGATCGGTGATGTAGCGATTCGACAGCATGGCGGCCGCCACCAGCGCCGAATCCTGGATGCGGATGCCGTGGTGCACTTCGTAGCGTTCCTTGAGCCCGCGCAGGATCGCGATCGTGTCCTCGACCGTCGGCTGCGACACCATCACCGGCTGAAAACGCCGCTCGAGCGCCGCGTCCTTTTCGATGTGTTTTCGGTACTCGTCGAGCGTCGTGGCGCCGATGCAGCGCAGCTCGCCGCGCGCCAGCGCGGGTTTCAGCATGTTCGCCGCGTCCATCGCGCCCTCGGCGGCGCCCGCTCCGACCAGGGTGTGGAGCTCGTCGATGAACAGGATGATGCCGCCCTGCGAGTCTTCGATCTCCTTGAGCACCGCTTTCAGCCGGTCCTCGAACTCGCCGCGGAACTTCGAACCGGCGACCATGCTCGCCAGATCGAGCGCCAGAATGCGCTTGTCCTTGAGCGATTCGGGCACGTCGCCGCGCGCGATGCGCTGCGCGATGCCCTCGGCGATCGCGGTCTTGCCCACACCCGGCTCGCCGATCAAGACCGGGTTGTTCTTGGTGCGGCGGCTCAAAACCTGGAGCACGCGCCGAATCTCTTCGTCGCGCCCGATCACCGGGTCGAGCTTGCCGCGGCGCGCGAGCTCGGTGAGATCGCGAGTGTACTTCTCGAGCGCCTGGAACTTGCCCTCGGGGTCCTGATCGGTGACGCGCTGGCTGCCGCGGATCTGCGCGAGCGCGTGGAGGATCTTGTCGTACGAGATCCCGTTGCGATCGAAGACCGCCTGCACGTCCTTGTCGGTCTTGGCGGCCGCGAGCAAGAAGTGCTCGACCGAGACGTAGTCGTCCTTGAGCTTCTTGGCTTCCGCTTCGGCCTGGTTCAAGAGCGGCACCGTACGGCGCCCGAAGCTCGGCTCCGCCCCTCCGGACACCTGCGGAAGGCTCTTCGTCCGCTCGGCCAGATCCCTCACCAGAGCCTTCGGGTCCGCGCCCGCCCGCTGCATCAGCGGCCCGCCCACCCCGCCCTCTTGCTCGAGGATCGCGGTCAAAATGTGCTCGGGGATGACCTCGGGGTTGCCGCGCTGCATCGCGGCGTTGGCTGCGGCCCGCAGCGCTTCCTGGCTCTTCGTCGTGAGTCGATCCATTCGCATGACAGTCTCCGTCTTGGGCGCGAGTTTTGTCGCACGGACGCCGCCCGTCTCACCATCCTCCGCGGTGCGAGGGACACGGTCGGGCACGCTTCGTGCCGAGGCCCCAAGGTAAGTCGCGGCCCGCCCGGATCAAGGCCGCCACAGTCCCGGGTGTGCGTGCGAATTACTGGGCGCGAGCTTCGAGTTTCGTCGCCGCCGCCGCGGCACGCTGTTTCGGCTCGTAGTAAAGGTACGCCGCCGCGCCGCCATCGGAGGCCTTGACCGGCATCGTGGCTCGAAGCCGATACTCGAAGGTCGCGGTCGCGCTCGGCTGGAGGCTGGTCAGGTACAGCGTGAGCTGCTTGCCGGTCAGTTCGTAGTGCGACAGCTGCGCATTCGCCTTGTAGGCGTCGAGGTCTTCGGTGAGCACGGCAAACCCCGGGGGGACCCCGAGCGTGACGAGCACCATGCTCTGCTCGCTCGCCGTGTTGTTCACGACGCGGACCGTCGCCTTGACGGTCTCGTTGACGGCCAGCGCCGTTCGGTCGTAGCCCACGCTCACCGACAGCGGGCCGGGCGGCGCCGGCGGCACGAGCGCCCAGGGCAAATAGTGGCTACCGACCAGGTTGTAGCTGACCTTCCCGGTGCCGACGAAGCTCAGACCGACCTGATGGGAGCCGGTGCGGGCGTACTGGCCGAGGTCGACCGTCGTCATCACGTCCGACTGATCGGCGGTCAGGTTCAGCGTGGTGAAGCGCGTGCCGTCGACCGCAACCTCGAGCGTCCCGACGGCGCCATCAGTGCCCTTTTTCGCCGCCAGCAAGAGCGTGCGCAAGGCCCAGATCGTGGCCTGCGTGGACCCGAAGTTGCCCACCGGGTCTTTCGAGTGGGTGAGGAAAGCGAGCGCGCCGTCCACGCTGCTCTTGTACGCGCTGGCCATCAGAAACGCGTGGGCGACCAATGCCGTCGTGGTCACCTTGGCATCGTCGCCACCGGCGTAGAACTGCGTCTGGGTGCCCGCCGAATCCCAGAAGACGAGCTCGCCCTGCGTCTGTTTTTTGCTCTCGAGCTCCGCCAGGAGCGCCGTGGTTTGCGGATCGCCCGGCGCCGCCGCCGCGAATGCGTTGGCGACGATTCCCAGCGTGTACCCGTCGCTCGCTTCGGTGCCGAGCTTGCTGCTCACCAACGAGAGACCGCGCGCGAGCTCGCCGCCAGCGTAGCCGCTCGACGCGAGCGCCCAGACCACGAACGCGGTGTTGCGCACCACGCTGGTGTGAAACGAGAAAAACTCGCTCTGATCGCCCTTCCAGGATCCGTCGGCCTGCTGCTGGGCCAAGAGCCAGTTCCGCGTGCGCTCTATCATGGCCTGGTCGACCGCGTGGACCCGGGCCATGTCGGAGAACTCCATCAAGCCGAACGCGGTGACGGACAGGTACGGTGCGGGATCTTGCGTGCCGAACCATGAAAAGCCGCCACCCGGGTGCTCGAACGTCAAGAGCCGCTGGTAACCGGCCGACATCAGGCTCTCGGCTTTGAGCTCGATCTCGGGCGTGATCTGGTTTGTTTGCTTCATGTACTCCGTGACCAGCACGTTCGGCCACGCAGTCGATGTCGTCTGCTCGAAGCAGCCGCTCGGAACCTGCAGCATGCTGTCCATCCCGCTCACGACCTGCGACAGGAACGCGGGATAGACCTCGAGCTTCAGATCGGGCGACCCGGCCACGGCGTTCGCCGGAAAGCTCACGCCGAGCGCGGCGTTGCCCGCGGCGAGCGATCCCGAGACCGCGCTCGGAAACGCCTTGCCGTCGGGCACTACGAGCACCTTGCGCGCGACGGCGTCGGACTTTTTCGCACCAATCCCTTTCACGGTCAGCGTCTGGAGACCGACGCTCTCGACGCGCACCGGAAACGCGATGCCCCCCACCTGATTCGGGGCCAGAGTGATGGTTTGCTTCGTGCCTCCCAGCGCCGTGTACCAGGGCATCGGCTCGATCTCGATCCGAACCTCCTGCGCCGTGGGCAGGTAGTTGTAGACGGCGATCGGAAACGTGACCTCGTCGCCGCGCGTGAGCGTGGCCGGGAAATCGACGTCCACGAAGAAGTCCTGGAAAACCTTGACTCCGCTCGTCCCGCCGCCGAGCTTGCCCGAGGCGCTGTGCGCCAGCGCCGACACTCGCCACTCGGTGATGCTGTCGGCCATGTCGACGTCGATCGTCGCCTTGCCGTCGGCACCGGTGATCACGGCCGGGTTCACGTAGAGCGTTTCGGGAAATTGGTCGCGCACGCGGGGCCCGCTCGCCTCGCCCCCGCCGCCCGAACCGCCCGTGCCGCCGGTTCCAGCGCCACCGCTGAATCCGCCGTTGCCCGCCGCGCCGCCGAAACCAGCGCCGCCGACGCCGCCACCGTTTATACCCCCGACGAAAGTCGGCGGTAAACCCAGGTCCGCGAAACCGAGCGTGATTACTTCGTCGTCATCGGTGGTTTCCCGTTCGTCCGGGCCGCTGGTTCGGAGCTTGATATCCGAGCTGTACGTCCCGATTTCGTTCGCGTAGCGCGTGCCCCAGAAGTCGTAGGCTTCGATCGCCTTCGAAAGCCGCTCGCTCAATGCCTGACTGAACGTCGTTGAAAGCTTCGCGCAGTAGTATTGGGCGGGCGTGCAGCCGTCCGCGACGAGCTGATTCACCGTCGCGGTCACCACCGGTTTCACCAGCGCGACCAGGCGAGCCTTTTCGGTCTCGTAGTAAGGCGCGAGAATGCCTCGCGCTTCCGCGACGACGGCCGGCCAGCTTCGCACGTGCAGACCCGTGACCGACGGCGCTCCGAGCGCCGCCAGCGCTGCGGCGCTGCGCGTCTGCGCTGCAGCCGCCTGCGCAGGGTCGATCGCTCGCGTGGCGTCGAACAGCAGATCGGCGAGCGAAAACGGCGGCGCCGTGAGCTCGTAGTGCGGCTCGGCGTACGCGTCCTCGAGCTCGAAAAAGCTGCGCAGTAGCCCCGGCCGCGCGTCGACCAGCGCGTACACCGCCTCGTCGACCACCTGAACTCCCAGCGCGGCCGGCGCTGGTTTGCCCGCTTCGTCGGTAACGGAAAAGGTCAGCTTCGCAGGCTCACCCGGGCCATAAACCGGCTTGTCGGTGCTGAGCGCGACGTCGAGCGCCGAGCTCCGCCGTGTGAAGATCGTGCGCCCCGAACGCGCGACGTTACCGTCGTCGTCGACGACGTAAGCCTCGATCCGGCTGCTGCCGAGCAAGCTCGTATCGAGCGCCATCGTGAAGCGGCCCTTGCCGTCCGAAAGCTCGAGCGTGCGCATGTCGACGGCCTGGCCTTCGCTGAGCCAATCGACGTAGGCTCGCGCCTCTTTCTTCGAGGTGATGACCTCGACCTCGACGGTCTGCCCGAGCTCGTACACGCTGCGATCGGTGCGCACCAGCACGTGATCCGACCCACTCTGCGCTCCCAGGTCGAAGTTCTGCGTGACGGTCTTGCCGTCGATCGGGACCGTCACCAGGAACGACGCGGCAGCGCTGCCGCTACGGGGGGTGAAAGCGATCGTCGCGTAACCGAAGGCGTCGGTCATGACGATTGAAGTGGTGCCCTCGACCTGGACCGTGACCGAAGCCGTGGCGACCGGTGCGCCGAGGGGATCGGTGACGAACAGATGGAGCCGGTTCTCCACGCCGGGCACGAGCACCGTCGCCTCCGGAATCAGCGAGATGCGCGCGGGCTGCGCAGCGACCGTAAGCGCGCGCTCCTTGGTCACGGCCTGGCCCGCTGTGTCGGTGACGACGGCGCGCAGCGTAACGAGCGCATTGCCTTGATCGAGCGGCAGACCCGCCAGCGTCGTCGGCAACGCGAGTGAAAAGTTCAGCTTGCCGTCCGCGTCGGTCTTGCCAACGACCTTGGCGAACACGGTTTCCCCGACGTCGAGCGCGAGCGCCTCGAGCGTCACGTCCGCCGTTCCGACCGGTTTGCCGAAAAAATAGGCCGCGTCGAGGGTCCCCGTCACGGTCGCCCCCGGTTCGTAGAACGCGCGGTCGACGTCGACTCCGACTCGAAACTTCGGCAACGCGTAGCGCGACACCTCGACCGTTTTCTCGGTTTTCGAAACTCCCACCGAAGCCTTGACCTTGAAGGTCCCCATGTTGACCACGCGGCCGATCTGGAAGCGGCCGGCGGCGATGCCGTGCTCGTCGGTGACGGTCTCTCGCTTGTGGATCTTGTTGCCTTTGCCGTCCTCGATTTCGAACAGCACCTTTTCGTTCGCGAGCGGCTTGTTCTCCGGCGGCGCGAGCGCAACCGTGCGCAGATACACGGTTTGACCGGGTTGGTAGAGCGGCTTGTCGGTCGTCAGCAGCACCTTGCGGCCGGGCTCGTCGACCGCAAGGCTCCCGTCGAGCGCGGCCGTGGTTCGATCACGCGAGGTCTCCGTCAAAACCGTGAAGTCTCCGACCTCGGGCAGAGCGAGCTCGAACACCGCGTCGCCGGCCGGACCAGTGGTTGCCGAACGAGTCTCGATCTGCTCTTCGCCGCGCTTGATCGATAGAGTCACCGGCGCGCCGGCGATAGGCTCGAGTGTGAACGGATTTTGCGCGAGCACCCGATAGGTCGTGGGCTTTCCCTTGCGAATGGTCGACGGACCGTCGAGCTTGAGCTCGTAAGGAACGACCACGCGTAAGAGGCTCCTCGTGACGCGCAAGCTCCCACCGTCCTCGATCAGCACGCTCGAACGCACCCAGTCCGCTTGCCGCGCCAGATCCAACGGCAGCGTGAAGCTCGCGACGACGACCTGGGTACCCAGCGCGTCTACGCGGTACGAGACCGATCGCTTCTCGAGCGTCTTCTTTCCGTCCACCTCGCGAACCGAAACGTCGAGCGCTCCACTCGCGGCCTTGGCCAGAGAGATGACCGGAAACTCGATCGTCAGGCTGTCACCCTCGACGCGGCCGACGATCAGCGATTCGTCGACCCTGATCAGCCCGTTCGAGGATTGGTCCGGGGGCTGACCGAGGTGGTCCGCCGGCGGTCGGTTGGTCTGGACGTCGCCGTCCGAGCACCCCGCCGCGGCCGCGATTCCAAGGAGCACGGCTCCCGCAAACACCCGCATCCGCTCGATTCGCCTCGCCGCCATTCGCACGTTCCTCCGATGCGCCGGCCTGTGCCAAGTCTTTCGGCCGCGGATCGACTCAAGCAAAGTCGATGCCGGCCTAAGCCCCGCGCGGGCGGCACACTTCGGCACACAGGGGCGTTCGGACGCGGCGATCTAAGGCGGGGGGATGGTGGTCTGGCGCCGAGACGGGGCGCCCGCGACATGCGCCCCGTCCCGTGGCTAGG
>Ga0111539_10005963_pt1 | contig 15735 bp, 7 predicted proteins | sample RhiMethybrSRZTD1_FD_79667 | JGI IMG/M metagenome (GOLD analysis project Ga0111539, IMG submission 79667) | Populus rhizosphere microbial communities from Tennessee, USA - Rhizosphere MetaG P. TD hybrid SRZTD1 (version 2) (version 2) | ecosystem: Host-associated > Plants > Roots > Rhizosphere >... | reverse complement strand
TGGAAAAAGTGATCACGAAATGATAATGTATCCGTTTTACTGGGCCTCTTTTTCGCAGCGCGACATCGATCCCAAAATAAAGTCACCCGATTCGCGCGGCCCCTCGCACTGAAAACTCGTGCCGTTGGATACCCCGAGACCGTTGCTCGATTCGGCGGGCTTCCGCCGAAATCAAGCGCAAAACGAGGGTAGGGACCGTAACCGATCGGAGCGTAAAATTCTGAAGCACGGTCGATTCGATACACACGCGCCACGCGCACGCGACCGTGCCGATACGAAGTCGCCATTCCTATCGGATGAGCGAATTCGCCTTATGGATAATTCCAATGGCCTTGCTGAATGGGCATTCAGTTTTCGGTGGACACCTCGCCGGGTACGATCGACGGTGTCTGGCAAAGCCCGAGACTAAGGTAGAACGAGTATCACCGAGGTAGAACAAGTATCACTTTCGTCATTTTCCTCCCTCTAACTCTCTCTACGAGCCTACGAGCGCATGGTTAGTACCTTCCCCCAAAGATCCGCCGCGCTACGCATCCCCGAAGTCATCGCTCCACCCAAGCGGGTTGCGTCGCGCCGAACCGAGGTCGAATTTCCCGCCGATTGGCCCGCCCCCGGGCCCATCGACCTCGCGATCCACGACTTGCCCCATGCGTCGTCCGCGCTCGAGTGGTGGTACGTCAACACGCACTTCGAGACGGAGGACGGGCGCGAGCTGGCGATCTTCGCGGCGTTCTTCCGCGAGCTCAAAGGAGTCCATTCGGTCACCGGTGAGCCCGAGTACGCGCATTCCATCGCTTGGGCGTTGAGCGATCCCGCCCGGCAGCGCTTCACGCCGTGCTGCGCTGTCGATCTCGGCTCCCCCGAATTCGGGCTGCGCAAGCTCGACGAGGGCGCCGGCGTCGATGACGAGCGTCTGAACCGCGCCATGCGCGAAGTGCTTTCGCGCGGCCGGGTCCCCGGTCCCACCAAGATGTTCGAAAAGGACGCGCTCGTCGGTCAGGACAAGCTCGAGCTCGACTACGGCGGCGATCGCTTCACCAGATGCGCCGACGGCAGCTACGAGCTGCGCCTCTACGACGCGAACACCAAGACCGGCTGCAATCTCACGTTCAAGCCGAAGAAGCCCCCCACGCGTCATGGCGAGGATGGGGTCTGCCACGGCGTGCACGACGAGCTCATGTTCTATTACTTCATCCCGCGCTGCGAGCTCCGTGGCAGCGTCGTTGTGGACGGCGAAGAGCTCGCGCTCCGCCGAGGCAGCGGCTGGTACGATCACGAGTTCGGCTTCGTTCCCAAGAAGAAGGCGAGCCCCGTCAAATCCGCCAAACCGATGGGCCGCACCGTTTGGAACTGGGCCGGGATCCAGCTCGAGAACGGCGTCGACATCAACATCTACTCCATCCGCCGCATCGCGACCGGCGAGGTCCTCGACAACCGCGTCATCATCAGCGACGCGCAAGGGCGGCGCCGCGCCTATGACGACGTGACCTTCGAGCCGGTCGGCACCTGGAGCAGCACGCGTTCCTTCGTCGAGTATCCGACCAGCTGGACGCTCAAGGTGCCCGAAGCGAAGATCGATCTTCGCATCGACGCGACCTTCGCCGACCAAGAGGTGGTCACCGTCATCTCCGATCCCGGTTTTTGGGAAGGGCAGGTCGGCGTGCGCGGCTACTACGGCGGCACGGCGGTGTCGGGCCGTGGATGGGTCGAGCGCAAGGGCGTTCGCCACAACCAACTCGACGACTTCTTCAAAGCCGCGGGCAAAGAGGTGCGAAAGCAGGTTTCGCGCGTGCTGCCCCTCGAGCCCCGACCGGGGGACCAGATGCGCCAGCTCGTCTCGCGCCGCGGCGAGAACCCGCACACCGACGGGCTCGACCCCGCGCAGCTCGGCCGCACCTTGGCCAAGCCGATCCGCGAGATCGTCGACCGCGGCGGCAAGGCGTGGCGATCGTACGCCGCGCTGGCCTGCATCGACGTCGTGGGGGGCGATTCGCGCAAGTACGTGCATTGGCTCGCCATGCCCGAGCTCTTGCACGTCGGTTCGCTCATCGTCGACGACGTCGAGGATCGCTCCGACGTGCGCCGCGGCGGGCCGACATCGCACAAGATCTACGGCGAGCCCATCGCCATCAACGCCGGCACCGCGGCGTACTTCCTCTGCGAGCCCGATATGGATGGCTTGCCTGCCGAAACCAAGGTTCGCATCTACGAGCTTTATTTCGACGGCATGCGCGCGGGACACGCCGGCCAGGCGATCGACATCGACGGTCTCGCCGAGGTCGTCCCGCAGGCTCTCGAAACGGGCGACATCAGCGAGCTCGAACGCCGCGTCCTCGCCATTCACCGTCTCAAGACGGCCGTGCCGGCCGGTATGGCGGCGCGCATCGGTGCCATCTTGGGGCGCGGAACCGAGACCCAGATCGACGGTGTCGGCAAGTACTTCGAAGCGGTGGGTCTCGCCTTCCAGATCGTCGACGACGTGCTCAACTTGCGCGGCTTCAAGGGCGACCTGAAATCGCGTGGTGAGGACATCCAGCAGGGCAAGCTCACGCTCCCCGTCATCAAAGCCCTCGGCAAACTCAACAAGAAGGACCGCCGCTGGCTCTGGAAGACGTTGTCGAGCAAGCCGCAAGACATGCAGATCGTCGGCAAAGTCATCGACAAGCTCGAATCGGTGGGCGCCATCGAAGAGTGCGCTCGCGAGGCCCGCGAGCTCGTCGAAAGCGCCTGGGCGCGGCTCGATCCGATCGTCCCCGATACGCAATACAAGGTGATGTTCCGTGCCTTCGGCTGGTACGTGCTGGAACGTCACTACTGAGCTCCGCGCCCGCTCGGGCTCCGCCATCCGACGATGTCCACGGTAGACCCCTTCGAGGCATTGCCCGCGGGGTCGGTCGGCCGTGATACGAAGTCCGTATTGAGCGGCCGAACCAGGAGCAAATGGGACACGATAAGGGGGCTCTTGGCACGTCCGAGCGCCCCTTGGCTCATCGTCGCGCTCGCCATCCTTCTGTCGAGTCCGAGCCTCTTCACGGGGCTCGTCGCGGACGACTACATCCACGAGCTCATGATGCGCGAGCATCCGGGCATCGCCGGCTATGCGTTTCGCCCGTTCGACCTCTTCGCCTTTGCCAACGGTGACCCGGCGCGAACGCGCCTGCTGATCGACGAAGGGGTGTTCCCCTGGTGGACCGATCCCGAGGTGCTCCTCGCCTTTTTGCGCCCCATCACCTCGGCCACGCACTATCTCGACCATCTCTTGTGGCCCGACGCGCCCCTCATGATGCACGCGCAAAGCCTCGTCTGGTTTGCGCTCCTGCTCGGCGTGGTGGGGGCCATCTACCGGCGTTTCGCGCGGGCTCCGTGGATCGCGGGCCTTGCGCTCTTCCTTTACGCGATTGACGACGCGCGCGCGACGACCGTGGCGTGGCTCGCCAACCGCAATGCGCTCGTCGCGCTCACCATCGCTCTGCCCGCGCTGCTCGCCTACGACAAATGGCGCCGCGACGACGCCCGTGCCGCGGCTTGGCTCGCGCCGCTCATTCTCGGCATAGGCTTGCTGGGAGGGGAGTCGGCGCTGCTCGTCGTGCCGTACCTTTTTGCGTACGCGCTGTTTCTCGACGATGGGCCGCTGCTCTCGCGCCTTCTTCGATTGGCGCCTTGCGTCGGCGTCGTGCTCCTCTGGCGCCTCGTCTACGCGCGGCTCGGTTATGGATCCGCCGGGTCGGGCATTTACTTCGACCCTGGTCGGGATCCGATTGGCTTTCTCGGTGCTGCGTCGGCGCGTTTGCCGGTTCTCATGGTCGGGCAATTCGCGCTCCCCCCCGCCGACCTCTGGGACCTCTATCCGCTGATCTTTCCCGCGGGGCGCTGGGGGATCATGCTGGTGGCGGCCGTGGTCGTCGGGGGGCTCGTGGCCGTGCTTCTTCCGCTCTGGCGTCGCGACCCGACCGTCCGCTTTTGGGCGACGGGTTGCTTCCTTGCGGCGCTCCTCATGTGCACGACCTTTCCTCACGATCGGCTGCTCACCGGGCTCGGCATCGGTGGAATGGCGCTGGTCGCAGAGATTTTGGCCAGTGTCGCCGATGGCACGCATCCGCAGAAAGGGCGCCTCACGACGGTCGTCGCGGGGGGCCTCGTGTTCGTGCACGTCGTCTTGGCGAGTCTCCTGTCGCCTTACCGGGCGCGCGCCATGAACGACGTGAACCGCATGCTCGGGCGCGCCAATGCCACCGTCCCCAGCGACGCCTCGGTCACGTCGAAGAGCGTCGTTCTCGTCAACCCGCCGCTCGATCCGTTCGCCGGCTATTTTCTCATGTACCGGGCCGTCGCCGGCGAACCTCGCCCCAAGCACTTGCGATGGCTTGCGACCGGCGTCACCGATCTGCGTATCGAGCGGGTCGACGAGCGGACATTGCGCATTCGCCCGGGAGCGGGGTTTCTTTCGAGCACGAGCCAGATGATGCTGCGCAGTCTCAATCGCCCGATGCGGCTCGGTGAGCGCATCACGATGTCCGACGCCGTCATCGAAGTTTCCGATCTCTCCCCCGACGGCCGTCCGCTCGAGATCCTCGTGCGCTTCGTGACGGCGCTCGAAGATCCGTCGCTTCAATGGTTCCAATGGGAAGGGCACGGCTACGTCCCTTTCCGGCTCCCCCAAGTCGGCGAAACCGTGATCCTCCCCGCCGCCGACATGCGCGAAGTTCTATTCGGATGACGGCCCCCGCGGTGCTAACGTCGGTCGCGAAAAGCGAGGTCACCATGAGCGCCGAGCACGTCTGCAACATCTGCGACCCGGCCGGCGTCCCCATGGCCAAAGTCGAGGCGGCCGAGGTGAAGCCCAACATCCGCCGGCTCCAGAACGAGCGGTTTCACGTGTGGCGTTGTCTGCGCTGCCACAGCATCCACGCCGTGGAAGACGTCGATCTCGACTTCTACTATCGCGACTATCCCTTTCTCGCTTTGCAATGGGATTGGCGCGTGCGCGTCATGTACGCAAACCAGCTGGCGCGCCTCAAAGCCGCCGGTCTCAAGCGCGATGCGCGCATTCTCGACTACGGGTGCGGCGCGGGAAAATTCGTCAAATATCTCCGCGAGTGCGGCTACACCGCGGCCACCGGGTACGACGCGTATTCCGACGAGTTCGGCGACGCAGCGGTGCTCGAAGCGAAGTACGACTGCATCGTTTCGCAAGATGTCATCGAGCATGTTCCTTCGCCCTGGGAGCTTTTGCGCACGTTCCACAAGCTGGCGAACCACGACGCCATCATCGCCATCGGCACGCCCGACGCCGATGCGATCGACTTGAAGCGCACCGACGATTTCATCCATCCGCTGCACCAGCCGTTTCATCGCCACATCTTGTCGACCCGCGCCCTGCTCGAATCGGGTCACAAGATGGGTTGGCGGCTCTTTCGTTATCACCCGACGATGTATGCCAACACGCTGGTGCCCTTCATCAACTCGCGCTTCGTGCTGCATTTCATGAAATGCGGCGACGACACCATCGACGTCATCTTCGGGCCGATCAACGTCGCGAACGCCAAGCTATGGACATTGCCGACGCTCTACTATGGGCTATTCGGCTATTTCCATGCGCCCCACACCGACGTGATGGCTATCTTCCACGCGCCGTAAGCGCGCGCAGTGAGAGCCGGCCGCGGATGGTGAGGTCGGATTGACAGGGAGCGGGGAGGATTTTTTGATTGCAGGGCGCTGCTCCGTTCAGCGGCAGGTTGTGGGATTTGGCAGCGTGCACTTGCTCGCCACGCAGCGAGCCGGGGGCATGCAATGCGTGCCCGTGTCCGAAGTGCTGCACGAGGCGCCGTCCATGCCGACCGCCGAGCATTTGCCGCCGAGTGAAGAACTGCACGTTCCCGACGCCGGACAGACGGCGACGCTCGTGGGAATGATCGAATCGGCGCCGCAGGTGCCCCCCGACGTGGCAAGCGTCAGCGCGATGCACTTGCTGTTGGTTGGATTGCAACCGACTTGATGACCGACGTCGCATTGCTCGTGACCGACGCACGAATCGCCGACTTTGCCGGCCACGGGTTTGACGCAGGTCGTCTTGCCGGCCGGGCACACGGTGTTGGTGCTGACGCTGCATGAGCTCTGCACGCACGGATCGCCGGCCATGGTGACCGGTTGGCACGTGCCGCACACGGCCGTCGGCGCGCGCGCGCAAAATGTCGAAGCGCATTGCGCGTCGTCGCCGCACGCGCCCCCTTGCGCTACGGTGCCCGGCGCGACGGCGCAGGCCGTTCCGAGATCGCCGGACAAGAACGTGGTGCACGAAAGCGCGCCAATCGATTGCGCACAAGTATTGGTGCGGGCCGGCGTCGCGCTCGTCCCCGGTGCGCCGAAGTTGGGGGTGCAGTTGAGGACCCAGCGCGCTTTGCACGTCGCGAGATCGCCGTAAGCGACGCTCATGACGAAGGTCGAGCAGCTCTGCAGCTTCGCGCAATAAGCGTCGGCGAAGGCCGCACAAGCTTGCTGCGCGTCGCCCGCGTCGGTGCCCGTCGAGGCGTCCGTCGCACCGCCCTCCGCTTTACCGTCCGTGCCCGCGTCGGAACCTGCCGTACCCCCTTTGCCCGCGGTCCCTGCGCCGCCATCGGGCGCGCCCGCAGTGCCGGCCGATCCCGCGGTCCCCGCGGTGCCACCGGAGCCCGCGCTTCCGCCGCCCCCTGCACCCGCGCCCCCTGCGCCAGCGCCGCCGGAGCCCGCGCCGCCGCGACCCGCCGAACCTCCGCCGGATCCCCCGGATCCCGTTGCCCCCGCGCCCCCCGATCCCCCCGGACCTGTTGTTCCTCCGGTCGCACCGGAGCCTCCGCTACCGGCGTTGCCGCCGCTCGTCCCCGCCGTCCCCCCGCTGCTCGATCCTCCACGTCCCCCCGATCCTCCGCCGCCACTGGCATTGCCGCTCGTCGTCGAAGTTCCGGGAGACGAACAGGCGATGACCGCGCCAGTCAGAAGAACGAGCAACGATCTCATGATGGGAGCCTCCTAACGATCGGCGCAGTGCGCCGGGCGATGCATCGTCGACTGTGCAGGTCGAGATGCCGCTCGGTCGCGACTCACCCTATAGCGCATTCGCGGGCTCGGTCCCGAAATCCTCCCCGCCTCCGTTCTGCCTGTGAATCTTCCCTTTCACGCGTCGCGGCGAAACGGCGAAAGCACGATCCATTCAAAAAGCATCTTCGCGAAGTCGCGCGCAGGAAAAACGAGCTTCTCCCCCACGCGCGGTGGGGGGCTCGGGACGCAAGTGTCCCCATTCCACTTTAACCAAAGGTATTCAGGCGACTCGAGGGGCTCACGAAATTCGAAGTCGGCATAAGCGGGCGCGCCGCTCGGCATCGTCGGCCCAATCGTGACGGTCGATTCGGCCAACGTGACGCGCTCGCCTGGGTTCAATGGATTCCGGTGACTCCGGTAAAGCCGGTCGGTCCAATGCGAGAAGAATCCTTGCGCCGGCTGCACGCGCAGCACCCGATCGGAGAGGCGGGTGATGGTGAGCTCGGACTGCGCGGAGGCGAGCCATCGCAGATGCCGCGGGACCGGCGCTCCTCGCGTCGCGAGCGTCAGCCCGAGGTAGCTAGCCAACACATTGACCGGCGGATTGAGCACGATGACCGTGCGGTGCGCGACGTCGGGGGCCGCTTGTACGGCGTCAGCGGCAAAATCCGTGAGCCTGGCAACAGCCTCCATCGAATGCGCGCGCAGGGGAAGCATGAGCGGCGCCGAGACCGAGCGCCTGAGAAGAAAGAGCACCAAAGGTACGGCCAAGAGCGTCCGCCCCTTGCCGGCAAAGGGCGCACGCCTCTCCAAGAATGCCGCGAATGCGAGCGCCAAGAGCGCCATCACGCCGATCCCCGGCAAGACGAGCAAGCGGTCGCCGGGGATCGACGAGGCGCTGGGGACGATCGCGCCCATGGCCCCCGCTGCCCAAAAGCGCGCCATGGCGTCCGTTTTGAGCAGGGGGAAGACCACGACCGCGAAGACCGCCGTGGTGACGAAAGCGGCCGCGACGACCGTAGGGGTCACTTCACTCGGCGACCAGAACCAGAGGTCGGCGCTGAAGGCTCCGAGCTGTCCTTGGAGGAGCAGCGCGATGCGCTCCGGTAGGCGCGCTAGAAACGCAGCGGGGTCCCGTCCCGGATCGAGGTAGGCGTCCGATCCCCGAGCGCCGTAGCCGACCCATTGGTACGCCGCTCGCCAGAGCACGATGATCGCCGCGTACGGAACGAACGACAAAACGCGTGATCGACGGTCGGCGCGGTCGACGAAGATCGCGTACGCGCCGATGTACGCGCAGGCACCAATCGCCGCTTCCCCGGCGAGAAGCCCAACGACGAAGCTTCCGAGTGCGAGCGCCGCCCAGCGGCGCGTCTTCGTCTGACGCCAGCGATCGTGAAAAAGAAAGGTCACGAGGCCGAAGGTGCTCGCGATGAGCGCATTGCGATTGGCAATCCACGAGACCGTCGCGCCATGCGTATCGTCAATCGCGTAAAGCAAGAAGGCGAATCCCGCGAGCCACGCGGGCAGCATGAAACGCCGATAGACCGCGGCGACCACGCCGAGCAAGACAGCGAACCACGCCACACTGTGCAAATGCATCATCCGCACAGAGCCCGGCCAAAGCCAGCCGTCGATGACGTGGGTCAGCGACGACAGGGGGCGAAAAAAGGCAACAAGGAGCTGGGGGTCGGTCCACCAAGGCAGAAGCAGCCCGCGGTCGATGAGCACATCGTTGAGCGCACCCGGGCGCGCGAATGCGAATAGGTCGAACGGCGCGTAAGGAATGCCCGGTATGGGCCCCTCCGGCGTTCTCATCAAGACTTGCAGATGGTCGTCGAAAACGAGCCGGGTGCCCGCGGAGGGGAGCACGAGGAGCGCGCTCGCCAAGAGGATGACCCATCGTGCGCGCGGGCTTTCGAGCTTCTTTTTTACGCCGTCGAGCATCGATGCCGCGTCGATCACCGAACGTTGTTTCTTCGCCATTTGCCCGCGGCCGGCGATTGCGGAATAACCTTAGAAGGTTCTCGACCGCGGCGAAAGCATCGACTACGCCTGAACGGTCCGGCGAACTGAACCGCCCATCATTTTCTCATCGCTCATCATTTCAAGGCGAGGAACACCAATGCGGAAATGCCTTTTTTTCTTGGCGGTAGCGGCGATCGGCTGCTCATCCGAGAGCTCGACCACCAGCACGACGACGGGTCGCCCGACCACCACGACGGGTTCGGGCGGCGCCGGAGGGGGCACCGGCGGCGGTGGAGCAGGGGGTTCGGGAGGAAGCACGGGGGGCAGCACATCGTCGGGAGGATCGGGCGGCGCAACGGGTGGCAGCGGCGGTAACACCGGTGGAACCGGTGGCACCTCGGGGGGCTCGAGCGGCGCTGCTGGCAAGGGTGGCAGCGCGGGGAGTGCCGGAGGGGGCACCGGCGGCGCAGGTGGGTCCGCGGGTGGCGTCGACGCGGGTGGTAAAGATGCTTCGGGCGGCTCGGGAGGGGGAACGGTCGATGCCGCGCCGCCGACCGATGTCACTCCGGAACAGCAAACGGCGTGCACCAACTTCGCCAACGCTTTCTGCGATCGCCTTCAGACGTGCTCTTCGTTCGTGATGAGCGTCCTCTACGGCGACGTCGCGACGTGCAAGACGCGCTGGGTGCTGGGTTGTGTACCCAACTTCAACCTTCCCGGCACGAGCGCGTCCGCAATGAGGACCAGCAGCTGTGCGCAAGCGCTGCCCAATCTTGCGTGCGACAAGTTCCTGCTCGGCGACTTCGCGGGTACGAGCTGCCTCGCGGGGGCCGGAACGCTCGCCGACGGCGCCGCGTGCGGCGACGATGCTCAATGCTCCAGCACCTTCTGCGCGCGGTCGGCGACCTCGCACTGCGGCACCTGTTCGCCGGTGACCATGCCTGGCTCCGCCTGCGTCAACGGGTCGTGCAGCACCACCACCAACACCGTGTGCCCGGCCAACACGAGCACCTGCGTGAAACCCAAAGCCGGTCAAGTGGGCGCTGCGTGCGTAGGTCAAGAAGAGTGCGACGTCGGTCATCAAGTCGGTTGCAACACGGCGACGAGCAAGACGTGCATCGCCCTCACGCTGTCGTCGGGCACGTGCGGCGCCAACAATCCGCTCAATCCGACGAGCGTCGCCGTTTGCGGCGCGGGTGGATCGTGCAGCTTGCCCTTCGCCGGCAGCTGCAAAGCAGCCGCTGCCGACGGGCAAACGTGCGGCACGGCGGATGCCGACGCGCATTGCATCCAGCCCGCCAAGTGCATCGGCGGTAAATGCGTGCTGCCTGATCCGGCAAGCTGTAAATAGCGCCGCCCCCCCACCCAATCCTCCCTTCTTCCTCCTGATCTCCTGATCTCCCTGTAAAACCCTCTGAGCGCTCAGAGGATTGAACAGGGAGATCAGGAGATCAGGAGGAAGAGGGGAGAAAGAATTGGATTCTTGGCCTCAATCAATGGCGGGGCCGCGCGAGGTGTGAACGCGCCGCCCTCGCCGTGCGCCGGGGGGTGGACGTCGCGCCTTATTCCGGCAATCCGAAACGCGCCTTGCGCTCGCGAACGAATTCTACGTAGGCCTCGTTCTCGAGTCGCGCGCCGATTTCTCCGGCTTCCACCGCGGTGGTGAGCTCGCGCTTGATGTCGCCAACGAGGCGCGACGGGCGCAATTGGAAGGCCTGCATGATGGCGTCCCCCACGCCGCTCGGCAGCGCGGGTAGCACCGCGTCTTGCTCGGCGAGCGTGCGGATGCGCTGCGCGAGCTCGCTGATCTGCTCGAGTCCGCGGCGCTTCTTTTCGGGGCGCTTGGTGGTGATGTCGGCCCGCGACAAGCACAAGAGGTCGTCGAGGTTCCCCCCCATCTCGCGCGCGAAACGCCGCACGGCGCTGTCGGTCCAATCCCCTTCGTATTGGTTGGCACGCAGGTGATGGAGGATCAAAAAACGGACGCTCGATTTGAGTGCGGCGTCCGCATCGAACAGGGGGAGCCGGCGGTTCAAGCGGTCGAACATGCGTGCCCCGACCTCGGCGTGACCGAAGAAATGGACCTCGCCCGACGGCGAGATGGAGCGCGTCTTGACCTTGCCGACGTCGTGCAAAAGGGCCGCCCAGCGAACCTCCAGCCTCGGTACGGCCTGACGAACGACTTGCTTGGTGTGCTTCCAGACGTCCTTGTGGCGCCACTCGCCGTCACCGAAGCCGACGAGCGCTTGCACTTCAGGAAGTAGCGCGGTCAGCGCTCCGCAGGCCAAGAGCGCGTCGAGCCCGGCCTCGGGGTCCTTGGCGAGCATGATTCGGTCGAGCCGCGACCGCAGATCCGGCAGAAGCCGCGAGATGGCTGCTTCCCAATCGGCGGGCGCGGCGACCAATGCGGCGGGTGAACCCTTCTCGGCAAAGGCAATCGCGCCCTCCAGGGCATCGATCGCGCTTACGGCATTCCCCGGTTCGCTGATGGGCTGCGGCTGCGGCATCGTGTTCGCGTCTGTCTGGCTGGTCTCGAAGAGGGGGCGGTCCCGAAGAGGGTAGCCTAGCTAGCTTGGATCGGTTCTCCTTGCCAGGCCCCGCCGCACCAGGGCTGCAGATCCGTCGCGCACGATGAACACAGCCGTAGCGGAAAAAAGGCCACGAAAATGGGCCTTTAAGCCGGTTCGAGGCTACGATCCAAAGGCTTTCCCATGGCGCGGACTGTATCTGGCTACCCGCGAAGGCCCCGCCGCGACTGGGGACGCCTTTTCGCGCAGTTCTTCTGCCTGATTTTCGGCGTCATCGGCGCCATTCCGCTCGGGGTGGGTGCATTGGTGCGGACCTCCTACGTCCGGAATTGGGCGGCGCGCCAGACGGCCGCGTTGCTGGAGCACGAGCTCGGCGTTTCCGCGCGCTACCAGGTCGAGGTGCACGCCTGGCCCCTCTCGGTGGGGCTTTCTGACGTGGTGGTCGAAGGGTCGGACGCGCTCGGCGCGGCGCTCGAGGTAGCCCGCATTCTCGTTCGCCCGCGCCTCTTCGCGTTGCTCGGCGGGCGGGTCGACGCCGGCCATATCGAAATCGACGCCCCGCGCGTGCGCTTGGTCGTGCGCGACGGCGCCGTACAGAACCTGAGCTACAGGCTGCCGCAAACGAGCGAGCGCCCCCCCTCGCGCCGAGCGCCGTTCACGTCGCTCGCCGTCACCGACGCGGTGCTGGACGTCAATATCGACGGCCTGCGCGTCAAGGGGGGGGACGTCGATGTCGATGTGACGACGGAGGACGGTCCGCGCTTCGAAGTCATTCTGAAAACGGGGGAGCAATCGATCGTCCGCGAGCACGCGACCCTCTCTGTCGATCCGGTTCCCGAAGGGAGCACCGACGTCGACGAGGACATCCTGTGCCAGCTCGATGCGCGCGTTCGCTTCGGCGCCGGCTCCGTGCTCGTGCATCGCCTGGCGCTGTCGGGCGTGGCCGACGACGACCGAAAGCCGGGGACGGGTCCCACTTGCCAAGCGCCCGCGGACGACCCGCGTCGCGTCGAGCTCGGGCTGCGCCAGGCGAAGGCGACGCTGAAGGCGGGCGACAAGCCCGATGTCGACGGGAGCGTGCGCGCGCGTGTGCCGCTAGGGCTCGTGAATCGGTTCATCCCCTTTCCCCCCACGCGGGGGTACGTGACGGTCGACGTCGAAGGGCACTACGGCAAAGGGGCCACGCTCCCCGAGCTGCGCGGAAAGATCGGCGGCGCAGGCTTGGGGCTCGAGCGCTACAACCTCTTGTCCGAGCTCGCGGGCGACGTCACCATCGACAACGACGTCATCCGCGCCGACCACCTTTCCCTCGGCTTTGCCGACGGCACCCTGCTGTCGAAGAACATCGTCGTCGAGCCCCTCAAAAAGGGGAGCCCCATCCGCATCGGATCGGTCGATGCCACGAACGTGAAGTTCCCTTCCATGATGCGCGATCTGGGCGTCACGCCGCATGCGCACGTCAATTGGGTCTACCGGTCGACGCACGTGGCGGGGCTCGAAGGGACGCTCGCTCCGCTGCGGCTCGATGCCGAGTTCAGCGGCAACACCGGCGATTTCGAAGTGTTCGACCGCGCCGTCGACGATCCCGCGCGCCGCCACATGATCGGCGTCAAAGACGCGAAAGTCGCCGGTCACGCCTCCATCCGCCCCGACGCCGTCGTCTTCCGCAACTCGCGCATCGACTTCGGCGAGAGCCACATCGATGCCACGGTTTCTCTCGGTTTCGACAACGATCTCGGTCTGATCATCGCGCCGACGACCAAGATCGATCTGGCCAATATCTCCCCGCTCGCGAGCCTCACTTTGGCCGGCAAGGCCACGCTCGGCGGAGAAATGAAGGGCAAATTCAACGATCCCGTGCTCATCGGCGATCTGGCCGTCGCGGGTTTCTCGCTCCAAGACTTTCCGCTCGGCGACATCACGTCCAGCAAGGTTCGATTTCGCCCGCTGACCGTCGATTTCTCCGAGCTGCACGCCAAAAAAGGAAAGAGCAACTTCGACGTTCCCACGGGGCGGCTCGACTTCAACGGGCCCGCGACCCTCATCGTCACCGCGACGGTCGATGCCGGCGATCTCTACATGCGCGATTTCATGCACATGTGGCACTTCGATGCCGATCCCCGCTTCGATCTGATCGACGGACACGGACGCACCAAGGCGAGCGTGCGCTACGACCTCGGCGGCCAAGGGGACCCGTGTGGCGGCGGCGCGCTCTCCATCCGCGGCGGAGCGCACATGGTGTCGATGGATCTCTTCGAAGAGCACTACGACAGCCTCGACACCGAGTTCAGCTACCGCTGGCTCGATCGGGACGCCGCCGACCTCGGTCTCGACGTCGACATTCGCTCCCTCACGCTGAAGAAGGGGCGCGGAACGTTGTTCGGATCGGGCACCATTCGCCGCGGCGGCGTGGTGCGCGCCGAGCTCGTGGCCGACGATATCCCTCTTTCGCACCTTCAGGCGATGGGGCCCGTGGCCAAGATGCTCGACGGCACGGCCTCGGCCGTGGGCACGGTGAGCGGCACCATCGACGAGCTCGAGGCGGACATCGACGTGCGAATGTCGCCGGTCCGCATCGGAACGTCGACGCTTCCCGCCTCGAAATTCCACGTGGGGCTCGCGCCGGTGAAGAAGAACGCGCGCGTCCTCGGACACACGCGGTGCGGGCAGCCGATGACGCCCCCCTTCGATCGCGCGGAGTTCGATCGCGACGCCTTGCAGGGCACCTTCCACGTCACGGGGCAGCTCTTCGACCGTCAAGTCGCGTTTCAAGACTTCAAGATCACCCGCCAGCGTCACAAGACGACCTCCGGGGCCGTCACCTTCGACAAGCTCGATTTGTCCGCGCTGGGCTCGCTGCGCCCCGCCAAGCCTGGGGCCGAATACGAAGCCAAGAATCCGCTGGCAGGATCGCTTTCGGCGTCGCTCGCCATCGCGGCGCTCCCGCTCGACGCGCCGGAGCGGATGCACGCGACGCTGAGCTTGAAGGCGCTCGACCTTCATACCGATTCAGGCAAATTGGAGCTCAAGTCCGCGCCGCCCCCGCTCAGCATCGGCGACGATCGGCTCTCGCTCCCCCCCATTGATTTCGAATTCAGCGCGGGCAATGGATTTCGCGCGCTGGTGACGGCCGCGGGCGACATGCGACGCCTGAGCTCGAGCCCCGAGGTCAACGTCTCCGCCAAGATCGCGCCCATGAACCTATCGTCCTTGGCGTCGCTCTTGCCGCGCGTGGAACGCGCGAGCGGCACCCTCGACGCGAATTTGAACGTGACGGGCAAGCTTTCGGCCCCCGCCTATGCCGGCGAAGTTCATCTGCGCGACGGCGAGCTCGCCTTGCGCGGCTTTCCCATGCCGCTTTCGCAAATGAACGTCGATCTCGCCATTGGTGACGGCGAGGTGCGCGTCATTCACGGCGCGAGCAACGTGGGCGGCGGGACCATCAGCATCGGAGGTCACGCCCCCATCCGCGGTTTCAAGCTCGGCGAAGTGTCGGGTTTCGTGATCGCCAAAGGGGTGAGTGTCCCCGTGGTGGACGGCATCAACATGACCTGCGACGCCGATCTGCGCGCGGAGTGGGACGAGTCGGAAGAGGACGAGCCGTCGTTGCCGCGCCTCTCGGGCGAAGTCGTTCTCACGTCCTTCAGCTACACCCGCCCTATCGCCATCGGCGCGGCCGACATCGGCGCCATCGCGCAGCGCGGTCGCCGCAAGACGTTCGAATCGTACGACCCCGCCGACGACATGATGACGTTCGACGTGCAGCTGAAGTCGCGCGACCCGCTCCGCCTGCGTAACAACCTCATCGACGCACAGCTGATGGTGGATTCCGACGCGCTCGTTTTCGCCGGCACCAATCAGCGCTTCGGCCTGCGCGGGCGCCTTCGCCTTCTCACCGGCGGTCGCATTCGACTGCGCGCCAACGAGTTCGAGATCCGGCAGGGCTTCGTTCAGTTCGACGACACGACGCGCATCGCTCCGCGCGTCGACGTGACGGCCGTCACCGAATACCGGCGTTATTCGGGGAGCTCGAGCTCGACGGGAGGGGGCACTGCCGCGGCCGGCGGAGCCGCTCGCGCGGGGGGCGTCTGGCGCATCACGCTGCACGCGTTCGGCGACGCCGACAACCTCCGCCTCGACATGACGAGCGAACCGGCGCTGTCCCAGGAGGACATCGTGCTCCTCTTGACGGTGGGGATGACCCGCGCCGAGGTCGACCAGGTGC
>Ga0111539_10005960_pt1 | contig 15740 bp, 10 predicted proteins | sample RhiMethybrSRZTD1_FD_79667 | JGI IMG/M metagenome (GOLD analysis project Ga0111539, IMG submission 79667) | Populus rhizosphere microbial communities from Tennessee, USA - Rhizosphere MetaG P. TD hybrid SRZTD1 (version 2) (version 2) | ecosystem: Host-associated > Plants > Roots > Rhizosphere >... | reverse complement strand
GTTCGCGCTGCAGGCTTCGCGGAACATGACGAGGCCCATTTCTCCACGGTAGGCAGCATCTACTCGACCGAGTTTCTCCGCTGAGAGAGCGCGCGCCGGCGGAACTTGAGCGGTCGCAACGTCTCGGCCGGGACCCAAAAACAGGTACGTTCCTTGCGGATAACACGGCCTCAAGGATCGTTTCTTCAAGGGAGGGTCTCGGGTATGAGCTGCAGAATTCGCGCGGCGTGGTGCCGAGCCGCGATCATGTCCATCGGCATCCTGGCGCTGGCGCCCGACAGAGCGGACGCGCAGACGCCTCGACTGGCCCCACGGGCCTACGATGTGGAGAACTTCGACGTCGCGACTCTCGAAGAGTCGGCGCGGACGCGGACGCCCGTGACGCTGTGGTACTTCGGAAAAGCTCACCGGCTTCTCCTCGAGCCCAGCACCGTGCGCTCGCGATCCTACCGCGAGGCCGCAGGCTCGCTCGGAGCGCTGCGCACCGTGTACACGACACCCGCGAGAACGTTCAAAGGAAAGCTCGTGGATGACCCGACCAGCATCGTGCGGTTGACGAGCACGGAGCGAGGCTTGCGGGGCCTGGTGAAGTCCGCGGAAGGCTGGGTCTTCTTCGAGCCCGTCGCTTCCAACCCGGCGAATGCGGTCGAGAGCGGCGACCCCGTGGCCCACAAGGTCTTCACCGAGGGTGATATCGACGCCAACTACCTCGGCCTGTGCGCCGAGCCCGTGCTCCTCGACGCAAGCCCTGGGCCGACGAGCGCCGCCGCCCCTCCGCCCGACGAGCCCACGACCGGAGCTGCGGACCTCCGCGTGCTCCAGCTCGCAGTCGACGCGGACGTGGAGTTCTTCCAGGCTCACGGGGCCAACTCCACGAACGAGATCGAATCCACGGTGAACATGGTTTCGGGGATCTATGAGGCCGAGCTGGGGATCACGGTCGAGCTCAGCTCGGTGAACGTGTGGGAAGCGGAGCCGGATCCCTACACGAGCAGCGATGCCAACACGCTCCTCAGCGAGGAGCGCAGCCACTGGAACACGAACAACGACGCCGTGACGCGCGACACCGTCCACCTCTTCACCGGGAAAGACCTCACCGGCTCGACGGTTGGGATCGCATTCCTCTCCGTCGCCTGCGACGCCAGTGTGGCGTACGGGCTTTCGCAGGACCTCGACTCGGACGTCCTCATGCCGCTCCTCGTCGCCCACGAAATGGGCCACAACCTCGGAGCCAGCCACGACTCCACGGACAGCGTGCCAAGGTACATCATGTACCCGAGCTTGGGGTTATCTACGGTCGACGAGTTCAGCGCGCCGAGCAAAACCGCCATCTCGACGTACGTCGCGGGGACATCCTGCCTCACGATGCAGAACGGCGGCACGACCACGCCTCCCCCCGGCTCCGGCGGGGGAACGGGAGGCGGAGGCGGACACGGCGGCGGCCCCGTGGACCCGCTCACTCTGGCCATGGCCGCGGGCGTGATGGCCCTCGAGCTCTGGGGGCACCGAACAAGGTGCAAGACGTGACTTCTCCCCGGAGTCTCTCAGCGCGCTCTCTCGTACGGGGTGCGCGGGGAGCCTTCCGGGAAATGGCCGCTCAGTTCCCCTTGGGCAGCGCAGCGCTCGCCGTCGCCGCGGTCGTGACGACGGCGGTGCCGTCGCTGCGACAGGCGCTGATTGACGTACGCGGCGCCGGAGGGCGGCTCGAGCCGTGGCGATGGGTCACGGGCCACCTGGTGCACGCGGGCCAGGCGCACCTCGCGCTCAACTTGGCGCTGTTCGTCCCGCTGGCCGTCCGCCGCGAGCTGCGCGCGGGCACGGTCCGATTCCTTCTCGAGTTCGGCGTGCTCGCCATCGCCGTGTCCGGTGGCGTGCGGCTGCTGCACGGCGGATGGGAAAGCTACTGCGGGCTTTCGGGTGTCGTCTACGGGCTTCTGGCGCAGGCGCTGCTCTGCGCGGAAAGGCGGCCTCCACTCGCCCGCCTCGGCGGGGATGCCCGCTGGCGCGGCGTGCGAGCTGCTATTTTTGCTGTGCTCGCGGCCAAGACGGCTCTCGAGCTGTCGAGCGGCGGCTGGCTCTACGCGCGCGGCGGGCTCGAAGAGGCCTTTGGCGTGGCTTACCTGGCAGGGTCCCACGCCGCAGGCCTCGCCGCAGGCGCGCTCCTGGCTTATGGGGCTTATGGGGCGGCTGCCTCCTGCTCGGGAGCTGCGGCATCCCACGAGGAGAGGAAAGCCCGCACGGCCGCAGCAGGGTCGGCCACATCGAGAATGCCCCCGATCATCGCCGCGCCTGCCGCGCCGCGCTTCCGAAGCGCTCCGGCGTGCTCAGGCAGTATGCCGCCCAGGGCGTAGACCGGCACCGCGACGACGCGGCTCGCTTCCGCCACGCCCTCGAGGCCGACAGCTGGTAGCGGATGCCTCCCTTTCGAGATCGAGCCGAAGACGGGCGAGTAGCTCACGTAGTCGGCTCCTTCGGCGGCTGCCTTACAAGCCTCTTCGATGGAGTGCGCCGAATAACCGATGGTCCGCGTCGCGCCGAGCCGCCGCCGCGCGCTGGACACTGCGCTCGGATCCCCGCCCGCCAGGTGCACGCCGTCGAGAGCGAGCTCCGCCGCGAGCTCGGCGCGCCTTGAGAGGAGGACGCGGACGGAGATGTTCGAGCTTTCGCGCAGCCGCGCTTGCACGCGACCGGCGAGGCGGGATATCGACTCGGGGCCCCAGGCCGGCTCCCGGAGGAGCACCATCGACAGGCCGCCTCGCACGGCCTCGCCGAACCGCTCGAGGAAAGCGTCCTCGCCGATGCGGGCGGCGTCGGAAATGAGGTAGAGCGGGGGGAGCGCTCTTCGGCCCGGCCCGCTCTGCGACGTCGCCGCGGCTTCCCGCGCCCGCCTCGCACGCGGAGAATCGCTCACGCGCGGGGTTCCGGGGCAGGCCTCGTCCCTCGTTGAGCTCGCTGACGGAGCCAGTGATCGACGAGGACCAGCGCCGCCATGGCCTCTACCATGGGAACGGCGCGCGGCAGAACGCAGGGATCATGGCGCCCTTTCGCCCGCAGCACCGTGGGCTCGTGGGAGGTCGTCACCGTGTCCTGCGCGCGCGCAATCGTCGCCGTCGGCTTGAAGGCGACGCGCAGCACGATGTCCTCGCCGTTCGAGATGCCGCCCTGCACGCCGCCGGAGTTGTTGGTCCGCGTCCGGACGCGGCCCCCCTCGACGTAGAACGGGTCATTGTGCTGGCTGCCCGTCAAGTGCGTCCCCGCGAAGCCCGATCCGATTTCGAAGCCTTTCGTGGCCGGCAGCGAGAGCATGGCTTTTGCGAGGTCGGCCTCGAGCCGGTCGAAAACGGGTTCGCCGAGGCCCACCGGCACGCGGCGCGCCACCATCTCAACCACTCCGCCCACCGAGTCCCCCGCCTTGCGCACCTCTTCGATGCGCTCGACCATCTTCGCGGCCGCCGCAGCATCGGGACACCGGACGATGTTCGACTCGACGTCGGCCAGAGTGACGCGGCCGAGGTCCACTTCTGCCTCGATGTCTTGCACCCGCTTCACAAAGGCGACGATCTCGGTGCCTTCCGCGTCGAGCAGAATGCGCCGCGCGATCGCGCCCGCGGCGACACGGCCGATGGTCTCGCGTGCGCTGGCCCGGCCGCCGCCTTTCCAGCTCCGCCGGCCATATTTCGCCTCGTACGTGAAGTCCGCGTGCGACGGGCGGTAGACGTCTTTCAGATGGTCGTACGCTTCCGGCTTGGCGTCGACGTTACGGACGATGAGAGCGATGGGCGTGCCGGTCGAAAAACCATCCTCCACGCCCGACAGGATGCTCACGGCGTCATCTTCGCGCCGCTGCGTCGTGATGGTGCTCTGCCCGGGCTTCCTCCGGTCCAGCTCTCGCTGGATCTCTGCTCCCGAGATCGGCACGCCGGGGGGGCAGCCGTCGAGAATGACGCCGATCGCGGGGCCGTGGGACTCGCCGAAAGTCGAGATATGGAACAGCTTGCCGAAAGAATTACCGGGCATTCGCGGCCATTCTACGTTCCTTGCGAGGAGAAAGGGAGGTCCGCTCCGGCTGGAACGCCGCCGTGAGATTGCGACCGGACCATCCCGCCAGTAAGATCGACTCGCGCGACGTCTCAGCCCGCACGAGGAGAAGATTGCAGGCTCCGACCCACGAAATACGTGCATGAACAAAGATAGCTGGCGTTTCATTGTCGCCGGCCTCGTCGCGCTGTTGGGGAGCGTTGCCCCCCTCCAGTCCGCACCTGGCGACCTCCTGGGATACATTCCGTTCCACACCGTGGCGCCGCAGGATTTCGCCATCGACGACGATGGCGACGTGTGGGTCACGACTTTCCTCGACAACGAGATCTGCCACTACGACCCGCAGCTCCAGAGCCTGCTCGGCACGATCCCCTACCCCGAGCCGTCGAGCTATCCCACGGGAATCGCATTCAATCCTCACCGGGGGACGCTCCTCGTGACGGATGCGCTCTCGGGCAGGATCACCGAAGTGGAAAAAAGCGGCGTGGCGACCGGAGCCGTGGTGGCTCCGGACTTCGAGCCAGCGTCGTTCCCGCCTTCGATCCGCGGCATGGCATTCGACCCGGGCGGCAACGCCACCGAGGGCTCGCTCTACTTCGCGGAGGCGACGGCCGCGCTCGTCTACGAGGTCGCGCTGGACGGCACCCGGATCCGAACGATCCGGCACCCGGATTCTCCGGAGGGCTTTCCCGACAAGGGCGTGGCGCCGCCCCTGACCGACGTCGATCTCATTTTCGACACCGCGGAGAACCTGGCGGGGTTCTACGTGACGGGAGGGCCCGCGCGGCTCACGCACATTCGCCGCCTGGACGCTGATGGCGTGTACCGCGGCCTGTCGATCCCGCTGCGAGACAGCGGCGGCAACGTCAGTGGAATCGCAAGGCGCCTTTTCCGCCACCCCGGGACCGGTCAGATCGTCGACGGGTACGTCATCTCCGTCGAGTCAAACGCCCGCTTCGCCGTCCTCGAGGGAGGAGAGCCGGCGTTTCACGAGCTGACGAACTTCCACTGCGAGACGACGGGGCGCACGGTCCATCTGACGTGGACGCGCCACCAGGTCTACGATCGGATCGAGGTCTCCCAAGCGTGCGACAAGATCGCCACTCTGCCGGGGACCGCCGAAAGCTGGACGGGGGATCTTGTCGGCGACGGCATCTTCGAGCTGAGTCTCGTGGCGATTCAGGGCGACAAGTCGACCGAGCCATTCACCTGTGGCGTCGTGCTGGGCGCAGGCGAAGTGCTCCAATCCGCGGACGTCGGAGGCGAGGTGCCGGCGGACATCGCGACCGACGGAGAGGGCGTGCTGCTTGTGACCGATGCGCGCCGGCACAAAGTTCTCCTCAAAGCGCTCGATTTCAGCACGATCGGCGAGCTGAACCTCAGCGACATCTTCGCCGGGGATTCGGATGTCATCACGGGCATCGCGTTTTCTACCGCATCGCGCACGCTCTACATCTGCAACGCCACCCAGTCGATGATCGGCCGCTTCGACGAGACGGGCGCCCTCCTCTCCACGTTCACGATCGACTTACCGAACCTCGAAGAAGACCCGGAAGCGGATCCTGACCTCGGGTTCGTGCTGGGCATGACGTTCGACCCCGCGGGGGACGGCGGTCGCGGGTCCCTCTGGATCGTTGAAGTCGACCGCGACTGGGTCTACGAGATCGGCGTTGCGCCCGAAGCGGAAGGAAAGATCCTGCGGAGCTTCCGCCACCCCTTCATCGCCGTCGAGCCGCCTCCCCAAGGCACTCCGTTCAGCATCTCGTCGGGCGCCGTGTCGCTGGTCGCGGGCGGCAGCTCGAACGAGCTCTACCTGAGCGGTGGGTCCCTGCGGGATGTGCGGATCACCCACCTCGTCCGCGTCGAGAAGGACACGGGCCGCGCGGTGCCGGGCTCGGCCATTCCCTTGCAAGGCGTCCGCCTCGCAGCGGGCACCGCCTCCGTCGCCGTGGAAAGCTTCATCGACAAGGCTCAGCCGCGGCTCGTGGCATTGAGCCTTGCGGGATCGAGCTCGAAACTCTTGGACGTGAGTCCCGGCGACGACCTTCCGCCCGTCACTTTCCTCCGCGCCCGGCAAGTGGGGTTCGCTGACGACGTGCGCCTCGAGTTCGTGCTCAATGGCGCCTACGATCGGCTCGAAGTCGAGAGAGACTGCGAAGTCATCGCCTCGATCCCCGGCGACGTCGAGAGCTACGTCGACCGAAGCGTATCCGCGGGGCTCCACGAATATGCCGTGCGAGCTTTCCAGGGCAATCGGGCGAGCGATTTCGCGCGGGCGCCGCTCCGCGTCGGGCCCGGGGCCGTGCTCCAGCGGGCTTTCCTCTGGCCTGCGAACCTGCCGCAGCAGCTCACGCGCGATCCCGTCGACGGTGGCTACGCCGTCGTAGCGACGTACCGCGACTCTGGCAGAAACGTGTACTTCTACGACTCGAGCCTCCGCTACCTCGAAACGCGGCTCTCGCAGGTCCCGGAGAACTGGGAAATCGCGACGCTCGCGATCCGCGCGGCGCAAGGCGCGAAAGAGATCGACTCCATCGCCTGGCAGCAGCCGGTCCCCATCGGTCAGGTCAATTCGCAGAAGTTCCTGCTCGTCCGCGAGAGCTTCGCGGGAGACCTCATCGCGCAGCGGGAAATCACGCTGCCCCGGCCGACGAACGGCTTTGTGACGTTTCCCACGGGCCTCGCCTGGCACGCCCCGAGCGATACTTTCTACCTGCTCGAGCGGAACTCGAAAACTTTCGTGCAGATGAGCGTCGATGGGGCCGTGCTGCGCACTTTCCCCCACCCCGCTCCCCCGTTCCAGAACTTCGTCTTCAACCTCGGAGTCTCGACATCGCGCAAGCGGGGCACGCTCTTCATTACGGGCTCGAACCGATACGACACGAGGGTCACGAAAGCCATGGAAATGACCCTGGACGGAGCCCTCACGGGCATCGAGATTCCGCTCGGGGACCTCGGGATCACCCCGGTGGGCATCTCGATCGAAGGGGACGACCTGATCGTCGTCGGCACCGGATCGTTCTCGGAGCTTCTTCGCGTGAAAGCTTTCTCGCAGCCTTCCGCGACGTTCGTACGCGGCGATGCGGACGGGAACGGTGCAGTGAACCTCACGGACGTCATCGCGACGCTCGGGCACTTGTTCCAGAGCGGTCCGGCTCCCGCCTGCGAGGATGCGGCCGACGCGGATGACTCGGGGACGTTGAACCTGACCGACGCGATCACCACGCTCCGCTCGCTTTTCCAGGGCGCCGGCCCTTTGCCGCCGCCCTACCCCGAGAGCGGCTTCGACCCGACCCCGGACGGCCTCCCGTGTTTCTGAAGCGCCAGAAGCGGCAGCGCGAAGAGAGCTCGTCGAAGGACGAGAGCCCGAAGCTCCCCGGCGCCGAGCGGATACCGCGGCACCTGGGAGACGTCTGGCAGCTCCTGCAGACGCTGGCGCGCGAGGAAGACCCGAAGTTTGCGGAAAAGAGCGTCGTCGAGCACTTCAATTCGTGCGCGGAGGGCGCTCGGGACGTCGAGCGCTGGCTTCACGCGTACCTGCGCCGCCTCAACCCTTCCTATCCCTACGAGTTCCCCGCGCACTTCCAGCGACACCGCGGCCACGTCCTCGCAGCCCGCAACTGGCCGGAAGGCGTCACGTGGGACGCGTTCGACGAGCGGACGCTCCTGCGCGCACCGCTTCCGCCGGCGGCGAACGCCACGGCACTGACCGCTGCTCTCGATCACCACCTCGACGAGGCGGCGGACCACCGCGGCGGAGATCCCAGCGCAAAACAATAAAGCCGGCCCCAGGGGAATCCGGGGCCGGCTCGGATCGTTTCCGGGCTCCGAAATAGGGAGCCCGAAGGTATAGACCGCCGGGCTACGGGCCCGGGGGCAAGGGAATCAGGGATCAGGACGGGGAATCATTGGGAGGCCCCCTCGAGGCTGATCGATTGCGTCGGGGGGAGGCTTTCTTCCGCTTCGACAGCGGCGGACTCGGTCGGCAGAGGGTCGGTAGCTCCCGCAGGATCCACCGACCCTCCGCCGCCATCCTCCGGGGGCGCGACGGCGTCCTCGGGCGGCGCCGATGCGACGTCCGGGTTCGCGGGCGCGACAGGCTCCGCGGCGGGCGGGTCGGCCGGCGGCGCAGGCTGCTCGGCAGCCGGCACGGGGTTCATGGCCGGCGCCGTCCTGCGCACGAGGTGGATTTCCGAAGCGCCCGGCGCGTCGAAGCGGAGCACGCCTTTCGAGCTCGCGGGCATCGATCCCGTCACGTGCTTGTCGAGCGAGATTTCGTACAGGGCGTTCGGCGCGAGGCCGAGGACGACGTGGTTCGGCGAGGCCGGGCTCGTGGTGTACGTCAGCTCCTCGAGGCCTGTCCTGCGCTCGCCAAACATCACCGTCCAGTTTTCGACGGTGCAGCCGAACGCCCCAGTGGCCTGCAGAGGCTGGGTCGCCGGTGGAGTCGAAGACCCCGCGTCGCCCGGAGCCAGCACATTGAGGAAGACGTCGGACGTGCTCGGACGCGCGGGAGAGATCTCGACGCGCCACGCGCCCGCCTCGTCGGTGGGCGCCGGCCCCCGGACGGGGGTGTAGTTCACTCCCCCCACCACGAACTCCTTGCCGGGTCCGCCCACCGTACTGATCGAGGCGTTCGCGGGGAAGTGCGTCGTTTGGAAGAGGATGCCCCCGCCGTTCTCCGCGGTGACGAGCGCTCCGGCTACCGTGGGGCGGTTCGCCGTATGGAGCAAGTAGGTCTTCTTGAAAGCCTCCGACCTCGCCACCACCGCGTCGAAGATCACAATCACCGGAGTCGTGCGCCCAGCGACGGTCTTGAGCCAGAGGAAGCTGCGGTCGAAGCGCTTGACTTTCGTTGGAGCATAGGACGGCGCGGCGTCGCCCAGGGCGTACGTGAAGTCCGCAGCATCCTGGAAGAGGACGAACCCGCCGCGGCCGAACCCGTTCTGCGGGTCAAGCGTCTCCTCGGCACGTGCGGGGAACGAGCGCAGGAGGCCGTCCGATGTGCCGAACCAGCGCTGCCCGCCGTCGTTCGCGTACTCTCTGCCGCCGGAGTAAAACTTCTCGGCGGGGTCGAGAACGAGGATCGTGTTGTGGGCGACCGAGCGTGTCGAGTAGTTGAGATGGTGGCTGCTGCCGAACTCGTCGTACAGGCCCGAGTCGAGCGCGAGGCCGGCGTGGTAAGTGATCGTGAAGCTGTTGTTGTCGAGGTGCGTGTGGCCCCGCGTGTAGTCCGAAGCCGAGCGGAAGTCCGCGAGGACCGCCCCGGCATCCCACGAGCTCCTGAGGAGCACGTGGCCCGGTGTCTGGTAGAGGCGCACTAGCCCACCCGACGGCGGCTCGGCGGCGACGTCGGGGTCGTCCCAGAGAATCGAGAAGATGTTGTACAGGGACCAGATCTTCTCGGAGCTGCTGACGCGGTGCGCGAGCCACTTGGCTTTGCCGTCGCGGTAGAAGTGCGACACGCTGAGCGCGTAGATCCACTCGGACTGGCCCCACCTGTAGTTCGGCCGTGTATCGCCGCTCTCGGTGAAGCCTCCGTCACCGCGCAAACCCATGAGGTACCACTCGACGAGCCGGCCGTACCAGCTTTCTGTCTGAAACCAGTTTACGGACGTTGCGCTTCGGACGGCCGCGAGGACCTCGACTTCCATGGCGAGCGTCCACGTGGTGTACCACCAGCCTTTCAGCGAGCCGCCCTCGTCACAGTAATTACGCCAGGTGGCGAAGAAGCCGTCCCGGTAGTTGCCGAGCAGCGTCGCCAGGTTCGCCGTGGCGGTTCGATCCTCGCCGAAAAGCGCCAGCGCAACGAGCACCATCGGCCGGTGGTTGCCGTGGCTGTGGCCCCAGACGAACTCGTGATCGTTCGAATCGGCCTCGAGCCGCGCGTACATCTCGAGCATCCCGGAGCGCAGCTTGGCTCGCACAGCGTCGGGGAGATCCGCGTGGAGCCAGTCGTAGACCGCCGACACTCCCATTGCCCGGAGACGCACGTCCATCTTCTCACCGGACGCTCCCAGGTTGCAGCACTCGAGCGCGATGTCCTGCGCTTTCTTCTTGAAGCGGCTGTCTCCCGAAAAGAGGCCGGCGAAAGCGAACGCGCGGGCGTAGGCGGAGCTGCTCCCTCCATCCGCGATGGTGGCATTGCTCTTCGCCAGAGAAGCCTCGCAGGTCGAGCGGAGGTCAGCCCAGGCTTTCGCGTGCGTGGTCGACAGCCTCTGGCGGATCTGGGGCAGGTCATCCGAGTTGAAGAAGATCCTCGGATGGCCCGTGCGAACGGTGTAGTCCTCTTTCTCGAGCGTGACGAAGGAGGCGACCTCGGTTTCGAGCGTCGCGCCCTGCGCCGAGCGCGAGACGCCCTGCACGTTGTAGAGAGTGCCTGGCTCGAGCTTGTCGAGCAGTACGCAGTGGTTGACGACGGCGGCCGGCTGGAGGATCGGAGTGCGCTCGAGCGCGGCGCTCGTGCCCCAGCGCAGCTCGGTGTCCGACATGAGAGGCGTCACCCAGCTCACTTTCGCGCTCTGCGTCGACAAGACGACGACGCGCAGGCCCGCCGGCACCGCGGGGGGTGGGGGCTCGGGCGCAGGCTCCGGCTCGACGGGCGGCGCTGGCCGCGGCTTCGGGGGGGCAGGAGCGGGAGCCTTGCCTCCCCCATCTCCCAGCTTGTCGCCTTGCGGACTGGCGGGCTCGTGCACGGCGATCCGGCTCTGTGCGCTGGCGTTCTTGTGGTCATAGCGGTCGCAGGAGGCGAGGGCCAAGACCCCGACGAGGAGCGACGCGCGCAGAACCCCCGACTTCGACCCGAGAAGCAACCCGTACCCAAGCATCATATCCCTCCCTCCGAAAATCTAAGGACGTGCCGGAAACGGGAAGCAAGGCATATGCCGGAAAGCTGCCGGTAACCGGCATCCTCGAAACCACGGTCCGGGAAGGGATTGCAAGGTGAAGCTTCCACGGTCGGAGGCGCGATGGGCTTCGTCAGGGTCGACTTACCGGCCCGACATCTTCTCAGCGCGTACTTTCTACCCGGACTTTGGCGACTCCGCACCCATTCCGATAATGGCGCTTCCACTCGATGCGCCAGATCCGCCCTGGGCTGGCGCGCCGAGATCTCCCGCCGCGCGCCGCGGCCGCAAACGGCTTACGGAGTGCCTTCGCGCGCAGTGGGCAGCCTGCCGCCCCTCCCGCGGAGGTGGTCGATCGCCGCGAAGAAAGGGAGGAGCTCGCTCCGGCGCCTCGTAATGGCGCCGCGCCAGAGCCCGCGCACGAGGAGCCGGAGCGTAAACGCGGCGCGGTGGCCCGCCCCGCGCGCCCGCAGAGGATTCCACGCACGGGAGAAGCGCAGCCGATTCCGCGCGCGGTAGTACTCCGCCACGGCCACCGACGCTGGGCTGGCGCCGCCGCCTCGGTGGAAAGCGCACGCGCGGGGGCAGATGACGACGCGATGGCCTGTTGCCCGGACGCGGTAGGAGAAATCGGCGTCCTCGAAATAGAGGAAGTAGTCCTCGGCGAAGCCGTGCGCATCCGTCCAAGCCTGGAGAGTGAACGCTACGGCAGCGCCGGCGACGAACCCGGTGTCCTCGACCGGCTCCCACGAAGCCTCGACACGCTCCGCCGGCTCTTTGGACGCCTCGATAAGCTCGGCGTGGCGCCGGCTGCGCGGCCGGCCCGCCGGCCATTCGACGTCCGATCCTACGTTCCACCAGCGCCCGGGGAAAGCGTCCCAGATGAGCGCGGGGCCGGCGACGCCGATTGAAGGGTAGGTGGTGAACGTCGCATCGAGCGTCGCGAGACAGCTCGTGTCGAGCCGCACGTCGGGGTTGAGGACGAGGAACTCGTTCGAACCCCAGCGCTCCAGCGCCACGCGGACGCCCTCATTGGCGCCCGCGCCAAAACCGGGGTTGCCGGGGCAGGAAATATAGGCGCCGCCCGCAGCTCGTGCCCACGCTTCGAGCCTCGCGCTGGGGCGCGCATTGTGATCCACGATCGCGATGCGGGCCTCCACCCCGCGCGACGAGCGCACGGATTCGGCCGCCTCGATGCAGGGTCCGTCATCGCCGAAGTGCACGATGATGGCCGCCCACGCGCGCCGAGCGTCCCCGCTCGCTGCGTTCACGGCCCGCCGTCCCCGGAAGGCGCCTCCTGCCGCCGGAGCATCCCCTCGAGGACTTTCCAGTGCTCGCAGAGGAGCCGCTGGCGCAGCTCGGGCACGATTTCCGCCGGAACGATGCCTGGAGCCGCGCGCGCGTACGCCTTGAGCCCTCGCATCCGATCCGCCGTCGAGACGTGCCCTTCCGGCAGATTGCCTACTTCCGCAAGGTTGCGGAGCCGGCCTCTCCTGACGAGGGGCTGCCAGAGGTAGAGATGGTCGAGGTCGACGAGGAAGACGATCGGCGGCGCGTCGACGCCGCTGTCGGTGGAATCGGTGGAAGACTCGGAGCTCGCGCGAGCCTTCGGCAAACGCGGAGCGCGGCACGACGTTTCGAGGGAGCTCGTCGCGACGAGAAGGTTCTGCGGGGAGAGATCGTGAGGGTAGAGAGACCAGGAGTGGATTTTCGCCACGAGCCCGCCCACGGCTCTCGCAAGCGCGTGTTTCGGCCCCGGTTCCTTGCGGATCCGGCCGGGGCCCCAGTACTCGCGCATGAGGAAGGCGTCGAGCGGGACGCCGTCTTCGATCAACGCGGTCACGAGGTAGGCCTGGCGCACGAGCCCCCACCGGCGCGTCTCGCGCAGCGCTAGCACCTGCGGCGTGGGGATGCCGCGTACGGCGAGCGCGTGGCCCGCGCCGTAAGCGCGTCGCAGCCGGTGGCTCTCGAAAACTGCCTGAAGCCCCTCGAGAATCGAGTATTTGCGGAACTTGACGCAGACCGGCGTCGTGCCGACCACCCCTCGCCCCACCCACCCCTGCTCCGTCGCTTTGAATACACTCGCGGGTGGCGCCTCGGTCCACAGCGCGTGAAGCGCGACCGCGGGAAAGCTGCGCACGTGGTAGAGTCGGTGACGCCCTTCATCGACGACGTCGAATTGGGTCGAGCGGATGAAGCAACGTTTCGAGCGGCTGCGCACTCTTCGGGCGCGCAATCGATGCCTGCGTGCCTCGACCCGGCGCTCGAGCTCCGTGTCGCGAGCCCCGCTCCCATAGGCGTCCACCAGTCGGCGGATCCCGCTCCGACCCACGGTCCGCTCGAGAGAAAGCGACAGCTTCGCCAGACCATCCACGCGCTGCCAGCGAAAGAGCCGCTTCTGGAAACGGCAAGTATGGAGATCGATCAGGAAAAGGCTCGAGCCGTCGGCGCCGACGAGGACGTTCCCCGCGTGGAGGTCCCGGTGCCAGACGCCGGCGTCGTGCATTCGTCGCACGAGCGCACCCGTCCTGTCGAGGAGCTCGAGCGCCTCAGCGGGAAGTGAGTCTCCGCCCGGAGCCGCAGGAGCCCCGTGCACGATCGCATGGAGGCGGCCCACGAGCGGCTCCGAGCCAGAAAGGTACTCGGCCACGAGGCCGGCTCCGACGAGCGCGCCGCCGCGACGCTCCTCCGCAACCGCATGGACGCGGGCCGTCGGGAGGCCCAGATCCTGAAACCGGCGCAGGGCGTGCCACTCCTGCGCTGCTCGGTGCCGGATGAAATGGAACCGGAATCGATCCCAGCCGTGAAGGTAGCGGTAGACCTTGACGAGGAACGAGGGGCGAGCGCCCGGAGCCTCCCGCGCGGGGACCTCGACGACGGTGCGGAAGTGATTCGACTTGATCGTCCGCGCTCCGGGCAGCGCCTCTACGGAGGGAAAGGCCTCGAAGATCGTGATCAGTGCCCCAGCATCGGGCGCATCGCTCGAGAGCCTCCACGTGAAGCCTTGGTGCGACACGCTGGGCTGGGCATCCCGCGAGGGCATTCCACCATTAAGCACATCGGGGCAAATTCTTCCAATCCGGCGGGTTTTCACTGGCACGACACAATGTGTTTTATAAAATGCAAACCAACTTGTGAAGCTGGCGCCCAGCGCCCCCACTGTGACGGCACGGCCGCACCCGGCGTCACAGCCTGCGCAAGCGCCGACACGGGCCGCGCAGGGGACCTTGTTCAGGAATAACGGATCGGCCCGCCGGGAATCGCTGCTGTTTTCGAGTCGTACTCCCCAAGAGCCCTCGGAATCGTACGCGGCGTTCAGGGATCTTCCCGGCGGGCGCTTTGATCCCGCGTTCTGCCTCCTAGCCCAGCTTCGCCAGGAGGAGGGCGAAAGTGCCTGCGTTGAAGAGCGCGTGGAAGAGCATCGAGAGGTAGAGGCACTGCGTGCGGTGGTAGATGTAAGTGAGAAGGAGACCGAGCAGGAAAAGGGGGACAAGTGGAGCCAGCGCGAAGTGAACCGCGGAGAACACCGCGGACGTGGTCACTGCCGCGGCCAAAGCGCCCCATTGAGTCCGCAGCCAGCCGAAAACGAGCCCGCGGAAGAATAGCTCCTCGCTCAACGGAGCGATGACGACGCCCAGGAGGAGGAGCAAGACCACCCCGTCGAAATGCCCGGCCAGCGTCTCCGTTTTGAAGAGGCGCACGGCGTCTTGATCGCTCTCACCGGGCTCCACGCCGAAGCCAACATAGAGCAGCAGCTGCCAGACGGCGGAGATGGCGCCCAGGGGCAGGAACGTCAGCGGATAGAGGAGGACGACGGGCGCCAAGTTGCGCACGTCCGTCCCGACGAGGCCGAGCGTCGAGCTGGGCTGGCCGAGCCGGCGGCGCACGTAGCTCAAGATGAAAGCCGCGCTGAACGCCGCGGCGCACGCATTCGCGATGAACGCCTCGCGCGTCGTCCCCGCAGGAGCGGCAGCGACGCCCATCGAGTGCGCCAGCGCGCTGCCGGCGATGTTGCCCAGGAACCAGCATGCGGCAGTGCCCAGCACCGCGAGGAGCCCCCAGAGCGGTGGCTCGCGCAGGCCTGCCGGCGCTCGGAGGCGGAACCAGCCCAGCCGGCCCGAGAGGATGCCGCCCGCGAGCAACGCCGGCGGCGTCGCGATCATGAGAATCCAGGGCAGTTGCTGCGTCAGCTGCTGGACCGTGGGAGGCATGCGACTCCTCTCGATGGCGAGGACGCCAGGGCGGCCCGAGCTGAGCGCCGGCGCGCCGCGTCGGTCAGCGGGGCCCCCCGGGCCGCACAACGCCCGCGACCATGCCGTCGAGGGGACTCGACGCGCTGCCGTAGAGCTTGCGCGGGATCCTGCCGGCGAGGTAGGCCTCCCGCCCGGCCTCCACGGCGAGGCGCATCGCGCGCGCCATCCGCACGGGCTCCTTCGCGAGAGCCACGCCCGAGTTGAGCAAGATTCCGTCCACGCCCAGCTCCATCGCGATCGCCGCATCCGAGGCTGTCCCCACGCCGGCATCGACGATCACTGGCACGCGGATCGTTTCGAGAATGATCCGCAGGTTGAACGGATTGAGGATGCCCTGGCCCGACCCGATGGGCGAGCCGGCGGGCATGACGCTCGTGACTCCGGCCTGCTCGAGACGCCTGGCGAGGATCGGGTCGTCCGGTGCGTACGCGAGAACCGTGAAGCCATCTTTCACGAGCGTGTCGGCCGCGCGGAGCGTTTCCACGGGATCCGGCAGCAGGGTCCGCTCGTCACCCAAGACCTCCAGTTTGATGAGCTCGGTCTCGAGCATCTCGCGAGCCAGGCGCGCACAGCGCACGGCGTCATCGGCGGTGTAGCAGCCCGC
>Ga0111539_10005959_pt1 | contig 15743 bp, 14 predicted proteins | sample RhiMethybrSRZTD1_FD_79667 | JGI IMG/M metagenome (GOLD analysis project Ga0111539, IMG submission 79667) | Populus rhizosphere microbial communities from Tennessee, USA - Rhizosphere MetaG P. TD hybrid SRZTD1 (version 2) (version 2) | ecosystem: Host-associated > Plants > Roots > Rhizosphere >... | reverse complement strand
GACGTCCGCGCAGATCGGCTCCTCGAGGACGTGCGTGACGCCGTCGATGACGCGCTTCTCCTTCCCGTCGGCGAGGAGCGTGCCGGCGCCGACCGGCGTGTAGAAGCCGCCGATTCCCGCTCCTCCGGCGCGGATCGCCTCCGCAAAGGTGCCCTGCGGGACGAGCGTCGCCTCGATCTCGCCGGCGTTCACCGCGGCCACGGCCTCGGGGTTCGACGTGAAGTACGACGAGATGCCGCGCCGGATCCGTCCCTGCCGCAGGAGCTTCCCGAGGCCGCGACCCGGCTCGCCGATGTTGTTCGAGACGATCGTCAGGTCGGTCGCGTCCGACGCCTCGACGAGGGCGTCGATCAGCCTGAGGGGCGCCCCGACGAGTCCGAAGCCGCCCACCATCACGGTGTCGCCGGTCCGGATCCGTCCGACGGCCTCCTCCGCGCTGATCACCGTGGTCACCGTCATGGCGCTCGCCGGGACGCCTCCTCAGAACGGGAACGGATGGGAGCCGCGCTGGACGGTGATCCAGCGTGTCTCGGTGAACTCGTCCACGACCGCCGTGCCTCCGAAACGGCCGAAGCCGGAGTCCTTGACGCCGCCGAACGGCATCTGCGGCTCGTCGCCGACCGGCTGGTCGTTGACGTGCACGATGCCCGCGTCGATCGCCTGCGCGAGCGCCATGCCCCGCTCGACGTCGGTCGTGATGATCCCGGACGAGAGGCCGTACGGCGTCGCGTTCGCCCGCTCCACGGCCTCGTCGGGCGAGTCGACGATCTCGATCGCCGCGACCGGACCGAAGGTCTCGATGTTCGCGAACTCCGAGTCGGCCGGCACGTCGGCGAGCAGCGTCGGCTGGAAGCACGGCCCTTCGGCGCTGCCGCCGGCGAGGATGCGGGCGCCGCTCGCAACCGCGGCGTCGACCCGCGACGTGATCGTCTCGAGCGCCTCGGGGTTGATGACCGGCCCGATGATCGTGTCGTGCTCCGAGGGATCGCCGACCTTGAGGCCGCGCGTCTTGTCGGCGAGCCGCGACACGAACTCGTCCGCGATCGACCGCTCGACGATGATCCGCCGGGCGGACATGCAGATCTGGCCCTGATGGAGGAACGCCCCGAAGGTCGTGGCGTCGACCGCGTACTCGAGGTCGGCGTCCGCGAGGACGATCAGCGGGTTGTAGCCGCCGAGCTCCAGCACCATCCGCTTCAGCTGCCTGCCGGCCGCCTCGGCGAGCTTCCGGCCCGTCGCGGTCGAGCCGGTGAAGTTGAGCCGACGCACGTGCGGGCTCTCGATCAGCTCGTCGCCCACGCCCTGGGCTTCGCCGGGCGCGTGGGTGACGATGTTCAGCACGCCGGCCGGGAGACCGGCTTCCGCGAAGACCTCCCCCCAGAGCAGGCCGCCGACCTGCGGCGACCACTCGGACGGCTTCAGGACGACGGTGTTGCCGAGCGCCAGAGGCGCGGAGATCGCGCGCGCGGAGAGGATGAGCGCCGCGTTCCAGGGCGCGATCGCGCCGACCACGCCGACCGGGCGGCGGATCCCCATGGCGAAGGCGCCCGTGTCGGAGGGAATCACCTCGCCGAGCGGCGCGTACGCGAGCGCGGCCGCCTGGCGAAAGAGGCCGGGAACGAAGTGCACCTGGAACATGCCGAAGCCGAAAGTGCAGCCCGTCTCGCGGGCGAGCATCGCGACGACCTCGTCCTGCCGCGACTCGAGCACGTCGGCCGCCTCGAGGAAGACCCCCTGCCTCACGGCCGGCGGGGTCTGCGACCACTCCGGGAACGCCGCAGCGGCGGCCTCGACCGCCTTGCGTGCGTCGGCTCGTGTCCCCGCCGCGACCTCCGAGACGACGTCGCCGCTCCAGGGGTCGCGGTTCTCGAACGTCGCACCCCCTTCGGCCTCGACGAACTCGCCTCCGATGAACAGCTTCGTGTCGATGCCGGTCTCGGTCTGGGTGCTCATCCTGGTCTCCTTTCCCGCTCGACCCGACCGCCGTCGCGCCGGATCGCCACCGGCGCAGTGTTCCATTCGTCAAGACACTAGTCTAGTATCCGGGACGTGAGAGAGGGAGACGGTGGCGCCGAGCGGGCGTCCGAGGGCCCGCACACCGCTGTCGCGCGCGCCCTGGCTCGCGTGGTCCCCGTCGCCCCGAGCATCGCTGGCCGGATCCCGCCCGTGGCCGCACACGCGGGACGCACGCCGAGGCGAGGAGGGCGCGCGTGACGAGACCCTGAGGCGTTGCGCGGCCGGTGGTCGGTCGCGACGTTCGGTCAAACGAGGCTCGAGACACCCCAAATGGAGGGATCCATGAGATCGACGAAGACGATCATCGGCGTCCTGGCCGCAAGCTGCGTCCTGGCGCTGATGGTGACCGGCTGGGCAACCGGTGCCGGCGACAAGACGACGGCGACGGTCGGCTCGGGCAAGGCGTCCGCGACGAAGTCCGTCTGCGGCCTCGGCACGGGCAAGAAGGCGACGGGCAGGCCGATCAAGATCGGCGGGATCGGGATGCTGATCCCGGGCGTCGACTTCACGACGATCGGCAAGGTCGCGAAGGCGTACTTCGACTGCGTCAACGACAACGGCGGCATCCACGGCCGGCCCGTGCAGTACATCCTCTACAACGAGCAGCTCAACCCCGCCCAGCAGGCGGCGCTCGCACGCAAGCTCGTGGAGAGCGACAAGGTCGTCGGCGTCGTCGGCAACACGAGCTTCACCGAGTGCGGCACCAACTGGAAGTACTACAAGGCGAAGGGGTTCGTCGTCATCGGCGCGGGCGTGCAGGCGGAGTGCTTCGGGACGCCGTCCATCGTCGAGGTGAACATGGGCCCGCGCTACTCGAACATCGGGGCGGCGCAGGCGCTCGTCCGCGCGGGTGCCAAGTCGATCGTCGTCGCGTCGCCCTCGACGATCGCCGCATATGCGGACGGCGGCGCGATCAAGGTCGCCCAGGCAGCGGGCATCCCGGGGAAGAGCGTCCCGGTCACCCTGCCGGTGACGGACGCGAACACGATCGTCCAGCAGCTCTACCAGGCCGCGGGCCCGGGCGGCGGGATCATCCTCGACTTCACCCCGGACACGGCGCCGGCGCTCATGAAGGCCGCGGAGGCACAGGGCCTGATCGACAAGGTGAAGTGGGGCTCGTCCACGCCGATCGCCAACACGTTCATGGCGGGCCAGTTCGGCAAGTGGGACGGAAAGCTCTACATCAACTCCGAGTTCGGCCTGCTCGACCCCTCGCAGGGGCCCGACACCCGGCTGATGCTCGACGTGCTCAAGAAGTACACGAAGATCGACCCCCAGGCCTTCGCGCAGATGGGCTTCATGGCCGGCAAGTTCTCCACGATCGCCCTTCTCAACGTCAAGGGCCCGGTCACGGCGAAGTCGTACAACGCCTCCGTCCGGAAGCTGAAGAACATCAAGACCGACATGATCTGCAAGCCGTGGTACGTGGGGAACGCGCTGCCCTACCACATCCCGAACAACTGGGACATCACGGTCGACTACAAGGGCGGCAAGGTCGTCCTCAAGGAGAAGTGCTTCGCGATCGCTCCGGTCGACAAGGAAGTCGCCCAGACCCGCGTCTGGGAGAAGAAGTTCAAGCTCAACACCGGGAAGTAGCGATCGATCCAGTGGAGATCAGGGTGCCACGAGGTCAGCATGGATAGCGTCGTCGCCTTTGCCGTGTTCGGCGTCGACTGGGAGTTCTTCAAGCCCTACATCGTGCTGGGCCTCGCGCTCGGGGGCGTGTACGCGCTCTCCGGCGTCGGCATCGTCGTGCTCTACCAGGCGACCGGCGTCCTGAACCTCGCGTTCGGGGCGATCGGCGCCGCGGGCGCCCTGATCGCCTACTGGATGATCAACCACACGAGCTGGCCGCATTGGCTCGCGTACGTCACCTGCGTCGCGTTCGGCGGGGTCGTCAACCTCGCCTACGGGCTGTTCTTCGGCCCCGCCTTCGCGGCGCGTGACCCGCTCGTCAAGATGATGGGGACGCTCGGGCTCGCCTTGATCCTGCTCGGGCTCATGGCCTGGCGGGCACCCGTGGGCGGCGCGTTCGCCCGGTTCCTCCCGCTTCCGAGCTCGAGCCACACCTTCACCGTCTTCGGCGCGTTCGTGAACTGGACGCAGGTGATCGCGCTCGTGTTCGCAATCGCGCTGACCGTCGTGACGACGGCGTTCCTCCGCTACACGAACCTCGGGACCGCCTACCGCGCGATCGCGAACGACCGGGAGATCACGGCGACGCTCGGCGTGCCGGTCCGCCGGGTCGAGGCGTCGGCCTGGTTCGGCTCGGGTCTCGTCGCAGGCGCCGCGGGGCTCCTCCTCCCCGACCTGCTCACGTCGCTCGACTACGCGGCGCTGACCTTCCTCGTCATCGCCGCGCTCGCCGCGGCGCTCATCGGCAGGCTCCAGTCGCTCTGGGTGACACTGCTCGGCGGGCTCGCGGTCGGCCTCGCGCAGGCCCTCTTCGCGCCGTACGCGTCGATCACCCAGTATCGATCCGCGGCGCCGTTCGTACTCGCGATCGTCGCGCTCCTCTGGCTCTCACGCCGTCGCGTCGTCACCATCACGCGGACGGCGCGCTAGATGAGTCTCTCCACGGGCCCGTAGATGAGCGTGACCCCCTCACCGGGCCAGGACACGGCCGCCGCGGCGCGCGCCGCGCTGACGCTCGACCGGGGGACGGCCGTCCGCGCCGTCGCCATCGCCGCGTTCCTCGCGATCGCGCTCTTCGCCCTGCCCACGATCGGGGCGGACTGGACGACGACCTTCACGAGTGTCGCGATCTACTCGATCATCACGCTCGGCCTCGGGATCCTGTACGGCCGCGTCGGGCTCATCTCGCTCGGCCAGGTCGCGCTCCTCGTGATCGGCGTCTGGACCGCGACGCGCCTCAACTTCGCCACCGGCCTCTCCTTCCCGCTGGTCCTCCTCCTGAGCGGCCTGATCACGTGCGCGATCGGCGTGTTGATCGGGCTGCCCGCGATCCGCCTGTCCGGCCTCCACCTCGCCCTGATCACGCTGATGGCCGCCGGTGCGGTGAACGTCGTCTTGGTCGCAATCAACTTCCCGAACGGCGGCGGCGGCTTCACAGGGCGGACGAGCACGCCCGATCTCTCGGGCCTCCAGGCCGTTCGACGCCCGTCGATCGCCGAGGGCGACACTGCGTACTACAGGTACGTCGTGGTCGTCGCCGCGCTCGTCTTCCTCGTCGCGCTGCTCCACGTCCGGAGCAAGCCCGGGCGTGCCTGGGCGGCGATCAGGGAGAGCGAGCCGGCCGCGCTCGCGGCCGGCGTGAACGTCGTCTTCTACAAGCTGTGGGCCTTCGCGCTCGCCTCGTTCATGGCGGGCGTCGCGGGCGCGCTGCTCGCTGCGCAGGTGGGTCAGCCAACCGCGCAGTCGTTCCAGACGCAAGACTCGCTGACGCTCCTCGCCGTAACGCTGATCGGCGGGATCTACAGCCTCTGGGGCGCCGTCGTCGCCGGCTGCTTCAGCCAGCTCCTCCCGTTTCTCTTCCAGGTGCAGTGGGGCTTCAATCCGAACTTCGTGTTGATCCTCTTCGGCGCAGGGTTGCTCCAGGTGTTGCTGACCGCGCCCGGTGGACTGGCGCAGCAGTTCCCCAAGGACATGGCCAGCCTCGGCCGCCTCGCGTGGCGGGGTGTCGGCAAGGTGACGGGCCGCGGAGGCCGGACGTGATCGAGGTCGACGGCCTCACCGTCCGCTTCGCGGGCGTCACCCCGATCGACGGGATGAACGTGACGTTTCCCGGCGGCACCTGCGGGCTGATCGGTCCGAACGGCGCAGGCAAGACGACCTTCTTCAACGTCCTCTCCGGATTCGTGAAGCCTGCCGCGGGCTCGATCCGGGCGTTCGGCGAGGACATCCTGAGGATGGCCGACTACCGGCGGGCTCGCTGGGGCCTGCGGAGGACGTTCCAGACCGAGCAGGCGATCGAGCAGCTCTCTGTCTTCGACAACGTCGCGATGATCTACGAGCACTCGGGCGTCAAGGGTGCGGGCAAGCGAGCCGAGGTGCAGGCGGCGATCGACTTCGTCGGGCTCGAGACGCCTCCGCGGGCGCGGGTGGGCGGCCTCGGAGCGCGGGAACGACGCCTCGTGGAGGTCGCACGCGCGGTCGTGGGAAGCCCACGGGTCGTCCTTCTCGACGAGCCGGCCGCCGGCCTGCCGGAGGAGGAGACGGAGCACCTGCGCCGCGTGATCCAGGCGATCCCCGGTCAGTTCGGCGCCCTCGTCGTGCTCGTCGACCACGACATGAGCCTCGTACGGGCCTGCTGCGAGACGACCGCCGTGCTCGACTTCGGGAAGCTGATCGCCTCCGGCCCGACGGCCGAGGTGCTGAGAGACGAGAACGTCATCCGCGCCTACCTCGGCACAGAGGACGTCGCGTGAGCGCGGCCGCTCCCGGGAGGAAGACGGCGAGTCTGACGTTCGCGGACATCTCGGTCGCGCGCGGCGGGCGACCCGTGCTCCGCAGCGTCTCGATCACCATCCCGCCGGGCGAGGTCACCGCGCTGCTCGGGCCGAACGGCGCCGGGAAGTCGACCCTCGTGCTCGCGGTCGGCGGGGTGCTCCGCTCCACCTCCGGCAGCGTGAAGCTCGGCGACGCCGACCTGACCCGGCGCCGTCCGGAGCAGATCCGCGCGGCCGGCGTCGCGATCGTCCCCGAGGGGCGCCAGCTGCTCCCCAACCTCACCGTCGAGGAGAACCTGCGCGTCGCGACGTACGCGCTGCGCCGGGACGAGGCCCGCGACGGAATCGCTCACGCGCTCGAGCTGTTCCCCGAGCTCGAGAAGCGCTGGCGCATCGCGGCGCGCTCCCTGTCGGGCGGCGAGCAGCAGATGGTCGTGCTCGCGCAGGCGCTCGTCTCTCGGCCGAAGTACGTGCTCGTCGACGAGCTCTCCCTCGGCCTCGCCCCGGTCGTCGTCCAGCGGCTCGTCGTCACGCTCGAGTCGGTTGCCGCGAGCGGAGTCGGGGTGCTTCTCATCGAGCAGTTCGCGCACGTCGCGCTGGGCCTCGCCCAGACTGCGTACGTGCTCGAGCGGGGCAGGATCCACTACCACGGCACCGCCCGGCGGCTCCGGGACGAGCCGGAGCTCCTCCAGTCGGCGTATCTGCTGCGCGAGGTCGACCCCGGCGGCGAGACGCTGGAGACGCTCTCGTAGGCGACACAGGGATCGATGTGAGCGCCGTCGAGACCGTCCACGGGCCCGTCGCCGCGGCCAGCCTCGGCCCGACGCTCGCCCACGAGCACGTACTCGTGATGCAGCTCGACGAGTTGCTCGTCGACAAGCCGCGTCGCATCTTCGCCTCCGGCCCGGCGGGCTCGTGACCGACCTCGCACGGCTCGGCGTCGTCGAGCTGTCGGGGGTGCTCCAGCGCCGCGAGGCCTCGGCGTCCGAGGTCGCGGCCATCCTGCTCGAGCGCATCCGGAACGTCGACGGGACGCACAGCCACGAGGGCGACCCCGGCTCGATCAACGCCTGGGTGCGCGTCTACGAGGAGGACGCGCTCGCAGCCGCCGCCCGGGCCGACGAGCGGCTGAGCGAGGCGGGTGTGCGGCGTGACGGGCCAGCGCCGGCGCTGACAGGTGTGCCGATCGGCCTCAAGGACCTCTACGCCGTCGCCGGGAAGCCCGTGACCGCGTCCAGCACGCTCCTCCACGACGTGCCGACGGAGGACTGCGATCCATGGAGGCGGCTCTCCGAAGCCGGGATGGTGCTCCTCGGGCACCTCCACACGCACGAGTTCGCCGCGGGCGGGACGACCGACCAGGTCGGCAGCCCGTGGGCGCTCGACCGCTCCGCCGGAGGGTCGAGCGGCGGCTCGGGTGCCGCGCTCGCGGCACGGATGACGCCCGCCGCGACGGGAACCGACACCGCAGGCTCGCTGCGGATCCCCTCCGCGTGTTGCGGCACGTCGACGATCAAGCCGACGAACGCGACGGTCTCGCTCGCCGGCGTCGTGCCGCTCTCGTGGAGCCTCGACCACGCCGGCCCGATGGCCCGGACGCTCGCCGACTGCGCCGTGCTCCTCGAGGCGATGGCCGGGCCGGACCGGCGCCGGGCGGAGAGCGCGCTGCACGCCTCGTGGGTGGAGACCGGCGGCCCGACGTCGTTGGAGGGATCGCGGGTCGCGGTGTCCCCTCGTCTCGGCTCGGTCGACCTCGACCCCGACGTCGCGGCCGGCTTCGAGCGCGCGCTCGAGCAATGCCGCAGGCTCGGCGCGACGATCGTGGAGCCGCCGTCGCCGGGCCTTCCCGATGCCGTCGGCCAGGACTTCGTCGACGTCCTGACGACGGAGATGCTCGTCTACCACCGCCGCTTCGACGCCGCGCGGGACGCCTACCGGCCGTCGCTGCGCGAGTGGGTCGAGACCGGCGAGCGCCGGGCGATGTCCGGCGAGGAGTACGTGGCCGCGCAGGAGCGGCGAAAGGAAGCAACCGGTGCGTGGTCCGCCTGGCTCGCGGAGCACCGCGTCGACGCACTGCTCGAGCCCACGATTCCCGTCGTCGCCCCGCTGCGCGGCGAGGGCTACGACCACGCCGGCACGGACTACGCGCTCATCTCGCTCACGCACCTGTGGGACTGGACGGGGTTCCCCGTCGCGGCGATCCCTTCCGGCGTGGGCGGAAAGACGGGGCTCCCCGTGGGCGTGTCGCTCGTCGGGCCGGCGGGAACCGACGGGCGGCTCCTCGCGCTCGGCGTCGCGCTCCAGGCGGAGCTCGGAATCCCCGAGCCGCCCGGTCTCGGGCTCTGGCTCCGCGCTTAGGGCACGAGCACGGCGCGGCCGGTGACGTCGCCTTCGCGGAGCTTGTCGAGGACGTCGTTCACCGCGTCGAGCGGGTGTACCTCGCTCTTCAGCACGAGCCGGCCGGCCGCGTGGAGCTGGAGCAGCTCCCAGAGGTCGACCCAGCTCCCGACGAGGTTTCCGACGACGGAGTGCTCGCTCGCGATCATCACGACCGAGGGGATCGAGACGGTGCCGCCGTAGCCGATCACGGAGAACGTCCCTCCGCGCGCGAGCATCGCCGCCGCGGCGTCGTGGGTCTCCTGCGTCCCGACGAAGTCGAAGACGAGGTCGGCGCCGCGGCCTCCGGTGAGGTCGCGGACGGCATCGGCCGGAGCGTCCCCGTCGAGCACCTCGTCCGCGCCGAGCTCGCCGGCGAGGCTTCGCCGTCGCTCGTCGGTGTCGATCGCGATCAGGCGGCTCGAGCCGAGCTCGCGGAGCAGCTGGAGCGCGATGTGGCCGACGCCTCCCACGCCGATCAGGGCGGCCGTCGAGCCCGGGACCGCGAGGTGCGCGAGGCGCCGCACGGCGTGGTACGCCGTGAGGCCGGCGTCGGCGTGCGGGGCGACGTCCACCGGCTCGACGCCTGCCGGGAGGGGCAGCAGCGAGCGCTCGGAGACGAGCACGTACTCGGCGAACCCGCCGTCGACGGTCAACCCCGTGAAGTCGTGCCGCACGCAGTGCATGTCGTTCCCGCGGCGGCAGGCGACGCAGAGGCCGCAGCTGTAGGGCGGGTAGACGAGGACGGCGTCTCCGGGCGACACGGTCGTCACGCCGTCGCCGACGGCCTCCACCCACCCCGCGTTCTCGTGTCCGAGGACGAGCGGCAGCGTCACGCCCGCGGGCTCCATGAGGCCGTCGATCGCGTGAAGGTCGGTCGCACAGACCCCCGCCGCGCCGACGCGGACGAGCACGTCGGTGTGACGCGCGGGCTCGGGAACGGGGCGGTCGACGAGCTCGAGCGGCCGGTGGTACTCCCGCATCAGCGCCGCCTTCATCTTCCCTCCGCCTTCATGGCGAGAAGCTCTCGTCGGGGGCGACGACCACCTCCAGGAGCAAAGGCTCGTTCCGGTCGACGAGGCCCGGGACGACGTCGTCGAGGACGCGCAGCAGTTCGTCATGCTCCGCGACGGTCTGTGCGGGGCAGCCGAAAGCGCGCGCGAGCCCCGCGACGTCGACGTGGAAGCCCGGCCAGGGCGGGGAGCCGCCCTGCTGCTCGGCGAGGCGGTCCATCACCGCGTAGCCGCCGTTCGACAGCACCACGAAGACCGCTCCCGCGCCGTAGCGCGCGGCGCTCCAGAGAGCCTGAATCGCGTAGAGCGACGACCCGTCGCCGACGAAGGCCACGACCGGCCGGTCGGGGCACGCGAGCCGGATGCCGGTCGCCGCCGGAAAGGCGAACCCGAGACCTCCCATCGCCGGGCTGAGCAGGCCGAGCGGCTCGCGCGCCGGCAGCCGCGCGAGCAGCTCCGGGCGGTTCGACGGGCTCTCCTCGAAGAGGACGGCGTTGCGCGGCAGCCGCTCGGCGAAGGCTGCGAAGACGTGGCCGGCCCGCAGCGGCTCCCCGGGAGACGGCGGCCCGGGCGCGGGCGGCGGTACGAACGCCTCGGCCGCTGCTCCGTCACGCGGTCGCACGACCCGCGCCAGCTCCGCGCAAACGGCTGCCGGAGCCGCGAGCACCGCGAGCTCGGCGGTGCTGCGGTGCACCTCGGCCGGGTCGCGGCTGACCATCGCGACCCGCGTCCCGGGCTCGGTGAACGGCCCCGGGGCGTAGGTGTACTGGCGGAACGCGGGCGCACCGACCGCGAGGACGACGTCGTACGCCGCCAGCCTCTCACGGAGGCGCGGCCGATCGGCCGGCAGGTGACCTGCGAACAGCGGGTGGTCCTGCGGGAAACCCGCCCGGCCGCTGAACGACTCCTGCCAGACGGGGCAGGAGAGCCGCTCGGCGAGCGCAGCGAGGGCGTTCCATGTCTCGTCGTCGTCGGCCCCCGCGCCGACCACGAGCGCCGGACGCTCCGCGCCGTCGAGCAGCTCGGCGAGCTCGGCCACGAACGCTGGATCGGCCCCCGCGGCGCGCACGACGCGACGCGGGGCCGCACGCTCCTCCGGCGCGCCGGCCTCGGCGTCCCAGTCGTCCATCGGAACGATGACGAGCGCCGGACCGCGCCCCGTCACCGCCTCGTGATGAGCGCGGGCGATCGCCCCCGGGACCCCTTGCGCGTGCACCGGCTGGTCGACCCAGACCGGGTACTCGCCGGCGAGCCCCAGGAGCTTGCCCGCGAGAAACGGCTCGGCCGCGAGATGCCGCCGGTCCTGCTGGCCGACGAGCACGACGAGCGGCGCCCGGTTGACGCGTGCGGTGGCGAGCGCGCTGACCGCGTTCCCGAGGCCGGGGGTCGTGTGCAGGATCGCAAGCGCGGGCTCGCGACGGCCGAGCGCCCAGCCGGTCGCCATCCCCACGACCGAGCTCTCGTGGAGCCCCAGCACGAACCGGAGGTCGTCCGGCAGGTCGGAGAGGAGCGAGATCTCCGTCGAGCCGGGGTTCGCGAAGAGCGTGGTGAGCCCGTACTCGCGCAGGACGTCGAACGCGGCGTCACGCACGGTCGGAGCCACGTCGCTCACCCTAATCGGTCATGGCAGGAAGACGGACGACGCTGACCGCGCCCGGGCTCCGGGGCGTGGCTTCAGCCTCGCCCTCTTGCGTCCTCCGCCCGTCACACCTGCGCCGCCCGCCAGCTGTCGGGCGCGTACGTGCGGCGGACGACCTCCGTGTACGGCACCGGGCTGACGACCGCGCGCATCTCCGTCTGGACATGGCGCTCGATCGTGGGCTTGGTGGTGCCTCCCCCCTCCTCGCCCCACACGAACGTGACTTCGGTGCCCGGCTCGGCGTGCTCGGCGTCGAGCACCGCGAGCGTCAGCATCTTGCCCTCGTTGGCGCTATAGCCCACCCAGGTCGAGACGCCGACCGTCTCGCCGTCGACCGTGACGCGGTCGTAGGGATGCATCGAGTAGACCGCGGACGGCCAGTCGACGAACTTGGCGCGGTCCCTCGCTCCGAGCATCGTTCCGACCGTGCGGAGGACGTCGTCGTCCTCGAGCGCGAGCGTGACCTTGTGGCGATGGTCGTCGCCGGCCATGCGCTCGAGCGCCTCGCGCCCGACGAAGTCGTGGTCGAACTTGACGTAACCGCCGTAGCCGAGATCCCAGGGCGTGAAGTAGTAGTCCTCGATCGAGCCGCCGACGAAACTCCCGCCGATGGACGCGGAGCCCTCGTACCCGGCGGCAGGAAGCCACTCGCGGTAGGCCCGCAGCGAGTCGCCGGTGTAGATCGCCGGAAGCGGCGAGGGAATCCAGCCGGACTCCAGCGTGTTGGAGGAATAGGCCCTGCCGCCGACCTGGCGCAGCCCGTGCTTCGCGCCCGACTCGACGATCGCCTCGCGCACGGGCGCCTCGTCCTCCCAGGGCCCGAACAGCTCCCACCCGGGCTGGCCGGCCATGCCGTGCCGCAGGGCACGCACGGTCTTGCCCGCGACCGTGACCGTCGTCATGTGGAAGAACTTGAGGTCGGGCGCCGGGCCGCCGAGGAGATCCTCGATCACGCCCATCGCGTTCGGCCCCTGCACCTGGAAGCGATAGGACCTGCGCCGGCCGTCCGTGCGCAGCGCCCAGCGCTGGTCGAGCTCGACCTGCACGTCGTACCCGCCCGTCTCGGCGTGGTAGGTGATCCAGTTGAGCGCGGGCGCTCGGCCGACGAGGTTGAAGCGATTCTCAGCGAGGTGGAAGAGGATCACGTCGCCGATCACGTAGCCCTCGGGCGTGCAGGGGACGAAGTGCTTCGCCCGGTCGACGCCGAAGCCCTCGAAGCTGTTGACCGCCAGGTGTGAGAGGAGCGCCGTGGCGTCCGGCCCCTCCACCGCCAGGTCGGCCATGTGGTACGACTGGTTGTAGAGCACGCACGTCTGCTGCCAGGCGAGCTGCTCGTCCCGCCAGTTCGTGAACTCGGCCGGCACGCCGGGGTAGACGTTCGGACCGGCCTGCGAGTTTCGGAGCAGCTCGACCGGGTCGTCCGCCGACCGGAGCAGGTCCTCGAGGCTTCTCTGACTCATGGTGATCCCTCCTCGCACATCTATGCACCGCCTGCCTGGATGACACCGCGGCTCGCCCGGTCGATGCCCCCGAGCTCCCCTCCCTGGAGCGCCTCGGCAACGTTGAAGAGGTGCCGGCGCATCGCTTCCTCGGCCTCTTCCGCCTCGCCCGCGAGGACTGCCTCGACGATCGCGGCATGCTCTGCTTGCGACGCGTGCGGCCGTCCCGGGATGAGGATCGTGCGGTACTGGTAGCGGACCGTCTGCGAGTTCAGCCCGTGGATCAGCCGTTGTGCCGTCGAGTGGCCCGACAGGTCGAGCAGCGCCGCATGGAGATCGGCGTTCGCATCCGAGGCGCCGAGCAGGTCGCCCGACTCGAGCAGCTCCCGGTGTCGCGCAAGGCACGCCCGCAGCCGCTCGGCTCCCGCCTCGTCGATCCGCTCGGCGGTGAGGCGCACGGCGAGCCCCTCGAGCACGGCGCGCGCCTGGAGGATCTCGATCGCCTCGCGGTCCGAGACCTGCCGCACGCGGGCGCCACGATGTGGCTCCCGGACGACGAGCCCTTCCTGCTCGAGCCGGATCAGGGCGTTCCGGACGGCGCCGCGCGACATGTTGAAGGTCGTGACGACGTCCGACTCGACGAGCCGGGAGTTCGGCGCGATCGTGCCGCGCACGATCGCCTCGCGGAGCTTCTCGTAGTCGGAGTCGGAGCTCTGTCGCGTCATGCGCGCTTCCCCACATAGAGCTCGGCATGTTCGCCGAAGTAGCTCGAGACGAGCAGGTCGTGGTTCTTCCGCAGCTCGTCCGCCGCGCCGCGGAGCACGATCTCGCCGTGCGAGAGGACGTAGGCGCGATCCGCGATCGTGAGCGCGAGCTCGATGTGCTGCTCGACGAGGACGACGCCGCACCCGCTCTCCTCGGCGTACGCCCGTACCACGGGAAGCAGCCTCTCGACGATGACGGGCGCGAGGCCGAGGCTGAGCTCGTCGAGGAGCAGGAGCGCCGGGCGCCGGGCGAGCGCCCGCCCGACGGCCAGCATCTGCTGCTCGCCGCCGGAGAGCAGGCCGCAGCGCCGGTCGCGGAGCTCGGCGAGCGCGGGGAAGTAGCGGTAGGCGACGTCCGCGTCGAGCCGCTCTCGGCGATAGCCGAGACGGAGGTGCTCGGCCACGGTGAGCCCGAAGAAGAGGCCGCGCGACTCGGGGACGTGCGCGATGCCGAGCCGGGCGCGAGCGCTCGCCGAGACGCGGCTCAGGTCGTGGCCGGCGAACCGGATGCTTCCCGCGAGCGGATGGACGAGGCCCGAGACCGCGCGCAGCGTCGTCGTCTTGCCGGCGCCGTTCGCCCCGAGCAGTGCGACCACCTCGCCGGGCTGTACGGCCAGCTCGAGGCCGCGGACGACCGCGGCGCCGTCGTAGCCCGCCGTCAGGCCGTCGATCTCCAGCACGGCCGTGCTCATGCGCTCCCCGCCCGCGTGGGCTTCTCCTCGGCGGCTTGCTCGACCTGCTGCGCGGCCGCCGCACCGCCGAGGTACGCCCGCACTACCTGCTCGTTCCGGCGCACCTCGTCCGGCGGCCCCGCCGCGATCACCTTGCCGAACTCGAGCACTACGATGCGGTCGCAGATGGTCAGCACGAGCCCCATGTCGTGGTCGATCAGCAGCGTCGTCGTGCCTGCGTCGGCGATCTGCCGGAGCCGCTGTCCCAGGTCTTCGCTCTCGCGCGTGTCGAGCCCGGCCGCGGGCTCGTCGAGACAGAGCAGCCGCGGCTCCATCGCGATCGCGCGCGCGACGCCGACGAGCTTCCGCTGTCCCTGCGTCAGCTCGGAGGGCATCGCGTCGGCGAGCGAGACGAGATCGAGCAGTCCGAGCGCGTCGGCCGGCGACTCCGCGGGGCGGGCCCGCCGGCCGACGAGCTCGGCCGCGAGCGACAGGACGGAGGGCCGTTCGGCCGCGACCGTCAGGTTCTCGAGCACGGTGAGGTCGTCGAACAGCTCCGTGCTCTGCCACGTGCGGGCGAGCCCGAGGCGGGCCCGCACGTGCGGCGGCATCCCGGCGAGATCGCGACCGTCGAGCTCGACCCGTCCCGTGTACCGCACGTAGCCGGTGATCGCATCGACGAACGTCGTCTTGCCGGCCCCGTTCGGGCCGATCAGACCGACGAGCTGGCCGTCCTCGGCGGCGAGCTCGACCTGGTCGACCGCATGGACGCCGCCGAACCGGACGGACAGGCCTGTGGTTGCGAGGACCGCGCTCACGACACGCTCGCAGGCTCCGACTCGGTGAGCTGGACCTTTCGCTTCCGGCGCATCTGCGCCGTACGGTAGAACGAGCCGGCGACGCCCTCGGGGTTCTGGATCAGCGTGAAGATGAGCACGACGCCGCCGAACAGGAGGAACCAGTTGCCCGAGAGGCCGAACCACGTGTCGAGGGCATACGGAACGAGCCCCTGCGCCGCGATGAGCCCGGCGAAGACGGCGCCGGACACGAGCGTGATGCCGCCCGCGTAGGCGAACGCGATCAGGCTGAGCGCCAGCGGGACGCTGAAGCGATCGGCGCTCACCGAGCCGAAGTTGTAGGCGTACAACGTGCCCGCGACGCCGGCGATCAGCGCGCTGATCCCGAAGGCGACGAGCTTCACGTTCCGCACGTCGATCGCGGCGCCGGCCGCGGCCCGCTCGTTCGAGCGGACGGCGAGCATCCGCCGGCCCAGCGTCCCGCGCCGCACGGACACGACGAGCAGGGAGAGAAGGACGGTGGCGGCGAGCGCGACCCAGCCGAACACGGGGCTCGGGACGTTCCCGTCGAGACCGCGGTACGACGCGTTCGGGCCGAGGTTGATCCCGAAGAGGTGCG
>Ga0111539_10005958_pt1 | contig 15744 bp, 15 predicted proteins | sample RhiMethybrSRZTD1_FD_79667 | JGI IMG/M metagenome (GOLD analysis project Ga0111539, IMG submission 79667) | Populus rhizosphere microbial communities from Tennessee, USA - Rhizosphere MetaG P. TD hybrid SRZTD1 (version 2) (version 2) | ecosystem: Host-associated > Plants > Roots > Rhizosphere >... | reverse complement strand
GGTTACGACAATCGCCAGCCCTGGGAAGACCACGTCAACGGCGCGATCGCGGAACAGGCGGTCGCGAAATGGGCAGGCGTCTATTGGTCGGGCATGATCCACGAACGGATCACGCTACTGTCTGACGTCGGCGCCTGGGAAGTGCGTAGCAAGACGACCGCCGGACACAAGCTGATCGTGCGCCCCGACGCGCGGCGCGAAGCCGCTTACATATCGGTCTTGCTTGACCTGCCGCACGTCACGATTTGCGGCTGGATACACGGCGCCGATGCGATGCGCGCGCAATGGTTGCGGACCTATGACGAGCGACCGCCCGCCTACTTCGTTCCCGATGGCGCCTTGCACCATGAGGACGAACTGCTAAGCGGCAAAGTTGAGCAACGGGTCGCGGCGTGAAACAGGTCCACGATCACGCGGAACTCACGATTAGCTTTGAGGAAGCGCCGACCGTCTTCGACTTCTTCGAAGACAACGCCTTCATAAGCGGCATCATGGGACCGGTCGGCTCCGGCAAGTCCTACGGTTGCGCCGCCAAGCTTATGCGAATGGCATTGATGCAGAAGCCTTCGCCCGCCGACAACATCCGGTGGACGCGATGGGCGGTCGTGCGCAATACCTACGGCGAATTGAAGACGACGACACTGAAGACCTGGACCGAGCTTTTCCCCGAAGACAAATGGGGACGCATCATCTGGACGCCGCCGATCACGCATCACATACGCATGCCGGTGAAAGGCAAAGTCCCAGGGCTGGATTGCGAAGTCCTGTTCTTAGCGTTGGATCAACCGAAGGATGTCCGCAAACTCCTGTCGCTCAACATCACGGGCTTTTGGGCGAACGAAGCGCGCGAGCTTGCCTTTACCGTGATCACGCATCTGATTCGTCGCTGCGGTCGCTGGCCGCCGATGAAGCGCGACGGCGGTCCGACCTGGCGCGGCGGGTTCATGGATACGAATCCCTGCGACGAAGACCATTGGTGGCATCGCATGGCGGAAAAGGAACGCCCGCGCGGACGCTTCGCCTGGCACTTTTTCAAGCAACCGCCCGCGATCTTCGAACTGAAAGAGGAAGAAAAAGGCGCGATCTTCGCGCGCGGTAAATGGTGGAAATTCAACGACGACGCGGAGAACCTCGCCAACCTCGCGTCCGGCTACTACGAGCAACAGGTGTCATCATCGAACCTGGACGAAATCCGTTGCTACATCGCGGGCCAATACGTCTACGTCCAGGAAGGGCGTCCGGTGTGGCCGGAATACGACGACGATGCGATGGTCGGCACGCCCGAGTATGTCAAAGGCATGCCGATTCAACTGGGCCTGGACTTCGGCCTCACGCCCGCCGCCGTCTTCGGACAGAAAGACCTGAAGTCGAATCAATGGCGCATCCTCGCCGAGCTACCGATGTTTGATATGGGTTTGGAACGATTCGGGCTCGCCTTGAATTCGCTGTTGCAGATGCAATTCCCTGGCGCCCAGGTCATCGCCTGGGGCGATCCGGCAGGACAGGCGCGCGATCCGATCTATGAAGTGACCGCCTTCGACTTCCTGAAGAACAACGTCGGCATCATGGCGCGACCGTGCGCGACCAACGATCCGAAGACGCGGCGCGAAGCGGGCGCGGCGCCGATGGAGCGGCGTAACGGCTTGATCATTCACCGTGACTGCAAGCTACTTCGCAAGGCGTTGAGCGGCGGCTATCACTTCAAGCGCGTGCAGATTGCCGGACGCGAAATCTTCCGCGACGTGGCGAACAAAAATCATTTCAGTCACGTCGGCGACGCGTACGGGTACCTCATGTTGGGCGGCGGCGAATATCGCAGGCTGATCCAGAACGCGACCATGTCGAAGAACTTCCCCGCGCATACCAAGGTGAAAGCGGACTGGGACGTATGGGCCGCATAGAAGACCTGCGAAGCGGCTTAGACCTGTTACTGAACCTGCCGCCCGACGCCTGGATCGTGCCCGCCGAGCCCTTTCACGCCGAGCTTGCCCGCTTCTGTAACGCGCCCGCCGTCGTCCAGCTTATCGACATGGGACCGTCGTATACGCTGATCTATAAGAACCGCATCGCCGCGCTATTCGGCGTCGCTATGCCGTGGGCGGGACTGGGCGAAGCCTGGCTTGTGACCGAGCGCGAGCGCGTGCGCCCGCTGGCGCTTCGCTTCGCACGCGGCGCGCGCCGCTTCTGCGGGCTCGCGGTCTTCGCGCTCAATTTGCGACGCCTACAGATTCATGCTTCAATCACGTCCGCAAACCCTACGTTTGTCAAGTTTGCGCGCGTGATCGGGTTTACGGACGAAGCGCGGCTTGCCGGATTCATGCCTGACGGCGCCGACGTTGTCTTGCTGGCATGGAAGGGGAACGCGTCATGATCGGATACCGCCCGGATGCGGGCTTACACGCCAGGTGCGAAACCGGCGTTGAAACCGCGATGTATATCGCCGCCGCCGCGAGCGCGGCGAGCGCCGCGAAGTCGATCATGACCAAGCCCCCGAAAGGTCCGGACCTGACCGAACAGAACGCACTCCTTGCCAAGCAAAGCCAAGGCGCGCAGGACGAACGCGATCGCATGGCGGCGGAACAGATGGCGCGAGCGCGCGCGGGCCGCGCCGGTATGCGCGGACTGCTAAGCGATACGCGCGCCAACGCCGAAGGCGGCTTGGCAACGACTCTCGGACCGGCGATGTAATGGCGGCGAAGTCGGATAAGGCGCGCGCGCCGAAGCCGAAGGAAATCCGCCAGCGATACGAAGCGGCGGACAAAAAGTATCGCGACTGGGAGTCGCTGTACGATATGTGCTTCCAGTACGCCGCGCCGCAGCGAAACCTTTTCGGCGGTCGCATCGAAACCGATTCGCCTGGCGGTACGAAGATGGGGAACGTCTTCGATTCGACCGCCATCGCATCGCTTGACCGCTTCGCAAACAGGGTGCAAGCGAATGTCTTCCCGCCGCAACGTCAATGGGCGAAGCTAAAAAGCGGGACCAAGGTATCCGATGATCGGAAATTCGCGATCAACGGCGCGTTGGACACGGTCGCCGACACGATGTTCGCGGTCATGCGATCTTCGAACTTCGACATCGCGATCGGCGAATTCCTGCATGACATTGGAATCGGCACGGCGCATCTGTGCATTCAGCCTGGAAGCTATGCCGATCCGGTGACCTACACGGCAGTATCGCCCGCAGCGGTGCGCTTTGAGGAAGACGAGAACGGTCGCCCCTGCAATCACTATCGCAAGATCAAGATGCGCGGCGAACTGATCGAAAAGGCGTGGCGGGGCGCCAAGCTCACCGAGCAACTGAGGCGCGAAATCGCCGACAAGCCGCAAGACGAAGTCGAACTGTTGGAATCCACGATCCGCGACCTGGAAACCGACCGCTATCACTATCAGATCATCACTTTCAAGAGCGACAACGCCGACGACGGCGCGGTGATCTTCCATCGCTCGCAGAAGTATTCGAACTGGGTCACGTCGCGCTATTCGAAGCTGAGCGGCGAATTGATGGGGCGCGGTCCGGTCATGTGTGCGTTGCCCGACATTCGCACGCTGAACAAGGTAAAGGAGTTGCTGCTACGTAAGGCGGCGTTCAACATCGTCGGCGCATACACGGCGGTTGATGATGGCGTGCTGAATCCGAACAACATCGACATTGCGCCGAATTCGATCATCGCCGTCGCCGCCAACGCGGGCGCACGCGGTCCGTCGCTCGCGCCGCTTCCGCAAACCGGCGACCTGAACCTGGCGCAATTCGTCATCAACGACCTGGTCGCGTCGATCAAAAAGATTCTTCTGGACGAATCCCTTCCGCCCGACAACATGAGCGCGCGCTCCGCGACCGAAATTGTCGAACGCATGAAGGAACTTGCTCAGAACATGGGCTCCGCCTTCGGGCGCCTGATCGACGAAGTCCTGATTCCGGTCGTGGAAATCACGCTGCATGTCCTCAATGACGCGGGCATTCTCGTATTCCCGCTGAAGGTGGACGGTCGCGACGTCGCGGCGGTGCCGGTCGCGCCGCTCGCAATGGCGCAAAACATGGACGAAGTGCAGGCGATCGTGCAATTCGGACAGCTTGCCGCGCAACTGGGACCGGAAGGGCAGGCGGCGTTGAACAAGGGGCGCACGATCGACTACGTCGGCGATCGCATGGGCGTCCCCGCCCAGGTCCGCAACACGCCGGACGAACGCGAAGCCGAAGTCGCGAAGCTGCAAAGCCAGGCGGCGGCAATGATGGCGGCTCAAGGTGGGGCAGGCGCCGCGCCGCCCGAAGCGCCGCCCGAAGCCGAAGACGTTCCGCTTCCGCCAGGCGCGGTATCCGCGCCGCCGCAGTTGCAGGCGGTCGCTTGAAGCTAATCCGCATAAGGGGCATTTGACATGCGTCGATTCGTGGGGCAGGCAGGCGGGTTGGTATGGGCGGAACTGATCGCCGATGTCGGCGTGACCGGCGACGTCGTCACAACGGACGGCGGGCGCTATCAGCACACGGCGAATTGGAATGCCATGCAGCAGCCAGGCGCGGGCAAGTTTTTAGTGATGCATGCCGATACGGGCATGCAGGTTGTCAGGGGACCGACGCGGTTCAACGCCGAATACCGCGAAGTAGTCGACACGCCGCCAGGTGCGAATCAACCAATGCCCGCCTGGGCGAGCGAGCGCGAAAAGATGCGCTCGCAAATGGCCGCAGACGCGGCGCAACCTTAACCCGGAGTTTTCATCATGGAAAAGCCTGAAGGCAAACAGCAGGATTACGACAAGCGGCACAGCGACACGCCGCGCAGCGACCGCTCCAAGGGTCTGATTCAAGCGGTACAGGAACGCGAGAACGAAGACACGCAACGCATGATCCGCGAAAAGGAGCAACGCGAGCGCGAAGAACGGGAGAAAGCAAATGCCGAGCAAAACGGAAAGACAGAAAAGAGCGATGGCGGCGGCGGCACACAATCCGAAGATCGCAAAGAACCTGGGCATCCCGCAGCGGGTCGCGCGGGAATTCAATCAGGCGGACAAACGCAAAGCCGCCAACACCCGTAAGCGATGAGTAAGCCGCTTGAGGGATGGGACGCGATCGACGCGCTTACGCGCGCAAAGCCCGTAAGCGCCGAAGACGCGCCCGCCGAGTTAATCGACAAGCTGCATAGCGACGTGTTCGCAAATCCCCTGGGGCGCAAATGGCTGGCCTGGGCGGTCGGCACTTACCTGGACGCGCCCGTATGCGAGCCAGGCGGCGGCGCCGATCACGGTTTTTACCGTGAAGGTCAGAACGCCGTCATACGCGACATCATCCGTCGCGTGCAGCGATCGCAAAAGGTTCGCCTATGAGCGAAGCTGCAACCGCTGAAGCATCCGAAGCTGCAACGCCCGATCCGGATAAGGGCGGGCTCCTAGATAGCGCAACGCCGACCGACGCGAAGGAAGGCGAGCAAGCGAAGGCGACCGATGCGAGCGAAGTCGCGCATCGCGCCGACGACAAGCCGAAGACCGACGACAAGCCGAAGGCGCCGCCGTCGCGCCCGGATTACGTGCCTGAGAAATTTTGGGACGCGACGAAGGGTGAAGTAAAACTTCAAGACGTCATGAAGTCATACGGCGAACTGGAAAAGAACTTCAAAGCGGGTAAGCATAAGGCGCCCGATGGCGGCAAGTACGACCTCGCGCCGCTCAATGGCAAGGTGCGCCCTGACGATCCGCTGATTGCGACCTATCTGGACTGGGCGGGACGCAACGGCATATCGCAATCGTCGTTTGAGGAACTGGCGTCGAAGGTCATCGAAATGACCGGCGCGCATGCGGCTGAAGTCCAGCTAAGCCGCAAGGCGGAACTGGAAAAGCTTGGCGCGAGCGGTCCCGCGATCGTTGATTCGATGGTCGCCTGGGCGCAGGCGAAAGTGCGCGACGGCGTTTGGTCCGACGACGACTTCGAAGAATTCAAGATCATGGGCGGAACCGCCGCAGGTATCCGCGCCTTGATGCGACTGCGCGAGTCTTACGAGCCGAATGTCCCGCTGAAGGAAACGCTACCGCAGGACGATCGCGCGGTGAGTGACGACGACCTGCATAAGATGGTCGGCGATCCGAAATACAAGACGAACGAAGGCGGATACCGCGACAAGGTCACGCGCCTATTCCAGCAACGCTATCGGGATCAACCGCAACAATGAGTCAAGCCAAAGCCGAAACGCCGGTCGCGTCCGAGCCCGCGCCCGCGAAGCCGCAATTCGGAACCTGGACGCCGATCACGGTCGCCATGCCGACACGCGGTAAGCCAGTGCTGATTCGCATCCGTGGTCGCGGTTGGGATCGCGCGCATTACAACGCCGGTCCGCATGACCTATGGTCTTCGACCAAGGGTGTTGCCTACGTGAACGGCGAAGACGTCGACGCCTGGATGCCAGGACCGCCGATGTGATGCTGCGGGCAGGAATCGAACCTGCGACCTACGCATTACGAGTGCGTCGCTCTACCGTCTAAGCTACCGCAGCGAAAAAAAGCCCCTGGCAGAAGAATCCCGTTTAACGGTTAGCGGGGTCTTCCGACTTGCGCCAGGGGCAACAGGGGAGCAATGATGGAAGGATGCGATACGCATTGTCCCCGCTTAGCAGGCGAGCGTCCACTGTCTGAGCCCGCCTGAGCGCCCCTGAGTCGATCTGATGGTTTCTGAGCGTTGGCGTCACGGCGGCTTCGTCGTCCAGGAATGGCGTTGCTGCGGTCATGTCTGGCAACTTTTGTTGAGCAACCGCTTCCGGCAACGCCAGGGCTGGACGCCGCGTTGTCCGACATGCGCGCAAACGCCCCTATTGCCATTTAGAAATTCCGGTTCTAAGATGCGCGCGAACAGGGACGTAAAAGGCTAACGCGGCAAAATTCGCGCCCTGAATGGTCCCTCTGGATTGGTCGCCCTAAGCGACAAGTACCGGCCCGCCCGTTCATGGAGCGGCCAACCGTAGCGAAGACGCAAGTTTCGTTAATCGGTTGGGAGAACCGCACCATGTCCATGAACCTGCCGACTGCCTACGTGCAGCAATTCGGCGCCGAAGTGATGCACGCATACCAAGCTGAGTCGCAACTGCGACCGGCAGTCCGCGTGAAGACCGGCGTCGTCGGTTCAAGCTATCGTTTTCCGAAGATGGGCCAGGGGATCGCGCAGATTCGCGTCCCGCAGACCGACGTTACGCCGATGGGCGTGAGCCATAGCAACGTGACGGCGACGCTTACCGACTGGAACGCGCCGGAGTACACCGACATTTTTATGCAGCAAAAGGTGAACTTCGATGAAAAGCAAAACCTCGTAAAAGTGTCGTCCCGCGCGATCGCGCGGCGTCAAGATCAACTGATCATTGACGCGTTGATCGCCGCCGTCGCGCCGCAACTTGTTTCGAACGACATTGGCGGCGCGGACACGCCCTGGAACATTGCGAAGATTCTGGAAGCGAAAGCCTTGCTGGACGCCGCGAACGTTCCGCCAAGCGGTCGTCATCTGTTGCTTCACGCGCGCGGTCTGCAATCCCTACTCGGCACGACGCAAATCACGTCCGTCGATTACAACAGCGTGAAATCGTTGGTCCGTGGCGAAATTGATACCTTCCTGGGATTCAAGTTTCACACGATCGGCGACCTGACCGAAGGCGGGCTTCCGAAAGACGGATCGAACGACCGCACGAATTTCGCCTGGCACGAAGACGCGCTAGGGCTCGCGGTTGGGCTGGATATGTCGACGCATATCGACTGGGTCGCGGAGAAAACATCGTGGTTGGTCAACACGTATTTCTCGGCGGGCGCGGTGGCGATTGACGAACTAGGCATCGTGGAAATCACGACGCGCGAAACCTAACCGTCAAATCCGCATAAGGGGCTTATTATGGCTTTCAACAAAACCGGTTTCGCGCATCTAGTCCACGGCAAGGAAGGTTTTTCGCCTGGCGTCTATAGCTATCAGAGCGACGACGCGATCGCGACGATTGCCGCGTCGGGTTACTTCGATAACGGCGCAACCGTGAACACTGGCATGCGAAACATTCTGAAGGCGGGCGACGCGATTCTGATCAAGGCGTCGGCGTCGGGTACCCATACGACGCACTGGCGCAAGGTCGCCGCCATCACGTCGGGCGTTATCACGGTCGCGGCACTGGACGCCTAAACCGAAGTCAGCAGTCGCAACGACGGCGCGGGCGCCCTTCGTGGTCCTCGCGCCGTTTGTCATGAGGGAACCGCATGGGCGCCAATACCGACATTTCGATCTGTTCGTCGGCGTTGAATTTGTTGGGCGAAGTGGCGATTGATTCGCTGGACGAAGAAACGGACGCCGCCCGTACATGCGCTCAGCTTTACGAAACGGTGAAGCTGTCGCTCATGACTGAGCACGATTGGTCCTTCACGAAGACGAAAGTCAAGCTCGCGCGCCTGGTGACGGCGCCGCTTAGCCGCTGGCGCTATCAATTCGAAATGCCGACCGATCGGCTGAGCGACGTTTACGCGCTCTATGGTTCGCCTGGTTCCGCCGCGCCGATCACGCATTACGAAGTCCAGGGCTCGAAAGTCCTCGCCGATTTCGCAGACCTCTGGCTGGACTATCAACGCAACGTCCCGGAAACCGAAATGCCGGGTTACTTCGTGCGGTTGCTGCAATACGACTGCGCCGCCGAGTTTGCAATGGCGATCACTGAACAGCCGACGGTCGCCGAGTTATGGCGGACGACCGCGCGCGGTAGCCCGAGCGAGAACGGTCGCGGCGGTTACTTCCGCGTCGCGGCGAGCGTGGACAGCAAGGGGCGTCCGAACAAGCGCATCGTGTCCGACGAATTGATCCTGGTCAGGCAGGCGTGACATGGCGCGCAATGTCCTGATTCAGTCCAGCTTCAGCGTCGGCGAAGTCGATCCGCTGGCGCGCGCCAGGCTGGACATGCAGCAGTATTACCACGGTTGCGAGCTTGGGCGTAATTGCCTGTTCCTGCCGCAAGGCGGTTTCCGTTGGCGCCCTGGGACGCTGTTCCGTTACCTGATCCCGAGCGCGGCGGCGCCGCAGAATGGCGTGCGCCTGGTGCCGTTCACCTTCAGCGTGGACGACAGCTACATGCTGCTATTTACCGACAGCCGCATGTATGTGTTCAAGCGTGGCGTTCAGATCACGAACATCAACGGTACGGGCCTTGATTACTTGGCGACCTTGATCCTGGGCGTGCGGCTGGACGAACTGACGTGGACGCAATACGCCGATACGCTAATCCTCGCGCAGAAGAACATCCCGCCGCAGCGGTTGATGCGCGGCGCGACGGATGCGGATTGGACGATCGGCGCGATTACCTTCGGCTCAATCCCGCGCTATGCGTTCACGATCACGAATACGCCCATTGCTCAGACGCTTGCGGTATCAGCGAAGACCGGTAGCGTCACGTTGACGGCGGGCGGCGGAACGCCGTTCGTGAGCGGCAACGTCGGCGACTATGTCAACGCGACGCCGTACGGACGCGCGCGCATTACCGAAGTTGCCACGTCTCCCGGCAACGTGGCGACGGCGCAAGTCGACATTGATTTCAACGCGACAAGCTATGCGGCGTCGACGTGGAGCATCGAAACCGAGTACGAACCGGTATGGTCGGTCACGCGCGGCTGGCCGCGAACCTGCGTCTTCCATGAGGGGCGGCTGTACTTCGGCGGCTCGCTCTCGCGACCGGCGACGGTATGGGGCTCGCGCGTTGGCTTCCCGTTCGAATTCAGTCCGACCAATGGCTTCGCCGACGACGCGGTTGAAAACACGATCGGGGTCGGGCGCTTCGACGCGGTCGTTGACATGCTCTCCGGGCGCGATCTGCAAGTGTTCACAACGGGCGGTGAGTACACGGTCGTACAGGGCCAGGGCGATCCGATCACGCCGGATAACTTTTTTTTCAAAAGCGCGACCGCCAACGGCGCGCGGATCGGAACACGCGTCCAGCAACTTGAAGCGGGGACGCTGTTCGTTCAGCGGCAGGGCAAGGCGATCCATGAATTCGCGTTTACCGACGTTGAGCTTTCGTACAACGCGAACAAGATCACGTTGCTTTCCAGTCATTTGCTCCGCAATCCGTCGCGCATCGCGCTTCGCCGCGCGACGTCGACCGACGAAGGCGACCTTGCCCTGGTCGTCAACGCGGGCGACGGCACGCTAGGCGCCTGGATGATGTTGCGGGCGCAGAACGTCATCGCGCCTTCCCTTTGGGACACGGACGGCGCGTTCATGGATATTGGCGTCGACATCACGGACATTTACACCGTGGTCAAGCGGCGGATCGGCGTCGCCGACGTGTACTTCCTGGAACAGTTTGACCTGACGGTTGACACGGATTGCGCGGTGATCGGCGGCGCGGGCGTTTCGTCGGCGACGCTGCCCTATGGCGGGAAAACCGTCGACCTGTTGGAAGACGGCTTTTACATGGGGCAATTCCAGCTTACGGCAGGCGGCGGGCTCACGTTCCCGCGCGCGACCGTGGTCGCGTATGAGGCAGGCTTACCCTGGACGCCGGTCGTTCGCACCATGCCCGCCGAGCCGCGCATCGCGGCGGGGACGCGGGCGGGCTTCCGCAAGCGGTTGGTTCAGGTCAATGCGATGGTCAAAGACACGTCGCACCTGACGGTCAACGGAATCGAAGTCCCGTTCCGCAAATTCGGCGCAGACATCCTGGATCAACAGATTCCCGAATTCACCGGTATGAAGCGCGTCCCCGGAATCCTGGGATGGGGCAACGAAGCGAAGATCACGCTTTCGCGCAGCGTCCCGCTTCCGGCGACCGTCGTCGGCGTCGACTATCGCATCGCCGTATGGGGCGGGACGTAATGGATTCGGCGGCGGCGCTTTCCCTCGCATCGAACGCGGCGAGCGCGGCGGGGCAGTATTCCCAGGGCCGCATCACTGGCGCGCAGTATGGGGCGCAAGCCGATATGTCCGCGCTTCAGGGCCGCGCCCAGGCGCTTCGCTACCGGCAACAGGGTAACGCGGTCCTGCGTCGCTCAATGGAAGCGCAAGCGATGGCGCGGGCGCGCGCCGCAGCGGGCGGCGCCGATCCGTTCTCCGGTAGCGCCCTATTCGCCCAACAGCGAAGCCAACGCGACGCGTCGGCGGACCTGGGACTGTTGGACGACAACGGCCAGCTTGCCTTGTGGGGCGCGAATTCCCAGGCGCAGATGTACCGCGACGCCGGTCGGCGCGCGCGCCAGGCGGGTTTGCTGGCGGGCGTGACCTCAATGGGTAAGGGCGTTGCGGATTACTACAAGCTTGGCAAGGCGCCGACGCCGCCGCTCATTCAGGAAATGGTCCCCGGTCAATTTAGCTTGGTGAATCCTCAATATGGCTGAGCTACCCGCACCGGTTACGCCGCAGACGATTCCCTGGGAAGACCTGGAAGCCTTCCTTGCGGCGTCCGCGCCCGACGAAGGCGAGCCCGAGAAAATCCACGTCGCGGGCTTCCCCCTGAAATTCATTCGGGAATTGATGGGGCATGCGAAGAAAGCCGCCCAGGACGTTCCCGCTGGCGTTATACCGCCGCCTGGCGCCGCGACGCCGCCGCCTGGGGCGATTCCCCCCGTTGGCGCCGCGACGCCGCCTACGGCCCCTGTAGCGCCAGGAACGGCCCCTGTCGCGCCGACGCCGAAACCCTACAGCGAACCGGTCCCGCAGCGGAAACAGGTCAGCCTAGAGCAGCCGCAGGCGGTCCGCGAAGCGATCACGCCGGAAGTCGCCGCCGACATCGAGCAGCGGGCGAGCCTGCAAGACGCGTTGCACCGTGGCGAATCCCTGGGGAAGCCGCCGGATCAATTTTTCAATTACCTGCGAACGGGGCTTCCCGACGACGCCAATCTGTTCCTGGACGAAACCGCGAAGGCGGCGGGCGTCACGAAACCGGTCCGCGTGACCCATGCCGAAGTGATCGCCGATCTGAAGGACATGGGTTACAAGCCGAAAGACATCGACTGGATCGTTCGCTACGGCGACAACACCGAACAGATGCGCCGCGTTGCCATGATGCGCGACGTCCTGGTGACGACGGCGAAAAAAGCGCAAGACCTGGCGAAGCAAGTCGTCGCCAATCCGGACGACATGGCACTGGCGGCGCAGTACCACCAGGCAACGACTCTGTTGGGCATGGTGAGTAAGGGCGTGAAGAACGCGCAGACCGATTACGCGCGCGCCCTGGGCGTCATGCGCGCAACGCCGGAAGGCGACGCCGCCGCGCTCGAAAGCTTCGTGTCGAACATGGGCGGGCTGGACGATGTCGTTGCCCATGCGGGCAAGCTCGCGCAACTGGACCTTGCCAACGCCCGCAACATCAAGCGTGCGGCGGACCTGGCCGATCGTTCGATGTTCAGCAAGGTGAAGGACATTTGGACGACGACTTGGATCAACGGCCTTTTGTCGTCCCCGGTTACGCATGCGAAAAACATCCTCGGCAACGAATTGTTTGCGGCGGTCCAGGTTCCCGAGCGGTTCATTGCGTCGCTGATCGGCAAGGCGCGCGGCGCCGAACCGGAAGACGCGGTCGCAATGGGCGAAGCGGTCGCGCTACTGCGCGGCGCCATTGCGGGCCAGGGGCGCGCGATCGGCGCGGCGGCGGACACGTTTCGGACCGGTCATTCCGCAACCGAAGGATCGAAGCTTGCCGATACGGGCGCGATCCAGAGCGGCGACTTCGGGAAGCACCTGGGACTGGGCGGCACCCTGGGCCGCGCCGCCGACGTATGGGGCAACTTCGTAACGCTGCCAGGTCGCGGCTTGATGACCGTTGACGAGTACCAGAAGGTACAGGCGCATAGCGCCGAGCTATACGCGCAGGCGACGCGCCGCAGCGAAATCGCCCGCGCGCAGGCGATGCGGGAAGGGAAGACCGCGCAGGACGCGGACGCGATCGCGAAGCAGACGTACCACGATACGATTGACGATCCGCCCGAAGACATCGTCGCGGCGGCGAATGGCTTTGCGCGTAATGTCACGTTCAACGAACCGCTGGCAAGCGGCACGATCGGCAAGCAACTTCAGAAGCTTTCCGAGCATAACGTCGTCGCGAAAATGTTCCTGCCCTTCGTGCGGACGCCGATCAATATCGCGCTCGAAACGCTGGAACGAACGCCCTTCGCGCCGCTCTCGAAAGGCTTCCGTGAAGACATCGCGAAGGGCGGCGTCACGCGCGACCTCGCCCTGGCACGCGCGAGCTTCGGCACGTCGGTTCTAGGGACGGCGGGCTTCTTCGCGGCGAATGGGCGGTTGACTGGCGGCGGGCCTGGCGACAAAGCCGAGCGCGACGCGTTGATCCGTTCCGGCTGGCAACCGTATTCCGTCGTCTTCAATAAAGGCGAACTGAGCGACGACCTGAAAGCGTTCCTGAACGAACGCGGCAAACTGACGAACGTCGGCGAGAAATACTATTTTTCCTTCCAGGGGCTTGAACCGATCGGCGGCATTCTCGCGGCGGCGGCGAATTACGCCGACTTCGCGAAGCATAGCGACAACGCGGACGAAGTCGAACAAGTCGGGTATGGGACGGCGCTCGCGTTGGGGCGCTATTTCATGGACACGCCTTACATGCAAGGCATGGCGGACTTCGTCAAGGCGGTAAGCGGCAACAACGGGCAGATTGACGAAGACGCGATCAAGCGCGTTTTTACGAACGTGTCGAAGACGATCGGCGGGTATGCGATCGGCGGTTCCCCGATCGGCGCGTACTCTGGCGCGCAGGCGACCGCCGAGCGGTACCTGAATCCGGAAGCGAGCGAAACCAAAGCGCAACCGGATGAACGCGGCGCAACGCGCGGGCTTACCGAAGCGTGGAATCAATACAAGTCGCGCTCGCCGTTCCTGTCCGACACGCTGCCGCAGAAAACGAACCGTTGGGGCGAGCCGATCAAGTACGGCGAAGGCGAAGCGTACGAAACCATTTCGCCGATTCGCGTGAAGGCGGGCAATCAAAAGGACGTCGATCGCCTTTGGTTGGAATACGACCTACCTGGCGGACAGCCGCCTGACACGATGTCGTTCCCCGAGAATCCGCTTTACAAGGGACTGGAAATCAACCTGCCGACCGAAGCCTTCAACGAACTGAAACACTTGTACGCGACGTCGCCATTCTTCGGCGGGAAGAACGTCCAGGAAAAGCTAGTCGAAGTCGCGAATTCGTCCGCCTTCAAGCGCATGACCTTTCTACAGCAACAGAACGAACTGAAGCGGATCGACTCGGCGGCAATGACTGCGGCGCGGAAAATCCTGCGTTCCGAAAGTATCTACGCGAAGGACATCGCCGACGCGTTCCAGAGGAAGTATGACGTCGCGCAAGACCTGGGCGCGCGATCGAACGCAGTACGGGAAGCGCAGTAATGGCGCAATACAAAGACCTTCCGACCTATAACCGTCCCGGCATTCAAACCGGTGAGATACCCGGATACAACTATGCCGACATGCAGGAAGCGCATCGCCTGGAGCGCGCGCAGACGACCGCGTTCGACGCGCTAACGACCTGGGCATACGACAAGGCGACGAAACACGCGATCGCTGAAGGCGAGCAATACGCCGCTCAGAATCCGGTCACGTCGCGGCAACTTACGGACGGCACGGCGCAGGTAGCCGACAAGGGCACGTACTTCGGCGACGCCGCGCGCAAGCTGCAAATTGAAGGGCTCGCGACCGACGTCGGGATCGAAGCGACAAGCCGCATGAACGAATTCGGGCTCCGCGCGAAGGCGGGCGACATCGACATCCCGAACGCGGAACGCGGAATCAAAGACATCATCGACGGTTACGCTGCGAGCCTGGGGCAGATTGATCCGCACGCATCGAACCGCTTCCGCGCCGCCGCGTCGACGCACGGCAATTCGCTGTTGATGGGCATGCGCGAAGCGGCGGCGAAGCGGGCCGAAGGCGCGCAGAAAGTCGTCATTGAAAACTGGCTTGCCGACGTAGTCCCTTCCCAGGTCCGCGCGCATATCGAAGCGGGCGAAACGGTTGATCCGGAAACGGGCGCGTCGATTTCGCCGACGCAGCGGATCGCGCTCATGCGCGCGCAGATGGTTGAGGCGGTCACGCGAACCGGTGATCCCGAATTCGCGCGCGTGGCGCGGCGCATATTCGAAGACGCGGTCAACAAAGCGCGTAAGGACACGCTGGAAGGTTACGTCCTGAGCGAAGAATTCAGTCGCGGCGGTCCGCTTGCGGCATATGACCGGATGATGAAGGGCGACCTGGGGCGTTATACGAACCTCTGGAAGAACGACATTGACGAGAACGTTCGCGAATCGACGCGCCAGCATTACATGAAGTCGCACGGCGAGCGTCATCAACTGACCGAGCAACAGCGTAAGGACGATGAGCGGTCGCTGAAGACCGAGCTTGACAACATGCTCATCAAATTCTGGCCCATGCCGGAAGGTCCGGCGAAGCGCGCGCTCGCGGCTCAGATTGCCGAAAAAGGCAAAACCGTTCTGTCGTTCGATCAAATTCATACGCTACTGAAAAAGCCCGCCGACGAAGGGCACAAGGAACCGAAAGACAATTACGACGTTGAGCGTCAACTAGATTACCTGCGCGAGCGAAGCGGCGTAGCGAACGTCGCGGAACTGGCGCGGTTGGTTCCTGGGGCGACGCCGCGACAGCTTGCGAAACAACAGGACTTGATTATCAGTGCCGACAATCGGCGCCTTGAGCGTGAAGTGAAAACGCAAGCGGGGATTCCGGACGGCCTGGTGCAATGGTCGGGCGACAACTATCGGCGCAAGGCGCTTCTGGATC
>Ga0111539_10005956_pt1 | contig 15745 bp, 10 predicted proteins | sample RhiMethybrSRZTD1_FD_79667 | JGI IMG/M metagenome (GOLD analysis project Ga0111539, IMG submission 79667) | Populus rhizosphere microbial communities from Tennessee, USA - Rhizosphere MetaG P. TD hybrid SRZTD1 (version 2) (version 2) | ecosystem: Host-associated > Plants > Roots > Rhizosphere >... | reverse complement strand
CTTTACGCGGGAGGAGGAAAGTCGATTTCTCATCGCCGAATTGGGAATGACGGGCTTGCTTCTCTTTCACCCCCCTTCGCGGTTCCACAAGCATACGCATGTCGTCCTGTCTCTCGATGGGGGGCAAGAATCCGAAGTTCATTATTGGAATCCCCGCCGGTTTGGCCGTATCTATTTGGTGGATCAAAAGGGATTAGACAGATTCGTCGAGAAGCGTTTTGGATGCGATCCTTTATCGGTCTCGTGGGAGGACTTTCTGCGTGTTATAAAAGGACGGCGCGGTCGACTCAAGGCCCTGCTCATGCATCAACAGAGTATTGCGGGAATCGGAAATATCTATGCAAATGAAATTCTGTTTCGCGCCAAGCTGCATCCATATCGGATCGCGGCCGGTTTGCGAGCACCGGCCATCAGACGACTTTACGACGTAATGCGAGAGGTCCTCGCAGAAGCCATCGAGCATGGTGGCTCCAGCGTGCGTGACTTTTTAGCGCCTGACGGCACTGAAGGTCAGTACCGATATTTGCATCTGGTGTATAACAAAACCGACAGCCCGTGCCCGAACAGCTGTGGCCACACAATTCGCCGATTGAAAGGCGAGCGCAGCTCATTTTACTGTGTCGCCTGTCAGCGGAAATAATAGATGTACGTCGGGAGAAGAGATCAACCAATTCGGTTTGGGTTCCGATGGGCAGGCGTCAAACGGTCAGGTAAATTAATCCGGTAACATTTTATCCTTGACGGGCTCCCGCATACTTTTCTACACTCGATCCTCTTGCTTTAAATTCGATAAGTTAGACTACTTTTCACTGTTAAGCCAGGGATGTCTAGGACTTCTGGTCGCCTCGTTTAGTCCCTTTGGGGCATTGAGTCCTCTATGAAAATCCGCTAGGTTAGCAATTCTTTTCGGCCACGATTCTCACCGTAAGGAGCAGTTCACATGGCAAAGGTACTTGAAGGTCCCGGGATGGGGCTGATGAAAAAGTGGGGGATTGTTGTCCCCAACTATGTCGTTGTCACGTCGGTAGATGAACTGAACAAGTTGGGTGAGGTGAACGACTGGCTGAAGAAAGCGAAGTTGGTAGTGAAGGCGCATGAGGCGCTTGGGTCTCGTTTCAAGCTTGGGTTGGTAAAAGTGGGATTGGACCTGAATGGAGCGATTGCCGCCGCCAAGGAGATGTTAGGACGACAGGTTGGCAGCATCACGGTCACGCAGGTGATTGTGTCAGAGATGATTGCGCACAAAGAAGAATATTACGTCTCGGTGAAGTCCACTCGGGAAGGGGCGGATGTGCTCATCGCCAATTGCGGGGGGATCGAAGTCGAGTCAAATTGGGATCGCGTGAAAAACTTGCCGGTCGAGGTTGGAGGAAAACCGACGAGTGACGCGCTGGAGAAATTGGCCAAAGACGCAGGGTTTTCAGGCGTCCTCATTAAGAAGGTCGCTGACTTTGCCGGAAAGATGTTCGCGTGTTTTGATGGCGAAGACGCGCAGTATCTCGAAGTCAATCCTGTCGTGGCGCGCGAGAGCGACGGGGAGTTGGTGGCGCTTGATGCCGTGACCTTGTTGGACGCCGACTCTAAATTTCGCCATCCCGATTGGAACTTTCAATTTGCCGCTGAATTCGGCCGCGCGTATTCCAAGAATGAGATGGAAGTCATGGGAGTCGACTCCAAGATAAAAGGCTCGGTCAAATTTATCGAGATCCCGGGCGGCGATACCGCGATGCTCCCGGCCGGTGGCGGAGCCAGCGTCTATTATTCGGATGCGGTTGTCGCTCGTGGTGGCAAGTTGGCCAATTATGCTGAATATTCCGGCGATCCGCCGGACTGGGCCGTGGAAGTCTTGACGGATAAGGTCTGTTCTCTGCCGGGAATTAAGAACGTCATTGTCGGGGGCGCAATTGCGAACTTCACCGACGTGAAAAAGACCTTCGGCGGCATCATCAATGGTTTCAGAAAAGCCAAAAGTGAAGGGAAGTTAAAAGGCGTGAAAATTTGGGTGCGCCGGGGCGGCCCTCGCGAAAAAGAGGGACTCGATGCGATGCGTGCGCTTCGCGACGAAGGGTTTGATATCCACGTTTTCGATCGCCATACCCCACTCACCGATATTGTCGATAAGGCGCTTCAGAAGTAATAGCTGTTAGCAATATATGAGACGAGCGCGATCAAAACGGTCATCCAACAAAGCTGCCGGTAGTTTGGTGACTGAGGCATGCCCTCTGGGGTACGTCGCAAGGAAGCGAGGGACCGAGAACGTAGTTGGGGGCGTTTTTATCGCGTGAACCAGGAGAGATCCCGATGAGTATTCTTGCCAACAAAGACACGCACGTGGTGATTCAGGGTGGAGCGGCGGGCCTGAACGCCGCTCGACGCATGGCCGAGTTTTGTTACATGATCAAGCGGCCCTTGAATGTGGTGGCGTTCGTCTATCCGCCCGATGCGGGAAAGACCAATGAAGTACCCTATGGGTCCGGCCTCATGACCATCCCGGTCTACAAAAGCGTAGGCGAAGCGACGGCACATCATCCGCAAATCAACACCAGCCTCGTCTACATTGGGGCGGATCGAGCGTGTGCGGCGGGAATGGAAGCGCTCAACGATTCAAAGATCCAACTTGTTTCGATGATTACCGAAGGCGTGCCTGAAAAAGATGCCAAACTCTTGGCGCGGCATGCCGTGAAGCTGAGCAAGACATTCAACGGGCCCTCTTCCATCGGCATTATTTCCGCGGGCGCATGCCGGCTCGGCGTCATCGGAGGTGCCTTCGATAATCTCGTGTCCTGCAAGCTCTATCGAGAAGGTTCCTTTGGGGTCATTACGAAGTCGGGCGGACTATCGAATGAAATTATCTGGATCTGTTCTCAATTCGCAGACGGCGTCACGACAGCGATCGGGATCGGCGGCGATGCGTTTCCTGGGACTGATTACGTGAGTTATCTCGAAAAATTTGAACAGGACCCCCAGACCAAAGCGGTGGTCATCGTCGGCGAGATGGGCGGGGATTTAGAAGAACGTGCCGCCGAGTGGTATGGCGCTAAGAAGCGGCGAATTAAATTGCTGGCAGTCGTATCCGGGTTCTGCCAGGAAAGCTTGCCCAAAGGTATGAAGTTTGGTCATGCCGGCGCGAAAGAAGGACTGAAAGGGGAAGGCTCTGCGAGATCGAAGTCCGACGCATTTAAAAAAGCCGGTGCGATTGTGCCCGATACCTTCGGAGCGCTCGGTCCCGCCATCAAGACGACCTATGAAGAGTTCGTGAAAAGCGGCCAGGTCGTGGCGATTCCGGACCTCAGTCCTGCCGATATGCCGAAGTTGCCCAAGAGTGTCGAGGAGGCGATGAAGGCCGGTGAAGTGACGGTGGCGCCGTTGATCCGCACGACGATCAGCGACGATCGGGGTGACGAGCCGTTGTACGACGGCTATCCGGCCTCCGAACTGATCAATAAGGGGTATGAAATTCCCCATGTGATCGGCCTCCTCTGGGACAAGCGCCTCATTTCGAAGCAAGAAGCGGAAATTATCAAGCGCATTATGATGCTCTCGGCCGACCACGGTCCCTGCGTGAGCGGCGCGCTCGGCACCATCATCGCGGCGTGTGCAGGGATCGGCCTGTCCCAATCCGTGGCGGCCGGCTTAATCATGATCGGCCCACGGTTCGGTGGAGCAGTGACGGATGCAGGGCGATGGTTCAAGCATGCCATCGATAACAAGATGACCGTAGATGACTTCTTGGGATATATGAAGAAGAATGTTGGCCCTGTGCCGGGCATCGGTCATCGCGTGAAGAGCTTGCGGAATCCCGACAAGCGCGTGAAAGAATTGGTCGGCTATGTGAAGAGTCTCGGAATCAAGACGCCGCACCTGGATTTTGCGCTCGAAGTGGAAAAGATCACATCCGTCAAGAAAGAAAATCTCATTTTGAACGTGGACGGCACGATGGCCGCGGTGCTGGTCGACTTAGGATTTCCCGTCGAGAGCCTCAACGGCTTTTTCATTCTGTCCCGTACGATCGGCTTGATTGGCCACTGGGTCGATCAAAAGCGGCAAGAAAGCCGACTGATTCGGCTCTTCGACTATCTCGTGAATTATGCGGCGCCGAAGCGCCGGGAAGTGCCGCCGTTGAAATAGCCAACAGGGTACGGTACCCTACTCACCCCCAACGAATGAATGCAGGGATAAGATTATGTCGCTTGAACTGGTGAAAAAATTATATTCGTCGATGCCTGAGAAGTTGGCGAAGGCCAGGAAGAAGTTTGGCCGGGCTCTAACCCTCACCGAGAAGATTCTCGTATCGCATGCGGATAATTGGGACACGCAAGTCTGGGAGCGGGGCAAGGCCATGCTGGCGTTACGCCCGGATCGCGTCGCCATGCAGGACGCGACGGCTCAGATGGCGATCTTGCAATTTATGCAGGCGAACAAAAGCAAAGTGGCGGTGCCTAGCACAATCCACTGTGACCATTTGATTCGTGCCGAAGTGGGCTCGCAAAAAGATTTACTGCGGGCGATGGACGAGAACAAGGAAGTCTATAATTTCCTCGCGTCGGCGGCGAAGAAATACGGCATCGGTTTTTGGAAACCAGGCGCCGGCATTATCCACCAAGTTGTTCTTGAAAATTATGCCTTTCCGGGCGGACTGATTATCGGCACCGATTCACATACGCCGAACGGTGGGGGCATGGGCATGTTAGCCATCGGCGTCGGCGGAGCGGATGCCGGTGAAGTCATGGCCGGCCTGCCTTGGGAAGTCCTGCATCCGAAATTGATCGGTGTGCGGTTGACTGGCAAGCTCAATGGCTGGGCCTCTCCGAAGGACGTGATTCTCTACATATGCGGCCTCCTCACTGTGAAGGGCGGAACCAATAAGATCGTCGAATATTTCGGCCCAGGCGCGGAAACGATCAGCGCGACGGGCAAAGGGACGATCACCAATATGGGTGCCGAGTTGGGCGCGACGACCTCCATTTTCCCGTTTGATCAAAAGATGGTGGCGTACATGAAGCTCATGGAGCGCGCCGACGTGGCAGCGCTTGCGGAATCCAACCGTGAGTTACTGGTTGCCGACCCGGAAGTGTTGCAGGCGCCTGAAAAGTATTACGATCAAATCGTAGAAATCGATCTGTCCACACTCGAACCGCATGTAGTGGGACCGCACACGCCCGATTTGGCGCGACCGATTTCAAAGATGGCGGCAGAAGCCAAAGAAAAGGGCTATGCCGTCGAGCTCAAAGCTGCGCTGATCGGAAGCTGCACGAATTCCTCCTATGAAGATATCAGTCGTGCGGCCCACGTCGCCCAACAAGGCCTGAAGGCAGGATTGAAGGCGAAGACGGCATTCCTGGTGACCCCAGGTTCCGAGCGTATTTTTCACACCATGAAGCGGGACGGCTTTATGGATACGTTCGAACAGATGGGTGCGACGGTATTAGCCAATGCGTGCGGGCCGTGTATCGGTCAATGGAAACGCGCTGATGGCGTCAAAGGTAAATCGGATTCCATCGTGAGTTCATTTAATCGAAACTTCCCAGGCCGGAACGACGGTATCAATGAAACGCTCTCCTTTTTGGCCAGTCCGGAGGTCGTGACTGCGTATGCCTTTTCGGGAGATCTGGGGTTCGATCCGGTGAAAGGCTCGCTCAAGACGGCGGACGGAAAAGAGCTGCGCTTTCAACCGCCGCAGGGAGAGGAATTGCCGGCGAAGGGATTCGCCAAGGGTGAGGAAGGGTTTGTCGCTCCTGCTGAAAATGGCGAAGGATTGACCGTCGATGTACCGCCGACCAGCGAACGATTGCAACTGTTGCAACCGTTCCCGAAATGGAATGGACAGGACTTTACCAAGCTCCCCCTGCTTATCAAGACCAAGGGAAAAACCACCACGGATCACATTTCGCCAGCAGGACCGTGGCTTAAGTATAGAGGGCACCTCGACAAGATCAGCGACAATATGTTTTTAGGGGCCAACAACGCCTTCTTCCCAGAGCTGGGCAAGGGGACCGATGTCTTGACGGGGGAGTCCGGTCTCACCATGGCTCAAATCGCCCGCCGGTACAAGGAAAAGGGAATCGGCTCCATTGTGGTAGGCGATGAAAATTACGGCGAAGGAAGCAGCCGCGAACATGCGGCCATGTCTCCTCGGTATTTAAATGTCCTTGCCGTCTTGACCCGTAGTTTTGCCCGCATTCACGAAACGAATCTCAAGAAGCAGGGCATCCTCGCGCTTACCTTTGCCGATCCGAAAGATTACGAGAAGATCGATCAGAATGACCGCATTAGCGTGATCGGATTGAAGGACTTGGCGCCTGCCAAGCCGGTGCAGGTCATTATTCACAAAGCCAACGAACCGGAAGTCACGATCCAGGCCAATCACAGTATGACTGCGCAGCAGCTTGCATGGTTTAAGTCGGGATCTGCGTTGAACGCGTTGAACTAAAGATTAGATTGTAGAAGAGGGAAAATCATGACGACAAAAGCCTCAAAAATTATCTATACGAAAACTGATGAAGCACCGGCCCTGGCGACGTATTCTTTCCTCCCGATCGTCAAAGCATTTACCAAAGCGGCGGGCGTGGCGGTCGAGTTACGGGATATCTCTCTAGCGGGACGCATTCTTGCCGTGTTTCCAGACCATCTGACGGCGCAACAAAAACAATCGGATGATCTGGCCGAATTGGGTGAGCTTGCCAAGACGCCGGAAGCCAATATCATCAAGCTACCGAACATCAGTGCTTCCATCCCGCAAATTAAAGAGGCCATCAAAGAACTGCAAAGTCAGGGGTACAAGGTCCCCGATTATCCTGAGAATCCTAAAACCGACGCCGAGAAGGACATCAAGGCCCGGTACGACAAAGTCAAAGGGAGCGCCGTCAACCCGGTCTTACGTGAAGGCAATTCGGATCGCCGGGCCCCGCTCTCGGTCAAGCAACATTCCAGACAACATCCGCACAAAATGGGAGCCTGGGCGGCTGACTCCAAGACGCACGTCGCTCATATGAAGGGCGGGGACTTCTATTCCAACGAAAAATCCCTCACCCTTACGGAAGCCACTGAAGCACGCATCGAGTTCGTCGGCCAAGACGGCAAGGCCACGCCGCTCAAACCCAAGGTTTCGCTTCAGGCCGGCGAAGTGATCGACGCGACCTTCATGAGTCGCCGCGCCTTGCGCACATTCCTCGAAGAACAGATTGAGGACGCCCAAAAGCAGGGCGTTCTGTTCTCGCTTCACATGAAGGCCACCATGATGAAGGTCTCGGATCCCAAGATCTTCGGCCATGCGGTGTCGGTATTTTTTAAGGATGTATTCGACAAACATGGGGCCGTGCTCCAAAAACTGGGCGTCGATGTCGACAACGGTCTGGGTGATCTTTATGCGAAGATCAAGACATTGCCGGACGATCAACGTGCAGCTATTGAAGCGGACATTCAGGCGGTGTACAAGAAGCGGCCTCCCCTGGCGATGGTGAACTCCGATAAAGGCATCACCAACTTGCATGTCCCGAGCGACATTATTATCGACGCGTCCATGCCTCCGGTCATTCGCGATTCAGGCAAAATGTGGAATCCTGAGGGTAAACTCCAAGACACCAAAGCGGTCATTCCCGATGCGAGTTACGCCCCGGTGTATCAAGAGGTCATCGAGTTCTGTAAGAAGCATGGCGCCTTTAATCCGAAGACCATGGGAAGTATTCCCAATGTGGGTCTCATGGCGCAGGCTGCGGAGGAATACGGATCGCATGATAAGACGTTCAAAGCTCCCGGAAACGGCACCATCCGTGTAGTTACCCCATCAGGAAAGGTGTTGCTGGAACACAAAGTGGAAGAAGGCGACATCTGGCGGATGTGCCAGGTCAAGGATGCGCCGATACAGGACTGGGTCAAGTTGGCCGTCAATCGCGCCAAGGCCACGGGAGCGCCGGCGATCTTCTGGTTAAACAAAAACCGGGCGCATGACTCGGAGCTGATCAAGAAAGTCGAACGCTATCTGAAGAATCATGACACGAAGGGCCTCGATATTCGGATCATGTCTCCGGCCGAGGCGACGCGCTTCTCGCTGGAACGGATGAAAGAGGGAAAAGATACCATTTCCGTCACAGGGAACGTGTTGCGGGACTACCTTACCGATCTGTTCCCAATTCTTGAAATTGGGACCAGCGCAAAAATGCTCTCGATTGTCCCTTTGTTGAACGGCGGGGGTCTCTTTGAAACCGGCGCGGGCGGCTCGGCGCCCAAACATGTTCAACAGTTTCAGCAAGAAGGATACTTGAGATGGGATTCGCTCGGTGAATTCCTCGCGCTGGTGCCCTCCTTAGAGCATCTAAGTCAGGCATCCAACAATTCCTCCGCGAAGATCCTAGCCGATACGCTCGACCGGGCTACCGCGAAATTCCTAGAAGGCAATAAATCGCCGGCCCGTAAGGTAGGCGAGATCGATAATCGCGGAAGCCATTTTTATCTCGCCCTGTATTGGGCGCAAGCATTGGCCGAACAGACACAAGATAAGAACCTCCAAGCGCGTTTTGCCAAGATCGCGAAAGAGCTTGAGCAGAACGAGGCCAAAATCACGGCCGAGTTGCTCGGCGCCCAAGGAAAACCGGTTGACATGGGCGGGTATTATCATCCCAATGACGAGAAGACGACAAAAGCCATGCGTCCAAGCCAAACCTTCAATGCCATCGTCGATGCGATTGCGTAGGGCAGTCCATTTCCTTGAATGATGCCCGGTCAAGTCACGTAGGCGGTAGGCAGCTGGTGAGTTGAAAGCACAGACAACGGTCGAAGGCGTGAACCGATGACGGTTTATAACCTGGAGGCACAGATTATTACGGGCCGATAGGAGATTTGAGACCGCCTGCCGTAAGCGGTCTTGTCTATCATGGGATCAGAAACGTTCGATACCCAAAACGTCATCGATCAGGAAGAAATCCTCCGGCCTAAGATGGTCACGGTGGAGATCGCCGGCAAGACATTTCAAGTGCCGGAAGGCATCACCGTTATCAAGGCCTTGTGGTACACGGGTCAGGACGTGGTGCGAGGCGTCGGCTGTCTCGGAGGGTTTTGCGGCGCCTGCGCGACCTATTACAGAACGAAGGACGACCCCAAGGTCAAGACTTGCCTGGCGTGTCAAACGGCCGTTCAGGACGGCATGTCATTCTCGATGGTGCCGCCCTTTCCAGCGCGCAAGGCTATCTATGACGTCTCCAAACTTCAGGACCCCAAACAAGACCTTTTTACCCTCTATCCGGAAGCGCCGCTCTGTCGAAATTGCAATGCCTGCACCGAAGCGTGTCCGCAAGGCATCGATGTACGAGAAGGGGTATGGCGCGCCGTGTTCGGCGACTTTAAAGCCGTCTCCGAAATGTTCATGGACTGCGTCATGTGCGGCCTGTGCACGCCGGTGTGCATCGCCGACATCGCGCCGAATCTGGTTGCGCTATATGCCAGCCGTGCGCAGGGGGCACATTTTACCGATCGTCCGGAACGACTTACACATCGCATCCAAGAAATTGAAGAGGGCCGCTACGACGCCGAGTGGGACCGCGTGCTCTCGATGAACGAGCAAGAATTAAAAGACCTCTGCGCCGAATTGAAGTAGCCGCCGATCGCTTGCTCCATGGACATTCACGAACTTCAAAAAATCGTTCACAAGACCCGCGACGTTCGCCGTACGCAGACGCTTCCGAAGTATTCGCCCGCCGAACGCGATACGCTGATTAAGAAATATCATCCCGACCATCGTGAAAGCGCCTATCGCCCCATCAAGTTTGGGCCGAATGCGGGCGATCGGACCGTCCGCGAGCTGGCTGCTCTGTTGGAGGGTGAAAGCCCCGTTCCGGCCGATCTTGACTTGACCCCTGACTATACAACCGATGTCCTTGTGGTCGGAGGCGGTGGGGCAGGCTGCGCGGCCGCTCTCCACGCTCATGCGAACGGCGCCAAGGTCACCCTAGCGACGAAGCTACGGCTCGGTGACTCAAATACGGTCATGGCACAAGGCGGTATCCAGGTAGCGGTGACCTCCGATGATTCACCCGTCCAGCATTTTTTGGACACGCTCAAGGGCGGTCACATGAAAAACGACCACGAGCTGTTGAAGGTGATGGTGGAGGATGGCCCCTCGATCGCCAAGTGGCTCTTGGATCTTGGCGTCCTGTTCGACAGAGATGCCGATGGAAATCTGCATGTCAAAAAAGGCGGCGGCAGTTCCAAGCCGAGACTCCTGACCTGTTCCGACTATACCGGACTGGAGATCATGCGGGTCCTGAAGGATGAAGTTCTGAACCAAAAAATTCCACTGTTGGAATTCAGCGCGGTCGTCGAACTGTTGAGCGACGGCAATGGCACCTGCACCGGCGCCGTCTTACGCGATCTAGATAACAAACGACTCCTCGTAGTGGCTGCCAAGAGCGTGATTCTCGCCACGGGAGGGATTGGGCGGTTACACATTCAAGGATTTCCAACCAGCAATCACTATGGCGCGACTGGGGATGGCTTGGCGTTGGCTTATCGTTTGGGGGCCAAACTGCTGCAGATTGATACGTTCCAATACCATCCTTCCGGTGCGGTCTTTCCGGAGCAATTGATCGGGGCGCTCGTCACGGAAGGCATTCGCTCGGAGGGCGGTCATCTCGTCAATGCTAAAGGTGAACGGTTCGTCAATGAACTGGATACGCGCGATGTTGTGTCGTCGTCCATCATCCGGGAATGCGAAGAGGGCCGCGGCATCCGCACCATGTCGGGACGCGTCGGCGTCTGGCTCGATACGCCGTTGTTAGACGTTGAGCATGGGCCCGGAACCGTGGCCAAACATTTTCCGGCCATGGTAAAGCAATACGAACGATTTGGCTTAGACATTTCAAAAGATCCCGTGCTGATCTATCCTACGCTCCATTATCAAAATGGAGGAGTTCAGATCGATGTGCACGGCGAAGCCAATGTGCGCAACCTCTTTGTCGCCGGCGAAGCCTCCGGAGGATTGCATGGACGCAATCGCTTGATGGGTAATTCTCTCCTCGACTTAATGGTCTTCGGTAAGCAAACCGGTACGACGGCGGCCATCCGCACCGCAAAAATGCCACAGGGAAAATTGACGCTCGATCACCTTGCGCGTTTTCGTGCGGAAGCCAAAAAGCACGGCGTTGCGAGCGCCGTGATGTCGCCGATGGTACTGCCGGCCTACGCCAAAAAAGAATAGCAGGATGCTGAAAACGGTGCCCCATTTCGTTCTCGGTCATGCAGTCGCCTCACCGTAGCTTCACGGTACGCCTCGGTGTCCAAACTCCGTGCGGCCTCGCGCGGGAAGGGGCGCGTCTTGGCGCGCCTGGGGTGGGTGGGTGTTATAGTCACCGTTTTGAGCATCCTGTCGGCTGTATCGCGCTCCGTCTAATTCTTCCGATAAGAGGACTCGCTAATGAACATTCATGAGTTTCAGGCCAAGCAGTTGTTTGGACAATTCGGAATTCCTGTGCCGAAAGGAAAAGAGATTAAGACGCCACTGGCGGCTGAAAAGTGGGCTGCCGCTCTGAATTCGCCCGTTTTTGTCGTCAAGGCGCAGATTCATGCCGGGGGTCGCGGGAAGGCGGGCGGGGTGAAGCTGACAAAGAATGCTGCGGAAGTGCCGGTGCTCGCGAAAGAGATTCTCGGCAAAACGCTCGTCACTCATCAGACCGGTCCGAAGGGACGTAAGGTGCGCCGCTTATTGATCGAAGAAGGCGCCGGCATTGTCAAGGAATTGTATCTGAGCCTACTGGTCGATCGAGATTTGGGCTGGCCGGTCTTTATCGCCAGCACGGAAGGCGGGATGGAAATTGAGGAGGTGGCGGCCCACACCCCGGAGAAAATTGTGAAGGAGCCAATCGATCCGGCCGTTGGTTTTCAGGGCTACAATGGCCGTAATCTGGCGTTTGGAATTGGACTTCAGAATTTGGAGCCCGCAGTCCTGAATCCCTTTGTCGCCATGCTGGGCAATCTGTATCGGCTCTTTATGGAAAAGAATGCCTCGCTCGTCGAGATCAATCCACTGGTGATTACCACCGATAAACGGCTCATTGCGCTCGACGGGAAAGTATCGTTTGACGACAATGCGCTCTTCAAACACGAAGATGTGCGCGGCATGCGTGACCTCCACGAAGAAGAACCGTTGGAAATCGAGGCGACCAATAACAATTTGAATTACGTCAAGCTCGACGGCAATATCGGCTGCATGGTCAACGGCGCGGGCTTGGCCATGGCCACGATGGATGTGATTAAACTGGCGGGTAGCGAACCGGCGAACTTCTTGGACGTTGGCGGTGGTGCGACCAAGGAAACCGTGGCGGCCGGGTTCCGCATTTTGCTCAAAGATAAAAACGTCAAAGGAATCTTCATCAACATTTTCGGGGGCATCGTCCGTTGCGAACGCATCGCGCACGGCGTGATCGAAGCCGCCAAGGAAGTGAATATCAAGATTCCCGTGGTCGTGCGTCTGCAAGGCACGAATGCGGAAGAAGGACGGAAGCTGCTGTCTGAATCGGGATTGAAGGTGGATGTGGCGACCGATCTCTGGGAAGCGGCGCAGAAGATTGTGGCGGTGACAGGAAAGAAAAAGGCGCAGGCGGCGACGGTCTAGTGGTGGGATATGACGGTAGGACTTCACCCGGTGCTCGCGCAACGCGCGCGATCAGAATGTGCTCGTTGGACGCGCGCAATTGGCGAAATCCAGCCGTCATATCCATTGTCTAAAGATAATCGTCCACCCATGGTAGTGGAAAGAAATAAAAAAGAGGGAAGCCGTGAGCATTCTAGTCAATAAATCGACGCGCGTGGTGGTGCAAGGAATTACCGGGAAAGAAGGGTCGTTCCATGCGACGCAGTGTAAGGCGTATGGGACGCAAGTCGTCGCCGGCGTGACGCCGGGAAAAGCTGGACAAGACGTGGAGGGGATTCCCGTCTTCAATACGGTACGAGATGCCGTGAAGAAGACGCAATGTGATACCTCCTTAATTTTCGTACCGCCGCCGTTTGCCGCCGATGCAATTTTGGAGGCCGCCGATGCCGGGATTCGGTTGGTGGTGTGTATTACGGAAGGGATTCCCGTAAATGATATGGTGCGAGCCAAGCGGGCTTTGCGTGGCCGCGATGTTCGGCTGATCGGACCCAACTGTCCGGGAATCATTACCGCCGATGAATGCAAAATCGGTATCATGCCGGGGTTTATTCATAAAAAAGGCCGGGTCGGCGTCATTTCACGAAGCGGCACCTTGACGTATGAGGCCGTCAACCAACTCACGAATTTAGGATTGGGAGAGACAACCTGCATCGGAATCGGCGGCGATCCGATTATTGGTACAGGCTATATTGATCTGCTGGCGCTGTTCGAAAAAGATCCGGAGACGGAAGCGGTGGTCATGATCGGAGAGATCGGTGGTGATGCCGAGGATAAAGCCGCCGCGTTCATCAAACAGAACATTAAGAAGCCGGTGATCGGATTCATTGCCGGCATCACCGCGCCTCCCGGCCGTCGGATGGGTCATGCCGGGGCGATTATCACCGGAGGCAAGGGCACGGCGACGGAAAAGATGCAGGTGCTGGAAGCTGCCGGGGTTCGCGTTGTGAAAAATCCCGCTGAGATCGGAGTGACCGTTCAATCGGCGTTGGGTCGCTAAGCAGATCGCCTGCCCTTCGGTCTTTCCTGCGAGCCTTATCGTCGAGCGTACACGTGAGTGGCTCAGTTAGCGCGGCGCAGGCTGATCGAGGACCTCCCGGACCTTCCCGCACAAGGCTTCAGAGGTAAAGGGCTTTCGAAGAAACATCGTTCCCGCCAAAACCCCTTCTCGCCTGATAAGCGCGTCGTCCGAATATCCCGACATAAACAAGACTTTGACGCCCGGCTGTCTGGAAGCCACGCAACGCGCCAGATCCACACCTCCCAAGCGCGGCATGACGAGGTCGGTGACTAAGAGGTGGATGGAAGCGCCATTGTGCTCCAGCATTCGCAATGCTTCATCACCATGCGGCGCTTCGAGCACATCATATCCCTGTTGCCGTAACAGGCTGCCAATGAGTGTTCTGACGGCCGATTCGTCTTCTACCACCAAAATGGACTCGCGGCCTCTCGGCAATGGACGGACGGCCACCGGTGAGGGGAACGCCGGAACAGCCGAACTCAGCCGTGGGAGGTACAGCGTAAAGGTCGATCCGCTGCCGGGATGACTGGATACGTCGATGTATCCGCAGCTCTGTTTGACGATGCCATAGACCATCGACAATCCGAGCCCGGTGCCTTTGCCGACCTCTTTGGTAGTGAAAAACGGCTCGAAGACGCGTCGTTGTGTTTCCGCGTCCATTCCACGGCCCGTGTCATGGACGCTCAATCGGACATACGTGCCGACGTGAGCGCCTCGATGCTGATCGATATAGATCTGATCGAGCTCTACATTGGATGTCTCGATCGTCAGTGTGCCGCCGTCCGGCATGGCATCTCGGGCATTGAGCGCCAGATTCAGTATCACTTGTTCGATTTGCATCGGATCGGCCTTAATCTGGCCGATCGTCCCCGGTGTATTGACGATTGTGATGGTCTCGCCGATCAATCGGCTCAACATGGGCATGAGATTGGCCACGATTGTATTGAGATCAATAGGGCGTGGTTGCGAAACTTGTCGGCGACTGAAGGCCAGCATTTTTTGAGTCAGCGCCGCCGCCCGATCGCCTGCCTGTTTGATCTGTTCCACCTGTCGGTGTTTCGGCTCGTCGGAACGTAACGAGTCCAGCAGCAGTTCGCTATACCCGTTGATGACTAGAACAAGGTTGTTAAAATCGTGCGCGATGCCGCCCGCGAGCTGACCCATGGCCTCCATTTTTTGCGACTGTATGAGTTGCTCTTGGCTCTCACGCAGGGCAGCTTCCGTCTGCTCTCTCTGTTGAATCTCCGTGGTCAACTCTGCATTGAGTTGCTTGGCGTGTACGTTCGCGGAAGTCAGGTATTGGACAAGATCGGTATTTTCCGTGCGAAGCGTCAACGACGAGACGACGGTGCGATAGAGACGAAGGCCGGTAAACAGCAAGGCCAGCATGAAGAGCAGTGAGACACCGCCCATCGTGAGATGGAGTTCGTCTTGGCGTCTCAGTAATTGCCAAATCACAGGTAAGAGTGTGGGCAGCAGAAATAAGAGGAAGATCTCAATCCGCGGCGTTAAGAGCGCGACCGCGCCGGCAGCCATCCCGCCGAGCATAAAGACCAGGAAGACCTGGTGCGCAATACTGGCTTCCGGGAACAGTACCCATCCCGCGATGCCCCACCCCAGTCCCGCACACACTGCGCCGAGACCGTAGGCGTGTTTCCATTGATGGGCAAAGTGGTCCCTTTGTGATGAATGCCAGTATCGATGGACCAGCCATGCGCGTATCAGAACGACAGCGGCCATATAGAAGAGCCACCATCCAAGAATATGCGTCGCAATCACATCTCGTTGGATATAGGCGAGGATCGGGGCATTGATCGTCGTGGCAAGTAGCGCTTCCAGCCCGCCGCTGTAAAGCAACCTGACTTGTTGCGGGTAGGTCGTAGTTGGTGTCGCGGCGGTCGAGGACAAATGAGACACGATGTAGTGTATTCCAGTGACCTAGAACTCCTAAGAAAATAGCATATCTCATGCAGGCGGGGAAGGCCATTGATGAAAGGCTTCGTCTAAAACGCTAGAAAAGTTCAAGAGATAGTGCGCGTCAGTTAGAATGTCCTTTTTATTTTTTCTGCAACATGATAAGGTGATTT
>Ga0111539_10005953_pt1 | contig 15750 bp, 14 predicted proteins | sample RhiMethybrSRZTD1_FD_79667 | JGI IMG/M metagenome (GOLD analysis project Ga0111539, IMG submission 79667) | Populus rhizosphere microbial communities from Tennessee, USA - Rhizosphere MetaG P. TD hybrid SRZTD1 (version 2) (version 2) | ecosystem: Host-associated > Plants > Roots > Rhizosphere >... | reverse complement strand
TCCTTGTACTTGGGCAGGTACTTGGCGACCTCGTCGTCAAGCGTCAACTTGCCCTCGTCCACCAGCATCATGATCGCGACCGACGTGACCGGCTTGGTCATGGACGCCATGTTGAAGATGGTGTCCTTGGTCATCGGACGGTTCGTCAGCGTGCTGCTCCGGCCGAATGCCTCGTTGTAAAGAAGGCCGCCCTTGTTGACGACCGCGACGGCGACTCCCGGCACATCGCCGCGATCCGTGGCGGCCTTGAGAAATGTCGAAAGTTCCTCGGCGCCCCGCGGCGACACCGTGGGGGCTGCGCTGAGGAGCGCAACGGCGAGAAACGGTATGAAGGCAGCGGCTCTTTTCATGCAGACATCCTACATCGGCGAGTAATCTTTACGTGCAATTCGGCGATAATGCCGCGCATGGTTCTCGCCCAGGCGGCGGCGGAGTACGTCGGCGTCTCGTCGGTCATGCAAGGACTGTCAGGGCTGTGGAACACCCTGGAGTATCAATTCTCGCAACTTGGTAGTTCGGGTTACACCTTCATCGCTGTCGCCCTGATCGGACTGTTGGTCCTTTTTCGCAGCCGTCGCTGAACGTCCGTTCGCTGCGCGCCCCCGCTCGAGATCGCGCTGCGCGACTGCCCTCCGCTACTGCTTCGTCCGTCGATTCGCGGGCATATGCATCGCGCCGCAGCTCCCCGCATGTGTGTCCGGGGCGGCGCGTTGAGGCGCGTTGCTCATCACCGTGATCGACGCCTTGACGTCTTTCGGATCCCATCCCTGCTGGCAGTAAATCTCGACGCAGTACTTCAACACTGACTCTCCCTCGTAGTTGCTCGTGAAGTGCACCTCATACAGCGCGTGGTGAGAGTCGCTGATGATGTTGAAGTACGAGAACTGATACTTCCCTTGCGTTGGCACGCTGGCGGCGCGGCGCGCCGCGGCATTCAGCGCCGCTTTCGGACAACCGCGCGTCAACGTGTCGAGGTCGCTCAGTCCGCTGCTCACAGGCGCGGTATCTGCTGGTTGCCCTGTTGTCGGCGGCACGTTCTGCGCCGCGGCGACCGCAGCGAGAGAAGCCGCAATCGCTACGACCGTCATCGTCACCCGCTTCTTCATCGCTTCACCTTGGTGCGCTACAGGCCGTACTGAACGACCTTATTGCTGAACGTGCCGACGTACACCTTGCCGTTGGCGACGACGGGCGTCGAGTACTTCGCGAAGTTCCCCAGGCTGTTGGCAGCAGCTGCCTCGCTCCAGAACAGCCGCTTCAGCTTGCCGTTCGCGACCGTCGTCGCGTCGTACGCGACCAGCGCGCCGGGGACGACCTTGGTGTTCGCATTCCCCTTCACCGGATAGACACCCCACACCACGCCGGTCCCGGGCGTCGTGCCATTGGACGAGACGACAAGGCGTCCACCCGGCATCCCTCCCGGGGCGAAGTCATTCTGGCCCGACGCGAACTCGAACCCCTCGCCGCGGAATCCCGTGATGCGCTTCGTCGTCACGTCGATGTTGTAAGCCTTGAGGCGTTCGTTCTCACCCCACACGTACACGATCGCGGTCGTCGCGCGCTCCATGTACACCGGGGTGCCGTGAATGTGATACGTCTTGCCGGTTGGTGTCTGCGCGTGCAGGTTGCGATTGAGCTGGACGATCGGCCAGTTCGGGTCCGCCGGCGCCGTCGTCGCGAGACCTGCCGGACCGTTTGGCCCATTGGGCAAGTAGGTCGCGACGAACGGAAGGTTGAAGTGCGGATCCCACGTGTTCTTCCCGAGGTTGTCCTTGTTCAAGTTGTAGAGAATCCCGTCCTTGCCGCCACCGATCAGGTTGCCGCGCTCGGGGACGAGGATGACCCCCGCTGAACCGAGGTCGGCGTCACCCGCGTCTTCGGTATCTTGCGGGAACTGCTGCTGGCGAACGAAGTCGCTGAACGCGCCCCAGAAGTCTGCGACCGCGAGCGCCGGTTTGCCGCCATTGACGCCGGCGACACCAGCCGTATACCGAAGCTTCACGAAGCTCTCTGCAAAATTGCCGGGCATGGTGCCGGGGTCCATCCCGTTGCCCGTCGTGAAGTAGATGTCATTGCCATCGATCGCCGGCCCTGAGCCCGACATCCAGATCCCGCCAGCCCCTCCGCCGGGTGTGACGTTCCAGACCGCAGCAGTCGGCGTGAAACCGGCGTCGCGATTGAGACCGCGGACGTCGTACGCGACGACAAACCCATGGCCCGGGCCGCGGGGGTTCTCGCCGTTGATCGAGAAGCAGACGATGATGGCTTTGTTGCCTGCCGCGTCTGTCAACAGTCCGAGCCCGGCGCGCATCTTCTGATACGGCCGAGTGAATCCGTTCGAGATTCCGCCGCCGCCGTTGTCGGCATTGCCCGCGATCAGCACTGGCGGCTGCTTGTCAGTCAGTGTGGTCGCATCGAGGATCCACAGCATGTTGTTGCGCTCGGTGTTCGGGCTGCCGGCGTTCGGCTTGCCAAACGTCGTCACGTAGATCGTGCTGGTCGTCACGTCGATGACCGGCGTCGAGGTGATTCCCCAATTGCGATACAGGTCGTGGCGATCCATTTCGCCGTCGTCGTTGAGTGGATCGAACGGCGCCGCGAGCTGACGCTTGCCGAGTTGAGCGCCGGTGTTGACGTCGAACACGAAAGCGGTATTCGTCATCGTGAACACGTAGAGCCTGTCGCCGACCACGAGCGGCGTCACGTCGATCTTGTCGTCGACGACGAATTCACGAAGCTTGCGCAGCTTGGGAACGTTGGCGACGGTCAGCACGGTCTCGAACTTGTTCCAGCCCTGACGCGTGTTGTTGACGCCGACCGTCCAGATGTCGACGGCCTGAACCAGCGACGCGGATATCACCGCGGCCAACAGAGCGAGCGCACCCCTTCGTACCGCCAGCCTCATCGTTCGAACTCCACGATGGTGTGCGAGTGACTATAGCTGCGATGTTTAACGATTGTTTCGTTGACGGAGAACTGCTTGAGCTGGGCTCGGTACGCGGGCGAATTCCCAAACGAATCCGAGCTGAGAACTCCGGAACTGAGGAACTCCGGAACTCGCACGCATGTGTGATCGCATCTTGCAGGGTTCTGAATGCATGAGGCGAACCCCCACGTTACCCTTATGGATGTGCTCGTAATCGATGTGGGCGGTTCGAACGTGAAGCTGTGCTTGAGCCCGGACATCGAGAACGCGCGGAGATTCCAGTCCGGCACGCTTCTCACTCCGGAGTCGCTCGTCGAGCGGGTCCTGGCGCTGACGCGTGACTGGCACTACGACGTGATCTCGATCGGCTTTCCGGGTGTCACCGATCGCAATCAGCCCGAGGCGGAGCCAGGCAAACTCGGCGGCGGCTGGGTCGGATTCGACTTCGAGCGCGCCTTCGGAAAACGGGTTCGGCTGGTCAACGATGCCGTGTTGCAGGCACTTGGCGCCTACGACGGCGGCCGAATGATCTTCCTCGGGCTCGGCACGGGCCTTGGCTCCACGCTGATTACCGAACACGTGCTGGTGCCGTTGGAGCTCGGCGATCTTCCGTTTCGAGATGGGCAGACGATGTCTCAGCGGCTGAGCCGGGACGGATTGAGCAAGAACGGTCACGAGTGCTGGCTCGCGGACGTGCACGAGGCATGCAGGGTGATCAGGAGGGCGATGGTGGCCGATTACGTGGTGCTTGGCGGCGGCAACGCCAAGCGAGTCGATCCGCTCCCGGCCGCGGTGCGACGCGGGAGCAACAAAGATGCATGCGCGGGCGGCTTCAGGTTGTGGGACGAGTTCATCGAGCCTCACGACCGCGAGCCGCATCGGGTGTGGCGGGTGGTGCGATGACGTTCGAAGCATTGGCAACTGATTACGACGGAACCCTGGCCCACGACGGCGTCGTGTACGAACCGACGATCGCCGCCCTCCATCGCGCGCGTGCGGCAGGACTGCGCTTGTTGATGGTGACCGGCCGCGAGCTGAGCGATCTGTTCAACACCTTCGAGCACTCGGCGCTGTTCGATCGCATCGTTGCCGAGAACGGCGCGGTCCTGTATGACCCCGCCGACCGGCAAGTCGACGTGCTGGCTCCGGCGCCGCCACCCGCGTTGCTGGAACGACTCACTGAGATGCATGTGCCCTTTTCAGTCGGGCACGCCATTGTCGCGACCGTGCAGCCGCACGAGCACCAACTGCTCGGAGCCATTCGCGATCTCGAGCTCGAGTGGCACGTGATCTTCAACAAGGGTTCGGTGATGGCGCTACCCGCCGACGTCACCAAAGCCAGCGGCCTCACGCCGGCGCTGACGGCGCTCGGGCTCTCGTGTCAGCGGACGATCGGCGTCGGCGACGCCGAAAACGATCAGGCGTTTCTGCGTGCGTGCGGCGTGGCCGTGGCGGTCGCCAACGCCCTGCAGTCCGTGAAGGACACCGCCCACATCGTCACACAAGGGGCCCGCGGCGACGGCATCATCGAACTGATCGATCGGCTGCTCGCCGGCAAGCTCGACGGCCTGCTGTCGCACGACGTTGACCCTGCGCACCGTCATTTCAAGCTCGTTGCCAATCACCCGGCGGGCGCGTGCTCCGACACGCACACCTCGTGATGCGTCTGTCGTAGAGCGGTGCGGGCGCTCCCTTCGGTCGCGAAGTGCGGGCGCTCGCCTTTGGCTCGCGAGGTGCGGGCGCTCGGCTCTCGCCTCGCGAGGTGCGGGCGCTCGGCTCTCGCCTCGCGAGGTGCGGGCGCGCGCGAGGTGCGTCATGCATCGCTCAGTTCCAGCCATTCATCCCAGCCAAATGCTTCAGGCTCGAGTGTGGTCGTGCCGCTGTCGCCGGTCCGTGGCACACTAGTCGTTTGCTGATGCTGCGTTCAGCTCGGCAATGCGTTCGTGAAGACACGGAGGTATTCGATGGCTGTTGCGACATCGACTTTGCTTGGACGGCCGCTGTGGTACGAGTTGATGACGACCGACATGAAAGCGGCCGAAGCGTTCTACCGCACCGTCGTCGGCTGGAAGACCGCGCCATTCGAGGGCGCGGGTCAGCCGTACACGGTGTTCAATCGTGGCGGTGATGTAGGCATCGGCGGCGTCATGACCAAACCGCCCCAGATGAAGGCACCGCCGTTCTGGGCGATGTACATCGCCGTGCCGAAGCTCGAGGAGGCTGCGAAGCACATCACGCAGCTCGGCGGCCGCACCCACACCGAGGTCATCTCAATCCCCGACGTCGGTCGCATGCAGATGTTCATGGATCCGCAGGGCGCCGCGTTCTTCATCATCGAGCCGGGCCGGCCCGAGCAGCGTCCCGAGAATGCGCCGGAGGTCGGCGACGCCTCGTGGCACGAGTTGGTGACGACCGACGTCGACGCTGCGATGAAGTTCTACGAGAAGGTGTTCAGCTGGCAGCCCAGCGACACGATGGACATGGGCGAAATGGGCAAATACCAGATGTTCAATCGCCCGCACGGGATGATCGGCGGCATCATGAAGAAGCCGGCGCAGATGGCCAACGCGCCGTCGAACTGGCAGATCTACTTCCGGGTGCCCGACGTGCACGCCGCGGCGGAGCGCGTCAAGGCCAACGGCGGACAGATCCTCAATGGCCCAATGGAAGTGCCCGGCGGAGATTGGGTCGTGAACGCGAGCGATCCGCAGGGTGCAGCGTTTGGCCTGCACGCCAAGAAGGCGTAGCGATCACAGGTAGTGTCCGGCTTCAGCCGGAGCTCGACAACGTAGTGTCCGGCTTTAGCCGGACCCCGATATAGTCGTGCGATGCACGGCGTCGAGTTCCGCCATGTGTCGTACGGCTTTGACGGCCGTCCGCCGATCCTGGACGAGGTCTCGTTGAGGGTCGGCTCGGCGGCCACACTTGCGCTCGTCGGGGCAAGTGGATCGGGCAAGACGACGCTGCTCAAGCTGGTGAATCGACTGCTCGAGCCGCGCGCTGGCGATGTGCGGGTGCAGGGCAAGGACACCCGCGAGTGGGATCCGATCCGCCTTCGTCGTTCGGTCGGCTACGTCATTCAGGACGTCGGCCTGTTTCCACATCTCGATGTCGCCGACAACATCGCCGTCGTGCCGCGGCTCGAGGGCTGGCCAGAGGACCGCATCGCCCGTCGCGTGCAGGAGCTGCTCGAGCTGATCGATCTGCCTCCGGACGAGTACCGGCACCGCTGGCCCGATGAACTGTCGGGCGGCCAACGACAGCGTGTCGGCGTGGCGCGCGCGCTCGCGGTCGATCCACCGGTGCTGCTGATGGACGAGCCGTTCGGCGCGCTCGATCCGATCACGCGACGGCAGCTGCAGCAGGAGTTCCGCCGCATCCAGGAGCGCGTCGCCAAATGCGTGATTCTCGTCACGCACGACATGGTTGAAGCGTTGACGCTCGCCGATGAGATCGGTGTGATGGACGGTGGCCGATTGATCTGGAGCGGAACACCGCAGGCGATCGGCGAGTGCGATGAGCCGCGCGTCCGCGCGTTGCTCGATTCGGTGCTACCCCCGCCAACGGGTCCGGCTAAAGCCGGACACGACAAGCCATGACGGGCGTCGTTCGATTCTGGCTGACGCACGGTCAGGAGCTCGCGACGCTGGTCGCCGAGCACGTGCTGCTGGTGGCGATCTCGACCGCCGTCGCCGTCGCGATCGGCGTGCCGCTCGGCATCTTCGCGACCCATCGACCGCGCCTGGCGTCACCGCTCGTCGGGATCGCCAACGTGGTCCAGACGGTACCGAGCCTGGCGATGTTCGGGTTTCTGCTGCCAGTGCCGTTCATCGGCGGCGTCGGTGCGCGTGCCGCGCTCGCGGTCCTCGTGTTGTACGGGCTCCTGCCAATCGTGCGCTCGACGATCGTCGGCATCAACGGCATCGATCAGTCGGTCCGCCTCGCCGGCGTGGCGATGGGGATGACCGCGCGCCAGCTCCTGCGCCAGATCGAATTGCCGCTGGCGCTCCCGGCGATCGTGGCCGGCGTTCGTGTGGCGGCGGTCGTCGGGGTCGGCTCGGCGACGATCGCGGCGGCGATCGGCGCAGGCGGTCTGGGGCAGTACATCTATCGCGGACTGTCGATGGTCGATTCGACGGTCATCCTCGCCGGCGCGATTCCCGCCGCGCTCCTGGCGCTCGTCGTCGACGGCAGCTTGCTGTGGCTCGAGCGGCGGCTCTCGGCGCGCCAGCACGTACGGTCTCGTCGCGCCGTCATCGCCGTCGCCGGTGTCCTCGCGTTGGTCGCCGTTGGCGGCAGCGCCGTCCGAGCCGTGCGCACCGGGGACGCCATCGTCGTCGGCTCGAAGAACTTCACCGAGCAGCTGATTCTCGGCGAGATCGTCGCGCAGGCGATCGAGCGCGAGACCGGACTCGCCGTCGAGCGTCGCCTCAATCTGGGCGGCACGCTCATCTGCGATCGCGCGCTGCTCAATGGGGACATCGACGTCTACGTCGAGTACACCGGCACCGCCCTCACCGCGATATTTCATCAGCCGGCGGCGAAGGACTCGACGATGGTGCGGGAAACCGTTCGGCAACTCTACGCCGACAGCGGACGAACGCTGCTTGCACCGCTCGGCTACGACAACACGTTCGCCATACTCGTACGCGGCGCCGACGCTCGGGCGCGACGGCTGGCGACGATCGACGATGCGGCGCGGGTTGCGCCGGAATGGCGGGCCGGCTTCGGTTACGAGTTCCTCGAGCGTCCCGACGGATACCCCGGTCTGGCGAAAGCCTACGGGCTGACGTTTCGCAGCCCGCCGCAGGTGATGGACTTGACGCTCAGCTATCGAGCGCTGGCCTCGGGCCAAGTCGACCTCATCGCCGGCGATGCCACGGCCGGACTGATCAAGGGATTGGATCTGTTCAAGCTCGAAGACAATCGGCGCTACTTTCCACCATACGACGCGGTGCCGGTCGCACGCGCATCGACATTGCTTCGCTATCCCCGCGTGCGAGAGGCGCTGGAGAAGCTGGGCGGTCGGATCTCGGCTTCGGACATGCAGGAGATGAATTACGCGGCCGATGCGAAGCACGAGAACCCAGCCGACATCGCGCGGCAGTTTCTGAGTCGGCTGACGCCGTGATGGTCCTTGGTACTTAGTACTTGGTTCTTGGTCCGTCCCAGGTCCTGAGTCCGTCCCTTGTCCTTGGTCCCCGTGGTCCAATCGTCCTGGCTTTGCCTCGATCCATAGCGTCGTTTCCCAAGCAGCTCAACGCGCGAGGACCAAGGACCTAGCACCAGGCACGGACCAAGGACCCAGGACGGACCAAGGACCCAGGACGGACCAAGAACGAAGAACCAAGGCCCAAGGACTAATTGACTCGGGCAAGGGTGAGCGCAAACGCCGCGTCGGAATCAATCCACTGCGTGACCGGTTCGAATCCGCTGTTCGAGAGTTGAGCGATCAGCCCTTCAGGGGTGTACTTGTAAGAGCTCTCGGTCCAGATTGGCTCGCCTTCGTCGAGATCGAACTCGAGATCGACCGCGTCGATGCGCACCTGCTGCGCGCGTGTCGAGACGGCGAACATCTCCATGCGAGAGCACGTCGCGTTCCAAACGGCGCGATGACGGAATCCAGTCAGATCGAAGTTGCCGCCGAGCTCGCGATTGATGCGCAGCAGTACGTTCAGGTTGAACGCGGCGCTCACGCCGAGCGGGTCGTCGTACGCCTGCAGCAGGTCGCGCTCTGGTTTCACCAGGTCCGCACCCATCAGCAGCGCGTCCCCGCGGCCCATCGAGGCGCCAATCCGTTTGAGCAATGCCGCCGACGCGGTTCGATCGAAGTTGCCGATGTTGGAACCCAGAAAGAGCACGAGCGTCGGGATGCTGTCGTCGGCGATCTCGTCGAGTCCCTGTTCGAACGATGCCTGGTGGGTGACCACGGCAACATGGAGCGCGTCGGACAGGGTGTGCTCCGCGCGCGCCAGCGCGCCTGCCGACACATCGACGAGATGCACCGTCAACGGATCGGTCGTGCCCTCGACCAGCGTCTGCAACTTGCGGCCGTCGCCTGGGCCGAGCTCGACGATGCGGGAGAGGCCGGGAAGGCGGGCGAAGATCTCGTGCCGCTGACGCGCGAGCAGACGGTTCTCGGCGCGTGTGATGCCATACCACGGCAGCTCGCAGATCGCGTCGAACAGCGCTGAGCCGAGGGCATCGTACAGATAGAGCGACGGCAGCTGTCTCGGCGTGAGCTGCAGGAAGTGCCGGACGTCCTCGGCAAATGACGATGTCGGTGTGGAGACGCTCATGGTTGTGCGCACCTGAACGTGGCGTAAACGTACGGATACCGCGGCCGGAACCAGTTGCGGAATGTCGGCCTGATCAACTCGCGCGCGGTGGCTGGGGACGCGCCTTTCATCACGAAGTGCTCTTCGTCGAAGAAGTCCGCTGAATACTCCGGGTACGACGGGATCGGACGGAATCCGGAGAACGGAGCGAACAGGGTGCTCGTCCACTCCCAGCCGTTGCCGACCAGATCGTCGATGCCCCACGCGCTCCGGCCCGACGGGTGCGACCCGGCAGGTTCCGGATCCCAACTCGTGAAGTCGAACACCCCATGCGCTGGTGAAGGTGTGGCGTCACCCCAGGGATACGCGCGCTCGCGACCTTCTGGCGTGCCATACGCCGCGCGCTGAAACTCTGCCTCGGTCGGCAGTCGATAGCCGCGCCACTGTGCGTATGCCGTCGCGGCAGCCTGACTCACGTAGACCGGCCACGACATCGGCAGCGGAATGCGATCGAACATCCCACGCCAATACCATGCGCCGTCATGCTGCTCCCAGAAGGTTGGCGGCGGGCCGCCGTCGTTGACGAACTCGAGATAGTCGGCATTGGTGACGTCGTGCCGCTGAATCGTGAAGGCCGCGACGTCTTCGGCGTGATGCGGCCGTTCGTTGTCCCAGCCGAAGGGAAGCATGTCCTCGTCCGCGCCGAGCGTGGCGCGCCCCCGCGGAACGTCGATCCACTGCTGCGCCGGGACGTCGCCGTCGACGATCGGTCGATAATCCACGGGGCGGCGCTTCTGATCGAGCGGCAAGCGCTGCCACATGTACAACAGCGTTTCCTGGTGCATTGCTTCGTGCTCGAGGATGGCAAACGCTGCCTCGGACCGGTGGAGCAAGGGATGACCCGGGCGATTCAGATCGGTGCGCTCGAGAGCTGCGCGCACACGCCGATCGGCCTCGGCGGCGAATTGCAGCACGGTTGCGCGTGACGGCCAGCGATGCGCATCGCTCCGCCCGGCCTGATCCTCCGACGGGTCGATGCCTCGTGCGAACAGCGTTTCGAGCTGCGGATCGATGCTGGGCTCGCAGAGCGCGCGCTTGACGAGCGTGTTGAAGCTGAAGGCCGGCAGGTGACCTTCGTAGAACACGATCGGGTGACGCAGATCGATCGGGCGGCTGTAGTACGCCTCGTCCGAGACGAGGTCGAAGATCGCGTGTGTGCGCGCGCGGTTCCGCGCATACCAATCGGTGAACAGGTCAGCGGATGACATGTCTCAAACAGTGAGAGCGGACCGGTCGAGTGACGCGCGATCCCATCCGCCCAGCGTCGCGGCGCGATCGTAGGTGCTGTCGATGAACGCCCGGATCGCTGCCGCTGGATCGGGGGCGGTGCGGACGGTCTCGTAAGGCAGGATGAACTCACCGAGATCGCGATGGTAGTACGCCGTCGCCGGCTCCACGCGCGCGTCCTTCAGGCCGGCGGGCTCAGGGACCGCGTAGGCGTAGAACGCGGCTTCCTGTACTCCGCTGCCGGGCCAGAACCCGTGGCTGATCACTTCGTGCGAGTACGCCTCGCGCATGAATTGCGGGCCTTCACGCGGCGGCGCGGGGCGGCCGGAAAACCGCGTCACAGCCAGATCGAAGGCGCCCCAGAAGAAGTGGACGGGACTGCTCTTGCCAATGAAGCTGGCGCGCCGCTCGGCGAAAATCGGCGCCACGCGCGCGAAGATCTCCCAGCATCGCCGGGCCGCCACCGGGTCATACGTGTGGTGCACCGTGTCGTCCTCGAATCGGATCGGATCAGGAATCTCGACGGGCATCGACCAGATGCGCACGCCGAGACCGATCTCCTGCAGCAAGGCCATTGCCGCGCGGTAGAAATCGGCGACCGACTGCGATGCGAGCGCGAGCGAGCGCGACTGACCATCGGAGACCACCAGGAGCAGGCGGTGTTCGACGAAGTCGAACTCGAGGGTGAATGTGCGGGCGTCATGGGGCAGCAGCTGCGTCGAGAACCCGCGCGGCGTCACGGTGAACGAGATGCCCCACGAGTGGTTCATCGGCGGCGTCTGCGCGAGCGCGACTTTGCCGACGATCTGCATCCACATGTGGAGCGTGGCGTAGGTGTCCTTCCAGTCCTCGTACGGTAGAGCCGGCCACGCGCCCGAAGCCCCCATACGGCGAGCGTATCATGTGGCCATGCCGAACACGTGCGCGCACATCGATGCGCTTGGCGACCTCAAGAAACCCACACAGCACGCCTGCGAGGAGTGCGTCAAGCTCGGCGCGCGGTGGGTCCACCTGCGCACGTGCCAGACCTGCGGTGTGACGCTCTGCTGCGACTCTTCGCCCAACCGTCACGCCAGCAAGCACGCCCGCGCTTCGCAGCACCCAGTAATCGCGTCGGCCGAGCCGGGAGAGCGGTGGCTGTACTGTTTCCCCGATGAGGCGTACGTGGAGTACTGACGCGTGTCGGAAACGGGGGCTGACGGAGGAAACGGAGTTATTCAACACAGAGTTAACGGGGCTAACGGAGAGAACGACAACGTTTGACTTCGTCGCGACAGCACCGCGCTTCGCGCGGCCGGCCCGATGGGCCGGCGGACACCCGGCCTCATCGTCAGAATCCCGTTTCCCCCGTTTCCCCCGTGTTAACAAAACTCCGTTGCTCCGTGTGGACTTCATGGAGGCCGCATGTCCGTCGACGTACGCAAGGGCCAGGGTGACGTCAAGCTCACGCGCGAGGAATTCGAGCGACGGCTGCGCGAGCGTTTCTACGATCCCGAGTTTCACGCGGTGGAGCAGCAGATCGCCGACGTGATCGACGTCGCGTGGAAGGCGTACGAGGAGTACCACAAAAGCCCGCGCACCCGAAAAGCTGGGCCGGGCTTCGCCGACCCGGAGTTCGAGCTGCCGATCGAATGGCTCGAGACGCGCCAGCGCATTCAGGAAGCGGAGCGCCAGCAGAAGGATCCGACCCGCCGCGGCCGTGTGCTGCTGGTCTGCGGTGCGGCCCGTCACGATCAGACGTGCCCGGGAGAAATGTCGAAGACGTTCCGGCTGGCCTCACACGCGCGCGAGGAGATCGAGCGCGCCGGCCTCGAGTGCGACTGGCTCGATCTCAGTCTGCTCACGGCGCAATACGGACGGCAGATCCTTCCGTGCAAGGCGTGCGTGTCGACGGCGATGCCGCTCTGTCACTGGCCATGCTCCTGCTATCCCAATCACGCAATGGGACAGGTGGTCGACTGGATGAACGAGCTGTATCCGCGATGGGTGGCCGCCCACGGCGTGATGATCGTCACGCCGGTGTACTGGTATCAGGCGCCGAGCGTGTTGAAGCTGATGATCGATCGCCTGGTGTGCGCCGACGGCGGCAACCCCGATCAGACGACGACGCGTGGCAAGAATGTGGTGAAAGCGAAGGAGCTCGAGCTCGCCGGATGGCACTACCCGCGCCATCTCGCCGGACGTGTCTTCGTGGTCGTCGTCCATGGCGACACCGTGGGCGCCGAAACGCTGCGGCGATCGCTCAGCGACTGGCTCACCGACATGAAGCTGCTGCCGGCCATGCCTCAGGGCGGAATCGATCGCTACGTCGGCTACTACGAGCCGTACGCCACCAGCCACCAGGCGCTCGATCGCGACGCCGCGGTGCAGCAGGAAGTCCGCAACGCGGCGAAGGCGTTGATCGAGGCCGTGCCGCTCGCCCGCGACGGCCGCTTTCCTCACCCTGCGGAGAGCGACGCTCGGCCAAAGTAGGCGCGCCGAGAGCGGCAGGAGCATAATCACCACATGAATGAAGCGGCGATTCGCGACCATCTGGTCCGCGTCCTCGACTGGGAGGAGGCGCACGTGGGGCTCGACAAGGCGGTCGACGGCATTCCTGCCGACAAACGCGGCGCCATCGCCCCCGGCTTCGAGCACTCGCCGTGGCAGCTGCTCGAGCACATCCGGCTGGCGAACGCGGACATCTACGACTTCTGCATCAACCCGAAGTACGAGCACACGATGAAATGGCCCGACGACTACTGGCCGCAGCCGGCGCCGGCGAACGAGTCGGCGTGGTCGACGAGCATTGCCTCGATCGGGCAGACACTCGGGAAAATACAGGCGCTCGCGCGCGACGTCACCGACCTGACGGCGAAGGTGCCGACGGGCAAGGGCAACCAGACCTACTTGCGTGCGATTCTCCTCGTCGCCGATCACACGGCGTATCACGTCGGGCAGATCGTCGCCGTGCGCCGCGCGCTCGGCATCTGGAAGTAGACAATGAAGGTCCTGCTCCCGACGGTCATCGTCGCAATCCTCGCTGGAAGCATCGCCGCCGGGCCTGGCGGCGTGTCCGCCCAGTCGACGGAGCGAGTCGACTTCGGCCGCGATGTGCAGCCACTCCTACGAGCCAACTGTTACAGCTGCCACAGCGCCTCGCTGCAGAGCGGCAACTTCCGTCTCGATCGGCGACGCGACTCGATGCCGAATCGCGTCGGCGCCAACGGCGCACGCATCGTCCCCGGCAACAGCGCCGCGAGCCGGCTGTATCAGCGCATATCCGGAAACGAGACCGGGCTGCAGATGCCGCCGACGGGGGCGTTGTCGCCGGACGCGATCCGCACGATCAGGTCATGGATCGATCAAGGCGCCGACTGGCCCGATGAGCTCGCCGGAGAAACGCCGTCTCCGCCGCGCGATCCGATGGCGACGACACTGCTGGAAAGTCTGCGACGCGGCGATCGCAGTGGTGTGGAGCGCATGCTGAAGGGCAACGCCGCCCTCGCGCGCGCCGTTGGGACCGGCGGCATCACTCCGCTGATGTATGCCGCCCTTTATGGCGACGTGCTGATGGCGCGTCAGTTGCTCGACATGGGCGCCGATCCGAACGCACGCAACGATGTCGGCGCGAGTGCGTTGCTGTGGGCAGTCGACGATGCGGAGATGACGCGACTGCTGCTCGATCGCGGCGCCGATCCAAACGTGCGGTCAGCTGATGGACGAACCCCGGTGCTGCTGGCGGCGGCCCGCACTGGCGTCGTCGACGTGCTGCGGCTGCTACTCGATCGCGGCGCGACGCTGACGGGTCAGCCCGTGCTCAGTCAGGCGGCCGACGCCGGTGATGCCGCGATCCTGCGTCTCCTGATCGAACGGGGCGCGGACACGACCGCGCTGCCAAACGATCTCGCCATGCGCTCGGGATGCGTCGACTGTGTCGAGTTGCTCGTGAAGGCAGCCGGAAGACCGGCGATGACCCGCGCGCTCGAGTCCGCCGCTCGCTTCGGGGATTCGGCGGGCGTCCGCATGCTGCTCGCTCGGGGCGCCGAGCCGACCGCGGCGGCGCTGAGGACTGCCGCGGCGTCCGAATCGGCGCCACTCGACGCGATCACCGCGCTGGTCGATCGCAGTGTTCGTGACGACCAGGCGCTCAATCTGGCGGTGCGGCACGGCGAGACGCCGGTCGTTGCCGCGCTTCGCAAGGCCGGCTTCAGCGAGGGCCCCGTACCGACGCCCAGCTTGAAGACGCCTGCCGTCGCGCGGTCGGTTCGCGATGCCGTGAGCGTCAGCCTGCCGCTCCTGCAACATGCGGACGAGGTGTTCCTGAAAACCGCCGGCTGCATCTCCTGCCACAACAACAGCCTGTTCGAGATGACGGCAGTCGTCGCTCGGCGAAAGGGTTTCCGGATTGACGAGGCGATCGCGCGGGAACAGACGAAGCGGACGCGCGCCTATCTCGAGAGCTGGCGCGAACGCGAGCTGCAGGACATTCCGATCCCCGGTCGCATCGATACCACGTCGTACATCCTCGCAGGACTCGCCGCAGCGCAGTACCCGCCTGACGCGGCCACCGATGCGCTCGCGCGGTTCGTCACTCGTCGACAGTTCGCCGACGGTGGATGGCGGATCGCGGCGCACCGCCCGCCGATCGAGTCGAGCGACATCGAGACGACGGCGTTGGCGATCCGGTCGCTTCAGGCCTACGCGCCCGCACCACAGAAGAACGAGTACGCGCGCGCGGTTCAGCGGGGCGCGGCATGGCTGGCGACCGCTCGCGCGAAGACGACGGAAGATCACGCGTTCCTGCTGCTCGGCCTGGTGTGGGGCCATGCGAGTCGGACTGCGATTCGGCAGGCCGCCGTCCCGCTCATCGCGCAGCAGCGGGCCGATGGCGGCTGGAGCCAGCTTCCGACGCTTGCCAGCGACGCCTATGCGACCGGACAGGCGCTCACGGCGCTGGCGGAGTCAGGTGTCATGAAGACGACCGATCCGGTCTATCAGAAAGGCGTACGGTTCCTGCTCGGGACGCAAATCGAAGACGGCTCCTGGTACGTGCGGACCCGCGCCGTTCCTGTGCAGCCGTACTTCGACAGCGAATTTCCCCACGGCAAAGATCAGTTCATCAGCGCCGCGGCCACCAACTGGGCCACGATGGCACTCGCGCTGGCGTCTCACTGACATGAGGCTCGGCGATTTCTCAGCGGTGCCGGTGATCGACACGGCTCCGCTGGTAAATCGCACGGCCGAGCGCGCTCGAACGGCCGAACAAATCGGGGCCGC
>Ga0111539_10005951_pt1 | contig 15752 bp, 9 predicted proteins | sample RhiMethybrSRZTD1_FD_79667 | JGI IMG/M metagenome (GOLD analysis project Ga0111539, IMG submission 79667) | Populus rhizosphere microbial communities from Tennessee, USA - Rhizosphere MetaG P. TD hybrid SRZTD1 (version 2) (version 2) | ecosystem: Host-associated > Plants > Roots > Rhizosphere >... | reverse complement strand
GCCCTGGGCACCCCCCTCGCTCATCCCGCTCCCCAGGGCCGACCAGCTCGCTCCGTCCCATTTCCCGATGAAGTTCATCCCCACGCCGCCCGCCGTGGTGAACTCGCCCCCCGCGCAGAGCGCCGGGCCACTGCCGTCGTCGAAGGCCGCGAGGGACAGGACCGCGTCATCCGTCCCGGTGCCGAGCGCCGACCAGTTCGTTCCATTCCACCTGGCCACGTTGGTCGCCGCCACACCGCCTGCGCTGGTGAAGGAACCACCGACGTAGAGCGCCGGGCCGCTGCCGTCGTCGAAGACCGCGAGGGAATTGACCGCGGGGCTCGGGCTTCCACTCACGCCAGTGACCAGCGCCGACCACGTGAGGCCGTTCCACTTCGCGATGCGCCTGGTGGCCGCAACCCCGCCCGCGCTCCCGAAACTGCCGCCCGCGTAGAGCGCCGGGCCACTGCCGTCGTCGAAGACCGCGAGGGCCGAGACGCTGGCGCTCACCCCGCTGCCCAGTGCCGACCAGGTCGTGCCGTTCCATTTCGCGATCGAGTTCGCCGCCACGCCGCCTGCGGTGGCGAAGGAACCACCCGCGTAGAGCGCCGGGCCGCTGCCGTCGTCGAAGACCGTGAGGGCATTGATCGTGCCATCAACACCACGCGTCCCGAATGCAGGCAGCCAGCTCGGCTCGCAAGTCGCCGCCTGCTCCAGGACGAGAGTCCCCGCTGCCGTCGTCCCCCAGGGAGCCAGGACACCAGCTTGCCCGCGCGCTACGCCTTGCAGCGTCAGCAAGCTCAGCGCGGCGACAGCCACCGACACCCGCGCAAGCGCACGAAGGTTTCGCCTCATGGCACGCGCTCCTTTCGTGAACCGAGAGGTCCTCCCGGAGGCGGAATCGTCCAAGCTCGCAAGGATGGGACCAACACTGACCGCATCCTACCGCGCCGGCTTCAGCCTGTCGCAGACCTCGGCCTCGCCGGCGCCTCGCACCTGGCCTCGGGCGGTTCTTCGAGGCCGACGGGCTCGCCCGGGCGGTACAGTCCTCGTGTCGCCCTCCGGAGCACCGTTGAACGGCCTGCCGAACAACGCCTGCCGACTGTCGCCAGTGTTCGTCGCCCTCGCGACCGTCGCGATCTTTTTGCCGGCCTGTGCCGGCAGCGGCCAATACCTGCGCGACCGCGGCGCCGACCTGGCCGAGGTCGTCCAGGTCCACCTCATCGGCAGCGTGGGCGCGAGCGCGAAGGTCGAGGCGACGCGCTTCGTGGGCATCGGTGGCGGGGCGTATCGCGGCTACGCGGTGGGGCTGGCGAATGGCCGGTGGGGCGCCTGGCGCGAGCAGGTCCTGGATCTCGGCGTCATGTGGCCGGACGTGATGTGGATGAACCTCCACACGGAGCAAGTGACGGGCGCGCCCGGAGACCGGGTGAGCGGCTCCTACTACGTCTTCATGAGCCAGTCGGCGCACGCGTACGAGCACGACTCGGCGTCGCGCTACGACTGGGCCACCGTCCGGCTGACCGCCGTGATCTTCGCCGGCGTGGACTGCGAGCTGCGGCTGGATCAGGTCGTCGATTTCGTCGGCGGGCTCTTCGGCAAGGATCCGCTGTCCGACGATCGTGCCGTGACCGCGGCCGTCAGCGAGGCGCAGTCTCCGGTCGTCGGGGTCTAGTCGGCGGCGAGCGACGGTGGGCCTCTACAGCCGATTCGTCCTTCCGAGGCTCATCGACCTGGCGATGAAGGACGAGGCCGCGGCGGCGCGGCGGTCGGTGCTCGTCCCGAAGGCAGCGGGCTCGGTCCTGGAGATCGGCATCGGCTCGGGCCACAACCTGCCTTTCTACTCCGCGGCCGTGACGCAGCTGCAGGCTGTCGATCCGTCGGCGCCGCTGCTCTCGATGGCGCGCAAGAAGCTCGACCGGGTCGCGTTTCCCGTCGAGCTGGTCTGCCAGTCGGCCGAGCAGTTGCGCATCGACGCGCGCAGCATCGACACGGTCGTGACGACCTGGACGCTCTGCAGCGTTCCCGATCCGCTCCAGGCGCTGCGCGAGCTGCGACGCGTCCTGAAGCCGCAAGGGCGGCTGCTCTTCATCGAGCATGGCTTCTCGCCGGACGCGAGGGTGCAGGCGTGGCAGCGGCGGCTCAACCCGATCTGGAGGCGGATCGGCGGGGGCTGCCACCTGGACCGCCGGATCGACGAGCTGATCCGGACCGTGGGCTTCGAGATCGCGGAGCTGCAGACCACCTACCTGCCCGGACCGCGACCGATGACCTACACCTACGAGGGGCAGGCCGTCGTCTCGCCTAGAACTCGTACCCCAGGCTGAGCGTCACCTGGTCGTAGTCGGCGTCCGCGTGGACGTTGGAGCCGCCGACATCGAAGTCGTAATCGTCGGCGAACAGGCGGCGGTAGTCGACGCCGAGGCGCACGCGGTCGCCGATGTCCCAGAGCAGTCCGGCCCGCGCGTAGGCGCCGAAGACGGTGTCGTCGTCCGTGCTGCCGGCGTCGAGCTCGGCCCGGGACGCCGCCACGCCCAGGCTCACGAAGGGGTGCAGCTCCTGCTCGGCGGGGCCGAACGTGTAGCGGTAGCCGCCATAGACCTCGTAGGTCGTGGACTCGAGGTCGTCCTCGTCGTGCGCGTAGAGCGCGCCGACCTCGTAGCCGTTCCCGGTTTCCGCGTAGGACTCGTCGATCTCGAGGCCGAAGACGAGCTGGTGCTCGAGCGGGCTCCAGTCGTTCTTGTCGAGCCAGCGGCCGCCGCCGAGGAGCGAGACGTGCGAGATCCACAGGCCCCCGACGTCCGGCCGCGCGCGCGGCGCGAGCGGCGCGGCGGTCGTCGCGGGCGCGGTGGCCACGGCGGCGAGCGGCTGCCACTCGCTGGCCGCAGGTGCGCCCAGCTCGATCCGGCTCAGGTCGAGAGCGGCGTCACGGGGCATCGGGGTGCCGGTCGCGCAACCCGCTGTCGCGACGGCGAGCACAACGAGCAGGGACGGAATTCGTCGCATGCAATCGCTCCCGGCAGGCGCTTCCGACACCGATCCAGGGTCGCCCACCGCGTCTCGCGCACCTGCCGCGAGACACGAGACCCTGGGACACCGCGCACCGGAAGATACCAGAGGCGATCGGCTCCCCGAGGCCCTTTCGATCAGCCCGGGCTCACGGCGTGGTGCCGCTCAGGGCGTTGGTCGCCGAGAAGCCCGCCGGCCCGCCGGCGTCGACGAGCCACGCCTGCAGGAACAAGCTCGCGCCGCTCGGCACGCTCGCCGGCCAGCTGCCGCCGAGCTTGAGGGCGCCGAGCCCGTTCGTCGTGCCGGCCGGGATCACGAGCAGCGGCTGCGGCACGAGCGTGCCGCCCTTGAAGGGGAGCATGGCCGCCGAGGTGCCGACCACGAAGACGATCGGCGCGAGCGGCGGACCGTCGTGGATCGCAATCGTCAGCGGCGTGCTCGGCTGCAGCGTGCCCTCGCCGACGAGGCCGCTGTAGCCCGCGGCGCCCGGGAGCGGATGGTGGAGGTTGTTCCAGGGCCCGTCCTGGTTGAGCAGGACGAGGGTCTGATCCCCCTGGACGACGACGAGGTCCTTGGCCCCGTCGAGGTTGGTGTCGGCGAAGAGGAGGTCGCGGACCTGGGTGGCGATCTGGACACTCCCCGCGAGCGCGAGCTGGCCCCCGCCCTGGCCGAGGTAGATGTTCACGGCTCCGTCGATCCCGACGGGCGGCGGGAAGGTCACCGTGGCGACCGCCACGTCGAGGATGCCGTCGCCGTCGATGTCGTCGACGCGCAGGCCGACGTGGGCCGCTGGCAGCGGGATCAGGGTCGGCGTGCCGAAGCTCGTGTCGCCCGCTCCCAGCGCCACGAGCAGCGTGTCGGCGTTGGCGGCGATGCCGACGAGGTCGAGGTGTCCGTCTCCATCCAGGTCCGCCAGCGTGAAGTCGTCGAGAGCAGGCAGCCCGGCCAGCGGCACCGGGCCGGCGTAGCCGTCGTTCTCGAAGCCCTCGAGCCAATGCAGGCCCGCGTCGGCGCAGTTGACGACGACGTCGAGCGTGCCGTCCTCGTCGAGGTCGGCGACGACGACCGGGCCCGGGGCGCCGGGTGAGGGGAAGACCATCGTGAAGTCGAGCACGAAGCTGACGCCCGTGTTCGCCATGCGGGACAGCCGCAGCTGGTTGCCGCCCGTCTCGCCGACGAGCACGAGGTCGGTGCGCCCGTCGCCATCGAAGTCGACGAAGTCGCCCACGGCGCTCGACGAGGCCACGATCGTCACGGCCGGCGGGCCGAAGCTGAGGTCGCCGTTCCCGAGCGTGAGCGAGACCTTCGCGGGGGACGTGGAGGAGCCCGAGGAGTAGGCGGCCAGGTCGGGCTTGCCGTCGCCGTTCGCGTCGCTGACGTCAGGACGACTGGACAGCTGGAGTCCGATCGAGACGTCGACGGCATCGGCGAAGCTGGAGTCGAACAGCCCCCGACGCAGCGGGTGCAGAATGCCGGCCGAGGTGGCGAACAGGTCGAGACGGCCGTCCACGTCGAAGTCGGCCGCGGCCAGCCGGAGCACGCCGCCGACGGCATCCGGGCCGTAGGCGGGACGGAAGCCGCCGTCACCCTGGCCGGTGTGCACGGTCACGACGTCTGCGCCGGAGTCCGCGGTGACCAGGTCGAGCGTCCCGTCGTGGTCGATGTCGCCGAAGGCCATGCCCACGACGTTCGAGCCCGCGCCGGCCAGCAGGAGCGCGCTGCTGGCGCCGAAGACGCCGCCCTCTTGCTGGAGGCTCACGCCCACGAGCGACGTCGTGCCGAGCGCGAGGTCGGGATGGCTGTTGCCGTCGACGTCCGCGATGCGGATGAGCTTCGAGGAGCTCAGGCCGAAGCCCAACGGGACGGCGGGCTGCGGCAGTCCGCCGACCTGGCCGTAGACGAGCATGTTGCTCGAGCCCTCGATCGCCAGGTCGTCGGCGCCGTCGCGGTTGATGTCGCCCACGTCGAGGTCGCTGACGGATCCCGTGAACACCGTGACGGGTGCCGCGAAGCGCGCCGAGTCCAGGCCCAGCTCGACCGCGGCCTGGAAGTGCCACGACACGAGGTCGACCAGCCCGTCGCCGTTCAGGTCGCCGGTGCGGATCCGATCGTGCCCGTCGGGCACCTGCACGTCGGCGACGGGAGCGAAGCCGCCGTCGCCGTCGCCGATCGCGATCGAGGCGCTCAGCCCGTTCGCGAGCCCCACGACGAGATCGAGGTCGCCGTCGCCGTCGAGGTCGACGGCCTCCACCGAATGCGGGACGCCCGAGACGGGCACGTCGGTCGGCCCGACGTAGTCGCCGCCGCCGACCGCCAGCCAGACCTGCAGGCCGTTGAGGTTGCCGACGGTCACCACGTCGTCGCGACCGTCGCCGTCGAGGTCGGCCACGTCGAACGCCGTGCTGAAGCCGTTGACCACGTGGAAGCTGGTCTCGAAGTGGCCGTCGCCGGACCCGAGCAGCACGCGCACGCTGCCGAAGCTCGCGCTCGCGAAGAGGTCGGAGTTCCCGTCGCCGTCGGCGTCGCCGAGCGCCACGCCATTGAGGTTGACACCGGCGAAGACGTACGGCTCCTCGAAGGGGATCTGACCGCGCGCGGCAGGCAGGAGCGCGCCGGCGAGCAGCGCGAGAGCGAGCGCGATCACGGGACGCGGGATGGCGACGCGGACGGAGCAGGGATGCATGCCGGCCTCCAGGCGGGAGAGATCGGGGTCACGCCGAGTGCGAGGTCGCCAGCTTACGGCAACCTCGCGCCCCGCGGGCACGCCGGCCGCGGTCGCGGCGATTGCGGCCCGCCGCGCTTGTGCCTACGATCCCCGCCCTGCCGGGAGCGGCAAGGCGCTGGTGTGCCTACCGGACTTCAAATCCGGATGGGGGGCTGCCAAGGTCCCCGGGTAGGTTCGATTCCTATGCGCTCCCGCCACTTCGCGCCGGGCGCGCCGCTCAGGGCAGCGCGTACTTGCTCCGGATGCTCTGGCTCACAAAGGCCGCGTCGAGCGCACCCTCGGCCGCCTCGCGCGTCAGCTTGACGCCCACGCGGGCATGCGGCGAGGGATAGGCGTAGGTGTCTCCGCCGAATGCCGTGGTCTGCGAGGTGAAGGTGCCGCCCGAGGTCGTGCCGATGGTCGTGTAGGTCGCGGGGCTCGACGAGTAGGTGTGATCGATCTCGAAGGTCTTCTCGAGCGGAACGAAGTGCGAGTAGCCGCCGGCCAGCGCGAGGTCCGCGCTGCGCAGGAGCACGAAGTCGAAGGCCCGCTCGGTGGCCGTCTGCGAGTTGCCGTCGAAGAAGACCTCGAGCTCGGCCGGCGCGAGCCAGGTCTCCGAGTAGCCGAAGCGCGAGCCGTCCTTGGGCTCGTAGGGCGTCGCGGCGCAGCCGCCGAGCGACAGCGCGAGCAGGCACGCCCACGCGGCGAGCCCGGCGGCGGAGCGGCGCGGAGCAGCGCGATCGCGGGTCACGCCGCCAGCATACGCGGCCCGGCGCGCTCACGTGGTCGATCGTCCGGCGCGCGACCGCTCGACACCGAGCGGCTCACGGAATCCTTGCAGAGTCTTGACCTCCGCGGATCCGAGACGGACTCGAGCGCTGTCCGCCGACCTACGACCCCGGCTGCGCCAGGTCGAAGATCGGGTAGGCCGTCGAGCCGACGGCCGTGCCCTTCCCCGTCACCTTGTTGATCACGATGAGCTGCCGGGTCGTCGCCTCGGTGCCGTAGAGCAGGTTCGTCTTCGGGTCGATGTCGAGCCCCTGCACGTCGTCGAAGCCGAGCGACCCGACGGCTTCGCCCGCGCCGGTGGCTGTGTCGATGACGAGGAGCTGGTCGGTGACCACGTCAGTCCCGAAGAGCGTGCTCGAGAGCGGGTCGAAGGCGAGGCCGGTCACTCCGGCGAAGCCGATGGGGCCCACGACGGTCTCGGCGCCGGTGGCGGTGTCGATGGTGACGAGCGTGCCGGCCTCGTCGTCGACGCCGTAGAGGACACCCGTGTGCTGCTGAAAGGCCAGGTCCTGGATGTGCGCCCCCGGCGTGGTCGACCCGACCGTCGAGCCGGCGAAGGTCCCCGGCGCGATCGTGATGAGCAGGCCGGGCGCGCTGTCGGTGACGCCGTAGACGGTGCCGGTCGCGGCATCGCGCGCGAGCGCGCGGACGTCGTCGAAGCCGAGCGCGCCGACGCAGGTGCACCCGGGCTGCTCGGTGTGGATCGCGAAGAGCTGGCTTCCCGCCAGGCCGAAGGCCTTGACCCCGTACAGCGTCGAGGTCGACTCGTCGAAGGCCAGGCCGAGGCAGCCCTGGCCGAGCTCACCGGCGAGCGTGCCGATTCCCGTCGTCGTGTCGATGGTGATCAGGCTGGCCGTCGACGTGTCCATGCCGAACAGCGTGCCCGTGAGCGGATCGAGCTCCAGGCCGCGCACGTCGGAGAAGCCGAGGCCCACACCGACCGGCGTGGCGTGTCCGGTCGCGGTGTCGATCCGGAGCAGCTTGTCGGTCGCGGCGTCGACGCCGAAGAGCGTGCCGCTCTGCCGGTCGAACGCGAGGTCGCTCACATCGCTGAACCCGAACGAGCCGATCGCGACGCCCTCTCCCGTGACCGGATCGATGCGGACGAGCTTGTCCGTCGCATTGCAGGACCCGAAGAGGCTGCCGCTGCCGGGATCGAACGCGAGCCCGGTCACGTCGTGGATGGCGGTGAAGCCGATCAGGCCGATGGCCGTCCCGGTGCCCGTGGCCAGGTCGATCACGAGGAGCTGGTTGGTCGCCGTGTCGCTGCCGTAGAGCGTGTGCGTGTCGGGGTCGAAGGCCAGCCCCGCGACGGCCGAGAAACCCATCGCGCCCACGGTCGTGCCCTTGCCGGTGGCCGGATCGATCTCGATGAGCTCGTCGCCCTCGAGCGACGAGCCGAGGAGCGTGTGCGTGTCCGTGTCGAAGGCCAGGCCCCGGACCTGCGACGCCCCGAGCGTCCCCGGCGTGCCGACCGGCGTGGCCGCACCGCTGGTCGTGTCGATCCGGACCAGCACGTCGGCGACCGGGTCCGACCCGAACAGCGTGTGCGTGGCGGGGTCGAACGCCAGGCCGTCGACGTGGCTCGCGCCGAGCGAGCCGCCGACGGCGGTGCCGAGGCCGGTCGCGGTGTTGATCCGGATGAGCTGGCCGGTCGCGGCGTCGACGCCGAAGAGCGTGCTCGTGGTCGCGTCGAAGGCCAGGCTGCGCACGTCGGCGAAGCCGATGTTGCCGACCAGCTTCCCGCGGCCGGTCGTGACGTCGAGCTTCAAGAGCTGGCTCAGGCCGCCCTTGCTGCGCGCCGCGAACACGGCGTTCGTGACGGAGTCGAAGCCCAGACCCTCGACGTTGTCGAAACCGATCGAGCCGATCACGGTTCCGTTGGCCGTGATCGTGTCGATCGAGACGAGCTGTCCCGTGGCGGCGTCGGCGCCCAGCAGCCGGTGGCCGATCGGATCGAAGTCGAGGCCCCGCACGTCCTGGAAGCCGCCCAGCCCGGTGCCGGAGATGACGGTGCTCTGGCCGGTGGCGGCTTCCACGGTCAGCATCGCCGAGCCGCTCGTGCCCTCGAAGGCCGTTGTCGTCGGGGGAGTCGAGCCGCCACCTCCTCCTCCGCCGCCGTTCCCGCAGGCGGCGAGCGCGAGACCGATCGAACCCAGTGCACAGCGGGACAGCGACGTCGTGCGCGTCATGACTTGGTCCTGTCGATTCGAGAAGAGGGACGGAAACTTCGGCCAGGCCGCGACGTCTGGCGCGGAGCCGGACCCCGATCGGGGCCAGGGACCCGTATTGTCATCTCTCTCCCTGCGGCGCTGCCAAACCGCGACGCGCTCGACTAACGCGGGCTTCGAGCGCGTGCAAGCCAGGTCGGCGTCCGCCACTGGTCGCCGCTTTGCTTGGGGCGTGTCCAAGGCCGGGTCTGTCCGACCGGCGACGCGCACATGGTGTCGGATCCTCTCCCCAGGCCCCGCTGGTCCGCGCCGTCGCGGCCGCGACGAGTGGAGCGGCTGCTACCGCTCGCTCTCGCCGTGGCAGCGGCGATCGCGTGCTCGTTGCTGCTCACCGCGGAGACGGCGCCCGCTGGATGGGCTGCGGCGCCGCCTCCGCGCGCCGTCGCCGACGCCGACGTCCGCGTCGCCAGCCTGCCCGAGCTCCCGCTGCGGGCGAGCGCGCTCGTGACGCGGGAGCCTGACAGCACGCCCGTCGACGCGCCTGTGGCCAGCGCCGCCGTCCCCGGCGCGTCGAGCGGAGTGCGCGCCGCGGCCGTGCACGGACGGCTGCTCGATCAGGACGGCATCGGCGTGCCCGGCGCGGTCGTGAGCCTGTATCGCGGCCCGATCCGGCTCGACGTCACGACCGACGCCGGGGGTGCCTTCGAGTTCCCGGGCCTGCCTCCGGGGTGGTACCGGGCTCTCGTCCAGCCGCACTCGCTGCCCCAGGGACTGCTGCCGCCCGCGCAACAGCGCCTCGCACGCGAGCCGGAGCAGAACCCCGACGGCAGCCTTGGCACCGCGTTCCGCCTGTTGGCCGGCGCCGAGCGCGACCTCGTCCTGCGCGCGTTCGCGGCGGGCTCGGTGAGCGGGCGCGTGGTCGACGAGGCCGGCGAGCTGCTGAGCGGGGCGCTCGTGAGCGTGCGCTCGGCCGCGGGCACCACCGACAACGCGCGTACGGACGTGGCCGGCCGGTTCACCCTCCCGGCGCTGGCTCCGGGCCGATACGCGCTGTCGGTTCAGCTCGATCCGGCGCGCCCGGACGCGGACACCACCGCGCCGCTGCCCGCCGTCTTCGATCTGGGCCCGCACGAGGACCGGGCGCTGCGCGACCTCGTGGCGGGCTCGTCGGGCCAGGTGCTGCACGGCTCGGTCGTCGACCTGGCCGGCCGCCCCGTGGCCGGGATGACCCTCGAGTGCCGCGAAGAGCGCCTCGACGGCCCGGGCGGACACTGGCTCCGCGTGACCGATGCCGAGGGGCGCTACGCGCTCGGTCGCGTGCCGCCGGGGGTGCTGCTCCTGACCGTCGTCGACGACCGGCGCGTCACGAGCCTGCGCGCGCCCGTCGAGCCGGTGCGTGTCGAGGCGCGCGGCGACTCCGAGGTGATCGATCTCGCGCCGATCCGCGTCGAGGCGAGCCGGCCCTTCCGCGTCGTCGGCCGCGTTAGGGTCGACGCGGACTGGGCGCAGGGCCTCGGCCGCTGGACGGCGCACGCGCGGCTGCGCGAGCTCGACGCGCCGCCGGGCGCAGCGGAGGAGCTGCGCCTGGGCCCGACGGGCGACTTCGAGTGGTCCTGCGCCACGCCGCATCCCGAGGTCGAGCTGCTCGTCGTGCTGCGCGGCGATGCGGGCCGCGAGGTCGAGCGGCGCGAGATCGTGCGCCCGGTCGCCGACGAGGCGCGCGAGCTCGTCGTCGACTTCCCCTAGGGCCGGCTCTCCTCGAACTCCGTGATCACCTTCGCCTGCGCCGGGTCGTCGCACGCGGTGCTCTGGCCGTCGAAGAGCTGGAAGGTCCGGAGCGCCTCGTCGTGCTGCTCGCGCAGGGCGTGCAGCATCTTGACCTCCTCTTCACGCGACTCGGCCAGCGGCCGCGCGGCGATGTTGCGGCGCTCGTGCGGGTCGTCCGAGAGCTGGTAGAGCTGCAGGGCCAGCCCGAGCGCCTCGCCCGCCGGCGTGGGCACGACGAGGCGGTAGCCGCCGGGGTCGCGCACCGCGACGGCCGTGCGACAGGCGCTGTAGATCGGCGGCCGCGCGGCGTGGCCGCCGTTGCCGAGCTGATCCTGCAGCGCCCGCCCTTCGAGCGACGGATCGGCCGTCACGCCCGCCGCGCGCAGCAGCGTCGGCGCGATGTCGAGGTTGGACGTGGCGCTCGTGATGCGCTGCCCGACGGGGAAGCCCGTGCCCGACACGATGAGCGGCGTGCGCAGCAGCTCCTGGCACAGCGAGCCGCCGTGGCCGTGCTCGAACAGGCGGCTCAGCGTGCGCCGGTCGGCCGACAGCGCCTCGACCTCCTGGGGCGGCCGCGCGCGCTCCCAGAAGGCCTCGCCGTGATCGGAGGCCACGATCACGAGGCGCCCGCCGGTCCCGAGCGCGTCGAGGATCACGCCCGTCGCCGCGTCGACGTTCGCGATCTCGCGGTCGTAGGCGTCGATCTGCTCCAGGATCAACCAGCGCTCGGCGTCGAAGCTGTCGAAGAGCGGGGTGCCCGCACCCGCCGCTGTGACGGCCGCCGTCCAGGTCTCGAGCACGTCGTCGTCCAGCCGCACGCGCTGGTCGAGCGGGGCCTCCGCGTTCTCGCCCGGCAGCGATGGGCGGTCGTCGGGCCGGTAGGGGAAGTGCGGGTCCATCGCGTGGATGTAGAAGAAGCGCGGCCGCCCGTCGCGCGGGTTCTCGGCCAGCCAGCCGGTCACCACCGCGTGGAGGTCGCGCGCGTCCCAGGTCTCGTGGCCGGTCTCGTCGCGCGTGAGGAAGACCTGGAAGCCGCGGTCGAAGCCGGCCGCGCGGCTGACGAGCGGGTTGCCGGCGAAGGCGACGGTCTGGTAGCCGGCCGCGGCGAGCCGCTCGGCGAGGGTCGCGACGCCGGCCGGGATGCGTTGCGCGTCGCACAGCATCGCCCGACCCGTGAGCATCGAGACCATCGAGGGCAGCGTGGCCGACGACTGCGCGGTGTTGTCGTCGAAGACCGCACCGCTCGAGGCGAGCTGGGCCAGCGCGGGCGACGTCGGACGGCGGTAGCCGTAGGGGTTGAGGTGGTCGGCGCGCAGCGCGTCGACGACGACGAGCACGAGGTCGGGCCGCTCGCGCGCGGCCGGCTGTGTGGGCTCGCCTTCTCCCCCGCAGCCGGAGGCGACGAGCAGCGCCGCCGCCTGCAGCGCCGCCGCGAGCCGCGCGATCGTCGGGGCGCGCGTCATCGTGCGGTCCCGTCGTCCGCGGGCGCGGAAGCGTCGTGCGGCACGGGCGGCTCGTCGCCCGGCGGCGCAGCCTCCGGCGCGGCGTCGCCCTCCGGCGGCGCGGGATGCTTGAGCGTGAGGATCCCCTGGATGCGGCCCTCGAGCTCCTCGAAGCGCTGGGGCTGGTCGCGCTGCAGCCTGCGCAGCAGCTCGACGCCCTCGTCGATGAAGCCGTTCACGTAGAGCGCGTAGGCCGAGTACTCGAGCACGTCCGGGTCGTCGGGCGCCAGCGCGAGCGCACGGCGCGCGTGCTCGAGCCCGCGCGGCGGGTCGTAGACCGGCTCGAGCTGGCCGCCGACGCGGATGGGCGGCTCGCTCCTGAGCGTCGCGTCGATCTCGATGTAGGCGGTCCAGGCGAACAGCCGGCCGTCTTCGAGGCCGGACGCCAGCGCCGCGCGGAAGTGGCGCAGCGCCTCGACCTTCTGGCCGAAGAAGCGCTGCAGCGCGCCGATCCCGAGGTGCGCCTCGGCGCTGTCGGGGTGCAGCTCGATCTCCTGGCTGAACTCGGCGTAGCCGAGGCCCGGGTCGTCGTCGAGCACGGCCACTTGCCCCAGCCCGAGGTGCGCGCCCGGCATCGAGGGGTCGCTCTCGAGCACGGCCTGGAACTCGGCGCGCGCCAGCCCGGTGAACTCGCGGCGCTCGCCGTGCTCGGTGATCGGCAGCATGGTCACGAGGCCGCGGCCGGTGTACAGGTGCCGCTCGGCGCTGTCCTCGGGCCAGGCCATGGCCTGCTCGAAGAAAGGGAAGGCCTTGGCCATCGTGTCGAGCTTGTCGGCCAGGTTCTTGTCGGTGATCACGCCCTCGGGCGTGCTCTTCATCCGGCGCAGCCGGTCGAGGAACACGAGCGCGCGCTCGTAGTTGCCGGCCTTGACGAGCTGGAAGACCATCGCGCCGTCGCGGCTCTGGTCGGTGAAGGGCTTGGGCTCGTCGGGGCGGCGCGTCCAGCCCAGCAGGACGAGGAAGGCCAGCGCGCCGGCGACGAGCGGCCCCGTGCGGCGCTCGCGCAGCTTGCGCCAGGCCCAGTCCACGGCGAGCGCCGCGAAGAGCGCCATGAGCGGCAGCACCTGCAGGCGGAAGCGCCCGAGGATGTAGAGCGCGATGACCGAGAGCGTGAGCGCGAGGAAGAGCAGGTAGGGCACGGCCAGCTCGCGGCGCCGCGGCAGCCCGAGCAGGAGGCCGAGCAGCGCGGCGGGCGCCAGGAACCACATCGAGACGAAGCCCAGGCGCAGCGTGGGCAGGTGCGCGCGGTGCAGCTCGAAGTTGACGTTGTTGGGCTCCTCGTAGGCGTTGAAGAAGGCGCGCGTCTTGTTCCAGAGCAGCTCGACGTAGCCCCAGGGCTCGGCGCGGTGCGTGGCCAGCGTGGCGGCCACGGTGGGCAGGAGCTGGAAGTTGCTGTCCATGAGGATGCGGCGCAGCGTGCCGGTGGGCGGCTCCCAGCCCACGCCGTCCTGGCCTTTGGCGTTGCCGGTCACGAAGACCTCGGGGCCGCGCGTGCTCAGCTTGAAGGTGCTCGCGTCGACGAGGCGGTTGCGCACGAGCGCCGGCGAGCACACGAGCAGCCAGCCGGCGAGCATGAGCCCGACGGCGCGCGCGGCGCGGCGCGGCTGGCGGCGCCAGGTCCACAGCGCGGCCAGCGCCGCGGCCGCGAGCAGCGCGGTGCCGGTCTCCTTGCCGAGCGTGAACAGGCCCAGCGCGCCGCCCGTGGCCAGCCAGTCGAGCGTGCGTCCGCGCTTGAGGGCCGCGTCGCCGGCCAGCGCGAGCAGCACGGTGAGCAGGGCCATGAGCCCGTCGCGCAGCAGGAAGGCGTCATAGAAGTAGAACGCGCCCATGAAGGCCAGGCACAGCCCGGCCACGAGAGCGGCCAGCGGCGAGACGAGGCGCCGCGTGAGCAGCCAGGTCAGCCAGCAGGTCAGCGCGCCGAGCACGGCCTGCGCGTAGCCGACGATCTCCTGCGTGCGGCCGAAGAGCCGGAAGATCGCGGCCAGCACGTAGGGGTAGAGCGGCGCCTGGTGGTAGGTCTGCTGGCCGCCGTACCACTCGAGCCAGCGGCTCTCGGGCGCGACCTCGTCCGTCCAGAGGTGCTGCGCGTGCGGCTGCTTGACGCACAGCAGGTCGCCGTCGGCGATGACGCGCGCCCACTGGTCGAAGACGTGGTTGTCGGTCTGGACGAGCTTGCTCACGTCGAGGGCGAGCACCTTCTCGCTCTCGTGCACGTAGGCCACGCGCAGCACCAGGGCGAGCGCGAACACGGCCAGGCCGGCGAAGACGTCGCGTGGCCTCACTGCGCGAGCGCCCCCTGCGCGACGATGAGCTGGTTGCGCAGCAGCTCGTTGTGCGGGTCGAGGGCCACGCCGGCCTCGAGCCGCTCGAGCGCCTGGGCGGGCTGGCCCACGAGGTGCGCCGCCAGCGCCTCCCAGCCGCAGAAGCGCGCCTTCGCCGCCGGGTCCGTCTCGACCGCGCGGCCGTTCTCGAAGAAGCCGATGGCCTCGGAGTACCGGCCTCGGAGCAGGCTGAGCAGCCCGACGTCACGCCACATCTGCGGGTCCTGCTGCAACGCCGGCGTGTCGCGCATGCGGCTCGTGATCTGGTCGAACTGCCGTCCCGGCGACGCGTGCCGGCCGTACGACTCGACGAAGGCGCGCATCGCCATGGGCAGCTCGCCGAGCCGGTCGTAGGCGGCCTCGAGCGCGGCCAGCTTCATCCAGTGCGCGAGCACGTTGTCGGGGTCGATGAGGAGCTGCAGCTCCGACTCGCGCAGCAGGTGGTCGGTCAGCCCGTTCTCGGCATAGAAGCCGAGGCGGAAGAGCGACGGGCCCTGCCGCGAGTCGTAGAAGCCGGGCAGCCCCCAGGCGCGGTGCAGGCGGCTGCGGGGCACCGGGTCGGTGGCGCGCCAGGCGTCGGTCAGCGTGCGCGCGACCTGCATCGGCAGCGAGTCGGTCAGGCCGATCTGCAGGTCGGCCCAGGGGAAGGGCTTGGCCGCCAGCAGCGCGTGGACCTGCGTCAGCGCCGCCACGCACTCGTCGTCGCGGCCGGCCTCGTGGTCGAGCTCGCCGATGCGCGCCCACAGCTTCGCGCGGTCGAGCAGCTCGTCGTGGAAGAGCAGCGAGCGCCGCAGCGACTCGGCCGCGCCGCCCGGGTCGCCGCTCTCGATCTGGCTGGCGGCCTTGGCGTCGAGGTTGTCGCGGAAGTCGGTGGGGCGGTCGAGGATCTCGCCGGTCAGCAGCAGCGAGGCGCTCACGGTCTCGACGGCCTGCGCGGATTCGCCCAGCACGCGCGCGGCCTGGCTCAGCCGCTGGCGGTAGAAGGGCAGGCCGGGGTTCAGGGCCACGGCGCGCTCGAAGTGCTGCTTGGCCAGCGCCGCGTCGCCCGCCGACAGCGCCAGCTCGCCGCGCTGGGCCGCGATCGTCCAGTCCTCGACGTCGGCCACGCCGTTGCTCTCGAGCCAGTCGAGCACGTCCGCCGCGCGGTCGTCGCGGCCGGCGATGCGGTAGGTGTGGTAGAGGTCCAGCCAGGCCGCGCGGCCGACGGGGTTGCCGGCGAGCTGGCTCGCGGCCGCGCGCTGGAACAGCAGCTCGGCGATCTCGGTCAGCTCGATGGGGCGGTCGGCGCCGCCGGCGACCTCGAGGCGGTGCGGCGGCTGCGGGTCGTCCATCCACGGCAGCTGCGCGAGGACGCCGAGGTCGCGCTCGATGGCCTCGACCATGAGCTCGATGGCCTCGTCGCGCCGGCCGAGCTCGGCCACGCAGTGGATGAGCCCGGCGCGGTCGCGGCTGTGCCACGCGCCGCCCTGCGGATCGGCCAGCGCGATGAGCAGCTCGGGCTCGGCCTCGT
>Ga0111539_10005949_pt1 | contig 15752 bp, 14 predicted proteins | sample RhiMethybrSRZTD1_FD_79667 | JGI IMG/M metagenome (GOLD analysis project Ga0111539, IMG submission 79667) | Populus rhizosphere microbial communities from Tennessee, USA - Rhizosphere MetaG P. TD hybrid SRZTD1 (version 2) (version 2) | ecosystem: Host-associated > Plants > Roots > Rhizosphere >... | reverse complement strand
GACCGGCTCGGGCCGTCGACGCTCGGCGCGCTCATCGCGCTCTACGAGCACAAGGTGTTCGTCCAGGGCACGATCTGGGGCGTGAACTCGTTCGACCAGTGGGGCGTCGAGCTGGGGAAGGCGCTGGCGAGCCGGATCGTCCCCGAGCTGACCGCGCCGGGCGAGCCGCCGCTCGCGCACGACGGCTCGACGAACGCGCTCGTGCGTCACTACCGGGCGTGCCGGGAGACGACGTAGCTCGCACCACGCTCGTCGACGGCGCACCCTACCCTCGACGGGGCACCCATGGTAGCCGTGCGCGCGATGGCGTTCGTCGTCGAGCATCCGACCGGCCGCGCGGCGCTGACCGACCTGGTCACGTTCCACGACGAGGTCTACCGCACGCGCGGCGCGTGGTGGGCCGCCTTCGTGCCCTTCCAGCTCCCCGTGCTGATGGGCGAGAGCCCGTTCGTCGCCGACCGCCGCTTCCACCCGCTCCGCGTGCGCGACGGCGAGCGCACGGTGGCGCGGGTCGTCGCGGTCATCGACGAGCGCTACCAGCGTCACTGGCGAGAGACCATCGGCCATCTCGTGATGTTCGAGGCCCTCCCGGGGACGCGGGCGGCGGTGCGCGCGCTCATGGACGCGGCGTGCGAGTGGCTCGCCGCGCAGGGCGCGACCGCGGCACGCGCCGGATCGGGGGTGCTCGAGTTCCCCTTCGTGATCGACGCCTACGAGGCGCTCCCGCCCTCGTGGCTCCGCCAGAACCCCGCCTACTACCATGCCCTCCTGAAAGACGCCGGCTTCGAGACCGAGCGCGGGTTCGTCGACTACCGCATCCGGGTCCGGCCGGAGCTGGTCTCGCGCTGGGAGAGCGCCGTCGAGGCGGCGCGGCGCGCCGGCTACGAGCTGGTTCCGCTCGGGGATCTACCGGCGGCGCGGCGGGCGACGGAGTTCACCGCGCTCTGGAACGAGGCGTTCACGCGGCACTGGGGCTTCTCGCCGTTCTCCGAGGCGGAGATGGCGGTGCTGCTCGAGACCTTCGCGCCGCTCGGCATGCTCGAGCTCTCGGTGTTCGCGTTCGACCGCGAGGGCGCGGCGGGCGGCGTCTGGGTGGTGCCGGACACGTCGGCCTTCGCCCAGCTCGCCCCGGGCCGCACGCTCGAGCCGGCCGAGCGGCTGAACGTGCTCGGCATCGGCGTCCGCGAGCGCGCCCGCGGGCGCGGTGTCAACATGGCCGTCGCCGCGCACGCCTATCTCGAGCTCGTCCGCCGCGGCGCGACGCACGTGAGCTACACGCTCGTACTCGACGACAACTGGCCGTCGCGCCGGACCGCCGAGAAGCTCGGCGCGGAGGTGAGCGCGAGCTACGTCGCGTACCGGCGCGAGTTCAGTCGACGCTAAGGGGGACTCTGTCCCCCGCGTGGAGCCTCTACCCCCAGCTCGCTGCGCTCCGCCGCGCGCAGAGCGCGCGGAGAATGCGAACCCGAGCTAACTCGCTTTCGCGGCCAGCGTCTGCATCACCTCGGCCATAGCGGTCATCGCGCGCCCGACGGTGGCGGGGCCCGCCTTGTCGGGTGAGCCGGCGTCGAAGGGCGGCGCGGGGTCGTACTCGAGGATCAGCTGCAGCGCCTGCGCGAGCTCCGGCCCCTCGATCACGCCGGCCAGCGTGAGTGCCATGTCGATCCCGGCGCTCACGCCGGCCGCGGTGATGATCTTCCCGCGCCGGACGACGCGCTCGCGGATGGGCACGGCGCCGAGGCTCTCGAGCTCGCCCATCGCGGCCCAGTGCGTCGTCGCCTCGACACCCTTCAGCACGCCGGCGCCCGCGAGGAGGAGGGCCCCCGTGCACACGGACGTCGTCCACTTCGTCTTGGGATGGGCCCGGGCGATCCAGCCGACGATGGGGTGATGCGGCACGAGCGTGCCGGTGATCGTCCCACCCCCGACGAGGAGGATGTCCGGGTCGGGCAGGTCGTTGAAGGACGCCCCCGCGGTGACGGTCAGGAAGCCTGACTCGTCCGTCACGGGGCCGGCCTTCTCGGCGACGAAGGTGACCTCGGCGCCGGGCAGGCTGGAGAGCACCTGGAAGGGACCCATGACGTCGAGCGAAGTGAAGCGTTCGTAGAGGCCGATGGCTATGCGCATGCAGGGCTCGTAGCGCCGTCGCCGCGCCGGAGCCAGCCCCGTCGGCGCGAATGGCAGAACGGGTTGGGGGATTGTCCGGGGTTGACCGGGCAGGTCGACGGACGTATGCCTTGGTCAGGTGACCAATGCGGCAGGCGGCACGCAAGCGGGCACGCGAGGAGCCGCGCGGGACGGCGACCCGCATCCTCGACGCGGCCGAGGCGGTCTTCGCGGAGCACGGCTACGGCGCGGCGTCCACGCGCGAGATGGCGCGCCGTGCGGACGTCCCGTTCGGGGCGCTCCACTACCACTTCGGCAGCAAGAAGCAGCTCTGGGAGGCAGTGCTCAAGCGCCTCGGGGATCGGACCCGCGAGACCATCATGCAGAACCTCCGGCCGGGAACCACGCGGCGGGAGCTCGCCGACAACCTCGTCGACTCGTTCCTCGATCTCCTCGTGGCGCACCCGGATACGGTACGCCTCGCGTACTGGGCGTGCCTCGCGCGACCGGAGCTGCACCTGGAGAGCGTGCGCAGGATGTTCGGCGAGCTCGGGCAGTTCGGGATCGGCATCGTTCGCGACACGATGCCGGATGTGAAGATCGACGTACCGGCGGCGCTCTTCGTGATCTCGAACGCCTTCATCGCCTCGCTCGCCGATGTCGACGGCCAGGAGAGCATGCTCGGCGGCAGCGTCTACACCTCGCGAAGTGCCCGCGATCGCCTGCGCGCCCAGCTGAAGCGCTTTGCGTACCTGGTCTTCAACGTCGCCGTATGAAGTTGCGGTCTGCCTTGATTTGGCCAGTTGACCAAGTCGCATGAGAGAGAAAGGAGAACGATCATGGCATCAGGCTCGACGCTTCCTCCCGGCCCCGGATCGCCCTCGCTCGTGCAGGGCCTCGAGTATGCGCTCCGACCTGCACGCTTCTTCTCGACGTGCAGCCGGCGCTTCGGAGAGACGTTCACCGTTCGGATGCCGGTCGCGCCGCGCGTCGTGGTCATGTTCACGAACCCCGACGCGATCCGCCAGATATTCAGCGGCGACGAGGACGATCTGCGCGGCGGGGAGTCGTCCGCGGCGCTCCGGCCCATCCTCGGCCCGAGCTCGATCCTCGCACTCGACGGCGTGCACCACGAGCGCCAGCGCCGGCTCATGATGCCGCCCTTCCACGGCGAGCGCATGCTCGCCTACGGCGAGACGATACGCGCCATCGCCGATCAGGCGATCGAGCGCTGGCCGATCGGCCGCGCTTTCCCCATCCACCAGGAGATGCAGGCGATCACGCTCGAGGTGATCCTGCGCACGGTGTTCGGCGCCGAGGGGGCGCGGCTGGACGCCTTGCGCGTCCTCGTGCAGCGCTTTGCCGGAGTATCGAGCAACGTGCTGTGGCTCTGGCCGCCGCTCCAGGTGGATCTCGGCCCGCTGTCCCCCTGGGGGCGTGTCCGCCGCATCCGCCGCGAGCTCGACGCCTTCCTCTTCGAGGAGTTCAACCGCCGGCGGGCCGAAGGCACCGCGGGGCGTGACGACGTGCTCTCGCTCCTGCTCGCCGCGCGCGACGAGGACGGCCAGCCGATGAGCGACACGGAGCTCCGTGATCAGATGGTGACCCTGCTCTTCGCGGGCTACGAGACGACGGCGACGTCACTCGCCTTCGCCTTCCACAACGTCCTCCGCCACCCCGACGTGCTCGAGCGGCTGCGGACGGAGGTCATGCAGGGACGGCTCGAGTTCGTCGAAGCGACCGCGAAGGAGACGCTCAGGCTGAACCCCGTCGTGTCCGAGGTCGGGCGCGTGCTCTCGCGCCCCATGCGGATCGGCGGCTGGGACCTCCCCGCCGGCGTGGCGGCGACTCCGTGCATCTATCTCACACATCGCCGTCCCGACCTCTGGCCCGAGCCCGAGCGCTTCGATCCGGACCGTTTCGTCGGCCGCCGCACGAGCCCGTATGAGTTCCTTCCCTTCGGCGGCGGCGTGCGCCGCTGCCTCGGGATGGCGTTCGCGCTCTTCGAGATGAAGACGGTGCTGGCACGCGTCCTCTCGCGCGTGGAGCTGCGGCTCGCGGCCGGTTACCGCATGCAGCCGGTCAGGCGGAGCATCACGCTCGCGCCGTCGCGGGGCATGCCGGTGGTGGTGGCGCGGCGCGCCGCGTGAGGTACGTTGGAGGTGACATGTTGACGCTCCATCACGCCCCGCGGTCGCGCTCGTCGCGCATCGTCTGGCTCCTGGAGGAGATCGGCGCCGATTACGTGCTGCGGATCACCGACATTCCGAGGATGGACGGTACGGGCACGCCGGATCCCGCCAACCCGCATCCCGACAAGAAGGTGCCGACGCTCGTCGACGACGGCGCGCTGATCACCGAGTCGATCGCGATCGTCCAGTACCTCACGGACAAGTTTCCGGCGGCCGGGCTCGGGCCCCGCATCGGCGACGTGCGACGGGGGCCTTATCTCTCCTGGCTCGCCTACTACGCCGGGGTCATCGAGCCGGTCGTGAACCTCGAGCTCGCGGGCCTGGCGGGCAATGCCGCGATGCAGCGCACGTTCAGAGACCGCGCCGCGATGGATCGCCGCATCCTGCAGGCGCTCGAGGCCGGCCCCTACGTCCTCGGCGAGCGCTTCTCGGGTGTGGACGTTCTGATCGTCAGCATGGGCCATTTCGTGCGGACGATGCTGCCGGCGGGTGCCCTCGTCGACGCGTACCTCGAGCGCTGCAACGCCCGCCCGGCGCTCGTGCGTGCCGGGGCGAAGGACGGCGGCTGACTGAACGATGTTCACGCGCCCCTGAACGCCTCCCCACTGAAGGCCCGGGAGACGCATCCGGCATCCATGCGCGCGCGTAGTTTCCCCGGGGAGCGGAGGCGCACCAATGACATCGAAAGAGCTGCACGAGGGCTATGCGTTCACGCGGGGCATCGACTACGGGTCGATCCTCACGGCGTCCGAGCGAGTCGCCTGGACGGTCGATGGGACGCTCCGCCACCGCCAGTTCGACCCATCGCGGCCGATCGTGCCGTCATCGTGGGTGGGCGACGAGGCGCTCGCCTTCCTCGACGATCGCGACCGCGTCACGCTGAACCACTGCCGCGCCTTCAGCTACGTCCATCTGCTCGGGAGCTTCGAGGAGTTCGCCCCGCCGCACGTCACCGAGGCGGCGGGGACGGACTGGCACGACGACCGGACGCGGCTGCGCGCGCTCCTGCGCTTCGGCGAGGAGGAAATGAAGCATCAACAGCTGTTCCTCCGTGCCGAGCAGATCCTCGAGGAGTCCTGCGGCCACGCGTTCGGCCGCTACTTCGACGACGAGGCGAGGCTCGTGCGCCTGACGGCGGGGATTCTCGGCCATCCGCCGCTCGCGCGTTTCCTCATCGTCCTGGCGCTCGAATGGGGCACCCAGCGCCACTACGTCGAGTCGATCCGAAGCCTCGCCGAGACGCGCGCCGACACGCTCTACGTCGACATCCTGAAGGCGCACTGGGTCGAGGAGGCGCAGCACATCAAGGTGGACGTGCTGGAGATCGCGCGCCTCGCCGGTCAGGCGAGCGCCGAGGAGCTGGCGGCGGCCTTCGACCATCTCCTCGCGATCGGCAGCCTGGTCGAGGCGGCATTCGTCGGGCAGGCGGGGTGTGAGATCGAGACGCTCTCGCGCGTGACGGGTCACACGTTCTCGGCGAGCGAGAGCGACGAGCTGCGAGACGCGCTGTCCCGCTCGCTCGGCCACATCTTCGCCGGCGTTGGCCTCAGCCATCCGGCCTTCGCGTCCGTCGCGCGCGAGCTCTCGGCCGCCGGCGCCGCCAGGCTGGGGATCACCTGATCGTCTAGGGGCGCGGAATCCGGAGGTCGAATCGCCGCATGACGACGTCCGCGCCGACCTCCTCCGCGCGCACGTCGGCCTCGAGGCGAAACGCCTCGCCGGTGGCCGTGAGTCGCGTGCGGACCTCGACGCGGACGTCGAAGGCGTCGCTCCGAAAGCCGGTCCGCTGCACCACCTCCGCCGTCGCGGAGAGCGGGTCCCCGCGCCGCAGGCGATACTCGCGGGTCAGCGCCGAGGCTACCTCGACGCCGGTGCCGACGATGCGGCACGGGCCGCCGCGGCCCGCGATGCCGCCCTCGCTCTCGACACGATAGACGGCCGTGCCGTCGGCGCGGTCGTCGATCAGCCGCGTCGACGCGGGAGGGGCGAGCTCGACGAGCTCGCACGCCGCCGCGGTCTCGGGCGGGGCGAAGCGCCGGAGGTCCGAGTCTGCCTCGCGCGGCGGGCGGACGGGCAGCTCGAGGCGGCTCCCCTCCGTGAACAGCGACAGCGTGACGGGCTCCGGCGCCGGCCACGCGATCGGCCAGTAGCCGGTCGAGACGGCCAGGCGGATGCGGTTCCCGGCGGCGAATGCGTGCGCCGCGTCGCGGAGGCGCAGGCGCACGCGGAGCGGCCGCCCCGGCTCGAGCCGGCCTCCGTCGTCGAGCTGCGCGAGGTCGAAGAGGCCGTAGGTGACGCGCGTCGACACGCCCTCGGACGTGACGTCGTTCAGCCGCACGGCGAGCTGCGCCGCCCGGCGGTCGACCGCGAGCTCGAGCGCGACGACGGGCGCGCCCAGGATCTCGACGCGCTTCGCGAGCGGCGCCGAGTCGAACGTGCACGCGCGCTCGTCGTCCTCGTGCTGGTCGCCGGGCGCCTCCGCGGCGCCGCCGAAGTTGCACCAATCGCCGGCCGCGAGGCCGACGACAGGGCCCTCGCCATAGTCGATGCCGACGGGAGGGGGGACCTCGGTCGCGTCCAGGACGCCCGCGCCGAGTGCCCAGCTCTGCACGGTGATGCGTGGCGACGGCCACTCGGGCTCGGCGACCCAACGCCCGGCACGCGGCGCATCGGGCTGCATCGGCGGCGCGCCCTCCTGCATCCAGACGCGCAGCACGGGCTCGAACATGACGCCCGTCTCGATGCCGCGGAGCCACTGGTCCCACCAGCGGAGCGCCTCGCCGAGGAAGTGGATCGGCGGGCCGGGACGGCCGACGTAGGGATAGACGTGCGCCCACGGCCCGATGAGGCCCTTCCGCGGACCGCCGAGACCGGCGACGAGCCGCGGCACGGCACTCGCGTACGCGTCGGCCCAGCCGCCGATCGCGTAGACTGGACACGTGATGCGCGCGAGGTCCTCCCCGGCCGAGCCGCGCCGCCAGTACGCGTCCCGGCGCGGGTGCTGCATCCAGAGCGCGGGGAAGGCGACCAGCCCGTCGAGCCGCGCCCGCCACATGGCGCGCCAGCTCTCGCCCACGGTCGCGGGATCGGGCGGCAGCGCGGCGAGCCCCATGAGCGCCGTGCCCCACGTCAGGTTCTCGTTCAGCAGGCAGCCGCCCATGTAGTGCGCGTCGTCGGCCCAGCGGTCGTCCGTCGAGCAGACCGTCACCACGGCGCGGAGCGCGGGGGGACGGCGGGCGGCGATCCGGAGCGCGCTGATGCCGCCCCACGACTTGCCGAGCATACCGACCGCACCGCTGCACCAGGGCTGCGCCGCGATCCAGGCGATGACCGCGAGCGCGTCCTCTTCCTCCTGCTCCGTGTACTCGTCGGCGAGGACGCCGTCCGAGTCGCCGCTGCCGCGCACGTCGACGCGCACGGCGGCGTAGCCGTGGCCCGCGAACCAGCCGTGGATCGCCTCGTCGCGCGCGCGCATCAGGTCGCGCTTGCGGTACGGGATGTACTCGAGGACGGCGGGCGCCGGTGCGTCGCCGGCGTCGGCGGGGAGCCAGAGGCGGGCCGCGAGGCGCGCGCCGTCGGGCATCGGCACCCAGCAGTGCTCGACCTCGCGGATCGCGTGAGGCAGCGACCGCACGGTCGTCACGCGGTGCCGACGGTCTCCGCCGGCGCGGGACGCGGGTGGACGGGCGTGAACGCCTGCGCGAGCCGATCGCGCACGGCGAGTCCCACCGCGAGGTCCCACGTGTTCACGATCGCCAGCCGGAATCCACCCGGGGGCATCGCGTGGGTCTCCGGCGCGCGCTCCTCGTGGAACGTCACCTGGATGCTGGACACGCCGGCGAGGCGCCGCAGGAGCGCGATGGTGGCGTGATCGACGGCCCAGCGGCGCCCGTGCCGGCCGAAGAGCACGACGCTGTACCCCGTGCGGCGCGCGTCGTCGTCGAAGTCCCACTCGCGGCGCGCGTAGAGTCCCACGGCGCTCGCGACCCACCCCGGCCCGTAGAGATCCGGCCACTGGTCGGCGAAGCGGAGATGGCACTCGATGATGCCGCCGCCGATCGTCTCGAAGTTGACGAGGCCGGTGTAGCCCGCGAGATGCCTGCGCGCCCACTCGCCGAGGGTGCCCTCGAGGTCTGCGCGCGGCTCGGCGAGCACCGTCCAGTAGTCGAAGAGGCCGTCGGGCAGCGCGGTCCCGACGGTGTGCCGCCACCACACGGGCTCCCCGTAGACGAGCGCCACGTCGGTGCTCACGTGCTCGCCGGTGAGGAGCCGCATCCACAGGTGGCCGGGCGTCAGCGCACGCTCGTAGTCGGCGCGCGAGCGCAGCACGCGGCCGCCCGAGCCCATGCCGCGGAGGTTGTAGATGGGCTTCGAGAAGACCGGATAGCGGGGCGGCGCGATGCCGTGCGGCGCGTGCTCGATGCCCTGCCGCTCGCAGACGAGGAGCTTGTTGTAGACCCAGCGATGCGCGGGGTGGAGGACGTACGCGTCCGTGTCGTCGGTAGGGACGATCACGTCGTCGGGGCAGTCGACTCCTTCGAAGTACTGGAGTCGCCACGGATCCCGCTCGACGATCGGCATTCCTCCTCCACCCGGCCCCGGAAAACTATGGCACGGGGTCGGGCGAGTGAGGAGCGCGCCGCAGGTGTCAGAAACGTGACGCCGTGAGCTTCACGTCGGCGCGCGTCCACGCGGTCCGGTAGCGGCGATCCGCCGCCGCGGCATCCCGCGTGTCGCCGCGCACGCGGAGGCACTTCGCGAGCCCGAACAGCGACCAGCCGTTATCCGGGTTCCGCCGCAGGTCCTCGCGGTAGACCGCCACGGCCTCGTCCGTGCGGCCCGCGGCCAGGAGCGCCGCACCGAGCCACTGCCGCACGGGGAAATACCACGCCGGCGGCTCCATGTAGGGCAGCGCGTCCTCGAGCACGACGGCGCGCCGGAGCTCGCGCAGTGCCGCGTCCTCGTCGCCGCGGCGCGCGGCGATATCGCCGGACAGGATCGCGGCGGCCAGCTCGAGCTGCCGGCGCGCGGGCTGGTTGTCCGCGACGATGCGGTCGATCGGCGTCGCCTCCGCCGCGCTCACGACCTTCGCGAGCTCGCCGGCCGCCTCGTCCGGCCGTCCCGTCGCCACGAGTGCCAGGCCGCGCGCGTAGCGCCACATGCCGGTCGCGTACACGAACTCGTCGCCGGGCGCGGGCTCCTTCAGGATGTCCTCCCAGCGCCCGAAGCGCGCGAGCCCGTAGACGAGCGTCGGGGAGTAGTACTCGAGCATGGGCATGGAGCGCATCATCTCGGGCTGCACGGCGCCGCCGAGCTCACGCGCCGCGCCGATCGCGTCCTTGCTCCGGCCCTGCATGCTGGCGGCGGACCAGAGGAAGTGGATGTTGTGGGGGTAGTACATCATCGGGTAGACGCCGCCCGGCTGATACTTCTCGATGTAGTTCCGGTCGGCGGCGATCGCGCGCTCGTTCGCCGCCGCCGCGTCCTCCCACTGTCCGGTCCGCATGTAGATGTGCGACGGCATGTGCACGAGGTGGCCCGCCCCCGGCATCAGCGTCCCGACGCGGCGGGCGCTGTCGAGCGCGCGCTCGGGCGAGCGCGACGCCTCGACGGCGTGGATGTAATAGTGGTTTGCACCCGGATGATCGGGCGCCTTCGTGAGCACGCTCTCGAGCGTCGCGACGATCTCCTCGGTGCCCGGGTTCGGATGCCCGTCGAGCGTCCACAGGTCCCAGGGCCGGAGCACCATCAGCGCCTCGGCGTAGATGACGGCGGCGTCGAGGTCGTTCGGGTCGCTCTGCATGACCTTCTTCATCGCCTCCGCATAGGCGCGGTCGAGGGCCTTGCGGTCGCCGCCCGGCCCCTTCCCGTAGCGGATGGCGACCGCGTCGAGATACTGTCGCTCGCGCGGGCTCGCATGCTCGGCGACGGCCATGCCGCGCGCGACCGCGTCGAGCGCGGCCGCCTCGCGCTCGGGGTCGAGCACCAGGTTGTAGTTCGGGCCGGAGGCGAGCGCGACGCCCCACCACGCCATGGCGCACGTCGGGTCGAGGCGCGCCGCCTCGCGGAAGGCGCGGATCGCCTCTTCGTGGTTGAACGCGTAGACCAGGCGGAGGCCCTGGTCGAAGTAGCGCTGCGCCGCCGGCACGCGCGTCGTGATCGCGTGATGATGGGTGCCGAGGTCGTCGAACAGCGGCACGCCGTCGCCGCTGGGCGCGCCGTGGTCGTGCTCGGCGAGCGCCGGCGTGCCGAGCATCGCGAGGGCGAGGAGGGCGCGGAAAACCGTTCGCATGGGCGGCCTCGTACCATGGATGCCCCGTTGCAGGGGAGAGGACCGTCGGTTATGCGGAACCCATCCACCACCAGGAGGATTGCATGCGAAAGAAGAACGGGTTGGCCATCGCGAGCGCGGCGGCGACGCTGATTCTCGCGGGCGTCGTCGGCGCCGGCGCCACGTCGCACACCGAGAAGGGCGGCGGCGACAAGGTGATGTGCGAGGGCGTCAACGAGTGCAAGGGCAAGGGCTCGTGCGCGACGGCGCAGAACAGCTGCGCCGGCGAGAACGCCTGCAAGGGCAAGGGCGCGATCTCGACGACCAAGGAGGAGTGCGAGAAGAAGGGCGGGAAGGCGCAAGAGAAGAAGATGTAGGCGATGCCCGCGTCGTTCCCCTACCTCGGCCACGGCATCGGGCTCCGGACGAAGCACTATCCCGACGTCCTTTCGGGTGCGGCGCATGCCGATTGGTTCGAGGTCATCTCCGAAAACTTCATGGTTCGCGGCGGGCGCCCGCTCGCAGTGCTGGAGCGGGCGCGTGCCGTCGCGCCGATCGTGCTGCACGGCGTGTCGCTGTCCCTCGGCGCCGTCGACCCGCCCGCCGCCGCGTATCTCGACGCGCTCGCGGCGCTGGCGGAGCGCGTCGAGCCGGCGTGGGTGTCCGACCACCTCTGCTGGGGGAGCTTCGGCGGCCACTACGCGCACGACCTGCTGCCGCTTCCTTACACGGAGGAGGCGATGGCGGTGGTCGTCGACCACGTGCGACGGGTGCAGGATCGGCTCCGCCGCCGCATCCTCGTCGAGAACGTGTCGAGCTACGTCGCCTTCCGCCATTCGACGATGCCCGAGTGGGAGTTCCTGAGCGGTGTCGCCGAGCGGGCCGACTGCGGCATCCTCCTCGACGTGAACAACGTCTGGGTGAGCGCCCGGAACCACGGCTTCTCGCCCGAGGCGTACGTCGACGCGCTGCCGCCCGCCCGCATCGGCCAGTTCCATCTCGCGGGCCACCAGGATCACGGCACGCATCTCCTCGACACGCACGACCATCCCGTGCCGGAGGCGGTGTGGCGCCTCTACCGTCATGCCGTCGCGCGCTTCGGGCCGGTGTCGTCACTCGTCGAGTGGGACGACGACGTCCCCGAGCTCCAGCGCCTGCTCGCCGAGGCCGAGCTCGCGCGCACGGCCGAGGCCGAGGTTCTGGGTGCCCGCGCCCGCTCTGCGTGAGCTGCAGCGCGCCTTCTGGCGCCACCTCGCCGCCGTGCCCGGCGACGAGCCCGGACGGCCGGTCGCGCCGGCGCTGCAGGCGGTGCTCGTCGACAGCGACGCGCTGCCCGCGGCGGACCGGCTCGCGATCTACGAGCGCATGTACTTCTGGCGGCTCCTCGACGTCCTCCGCGAGGACCACCCGCGCACGGCCGCCGTGCTCGGCGACGAGGCGTTCCACGCCGTGGCGCAGGCCTACCTCGGCCGGCATCCCTCCGAAGATCCGTCGGTCGCGCACGTGGGCCGGGCCCTCGCGTCCTTCCTCGATACGAACCTTCCGCCGGGCGCGCCGCCGTGGACGGCCGACCTGGCGCGCCTGGAATGGGCGCGGCGCGAGGTCTTCGACGCGGCCGACGCGCCGATGCTGACGCTCGACGCGCTCCGGGCGCTGCCCCCGGAGCGCTGGCCGGAGACCCGCTTCGCCGTCGTGCCCGCGCTCACCCGTCTCGTCACGGCGTGGCCGGTACAGCGCGCCTGGGCCGCCGGTCCGGACGACGGGCCGATCGCGCTCGCCGCGGAGCGCACGGCGCTCCGGGTCTGGCGGAGCGGCTTCGCGGTCTTCCACGCGACGATGAGCGCCTGCGAAGAAACGGCGCTCGCGCGCGTCGTCGCCGGGGAGCCGTTCGCGGCGGTCTGCGACGCGTTCGCGGACCTGCCCGACGACCGGGCGGCGGTCGAGGCCGCGAGCCTGCTGGTTGCATGGGTCGAAGACGGTATGGTGTGTAGCCTGGATCCGGAAAGGAGAGGTCGATGAACGAGTTTCTAACGGACGTGAACGAGATCAGGCGGCGCGCGCGGAAGAACATCGAGAAGGGCGCGGTGACGGACGGCTACCGCGCCGACGTGAAGCGGGTCGTCGCCGTGCTGAACGAGGTGCTGGCGACGGAGATCGTCTGCGTGCTCCGCTACAAGCGACACTACTTCACTGCCAGCGGCATCCACGCCCAGGCCGTGGCTGACGAGTTCCTGCAGCACGCCAACGAGGAGCAGGCGCACGCGGACTCGGTTGCCGAGCGTATAGTGCAGCTCGGCGGCTCACCGAACCTGAACCCCGAGGGGCTCGCCATGCGGTCCCACTCGCAGTACGACGAGAAGGCCGCGCTCGTGGACATGATCCGCGAGGACCTCGTGGCTGAGCGCATCGCCATCGAGACGTACTCGGAGATCATCCGCTGGCTCGGCAACGACGATCCCACGACGCGCTCGCTCATCGAGGGCATCCTCAAGGTGGAGGAGGAGCACGCCGACGATCTCTCGACGCTGCTCGAGACCCTGAAGCCGCGAAAAAAGAAGAAGTAGCGATGCCCGAGGCCGGCGGCCGTTTCGACTACGGCGGCTGGAGCGCGCTCCTCGCGGAGGTCGTGACTCCGGACGGCAAGGTCGACTACGGCCGCCTCGCCTCGCGCCGCGAGGGGCTCGACGACTTCGTCGCGGCGCTGGGCGGCGCGAGCCCGGAGTCTCATCCCGACCGCTTCCCGGACGAGGACGACCGCCTCGCCTACTGGATCAACGCGTACAACGCGTTCACGCTGCACGCGATCCTGGCCGAGTATCCCATCGCGTCGGTCTGGCGCGCGCGCGCCGGCCAGTTCTTCCAGCGCCGCCGCCACGTCGCGGGGGGCCGCGCCGTGAGCCTCGACGACATCGAGCACGAGATCCTGCGCGGACGCTTCGCGGAGCCGCGCATCCACTTTGCGATCAACTGCGGCTCCAACGGCTGCCCGCCGATGCGGCCCGCTGCCTACGAGGGCGCCGAGATCCGCGAGACGCTGCGCGCGGCGACGCGGCAGTTCCTCGCCAGCGAGTGGAACTGCCGCCTCGACCACGCCGCGCGGCGCGTCCATGTCTCGCGCATCTTCAAGATGTACGCCGAGGACTTCGCCGGCCCGTGCAACTCGACGGCTGAGTACCGCCGCGGCGTGCTCCGCTTCGTCGCCGAGCACACCGGCGAGCCGTTCGAGCGCATCGCCGACTGGGACGTCGTCTACAACGTCTACGACTGGGGCCTGAACGACGCCGCGCGAGCGCCGCACCTCGGCCCCATCCTCTTCCACGAGCCGATCGAGCACTTCCACGACGGCGACACCGAGCTCCGCGAGCTGCACGTCTACGAGGGGAACTTCTGCAACCGCACGTGCTCGTGGTGCACCATCGACGGCTCGCCGCAGGGCTGGTACCGCCCGTACGCGCCCGCCGTCCTCGATCAGGCGCTCGCGACGCTGGCGCCCGACGGCAACCTCAAGTTCTACGGCGGCGAGCCGACGCTCCACGCCGACGACGTCGCGGCGGCGATGCGCTACGTCCGCGCGCGCGGCTTCCGCGGGCTCATCACGATCTTCTCGAACGGGGTCAAGGCGGAGCGCCTCCTGGCGCTCCTCGATTCCGACGCGCGCAGCGAGGCGGTGCTCAACTACTCGATCTACCACGGGCGCGACGCCGAGCCGCTCCCGCCGCACGCGAAGGCGACGCTCGAGGCATGGGCCGCCGCCAACCCGGGACGTCTCTTTCAGGGATTCAAGGTCCTGTTCCACGCCGGCGGCGGCGCCGGCGCGACCTTCGACCGCGATCGCGAGGCCGACTTCCACGGCCTCGGCATGGGCTGCGTCCGCTGCTTCCCGGTGCTGACGACACGGGGGCGCTTCCATGCCTGCCCGTTCGCGGCCGAGATCGACTCGCCGCACTACGACCTCGGCGGCGCCGGCACCGCGCCCGAGGCGGTGTTTCGGCGCTACCGCACGTTCCGGCGCTGGGTGGACGACGTGCTCGATCCCGCGGCGCGTGAGCGGGGCGTGACGAGCTGCGAGATGTGCCATCGGCACCTCGCCGAGCTGCCCGTTCCCGCCTATTGAACACGGTGGAGCAAGGCGAGGCTTTGCCGAGCCGACGCGACGGGGTCCGGGGGCATCGGAGGAGCGCAGCGGGCGGTCTGCCGCCCGCGAGCACCGCACGGGCCCCCGGGTGAAGACTATTCTCTGCATCGGCAACCCCGGGGAGCAGTACGCCGACACGCGGCACAACGTCGGCTGGATGGTGGCCGACGCGCTCGCCGCGGAGCTGGGCGCCCGCTTCGCCGAGGACGGCGCCGAGCTCTGGTCCGCGCGGGGCCGGCTGGGCAAGGAGGACGCGCTCGTCGTGAAGCCGCGGACGTACGTGAATCGGACGGGCCGCGCGATCGCCGAGCTCCGCGAGTGCGGCGCGGACCTCGGGCCGTACGGCCTCCTCGTCGTATGCGACGACGTCGTCCTTCCCGTCGGCGCCATTCGGATGCGAAGGAAGGGCTCCAGCGGGGGCCACAACGGCCTCAAGTCGATCGAGGCCGCCCTCGGCACCGACGCCTATGCCCGCATGCGGCTCGGCGTCGGCGGCCCAGAGGCCGCCGCGACGCCCGAGTACGTCCTCGGGAGGTTCCGCGCGGACGAGCGGAAGGTGCTCGAGGACACCGTGCGGGAGGCCGTGGCGGCGGTGGCGACGTGGGCCGCGGAGGGCATCGACCGGGCGATGAGCCGGCACAACCGCGCCGAGCCGCCGAAGCTCCGGCCACGCATCCCGGTCGTCAGCGTCACGGGGACGAACGGGAAGACGACGACTACGCGCTGCATCGCGCACATCCTGACGCACGCGGGCCGGCGGGTCGGCCGCGCCGACTCGGACGGCGTGTGGATCGACGCGCGTCAGGTGCTGGCCGGCGACTTCATCGGCCCGCAGGGCGCGCGGAGAGTGCTCGATGATCCGTGGCCGGACGTGGCGGTGCTCGAGACCGGTCGGGGCGGCATCCTCCGACACGGCATAGCCTACGAATGGAACGACGTGACCGTGGTCACCAACGTGACCGCCGACCATCTCGGGCTCCTCGGCGTCGAGACGGTGGAGCAGATGGCGGAGGTGAAGTCGCGTCTCGTCCGCGTGACGCGCGCCGAG
>Ga0111539_10005947_pt1 | contig 15756 bp, 12 predicted proteins | sample RhiMethybrSRZTD1_FD_79667 | JGI IMG/M metagenome (GOLD analysis project Ga0111539, IMG submission 79667) | Populus rhizosphere microbial communities from Tennessee, USA - Rhizosphere MetaG P. TD hybrid SRZTD1 (version 2) (version 2) | ecosystem: Host-associated > Plants > Roots > Rhizosphere >... | reverse complement strand
TGCCGTTTCGTTTGTTACTAGGCTAAGCGGATATAAGATTGGTGTCACGTAAAACATACCCTGCAACACAACCTCCCATATATGGCTGAGGTCACGAAACTTAACAAAGGCGGCTGCAAGGTAAAACGACATACCGAGCGCAAAGACATAGATCTCGAGTAATATAAGCAAAAACCATGGCGCTGCTGCAGGGACGTTCACCCCATCAATGACCATAAATACCGCCACAACAACTAGGTTTAGCCCTAGGTTAATAAGCGCCGCCACGCTACTAGACAATACAATGATCCACCTAGGGATACGGATTTTACGGATTAAGTCTCCCCGCGCAACAATAGAAGTCAGGCTTTGGTTGGTCATTTCGGAGAAAAAACTCCACAACACAATACCGAGTAGCAAGTAGATTGGAAAATGCGAGATGTCGCGCCCCAGCCTCAAAAACTGCACAAACACAACGTATAAAATGGCAAATAGCATGAGTGGGCGAAGAAGCGACCACGCATAGCCAATGACTGAACCCTGATAGCGCAATTTAAAATCGGTGCTGACCAGCTCTCTTAAGAGGGCGCGGTTTTGCTTGCTCGTAATTTTACTAAGAGTTATCTTGAATGACATATACTGTAGGAGATTATAAGATACGTACACGCATATGAAAAATCAGGTTTTTATCATCATCCCCAACTTAAATGGCGAAAAGCGGCTCGCGCGGGCGATCGAATCTATACTGCACCAAAGTTATAAGCACATTAAAGTTGTAATTGTCGATAACGGATCGACGGACGGCTCACGCACCGTCATCGATAAGTACATAAAAAAAGACCAACGAGTAGAGGCTATCTGGCGCGACAAAAACTATGGTTACACCGGTGGGGTAAATCCAGGAATCGAACGGGCTATAGCCGAAGACGCCAAATACGTGGGGCTATTTAATAATGACGCTATTGCCGACCAACACTGGCTCAAGCACCTGGTAGCTTTTTTGGAGTCACACCCAGCATATGGCATTGCGGCCTGCAGTCTGCTTCATGCCGATGGCAAAACGATCGACAGCACTGCCGATCAGTACACAATTTGGGGCATTCCTTTCCCGAGGGGAAGGGACGAACCTGCCGAAAATCGCTTTAACCAACCAACCGAGATCTTTGGCGCATCCGGTGGTGCCAGTGTCTACCGCGTTTCCATGCTCGCCAAAATTGGCCTATTCGACCAAGACTTTTTTGCCTATTACGAAGATATCGACATTAGCTTTCGAGCTCAGCTGGCAGGCTGGAAAGTATCGTTTGTTCCAGAGGCGATTGTCTATCACGAACAAGGTAAAACTGCTGCCGCCTTGGCTAAAAAGAATACCGATGGCCGGGGCGCCACCACCTTTACCACCAAACAATACATGAAAAACTTACCTTTTATTCTAGTTAAAGACATGCCCCTACGTTTATTGATACGTGTGCTGCCCCGCTTTGTACTGGCCTATACTCTTTTCTTTGTAAAGTCGTTTGGTGATGGCCGGGGTGGAAGCGCACTAAAAGGTGTAGGGCTTTTTTGGCTGAAATTTCCCAAAAAACTTTGGCAACGACGGGCGATTCAAAAAGGTCGCAAGGTGTCGGACGCCTACATGTGGGGTCTGTTCCTGCATGACTTGCCGCCAAACGCCACAAAACTTAAGAAGTTGCGTGCGTTTTGGTGGAGGCTGACTTTCCGGAAGACTGCGTAAGTACTGGCAGCATGCCAATACCGGCGAGCAACCACCACTGAGCGGCAACCGCTTCGTTACTCCAGGTATGTAGCAACATATTGGTTACTACATACCCCCAGAAGCTGGCCAACAATATGGCGCCAAGTGTGTCGTGTCGACGCCAAAGCCGTAGATATACCACGGTGTTTATAGCAAGAAATACGATCAGCCCAATTAGCCCAACCTCATACGCCACTTGTAAATAGTAGTTCTCGGTTAGTTGTCCGCCAGCTGGATTGTGGATTGACGCCAGGCCAGCGGTACCCGGACCATGCCCGAGTGGCTCATTAGCTATGCCGCTGAGAGCCTGTTCAATGAACAACTGGTGATAGTCGTTAGAGTCCAGGTCTACAACTGCCTCCTCGGTGCTGTGTGTCACGTAGTGCTGTACTAGGCTGCTGTCACGTGCCAAAAAACCCACCGCGCAAATGGCAACAACGGCTATCACAAGCACAGGCCAGCTTTTTTCCCATATCTTGACAAACCAATGCCCATATTGCCAGACAATAACGAGCAGCACACTGACTGCGGTTGCCAGCCAAGCGCTGCGTGAAAACGTTAAAAATAAGGCCGCCAGGTGCATCAGCAGAACGCTTCCTAAGAGTAGGCGGCGACTATGTGTGCCCACTAAGGCCACAAGCGCGGTGATTGGTACTAGTAGATACGCTCCGAGCGCATTCGGCTCACGTAATGTCGACATAACACGCGGTAGGGAAGCGTTGTCATCAATAAAAAATGCGGCGCGCGTTCCACGTTCTAGACCATACCCGGCGTGGGTGAGTAAATCTTTCGGTAAAAAATATTGTAAAACACCCAGCAGAGCAACGACCGTACTAACACCTAACACAACCTTAAATACCAAACTAAATACGAACTTACCTGGGTTTAATAATGCCGCTCCATACCCAAGCACCAAAAAGCATGGCAGTCTGGTGTTATATACCAAACCCAAAATAGCGCTTTTGCCAAAAATGTCTGGATTGGCCACCCACACACCAAAATGCAACAAACCATATAAGGCGCCGAGGACGACTAACCAATTAAATAATTTGTTTCCCCGCCTCTGTTGCCACACTAAACAAACTGTGAACACTGTCAATATGGCTAGTACTACGTCCTTGGCTACCTTCCATGTCTCCAGCCCCCCAGTTGCTAGACTCAACGATTGGGATAAAAAGATATGGAACGGCATATATATAAGCAGCGCCCAAAAACCCCAGTAAGGTATTTTCCTCATCTTGGGTATAATTATACAGTCATGACCGGTAAGCACATTGTTATCGATGCCCGCGCCCGCCGTAGTAGTACTGGCCGTTATGCTGATGAGCTGGTCGAACACCTACAAGATGTCGATCACAGCAATCGTTACACTGTTCTAGTCGCCCCAGACGATAGCTGGCAGATGCACTCCCCCGACTTCCAAACAGTCCCCTGCCCTTTTCCACAATTTTCTTACAACCCCCTGCATGAAATACGCTTTGCGTGGCAACTATATCGGCTGAAACCAGATTTGGTGCACTTTACGATGACCCAACAACCCCTGCTCTACTTCGGCAATATCGTCACCACAACCCACGACCTTACCATGCTGCACTTTATCCGGCGGGGCAGCACGCCACGTCTGTTATTTTGGCTAAAGATGCGTTTGTACCACTTTCTGATGTGGTCGGCTCACCACAAGTCAAAACGAATAATCGTACCGACACACACTACCGCACGCGAACTTGCCGATTTTCAGCCATTCACCAAAGAAAAAATAGTCGTAACCTACGAATCAGCCGGCGTGCCGTCGGATGTCCAGTCAAAACAGCCGGCTCGGGTTAGCGGGCACTACATTATGTACCAGGGCACATTCTTCCCTCATAAAAACCTCGAAACCTTGGTCAGCGCGTTTGACAAGGTCCATGCCGAAAAGCCCAAACTCAAGCTAGTTATGGTTGGCAAACGCGAGAAAAATTTAGAAGACCTGGAAGCCAAGATCGCGGGCCATCCATCAAAAGACAATATTATCCTGACCGGTTTTTTGCCGGACGAAGAGTCAAAATGGACGTTCGAACACGCCGATCTGTATGTCTTTCCATCACTGAGTGAGGGCTGGAGCATGACCGCTCTAGAAGCGATGAATTTTGGCACACCGGTCGTGTCTTCGAACGCCAGTGTGTTGCCAGAGGTGTATGGCGAGGCTCCTCTGTACTGCGATCCACTTAACCCAGACGACATGGCCGAAAAGATTTTACTTATGTTAGACAACCACGCTCTGCAAAAAAGACACATCGCTCTGGGCCACAAACAGGTAAGCAAATATTCCTGGGAAAAGATGGCCAAAGAGACTTTAGCCGTCTACAAAAAGTTGTAGGTCTTAGTCTTCTTCTTTTTTTGCTGGTTCCGAAGGTTCGGGTTTTAGAGTAATACGTCGATCACGACCCTCGCCTGTTGATTCGCTAACAATATTCCATTCTTGAGCAAGCTTATGGATGGTGCGGCGGTCAGCGGCATTCATAGGGTCTAACTCTATAGTTTTGCCATCTTCTTTAACGCTCTTCATCCAGCCTTCGGCATGTTCGCTCAGGCGCTGGGCGCGCTGCTTTTTGTAATCAGCGATGTCTACATTAACACGAGTAAACTCATGCCCATTATTCTTGAGCGCACTGCTGACCAAAAACTGCAGTGAGCGCATATTCTCGCCGCGTTGACCAATCAAAAAGCCGTTTAAATGGGTAGAGGGTACTTCTAGTTCGATGACGTCGTCTTCGCTTGTGGCATACACGTCGGTATTAAGACCAAAAAACGATAGTAAATCTTCTAAATACTTCTTAGCGTAGCGAATCGACTCTTCCATACTTACTTCCTCCGTTTTTTATGTACAGAGGCTTTCTTTTTGGCTGTTTTTGTTGCTTTAGTCGGTACAATCTCGGCTTCTTTGGCGTTCTTCTCTCGGTCTTTGGCGCCCTTGTCGGCCCGGGCTTCCATTTCGGTTACATCCTCTTTTAGAGCAATAGTTTGTTGGACTAGCGCAACCAAACCGCTTACCAACCAGTAAAGGCTGAGGGCCGAAGGAATATTAACGGTAAACAGGAAGATTAAAGCTGGCAACAAAAAGCGTGTGCTGCGGCCAACGGCTGCATTGACTTCAGCCTGGTCAGCCTGTTTGCCACTACCAGCGTCCTTTAAGATTGACCGTAGGCTTTTCGAGTCTTTGGTGTTGGGTGTTAACTGCTTGCTCTGGAAGAATTGAGCCACTGCACTACCAACCACAATCATCATCGCCGGCCAATAAATACCGGTTGGCCCAAGTGCTGCTTTGGTTAGATCAATAACTCCAAACAAGTGGGCTTGAAACTGAGCAGCCCCCGAAGCTAGATCTTGAATCCAGGGTAGGTTTTGCACAAATGGATAGGTAAACGTCTCGAGAGCGTGTGGGTCCTTGACTACTTTCTGTAGCCCCAGATACAACCCAAGCAAAATAGGAATCTGTAGCAAAAGTACGCCGATCGAGCCAAAGGGATTAACACCTTTCTCCTTGTACAGTTCCATCATCATTAACGATTCGGTGCGACGATCGCCTTTGGCGGCGGCCTTTATGCGCTTCAGCTCTGGCTGGATCTGGCGCATGACCTTAACCTGGCGCAGCTGCTTTTTAATCAGCGGCCACATAAGTAGACGGATAATAACCGTAAACAGAATGATAGCTATGCCAAAGTCATGACCTGGCAACAGAGCGTAAATCAGGGCCAGCAGGTTAAAAATCGGCTGGACAATCAGCGTTGTAAACATCTATTTTTTACTCTCCTTGGTGGTTATTGTACCACCCCTTGCAGGCCGGGCAGAAATGACACCAGCTTTGGTCAGTTGCCCAGCCATCATGTCGTGGAGTTCTTTTGGGCGCACATCGCGCAAGGCTTGATCGTACACCACAAATACTAAATCATAATTACCCTGGATCGATCCTTCAAAATCATCCATCTGGGCATATAGTCGTCGCCGAATGCGGTTACGCACCACAGCCGATTTGCTGACCTTGCGACTAACGACCACCGAAACCCTATAACTTGTCGTGCGTTCGTTCTGGATATATTTTAATGCGTTATATAGTCCGCGCACACTTTGGCCGCGCCGATACACAAAAGACAAGCTGCTTGGGCCATGAAATCGATGCGTGCGATTGATCATATATTGCAGCCTCGTCGTGCGCGCGTCCAATCACGCACTCTTTAAAGAGATAGTTGCTTGCGGCCTTTTAGTCGGCGGCGACTAAGAACAGCCTGTCCATCACTGGTGGTCATGCGCTTCATAAAGCCGTGCACCTTGGCGCGGTGATGCTTCTTTGGCTGATACGTTCGTTTTGGCATATGCGCATACTTTACAGGATAACTACAGATTAGACAAGTCATAAAACAGATACGGCGCACGGTAAGATACGAGCAACTATGTGCAACCTTGTCTAATCACAGCGTAGCAATTCGTGGGGGAGTGAAATTAACAATAGTTAACCCCGAATTTCTGGACAGTTATCCACGATTACGTCAACACTTTCCACAGATTAACTGATAACAATTTGCTTTGTGTACAACTTTTTCTCTAATAGCCTTGACAGCTTCTTCGTTCTCTTTAGTTCTTACACAATGTGTGGAAAAGTCCTATGATCTAGTCTATAGTGGTTTTACAAGACTAGTGGAGGACAACGTGCAACAATCGGGTTTGTGGCAAGCAGTATTAGGCGAGATTGAATTGTCTGTTTCTCGTGGGAGCTTTGTAACCTGGTTTAAAAACACTTGTCTGCTCAAACAACAAGACGATCTGATAGTTATTGGTGTGCCGAATGTCTTTATTAAGCAACAGTTGGAACGGAAATATAACGATCTGATTCTGCAGATGCTCCAAAAGAACGGCAGCACCCCTGCGCGGGTCGAATATAAGATACACTCCGGCCTAACTCCGACCCAGCACGAAGAAGATGCGGTCATGCTGCAAGCAAACCAGGCCACCAAGACTGTCGCCAAACCCTCGCCAAGTGGGGTGACCCACGCCTACCGCCAGGGACTAAACGAACGCTACACCTTCGAAAACTTTATTGTTGGTTCCGGTAACGAACTAGCCTATGCGGCCTGTCAAGCAATTGCAGCCAACCCGGGCACAAAATACAACCCCTTGTTTTTGTATGGTGGTGTCGGCATTGGCAAAACGCATCTTATTCAAGCGGTTGGAAACGCAGTGCTGTCCAGCAAGCCAGGTGCTCGGGTGGTATATGTATCGAGCGAGCAGTTTCTGCAAGAATTTGTCGACGCTCTGCGCTACAAAAAGAACACCTCGTTCGCCGACTTCTATCGTGGCGCCGACGTGCTGATTGTTGACGATATTCAGTTCATTGCCGGCAAAGAAAAGGTCCAAGAAGAATTCTTTCATACCTTTAATGCCCTACACCAAGCGAATCACCAAATCATCATTAGTAGTGATCGACCGCCTCGCGATATCGCTACCCTAGAAGAACGCTTGCGTTCACGCTTTGCTTGGGGAATGAGCATCGATATGCAGGCTCCTGACTTTGAAACCCGTTGCGCCATTCTACAAACCAAAGCACAGAACCATGGCGTAAGTCTAACCATCGATGTTACCGAATATTTGGCAACCAATGTCCAGACTAATATCCGCGAACTTGAGGGAGCCTTAAATCAACTACTGGCCTTCTGCGAAATGCGCGGTCTTGAACCAAATCTGTCTATTGCTAGCAGTCTAATTGGCGGACAGACCAGGCCCAAGCACATAAACGCTCGTCAAATCGTCGAGCGTACAGCCAAGCATTTCCAAATTCCTCTAGAAGATATAATCGGTCCCAAAAGAGACAAAGATATTGTAGTGCCTCGCCAAGTGGCTATGTATATGCTGCGCAGCGAGCTACACCTCAGTTTTCCTAAAATCGCCAAAGAATTAGGTCGCAAAGATCATACTACCGCCATTCATTCTGTTGAAAAGATCGAAAAAGAAGCCAAGATAGACGCTGATATTCGTTCGGCAATATCTACTATTAAGGACCGCCTCTATGCGTAAAAACTCCATTTTTGTGCGCATAAACCTACCTGCTGTTGTGGATTCGCTGCTAACAATTCTGGGTATAGGTGGCCGGTTGTACCAAAAAGTAGTTCAACTACACATGGCCTACGTGCAAAAAACCACCCGTCAAACACAGGTTCTGCCCACCCAAAACACTCCCCCATACACAGGCAAAATGCCGTCTATGAATCTGTTGCGAGACTACTTATTCCCACTCTCCACAGGGCCTATAACTACAGTAACTATATGTATAGATAAATAAATTGTTTATAAGGAGCATCATGAAACTACAAGTCACCCAGGAAAATTTAAACAAGGCGCTTAATACGGTTGCTCGGGTAGCAAACGCCCGCGGCACACTGCCCGTTCTGGCCAACGTACTTATTAAGACCGTCAATAACCGATTAAGTATTGCTGCCACCAATTTAGATATCGCCATCACTCATTACATTGGTGCCAAGGTCGAAGAGGACGGTGCGATTACTGTCCCCGCCCGCCTGATGCAGGATTTTGTAGGGAGTCTGCCTGGTGGCACGATTGATCTAAAACTCGATGACTATAAATTAGATGTCAGCACGCCTCAGTATCAATCGATTATTAATGGCGTATCGGCTGAGGAGTTTCCGGTTATGCCGGCTATATCTGAAGGTAAAAGCTGGACCATCCCGGCGGCGGCACTTAAGAAAAGTCTCCAGCAGGTTATCATTGCTGCGTCTGGGGATGAGGCCAGGCCGGTATTGACTGGTGTATATCTTCACACTGATGGCGGCAAGCTCTATATGGTGGCAACTGATAGTTATCGATTGGCCGAGAAGAAATTAGCTCCCCGGAAGGAAGAAATTAATCTTTTGGTGCCAGTCTCGGCTATGCAGGATTTACTACGAATTGTCGGTGATGTTGAAGAAGATGTGCGCGTCACGAGCGACGACCAGCAAGTATTGTTTGGTGTTGGAGATGTTGAATTGGTTGCCCGTCTTATAGAGGGTAAGTACCCAGATTACCGCAAGCTTATTCCGGAAAAGTTTGCCACATCAGCTACGCTCAAGCGCGCGGATTTGCTGAATGCAGTGAAGGTTTCTAGTTTGTTTGCCAGAGAAAGCGCGGGCAGTATTACGCTGTTTGTTGACGAAAAAAACCAGGAGCTTAGTATTCGGTCTATTGCCTCGCAGCTTGGTGAGAACACTGCAGCCTGCAATGGCAAGATTGTTGGCGAAGGGTCGATTACGCTTAACTCGCGTTACATGTTGGATGTTTTAAATGCGCTAAGCGGTGACGAAGTAACATTTAGCTTTAATGGCAAGCTGGAGCCGTCGATCCTAAAAGATCCGACGGCCGATGACTATGCGCATATTATTATGCCGCTAAAGAGTTAAGCGTCCTGAACGATCCCAGTCAAACTGTTAGAATGGGAACAAATGAGCATTCTTAATTTGCGCTTGCAGCATTTTCGGTCGTATTCTGATGCCACCTTTCGTCTGTCCCCTGGCGTTACCATTGTGGTGGGCCCAAATGCCAGCGGCAAAACTAATTTGCTAGAATCGATATTGGTAATGGCCCGCGGTGGATCGTATCGCGCCAAGGATGCCGACCTTATTGCCTTTGATCAGACATGGTCGCGTATAGATGCCGAGACTGACGACCACACCCGAACAGTTAAGTTAGAGCCGACAAAAAGTTTTATTATTGGCAATCAATCAATGACCCGCCTGAGCATGCAACGTAGTTTGCCGGTGGTGTTATTTGAGCCGAATCATCTGCTGCTCTTACATGGTTCTCCTTCGCTACGCCGTGATTTTATGGACGAGCTTATCGAGCAGACACAGGAGCGCTATGCCGCCACTCGTCGCCACTATAAGCGAGTATTGGCCCAGAGAGGCACGCTGCTTAAAAAGAATCCCAAGGGCTTGTCGGAACAATTGTTTGTCTGGAACGTTCGTCTGAGCGAGCTCGGGGGGCAAATTGCTCGTCAGCGTCTGGAACTCATTCGCCAGCTCGAACCGCGTGTACAGGCACTGTATGCGTCTCTGGCAGGCCGAGGCAACGTTGCCTTGCGCTACCTTTCCCCGTTGCCCCTTGATAGTTATGAAACGGCACTATTACAAAAATTGGAATCAAATATTCAGCTCGATGTATTGCGCGGTTTTACGCCATATGGGCCGCACCGCGATGATTTGCAAGTATTACTAGACGGCAGACCAACTACGGAGGTGGCATCGCGTGGAGAAATGCGAACGCTCGTGTTGGCACTTAAAATTATTGAACTAGAGCTGCTGGAATCTGCGCGCGGACAAAAACCGCTCTTACTACTAGATGACGTGTTTAGTGAACTTGATAGCAAACGCCGCCAGTCATTGGTGTCTTTTGTTACTCGCTACCAGACTCTTATAACCACTACTGATGCTGATGCCAGTCGCTACTTTACGGACAGTACCATTATTTCGACAAAGATCTAGTCGCCCACGTTGATATTGGGTGTTACAGGAATAGGCTCGGCTATTGGCAGTATGTCGGGCGGCAGGTAAAAACCCGGGTCTACGCCGTCGTCGGCATACCATTTTAGTCTTAACTGATAGGGGTCGTAGCCTAAATCTGTTAAGTACTGCATAACCGCCGAAACGTTTTCTGCGTAAGGGTTGTTTAAAATGTAGACAGAGTACTGTAGCTGATCGGCAACATAGGTAATAGTAAAGTTGGTCTCGAATATGCCACCGCGGATTTTTCTTTCGCCAAGCACGTTGGGCAAGTTGTTTGGAAGTGTTTCGGTCGCAACGAATAGATTACGAGTGGTATTGGTGAGCAGTAATCCCTGAGTCGACCAGCCCGCTGCGTCGTAGCGATGGGTAATATCCGGTTCTGACGGAACCTTTAGAGTGTAGTTGATTATTTCTGTGGCGATATCTTTATTACTAAAGGCTACAGGGTCATCGCTGCCGCCAAGACCAACGGCGAGCCAGCGATTATTATCGCGCCGCCAAAGAGCGTTACCGCTAAAATCCGAAGACACTTCGGATGTGTTACCATCCTTCGCGTTATAGAGCATTAGTAGTCCGCGGGGTACCTCTGGGCTATATTCTTTATTCGATTTGGTTATCAATAGCGTTGAACCATCAGTCCCGTTAGCCAATAGGTCAAGCACATCCTTGGCAATAACTTTTTCTTGCTTGGTGGCGATGTCGAGTGTTGTGATAGTCCGGGCGCCCCCCTCGATGCCACTAAATAATATTGATGTTTTGGTTGCACCTTCTAGTATCGTGTCGGCTGGTATGGTGGCGACGCTTGCTGGGTTTTGTCCGACAGCGCTTTTATATACCTGAAATTTTGTACTGTTAGCACCGAGCTCGGCGTAGACAAACGTGCTGTCGTCTTGCCAAGCAGCTCCACGAATATCTGCTCCATTTTTAGGATCGCCGACCAGACTAATTGTGCCGCTCTTAAAATCTACCAACCACCAATAATATCCGTTGGGGTTGAGCGATTTTTTGACAAGCTCCGGATAGAGCTGGTCGACTGGCGAGTAGCCAGTAGCGCTAAACAGGGCGGCGTCTTTTGACCACAGTACCTCATTCACAATAGTTGGCAGCGAATAGATGGGTGTAAGCGGCTTGGTTTGATGGGCCGAAATATCGTAGTCGACAAACGCACTGCCACTGTAGTAGTAGAGATTAGAATCATCTATTTGCTCGGCAAAGTCCATATTAGAAGCAATAGGAGGACTAACGTCTAGTTTAACCGTCTTGGTGCCCCGACCGATCAACACAAACAATACCCCTAGCAAAACTAAAAGCGATATCAGCGATATCAGGGCGAGCCGTCTTTTTTTATGTGGGTCTTCTTCCATAGAGTGCTGTCTCCTTACTAGTTTCCGTCAACCGACCAGTGCCAGGGTTCTTTCCAGAAATTCTTAAACCCAAACTTGCCGGCATTAGCTGTCAGCCATTTAAACCCTGGGTTGCTGTGGCTTTGGATTAGTACGCCCTTAAAGGTGAAGTCGAAGGCCAGTCCCATTTGGTGATTCGAGTAGCCCGGTTTGGCAGTTGATACGCGGCAAGACGACGCCGAAGCCTCGTAGATATTTGGACAGCCATTGACTTGCCTTAGATGTATTTGACCTTCCATAGTCCTAAATGAACCACCCCCAAAGGTATACCCATCAGCCGCCGCAGCCTTAAACATTTTGTCGGCAGCTACAGCAATTGTGGCATTCACTCTAAATCCATAGACAAAGCAAAGGTGTATGCGGACTTTTTGACCATTTTTGTAGCCATCGGCTTCCCCGCCATCGAGCCCGGCTAAACATGTATCGCCGGAGCCACCAGCCGTTGCGTCACCTTCGAGCGATGCGCAAGCCGCTTCGTTGAGGGTGGGATCGGCTGCGGTAAGCGTGGTTGGGCCGGGCAAGGCAGCTTGGTCAGGAGCCCAAGAGTAAATAAGGTCGTCCCCGCTACCGTCTTGCATTCGTTGTGTAGCTTCTAGATCCTCAATAGCCTGGGGTGGCAGACCGGAGACCCGCCCTTTGTAGCCCTCTGGGGAATTAATACCCGGCGCCGGCGTGCCGTCGTAAGGGTTTACCCACCCCTGTTTCGGCGTATTGTTTTTTTCGGTGTCGACGCCAGTCCACGGCGCCGGCCCGGCCTCTAGAACAACGGCAATAATACTTTTATTGGTCCGTGGATTGGTAACCAGCACGCGTGGCGCTCCCTGATAAAATTCAACCCCTTCTGGTGAACCCGCTGGAGTAGCCGATCCGTCCCAGTTCCAGGTGGTATATCGCCAACGCATCGTGATGTAATAGTCTCGATAAAGATCCTGAAGGCTTACTTTTTTTGTAGTGTCCCCCGGACTCTTAGGGTCCTGTAAGGTTTTTTGAGTAGAGGCGTTGACTACATTGTTGCTAAACGTTACCCAACCGCCCTCGGAGTCGGGACGCCCCCATTTTTTTCGTACCCGGCCAGTAGCATCGATCTCTTCCTCAAAACCAGTACCGCCCTTGGCCGAAGGTAGAATGTGTCCACCAAGATCGGCTTCTGGGTTGCTAGGTAATCCAGCTGAGGTTGTCGTAGTGGTGCAACGCCCCCCTTCAGGATCCCACTGTGGCCAGTTGCCAATAATAGCCGCCTCGTCCTCAGCACTCAGGTCTGTATCTTCTGCCAAAACCGGCAGAGGCACCTGCAGCATAAAAACAAATAGCATAAGTAGTAGGCCAACTTTTTTGCCGAGCGAAAGAAAATGTCGTTTATTCATAATTAATCTGGTTGGGGTACCCCATACATTGCACCATACGCACCAGTCGAGCTTTGAATTAATAGACAGAGATTAACGGTATGATTTTCTGGGGTGAAGGTATTGGGATTTGGTACCACGCTGTTGTTCCAAGCAGTAGTTTTTGTACCGTCGGCGCAGTTTTTATCCCAGTAGTCAGCCGGATCGCCGAGTCCTTTTAGATCTTCTGGCATATAGCCGCTCATTTCTATGCCGGGATAGAGCTGTTGCCGGTTGCCAGCAAAAGTTTGTCTGCTCGAGAACATGCCGGTGACGCCACTGGCTAGTTTGCCAAACGGATTAGCCAGCATGCCCGCGAAATTGTCGCGTAGCGAGCTGCCGACGCGTGGATTGATGCTGAGTGCCGCCCGAGAAGCTAGTGAATACGGCGTGTCGGTGCTAAATAATCGATCTTTGAGCGGTAGCGAAGCGAACTCATCTTTTTGTTCCGACAGCTCGGACTGGGTGACGCTATATAGCTCATCGAGCGATAGTACCCTGCCGCCCAACATGTGTTGCGAGAATTCGCTCGCCGACTGTACGGCACCCATAAATACCAGCGTCCCAGTTCGTCCACCCGACATAAATACAGCTAAGGGAGATAATAATATCTTGCTTTGGAAGAATTCCATTAGCGGGCCAGTCGCATAGGACACCCAGTCACCAATATTGCTGGCAATTTGTTGTACACCGGGAATATGCTGTGCAACTTCGGTAATCGGGCCAAAGACCCAACCGGATAATTTGTCGACCCCTCCACTGACCATGCTCGCCAGCTGGGCGACGGGGGCGGGTATGGCCTGTGAGACATCACCGAGTACCTCACCAAAAGCACTGGTGGCGTCAGGGTCTTCTTCTTTACACACACCGGGATCAACCGGTGGCGGTTTATTATCGTTACAGCGCATACGAGTGGTAGACGAAAACGATTCCGCCGCGTAGGCTTTATTGCTTAAAGAAGTTTCGAGCGACGTCGGAAAATCGCCATTGATCACCCGTTGGTAGTAGGGCGTATCCTCGGCGTTGGAGTGGTTCCCATTGGTATCGGCAACCTCATCGCTAAGCAGCAGCGACAGTCCCTGTAATGTTTCGGTATCCATGTTGCCGCTACGCGTTTCGTCGGCCGCCGACTGATAGAGTGCATACATTGCCACCCCCGCCTGAACGGTGAGCATAAACTGCAGTGCCTTTTGTTTGGGATTGGCATGACTGACAAAATCGATGACTTGTGCCGCCAAAACTGCCCAACCGATGATCGGTACCGCCTTGCTGGTTATCTGTTTAGACGCCTCCTTAGCCGCCTGGTCGCCCCCCAACTTACCAACCATGAACGACACCAGTTGTTCGGCCAGATATCTGGCATAGCCTTTCTTTAGTACATCATTGGCCTGGTTCAGCAGTTCATCCAGCGATTCGGTCCCATATTTAGCCGCAAAACGTTCCAGCGCCGCATCATTTTCTATTTCGTATTGATTGCGCTCGGCGCCGTTGATTCCACCGTTATCGGCTTTTTTGGTTGGATCGCAGCCAGAAGTTACGATGCACTGCAGTGCCAGCCCCATAGAGGCACTATGCGGCGCAATGACCCGACTTATTAGATATAACTTAGCCTTGACCGTACGGTCTCGTATGAATTCCCTTCCTCGTCCGACAAGCGTGTTAACTCCAGAAGCACAGAATGTGATACAGCGCCGGATGCCATATTTTGCCATAACCGGCCGGAGCTGCCAGCGCAAGTAGGTTCGATGCCAGAAGGTGGTTTGGCGCAGCGTATCCCGCATGGCAATCTGGGCATCATGTTCGGTCATTCCGGGCATGTCAAAAATAGTCTTTTCGCCACTTAAAACGGCAGAAATGTCGGTTTGGGAGGTTTTGCCTGGTATGGTCATATAAATTTTGCCAGCACTGTCCCGCCCGATGATTAGCCCTTTAGCCGCCCATTTGTTTTCGATGTTTCCTTGATGCCATTTATCCCACATCACCCAGACCGGGTTGGTGGGATTGTGGAAGGCGAAGGCGCAAGCAGATGTTCGACGCGTTGTTGGGCAGCGATTACTAATAGATGCCGCCACAACATTTTTTATATAGTACGACTGATATACTTTGCCCATCTCACGCATTGCACCCTGGGGTGAGGCAAAAGCGCGGGCATTTGCTAAATTAACCAGGCTCTGCAAGTGATGTGGCAGCAAAAAAATGATCACCGCAACCATAATGCCGATCAGTCCACCGGCAACCCCACCCACAAGGAACAGGGCCTTGCGCCTTTTTTTGCCCTTGCGTGAGGTATCTTGTTGGCCTTGATTGTTTTTGTTTTGGTCGCCGCTATAACGAAAAGAATCTTTGGCGCCGGCTTGTTCGGCGTCCTGTAGGTCCTCTGGAGATGCAGCTTGGCCCTCTCCGTCGCCCGTTCCTTCCTCGCCCGCCCCTTGCTCTTGTTCGTCTAAGTCCTCGGCCGACCTAGCCAGCAAGCTTTGGAAAATTTCGTTAGCCTGACGCGAGGTACGTGATCGGTTTTGTAGGGCCATTAGTTCGGCGGGGCTAATGTGGGCCCGTCGGCTTACCTGCCCACTAATGATTGGCATCTGGGCATAGCGCGCCGCATTTTCGGCGTGGCGCAAACCAAGCGAAGTCGCGCCAATACCCGAAGCCATGCCTCGTCGAAAGTCTCTGCCAGCCAACGATGGTGTGCGTGTTACATTTCCGCTATTGGTAGA
>Ga0111539_10005944_pt1 | contig 15763 bp, 12 predicted proteins | sample RhiMethybrSRZTD1_FD_79667 | JGI IMG/M metagenome (GOLD analysis project Ga0111539, IMG submission 79667) | Populus rhizosphere microbial communities from Tennessee, USA - Rhizosphere MetaG P. TD hybrid SRZTD1 (version 2) (version 2) | ecosystem: Host-associated > Plants > Roots > Rhizosphere >... | reverse complement strand
TCTCCGCTCTCGCCAAGGTGGCGCTCCCGCGCGGATCCCTCGAGTGCGTGGTCGGAGGAGACCGTCTCGCGCGGACCCACGGTCTCGACGCCCTCGGGGTGGACCCGTCCGTCCCTTTCATGCTCCGCGTTCGCTCGGGCGCCGTCGCACTCGCCTGGATGGATCGCTGGGAAGCAAGCGGACGCGCGAGTCCCCGGCTGGTCCTCGATCTCACGCTGGGACGCGCCGCGTGCGTGCGGATGGCGCGCGGTGTCCGGCCCCAGCGGAGCGGGGCCGCGATCGCGCTTCGCCGGGGGCGGGTCGAGGTGTCGGCGGGCCGCCTGGACCTCGACGACGGAGGGAGCGTCGGCGGCGTAGCGCTCGCGATCATCGCGCCCGACGACACGCGCGGAGGCCGCCCATGACCCGCTCCCACTTTGCGGGGCACGCGCGGTGCCGGTTTGCTATGATGCGGTCGTATCATCGTCTACGGTCGTTCCCGGGCTTCGCGGCGCGGGGCGCCTTCTGGATGTTCCTCGCCACCGTCGCGACGCCGGGGATCGCCTCAGCTCAGGCCGATTCCGCCTCGGGCGGACCTGCCTGGCTGCCGCTTCCCGTGGAAGACATCGATCGGCCCGAGCTCCTGGACGAGCCATTCACGCCGGAGCTTGGACTCGTCGTCCGGGCCGATCTGAAGAACGGAGCGCTCCGGCAGGCGCGGTCCGCCGCCGAGGCGTCCGCGGCCGGCGTGATCGCGGGGCTGTCGCTCCTCGCGGGTGCGCGGGGCGAGACGGAGGCTGTGACCGGATTCGCGCGCACGGCCAAGCTCGGGCTCGACGCCGGGCGGCTCGCGCCGCGAGGACTGTCGCGGCTCGCCGCGGAAGAGCTCGGCCTGGCATCGCGAAGCGGCCGCGTTCCGCCGCCGCACCTTCGCGGTCCGGCGTTCGGAGCTCCGGTCTCGTGGACCGGCGCGCTCGTGGACGGCGCCGCGATCGCGTGGCGCTCGAGCGCCCGGCGGGATCTCTGGGCTCTCCTCGGGACGCGTGTCGAAGACGGCGCGGCGGTGCGCGCGCTCGGCATGGACGCCCGGGGCCGGCGCCTAGCCGCGAGCGCCACGCTGGGGTGTGCGGCGGGTCACGCTCTCGTGGATATCGCGGCGGAGCTTGCGACCCGCGAAGGACGCCTCGCGGTCGAAGCCGCGCGGGGCACGAGCGGTACGGCCGTGATCGCAATGATCGCGCGATCGGCGGGGCCGCTCCGCGTGCAGGGGCGGTGGCGCTGGCGATCGCGGGAGCTGCGCCACGTCGCGGGTGAGATCGCGGGCGAAGCCGGATCGCGCCGCGCGAGACTGAGGCTCCGGCTCGGCGGGAATCCCTCCGGCGCCACGGGCTCGAGCTCGCGGGCGGAGCTGGAGGGCCGGATCGCACCGGCGGGGCAGGGTCCGCTCTCCTTTCGGATCGGGAGCGGGCGGACGGAGAGCTTCTCGAACACGGCCGGGTTTCACGCGTCGGTCGAGCGATACGCGGTCGCGGAGGCGCCGGTGGCTCGCGCCGACGGCCGGACGCTCACGCTGCTCGCGGCGCGGCGCGACCGAGAAACGATCGCGGGCGTGAGGCGAGGATCGTCGCTGGGGGGCCGGCTCTCGCTCGCGTGGCGCGAGCGTGCGACGCTCGAGATCCAGCTCGAAGCGATTCGCGCCGCCAAGGACGGCGCGGCCTGGTCGAGCGGGCTCTACGCGGGCGGCGCGACGGCGCTCCGGACGACCACGCGCCCCGGCGTCGCAGCGAGCGCGCGCGGCGCTTTGAAGCTGGGTCGCTGGTCGCTGGGCGGGCTCGTCGAGCAGCGGGACGATGCCTCCGGCGCTCGCGCGACCGCGGCCTCGATCTGGATCGGCCGGGAGCTTCGCGAGAGCGGCCGCGAATGAAATCGGAAGGATCACGAACGCCCCGATTCGGGCGGAATGACGAGGAGAAGTCCATGCGCTACGCGGATCGAATGAGTCAGCTCGGCACCGAGACCGCCTTCGAAGTGCTCGCCAAGGCGCGCGCGCTCGAGGCGAAGGGCCGGACCATCGTGCACCTCGAGATCGGCGAGCCCGACTTCGACACGCCGGCCTCGATCCGTCAGGCGGCGATCCGCGCGATCGAGGAAGGCTTCACGCACTACGGCCCCTCGGCAGGACTTCCCGAGGTCCGCGAGGCGATCGCGCAGTACGTAACGAAGGATCGCGGCCTTCCGGTCGCGCCGGAGCAGGTCGTGGTGACGCCGGGTGGAAAGCCCGTGCTCACGTTCGCGGTGCTCGCGTGCGTGAACCCCGGGGACGAGGTGATCGTCCCGAATCCCGGCTTCCCGATCTACGAGTCGGCGGTCCGGTTCGCCGGCGGCACACCGGTGTCGCTCGCGCTCAACGAGGACCGCTCGTTCCGCTTCGGCGCGGCCGACGTGGAGAAGCTCCTCACCCCGCGCACGCGGATGGTCGTCCTCAACTCGCCGCACAACCCGACCGGCTCCGTGCTCGAGCCGAAAGATCTCGACGAGATCGCGACGCTCCTTCGCGACCGCGACATCTTCGTTCTCTCGGACGAGATCTATTCGAAGATCCTGTACGAGGGAACGCACGAGACGATCGCGACGCGTCCCGGCATGGCGGAGCGCACGATCATCCTGGACGGCTTCTCGAAGACCTACGCGATGACGGGCTGGCGGCTGGGCTACGGGATCATGAACCCGACGCTCGCCAAGCACGTCGCGCGGCTCGCGACCAACGTGTACTCGTGCGCGACGTCGTTCGTGCAGCGGGCCGCGCCGGCCGCGCTCCTCGGACCGCAGGACGAGGTACGGGCGATGGTGGCGGAGTTTCGCAGGCGGCGCGAGGCGATCGTCGAAGGGCTGAACGCCATTCCGGGGATCAAGTGCGCAAAGCCATCCGGCGCGTTCTACGTCTTTCCGAACATCACCGGACTGGGCATGAAGAGCTCGCAGGTGGAGGCTGCACTCCTCGAGGAGGCCGGCGTGGCCGCGCTCTCCGGCACGGCCTTCGGATCGAACGGCGAGGGGTACGTCCGCTTCTCGTACGCCAACTCGATCGAGAACATCCGCGAAGGATTGAAGCGCTTCGAGGCCTTCGCGCAGGCGCACGCCAACGCGACCCGCTGATTGGACCGGCTGCCCCATAGCATCCTGATCACCCTGGGCGGGAACGCGATCCTGCCCGCGCGCGGGACCGGCACGTTCGACGAGCAGTGCGCGATCACGCGGCTCACGATGCAGCCGATCGCCGCGCTCATCCGAGAGGGCGTGCGGGTGGTCTTGAGCCACGGCAACGGTCCGATCGTGGGGAACATCCTGATCCGGAACGAGGCCGCGCGGGAGCAGATTCCCCCGATGCCGCTCGACGTGTGCGGCGCCGACTCGCAGGGCGGAATCGGGTACATGATGCAGCAGGCCCTCGACAACGAGCTACGGCGCATCGGCATCCAGCGGCCGGTGACGACCGTCGTGACGCAGGTCGTCGTGGACGAGCGAGACCCGGCCTTCCGCCGGCCGACCAAGCCGATCGGCCCCTTCTACACGCAGGAGCGCGCGCGGCTCCTCGCGAAGGAGAAGGGGTGGACCGTGACCGAGGATGCGGGGCGCGGCTGGCGCCGCGTCGTGGCCTCGCCCAAGCCGCTCGAGGTGGTCGAGATCACGTCGATCCGGACACTCGTCGAGGACGGCGCCATCGTGATCGCGGCCGGCGGCGGCGGGATCCCCGTGGCGCGGCAGTGGGACGGCTCGCTCCACGGCGTCGAGGCGGTCATCGACAAGGACCTCGCGTCGAGCCTCCTCGCGCGGCTTCTCGGCTGTGAGATGCTCTGCATCATCACCGGCGTGGACCGGGTCGCCCTCCACTATGGAAAGCCGGATCAACGCGATTTGGCGTGCGCGACGGCGGACGAGCTTTCGGAGTATGCTGCGGCCGGGCACTTCCCGGCGGGGAGCATGGGGCCCAAGGTCCAGGCCGCGATCGAGTTCGTGCGCGGCGGCGGACGCGAGGTCGTGATCACCTCCCCGGCCAAGCTCATGGACGCGCTCGAGGGGACGACCGGCACGAGGGTACGCCGGGAGTAGTTTGGGATCGCCGCGTGGCGGCGGTGACGGGAGGAGGGGAACGTGGGCGACAAGAACGTGCGGCTCGACGTGAAGGGAATGGCGCTGGCCGACGGGCCGCGGTGGCTCGTCCAGGAGTTGACCTTCTCGGTCGGTCCTGGCTCCGTGCACATGCTCCTCGGCGAGCGCGACACCGGGAAGACCGCGATCCTCGAAGCGCTCGCGGGACGGAGGAAGCTCGAGCGCGGCACGCTCCTCGCGCCCACGCCGGCGGCCCTCGTCCCGCAGCCCGCCGGCTCCGCGCAGATCCGCGTCCTCGACCGCCTCATCCTCCATCGCCAGCCCAAGCGGATGGGAATGTTCATCCACTGGAAGCAGGCGCGCGAGGAGGCGAAGGCGCTTGCGGCGCGATTCGCGCTCGACGGCCTGCTCGACGTTCCCGTCGAGACGCTTCGTCCGCTCGAGCGGCGCCTTCTCGAGCTCGCCGCGTCGCTGGCCGAGCAGCCGGCCCTCCTTCTCCTCGACGAGCCCACGTCCGAGCTGGGTCCCCACGAAGCGCGGCATTTCCTCGCGACCATCCGCCGCGTCGCGTCGGAGGAGAAGATCCCCGCCGTCATCACGAGCGCGTTCCCGCGCGACGCGTATCCCGACGCCGAAGCCGTCACGATCCTCTGGCGCGGGGCCGAGCCGGTCACGGTCACGACGCACGAATGTTCCGAAGGAACGCTGGTGGAGCGCTGGACGGGCGGACTCGGCATCCGGAGGACCCCGAGCGGACATCACACGCCGGGGGAGCCTCTTCTTCGCGTTGAAGATCTCGTGCTCCGCGGCCGCGGCCGCGAGACGTCGCTCGCCGGTCTCGAGTTCGAGGTGAAGGCGGGAGAAGTCCTTGCGATCGTCGGCGCCCCGGCGGACGGGCTCAACCTCCTCCACGACGTGCTGCTCGGCAGCCGCTCGCCGGAGAAGGGGAGCATGCAGTTCCTCGGCAAGGAGATGATCCAGTCCACCCGGCGGCATCGCGTGGAGTCGGGGATCAGCTTCGTGAATCCGCCCCACGCGCGCGACCAGTCGATCGCCGAGTTCACCATCGAGGAGAATCTCGTCCTCGGCCAGACCACGGGGCCGCCGTTCGCGCGGAAGGGATTCCTCCGTCACGACTCGATCCGCGGCAACGCGGTGCGCACGCTGCGCGACTTCGAGATTCCGGAGGCCGAGGCGCACCATCGCTTCCGCCAGCTCAAGCTCGGGGACCGCCAGCGGGTGATCGTGGCGCGCGAGGTGCTCCGTAATCCGGTGCTCATGGTGGCCCGCTCGCCCGCGCAGGGTCTCTCGCTCGCGGCGCAGGAATACGTGCGCCGCGCGCTCGTGCTCCAGTGCGAGCGCGGGAGTGGTCTCCTCTGGCTGACGGAGGAGCCCGAGGAGGCGATGCGCGTCGCGGATCGGCTCGCGGTCCTCGCGGCGGGACGCTTCGTCTGGATCCCGGTCACGGAGACCCTCACGCGCGAGATGATCATCGACGAGATGTCAGGGGCGGCGGCGTGATTCCAGGACGCTCGCGCGGCGGTCCATGGGTGCTGCTCGGGAATGCCGCGCTCCTCGTGGCGCTCTTCACAGGGAGCTATCTCATCGCGGCCGCCGCCGGGTCGAGCCAGGGATGGGCGCCCTGGAGCGGGGACATCGTTCTCGCCGCGGCGGGGCTCCTCTTTCTCGGGCTCGCGTTCCTCTTTCCGCTCCACGCGGGACTCTTGAACGTCGGCATCCATGCGCAGTTCCTCGCCGGCTTCATTGCGGGATCGCTCGTTGCGCGGAGCGCCGACATCCTTCCTGGGGCGCAGGGGCTCCTGGGCCTGATCGCGGGCGCCGGCGGCGGGCTCCTGGTCGGCGTCGTGATGGCGTGGCTCAAGCGAAAGCTCGCGATCCACGAGATCCTGAGCGGGCTCCTCCTCGCCGCCATGCTCGTCCCCGCGGCGCGCGCGTTCGGCGTCGAGCCCGCGGCCGCTCCCGCGCTCGAGATCCAGCTCGGCACGCTGGCGCGGACGCTCTCCTGGGCGCCGGGGCTCCATCTCGCGCCGTCCTTCGTGATGGCGTGGGGGATCTTGCTCCTGGCCGCAGGGATCGGATTGGGGCTCTTGGCCGCGCATCTCCTGCGCGCATCCGTGCGTGGATTCGAGCTCCGAGCGGTGGGCTCGAATCCACTCGCCGCGGTCGCCGCCGGCGTCGACGTGGACTCGATGCAGATGCTCACGATCGCCGTGGGTGGCGCGTGCGCGGGGGTCGTCGGCGCGCTCCAGCTCTGGACCGATCCCGCCGTCGCGCTCGAGCGCTGGCCGGTGCCTTTGGGATTCGCGGGCATCACCGTCGCCTTCTTGGGCGGCGGCTATCTCCGCGGAGCGCTCGTCGCCGCGATCGTCCTCGCCGTCTGGCTCAACACACCGGGCGTGGCTGCCGCGCTGTCGAGTCCCGTCTGGGGCGGAGCGATGGCGCTCCTCCTGGTCCTTCCCGCGTTCTGGAATCTGCCGAGGCTCATCCCCGACCAGGGCGCGCCCCGCGCCATCTGGCGCACGAGGCATCGCGAGTCGGTGTAGATCTTGGCCGCTTGACAGACCAGCCGCGACTCCTGCACCGTTACCCACGAACGCCTCCCGATCCCCCAGCGTGATCTCCTCCTCACTCCCGCGCGTCCCCGTTGGAACCGTCATTGCCCCGACGCCAACCACACTCCTGAAAGGGGGAGGTCATGGTGCGTTCGTGGGCGATTGCGTTGTGGGTGCTCGTGCTGACGGTGGCGATCGCGGTGGTCGCGGGGATGCTGCGACACGAGCCGGTGGTGAAACGGGCGGAGGCGATGACCGCGGCTCGAAACGCCGCCGCGCCCCCGATCCAGCTGAGCGAGATCCTCGCGGGACCCTCGCGCGACTGGGACGGTGACGGCGCGTTCGTCGCGCGGCAGGACGAGTGGCTCGAGATCCGGAACAACGGCGCCTCGGTCGAGGCGCTCGCCGGCTATCTCGTCTCCGACGGCGATTCCACCGTCCGCTACGCGTTCACGGGCTCGCTCGCGCCGGGCGGAGTGGTCCTGGTCACGGGACGCATGGCCGAGGACTGGCAGCGCGCCCAGAGCCGCACGGTGAGCGGTCTCAGTCTCAACAACTCCGGTGACGTAGTCCGGCTCTTCCAGATCCAGGGGCCCGACACGGTCGAGGTGGAGAGCAAGACCTACAACTCCATCGAGGGTGCGACCGATCGATCGACAGGGCGCCTCGGTCCGGGCGACTCGTGGGTCCTGTTCGACGGTCTCAACCGCTATACGGGATCAGGGACGCCCCCTGGAACTGGTTGCAATCCAACGCCTGGAGCCGTGAACGACTGTCCCACCGCGACGGAACAAACGACGTGGGGAAAGATCAAAATGCGGTTCCGCTAATCGCTGCGCGGGTACCGAAATCGGGTCCCGGCGGCGATCGGCAAGCTCTTTGCTTCTTCCTTGGGCGTGGGCGCGCGGGGCGTCCATCATGGACCCTAAGGGGGGCCAGGAGGATTCCGACATGCTGGTCACGATTGCCGTACTTCTCATTGTTCTTTGGGCTTTGGGCTTGATCACCAAGGTGGCCGTGGGCGGGTTCATCCACCTCCTCTTGGTCGCCGCCATCGTCGTGTTCCTGCTGAGCGTCATCAGCGGACGGCGAGCGGTATAGCGTTCCAGCACTTCCGGGAGCTCGCGGCCCTTACGTAGTTGCACGCCTGCCTACGGCGTTGCCCCTCGCGCCCCGTCCCTCTATGCTCCGGCCCGGGACGGGGCAGACGAGGGGGCGCGTGGTTCCACAGAGATCACATCCATCGCATGACATGCCGCGCCATCGCGCGCCGGAGGCGCCCTGACGCCTCGCGGCCGCGGCGGCCGCTCGTGGTCGATTCGTGACGTTCCGGCCGTGCTCGCCGGCCTCGCCGTCGGCGTGGCGGTGGGCACAGGGCTCTACACCTTCACCTATGCCCACGGCGGCTCCTACCTCACCAACGATCCCCACGCCTGCGCGAACTGCCACGTCATGCGCGAGCAGTACGACGGCTGGGTGCGCTCCACGCACCACGCGACCGCGACCTGCAACGACTGCCATACGCCCCACGATCCCATCGGCAAGATGACCACGAAGGCCCGGAACGGCTTCTGGCACTCGCTTCACTTCACGCTCGGGGACTTCCCCGATCCAATCCAGATCAAACCCCACAACCGAGCGATCGTCGAGAAGAACTGCCGGAGCTGCCACGGCCCCATCGTCGCGATGATGACGGCGGGGCATCCGTCGAGCGATCCGTCCTGCATCCGCTGCCACGGCAGCGTCGGGCACCCCTAGAGCCAAGGAGAGAGCTATGCGTCGAGGCGGTGGATCCCCGGTCCGTAACGCATTCATCGTCGCGGTCGTCGCCGCGATCGCGGCCGGAGGCATCGCGGCCCTTCTCATCAACATCTTCCAGAGGAAAGCCGAGGGGCGGAATCCGTTCTATCGCGTGGTCGAGATCAACGAGAACACGGAGGACCCGGCGGTCTGGGGGAAGAACTTCCCGGCCGAGTACGACGGCTACAAGCGCACGGTCGACATGGTGCGGACGCGGTACGGCGGGAGCGAGGCAGAGGAGCGGACCCCCACGGCCGCGGATCCGCGCTCCATCGTGGCGCGCTCGAGGCTGGAGCAGGATCCGAGGCTCAAGACGATGTGGGCGGGCTATGCCTTCGCGGTCGACTTCCGCGAGGAGCGGGGCCACGCCTACATGCTGGACGACCAGACCTTCACCGAGCGCCAGCTCGTCACGTCCCAGCCCGGCGCGTGCCTTCACTGCCACGCTTCGATCGTGGTCCCGTACCGGAAGCTCGGCGACGGGGATCTCACGCGCGGATTCGACCGCATGAACGCGATGTCCTACGCCGACGCGCGGAAGCTCGTGACCCATCCGATCGCCTGCATCGACTGCCACAACCCGCAGACCATGGAGCTCCGCGTGACGCGCCCCGGCTTCATGGAGGGGATCCGCGCGCTCAAGGCATCGCAGGGAATCCAGAACTACGACGTGAACAAGGACGCCACGCGCCAGGAGATGCGCTCGTACGTCTGCGGCCAGTGCCACGTCGAGTACTACTTCAAGGGGAAGGAGAAGCGGCTCGTCTACCCGTGGGCGAAGGGGATCAAGATCGAGGAGATCCAGGCCTACTACGACGAGATCCAGCAGAAGGACTGGATCCACGCCGATACGGGCGCGCCGGTCCTGAAGGCGCAGCATCCGGAATTCGAGATGTGGAGCCAGGGGATTCACGCCCGGTCGGGCGTGGCGTGCGCCGATTGCCACATGCCGTACATGCGTGAGGGCGCGCTCAAGATCAGCGACCATCACGTGCAGAGTCCGCTCCTCAACATCAACCGCGCCTGCCAGACCTGCCACAAATTCTCGGAGGACGAGCTCCGCCAGCGGGTCGAGATCATCCAGGACCGCACGTTCAAGCTCCGGAACCAGGCGATGGACGCGCTCGTGGACCTCATCGAGGATCTGAAGCACGCGCAGACGATCGGGCAGAACGAAGTCCGCCTCGAATCCGCTCGGCGCTATCAGCGGCTGGCCCAGTTCCGGCTCGACTTCGTGGAGGCGGAGAACTCGAACGGCTTCCACGCGCCCCAGGAGGCCGCGCGCATCCTGGGCGAGTCGATCGATTTCAGCCGGAAGGGGCAGATCGTGCTGCGGGACGGGACCAAGGGGCGGAACTAGAGCCTCGCGCGAGGCGGCCCTGAACTAGAGCCACCGCGAGCAGGCCCCGAGCTACGCGGGGCGAAGGGGCATGGAGCCGAGCCCCGCGAAGATCGTCTCGATCTGCGCGGACTCGACCGGCTTGACCAGATGGAGGTCGAAGCCCGCTTCCGCCGCGAGCTTCCGATCCCCGTCCTGGCCCCACCCGGTCACCGCGACGAGGACGATGCGGCGCGTCGCCGGATCTTCACGCAGCCGTCGCGCGAGCTCGTAGCCGTTCATCTTCGGAAGGCCGATGTCGAGGAACGCGACCTCGGGCTGGAGCGAGCGCGCCGCCTGAAGAGCCTCGGCCCCATCGTACGCCTCGATCACGTCATGCCCCATGCTTCGGAGCATGAGCGCGAAGCTCGACGTGAAGTCGGCGTTGTCGTCCGCGAGCAGGACGCGGCGGCGCGCCGGGGCCGCGGACGCTCCTCCGTCGGTGGCATGGGGACCTCGGGGGCTCGGCTCGAAGACGACGATCCCCGGAAGGCGCGCGGTAAAACGGGTCCCCTTGCCTTGCCCCTCGCTCGCCGCCTCCAGCGTTCCGCCGTGGAGCTCGATCAGGTGCTTGGCGAGCGACAGCCCCACGCCGAGGCCCGAATAGGGCCGCTCGAGCGAGCGATCGAGCTGGGTGAACATGTCGAAGATGAAAGAGAGCATGTCCGCCGGAATCCCGATCCCCGTGTCGGCGACCACGATCGTGATGCCGTCCAAGCCCTCGCGCTCCACGCGCAGCTCGATCCGCCCGCCCGCATCCGTGAACTTGGCCGCGTTGTGGAGCAGGTTCGTGAGTGCCTGGGCCATGCGCGTCGGATCGGCCCGGAGCATGAGCGGCACCTGCGGCGTCGTCACGGAGAGCGCGATGCCGCGCTCGCCGACGAACGGGCGCACCGTCTCGAGCGCGCCCTCGATGATCGTCGCGAGGGGAACCGACTCGCGCTGGAGCACGACTTTGCCCGTCGTGATGCGTGAGACGTCGAGGAGATCGTCCACGAGCCGGACGAGCTGCCTTAGCTGCCGGTCCATGATGTCGCGCGCGACCTTCCCCTCCTCCGAGCCTGGTCCGGCCTCTCTCAGGATATGGAGCGCGTTCCGCAGGGGGGCCAGCGGGTTCCGGAGCTCGTGCGCGAGGGTCGCGAGAAACTCGTCCTTCCGGCGATCCGCTTCGATGAGCGCGTGCTCCGCGCTCTGCCGCACGGCGACTTCCTGCTCGAGGCGGCGGTTCGCGCGCTCGAGATCCTCGGTTCGCTGCCCGACCTGGCCGAGCATGTCGTTGAACGTCTCGACCAGGTACCCGGTCTCGTCCTCGGTCGTCTTGGGGACGCGGGCGGCGAAGTTGCGCCGGTCCTTCACCTCGTGGGCGACGTCCGCGATGGCGAGGATCGGTCGGATCACGGACGCCTGGAGCGCGACCGACATGAGCGCGGCCACGGTCAAGCTCGCGAGCATGACGCCGACGACGATGGCGAGGTAGCTCAAGAGGCGCCCGGTCAGATCGTATCGCGCGCGCAAGTAGACCCAGCCGAGCTGCTCGTCCGGGGTCACGATGGGACGGAAGAGCGAAATCTCGCGCGCGCCCGCCTCGTGTCCCGCCGGACCGGGGTGGGCCGGGAGGGGCGTCGTGTCGCTCGAATCCCGCCGGTACGAGGCGAAGATCCGGCCGTCCGCCGTGTAGATCGCGGCCGCGGTCACGTTCGGACGGACCGAGAGGAGACCGAGGTTTTCCTCCGCCGTCTTCGGATCCTGGAAGGAGAGGGCGGGCGCGCTCGCGAGCCCCAGGATGTCGGCCTGGGTCGAGAGATCCGCCACCCATGTGCGCTTGTACGTGAGGAGGTCGTAGGTGACGAGCGCGATCGAGGCGAGGAGCAGCGCCACGAGCGTTGTCGCCATCACGACCAGCATGAACTTTCGCCGGATGGACCGGCGAACGCCGCTGAAGATCATATTCCCGCCGTCACTACCGTGCGCGCCACCGACAGGAGGCGCGAGCTCAGCGTGAGCCCGGATTTCGTCGCGCCGGCCACCGAGATGTCGAAGCGGACGCGGCGCCGGCTCAGCACGAATGCGATGACGCTTCCCTGGTCGATCGCGTCATCCCCTTCCGAGACGAGGAGCACGGACCGCTTGCGCGCCTCGTCCTTGAGCTTGGCGAGACGCGCGGCCTCGCTCCGGCCCACGTAGAGAACGTGGAGTCCGTCCAGGGAGTCCTGCTCGCTGTACCCCGAAACCAGGACCGCACGCCCGTTCACCGTGTGCCCCAGGACCATGGTCGAGAGCTCGGCTCGGAGCTTGTCGTCGCCGAGCACCGCGATACGGACGGGGGTCGTCGGGTCGGGGAAAGAGGAATCAGGCCACTCCACGTACCCGGCGAACTTGTAGAGGTAGGCGGCTTTGACCCGGCGCTCCAGATCCGAGGCATCGTTGCCCGCGCGCGCGGGCGCGTGGGCGACGGCCAGGAGGGTCGAGCAGAGGAGGATCCAGCGAATCATGGAAGGAAGAGTCCTATCCCCCGCGGCCTAGGAGCCCATCTTGATCTTGAAGAACACGCTTCGCTCGAACTCGGGCCGCGCCGCCGGGACGCCCCATTCGGCATGGGAGCCTCCGGTCAAATTCCATCCGGAGAATGACACCTCGAAGTCCTTCGTAGGGTGCCAGCCCACGCGCGCGTCGAGCGTCGCGTAGGACGGCACGTCGGGGTCGGGGAGGCGCCCCATGTAGCGAACCGCGGCGTCCACGTCCACGTCACCCAGGTCGAGGGCCGATCGGAGCTGGCCCCACGACTTGGGATCGTTGCCGAGCGTGGCCGTGCCTGCGAGCGGCGAGTGTCCCGGCGCGACGTCGAGCTCGATCGACTGCTGGACCCACCCGGCTGTGAATCTCCACGCGGAGGAGGCCCGGTAGCTTCCCCAGAGCTCGACTCCCGTGTTCGTCCCTTCGATTCCGTTCGCGAAGATCGGACCGTCGGGGGACGTCGTGAGCGAGCGCAGCTCCTCGTAGTCGTGATGGAACCCGGTTACCGAGAACGAGAGGTCCTGCGTCATCTGATCGCGATAGCCCAGCTCGAACACCTTGGCAACCTCCGAATCGAACCCCGGGCCGCCTGCGAGGAAGACATGCGGCGTCGTGACGGGCGAGAAGAACTCGCGATCGATGCGGGACGGCGCCCGAACGGCGCGTGACGCGGCGGCCCAAAGAAGGCGCGCGTCCTTGGGCTTCCAGGCGAGCCGCGCGTTCGGGAGGACCTCCCAGTCGGTGAATTCGTTCCGCTCGAACCGAACACCGCCGGTCAGCTCCACGCGCTCGTGCACCGTGAACACGTCCTGCCCGAACAGGGAAGCGGTCCGAAGATCGCGGTCGGGCGGCAAGAATCCGATGAACGGCGTGAGATTGGCGACGCGGTCCGCCTGATACCGGTACTCGACGCCCCAGACGGCGTCGTGCCTCTCACCGGGCCGGAAACCGTGCTGCGCCTGGATGTCCCAGGTCTGGAGCGATTCATGGATCGCGTCGGGCTGCTCCCGCTCCGTGTAGTCGAAGTAACCTTGCACGCGAATCTGCGATCCGGTCTTGTAGTTGTGCGCCCAGCTCCCGAGCACGTTCCCACCGGACAGGACCCGGGTCGTGTCGCCCCCGGGCGCGGGCTGCGTGATGTTTCCGCGATAGAGATCGCCTGAAAGCGTCATGGCCGTGGACGCGTCGCCCCAGTCCCCACGGAAGCCCGTCTGCAGCCGGTCGGAGGCGTCCGGGAGGTCCAGGTCGTTCGAGCGTTCGGTATCGTCCCGGCTCGAAAACTGGCCGTACACCCGGAGATGTCCCTTCGACCCCGGCGTGATGCCGATGCGCGCGCCGATCACCGTGTCATGGTTCCCCGAGCCGGCGTCGAGCAGCGCTCCCTGTGTCTCGGTAGCCGAGCGCGTCACCACGTTGATCACGCCGTTCATCGCGTTCGTACCCCAGAGCGTGCCCCCCGGCCCGCTCACCACCTCGATCCGGTCGATGTCCTCGAGCATCACCCCCTGCGCTTCCCAGAAGACGCCTGAGAAGAGGGGGGAGTAGACGACCCGGCCGTCGATCATCACGAGCATCTTGTTCGCCAGCACGTTGTTGAACCCGCGCGCGCTGATGGCGTACTGGTTCGCGTCCGCGCGGGCGATCTGGAGGGTCGGCGCGAGCCGCAGGGCTTCCGGCAGGCTCGTCGCTCCGGAGCGGCGGATGTCCTCGGATGAGATGACGAACGCGGAGGCGGGAACGTCGGAGAGGGGCTGCGCGCGGCGGGTCGCGATCGTGACTTCGATGTTGCTGAGCTGCTCGAGCGTCAGGTCGGCCAGATTTCCGGCCGCGATCACCTGGGCCCCGGCCGGGCGCGGTGCGGCCCACGCGGCGAGGGCGATCAAACAGGAGGCGAAGGCCTTGCGGCCACGCTGCTTCGAGCCGTGGCGGGATCCGTGCGACGGCATGGGCGTCCCCTCGTCAGGTCTTGGGTTGGATTGAAAAAAACGGGGCCGCCCGAAGGCGGCCCACTGAGCGTAGCACGTGGAGCGAGGGGGGTACGCTACTGGAGGATGGCCAGGCGGCCCCGCTCCACCCCGTCGGCGGCTTGGATCGAGTAGAAATACACGCCGCTTGCGAGCTCCCGGCCGGCGCGGTCCCGGCCGTCGAACACCGCCTCGTGCCAGCCGGCGGGTTGCGACGGCTCGTCCACGAGGCGCCGGATGAGGCGGCCGGACAGATCGAAGAGGTCGACGCGCACCGGGCCCGGTTTCGAGGTGCGCCACGAGATCGTGCCCGATGGATTCATGGGATTGGGCCGCACGGACGCGGCGAGCTGTCCCCCCCCGCCCCCCTGCACGCCGACGCTCATGAGCGCCAGGATCGGGGCCCCATTGAAGAGACGACCGCTGAGCGTGACGTTCACGGTCGTCGTCCCGTGGATCTTCGAGAAGAGGTCGGAGAGATCGCTGGTGCGGAAGCAGGCCGAGATCTCGGGCACCATGTTTCCGTCCCGATCGGAGCCGGTGGAGGTCTTCCCGCCGATGACCGGGATTTCGTCGACGTTTCCCGTGTCCGCGGAGCGCATCACGAGAGTCGCGAGGTCCACGTCCGCTATGGCGAAGGAGCGCCCGACCGGCTCGAGCTCGAGGCACCACGCCGGCTTGCCGCTCGAGAGCTTGATCGTCTTGTTGCCTGCCGACGTGAACGCCCGCGCGCGGAGGAGATCCAGGACCTCGACGGAGCCCGCCGCCTCCGACGTGAGCGCTCCGTCCGAAACGCTGAGCGACAATCCGTACGTGCCTCGATATGCGTAAGTGTGGACGGGGGAGACGCCCGTCCCTTCGGTCTCGTCTCCGAAGTCCCAGTGATAGCTGAGCGCGTCGCCATCGGGATCCGCGGAGGCGCCTGCGTCGAGCGTCACGGGGAATCCCACGAAGGCGGAATAGGGCCCTCCGGTCTTCGCCTCCGGCGAACGGTTGACGTTGCGCACGTCGATGGTCGTGACGGCCGTGCTCACCACACCGTCGGAGGCCGCCTCGAAGCGCGCGACGTGCGGTCCTGCCTGCTGGAAGTCAGGCGTCCAGGCGAACGTGCCGGTGCCGTCGCCGTGATCCTGGAACAGACCGCCCGGGGGTCCTTCCAGGAGTCGCAGCGTGACGGGACGCCCGAGCGGGGCGCGGCCCCCGACGTCGAAGCTGATCGCGCCTCCTTCGTCGACCGATCGGTGGGACGGCGCGCCGGCCTCTAGTTGAAGAAGGAATCCCTGCCGGTACGCGGCGCGCGCGGCGGCCGCAACGTTCCGGAGCGAGGTGATGGACGAGAGCCGGTCCGTCCCCTGTCCGACGAGCACCGCGGCCCAGATCTCCTGGGACTCGCCCGGATCGAGCGCGTACGGGCCCGATGAGAGATCGATGCGCTTGTCGCCTCC
>Ga0111539_10005942_pt1 | contig 15767 bp, 6 predicted proteins | sample RhiMethybrSRZTD1_FD_79667 | JGI IMG/M metagenome (GOLD analysis project Ga0111539, IMG submission 79667) | Populus rhizosphere microbial communities from Tennessee, USA - Rhizosphere MetaG P. TD hybrid SRZTD1 (version 2) (version 2) | ecosystem: Host-associated > Plants > Roots > Rhizosphere >... | reverse complement strand
GCTGAACAAGCACGCGCAGCGGGTGCTCAAGCTGTTCGGCCACAAGGAAACTTCCACCGTCGTTTCCTACGCGGGTGCCGAGCAGGAGTACTTCCTGATCGATCGCAACTTCGTCGCGCTGCGCTCCGATCTGGTGCTCGCCGGCCGCACGCTGTTCGGCAGGAAGCCGGCCAAGGGTCAGGAGTTCGAGGACCAGTACTTCGGCCACATTCCGGAGCGCATCCTCGCGTGCATGCTCGAGACGGAAAAGGAGCTGTTCAAACTCGGAATTCCCGTCAAGACGCGCCACAACGAGGTCGCGCCGAGCCAATACGAGGTAGCACCGGTGTTCGAGGCCGCGAACGTCGCGACCGACCATCAGCAGCTGGTGATGCTGACGATGAAGAAGGTGGCGGAGCGCCACGGCCTGGTGTGCCTGCTGCACGAAAAGCCGTTTGCGGGCGTCAACGGCTCCGGCAAGCACGTGAACTTCTCGTTCGGCAACTCGACGCAGGGTAACCTGCTCGACCCGGGCGACACGCCGCACGAGAACGCGCAATTTCTCGTGTTCTGCAGCGCCGTGATCCGCGCCGTGCACAAGCACGCGGGCGTGTTGCGTGCGGCGATCGCATCTGCCGCGAACGACCACCGTCTGGGCGCCAACGAGGCTCCCCCGGCGATCATCTCGGTCTTCCTCGGCGAGCAGCTGACCGACGTGTTCGAGCAGATCAAGACCGGCGCCGCCAAGTCGTCGAAGAGCAAAGGTACGCTCGAGGTCGGCGTCGATACCCTGCCCAAGCTGCCGAAGGATGCCGGCGACCGCAACCGCACCAGCCCGTTCGCGTTCTGCGGCAATCGCTTCGAGTTCCGCGCCGTCGGCGGTGGCCAGTCGATCGGCGGCCCGCTGATCGCGCTGAACGTCGCGATTGCGGAGTCGCTCGACTTCGTCGCCACCAAGCTCGAGAGCGCGGTGGGGAGCGGCAAGTCCTTGAACGCGGCGGCGCAGGCGCTGCTCACGGAGATCGCCAACGAGCACGGCAAGGTCTGCTTCAACGGCAACAACTACAGTGAAGAGTGGCATGCCGAGGCAGAGAAGCGCGGCCTCCCCAACTACCGGACCACGATCGACGCGCTCGCGGTGCTGGAGAAGCCCGAGACGATCCAGCTCTTCGACAAGTACGAGGTGCTGAATCCGCGCGAGCTCAAGAGCCGCTACGAGATCTATCTCGAGCAGTACATCAAGACCGTGCACGTCGAGGCCAAGCTCGCACAGAAGATCGCCAAGACCGTGATCTTGCCGGCGGCGCTCCGCTATCAGAAGGAGCTCGCCGACGGGATCGCGGCCAGCAAGGCAGCCGGCCTCGCGGCCAGCACCAAGCTCGGCGAGAAGGTGGCGTCGGCCACCGCCGATCTGGACAAGGCGATCGGCGAGCTCGAGCACGCGATGGCGCACGAGGACGCATCGAGCCCGCTCGCAGAGGCCAAGCACCTGCGCGACAAGGTGTTGACGGCGATGCTGAGCGTGCGCGGCGCTGCCGACACGCTCGAAGGGCTGGTTGCGGACGACCTCTGGCCGCTTCCGACCTACGAAGAGATGCTGTTCATTCGCTGAACGGCACACTGCCGGTCGATCTGCGCGGGTAGCCTGGGTTACCCGCGCAGATCCTGCTGGCGTCCGATCGCGCGGCGGAAGCGCTCGGGATTTTTGAAAAGCCGCTCGAGCGCTTCCCAGGCCATGTCGCCGAGCGGCCCGGGTTGCGACCCCAGGCAGCACTCGAGCAGCACCGCGTGCTTGAGCAACGGGTCGAGGTCCTTGCGGCAGCGCGCTTCCCACTCGTGCGCCGAGAGCGCGCTTTTTTCCGCGGCGTCCTCGAAGTCGATGACCACGATTTCGAGCGGCGTCGAGCAAACGACGAAGTTGTGGAGCTCGGCGTCGCCGTGGCTGAGGCCGCCGCGATGCAAGCTGAGCAGCTGGTCGTGCGCCTGTTCGGCGAGCTTCCAGAGGCCGGCGGCGGCGGCGAGCCCGAGCTCGCGCGCGTGCGGCAAGTTGGCCTCGTCCGGCTCGGCCTGGAGCGGCGTCAGGCTCGAATAGGTGGGGCCAGGTAGCAGGCACGCCCGGAACGTCTGGGGGCCGAAACCGATCGGCGGTGGCACACCGATCAGCTCGCTCGCGCGGGCCTGACAATCGAACTCGAGCTTGGGATCGCCGTGGAGCCGGCCCGGGAAGTAGCTCTTCCTGAAGTGCAGCGGGTACGTCGCAGCGAGCGGAAACTCGGCACGCGTCTCCTGGCCGGCGATCACGATCTCGGCGCTCATCAGCGGCAGGCCGTTGGCTTCGCGCTTGGTGATCGTGCGCACCACGAAGTCGCGCCGGGGCGCCTTGCGCACCAGCGCCAGGTACTCGTCGGCAAGCCGCACCGAGTGTCGGGGCGAGACCGGGATCAGCTCCTCCTCGTCCATGGTTTTGAAGCCGGGGTGAGCCTAACTCGCTTTGGGCGGCGCGCTGAGCTCGAAGCGCCGGCACCCGCCGATGGAGCTAGGGCAGGACCATCGTCTGGAGCACGTCGTACATGATCTGATTCGCGTCCATGTCCGACAGGCCGCCGCTGGCGCAAAAACCGGGAAGCACGAGGGGGTTGCCGGGCCAGCAGTGGTTCATCCCGGTGATCGTGCAGGCCTTCACGATCACGCCCGCTTTGCAGGTCTTCCAGGTGTCGCAGTAAGACCCGCCGTAGGGTGTCCGCTCGGGGTCGCCGCTGCAGCCGTTGCGCGTGACCCAGCCCGCCATCGATTGTTGCGAGACGGCATACGAGACCAGCGGATCCTCGGTGCCGTTGAACGACACTATCGTGATCGGCCGGCTCGCGGGGCAGTCGGCCCGCGCCATGCCGAGCGCCGAAACGGGCGCCACCGCGGCGTAGAAATCCGCGGCGAAGCAGCCGTTGTGCTCGCTCATGTAGCCGCCGTTGCTCATCCCGGTCGAGTAGACCCGGCGCTTGTCGACGCAGATTTGCCTGGCGACTTCGGCGACGATGGCTTTGCCAAAGCCGACGTCGTCGGCGGAGTGCGGCGGATTCCCGAGGTTACTGCAGCAAACGCCGCCGTTGAACGAGTTACCCAGTCCCTCCGGGTACGCGACGATGGTCTTTCGTTCGTCGGCGATGGCGTTGCCGGCGTAGGCCTGCTGCTGACCCGCGTTCGACGTGAGCCCGTGCCAGTTGACGGTCATCGGGTTCGGTTTCGCGGGATCGATGCCCTGCGGCACATACAAGATGAAGGAACGGGTTTGCCCCTCGTGCTCGATTTGAAGCGTGGGGTTCGCGCCGGGGGCGAGGCTCGGAGCTGTGCAGCCCGCGCTGTCGAACGGGACGGGCGCCGTCGAGCTGCCGGGATTCTGCGGACCGGCGTCCGATTCGTCGCTCGAGCAGCCGAACAGGGCGAACGCAAACACCAAGGCGAGAGAGCGCATCGGTCCATGGTAGTCCGAGCAATTGCGCTCTGAGCGTCAATTTATCGGGCCCCGATGTGCGAGGGTGTGGGTTCATTCAACAACGCCAGCGGGTCGGGTAGGATCCCGAGTCATGCTTCGACACGAGCTCGTGGGCTTCGGTGCCCTCCTATTGGCGGCAGGCGTTACTATCGCGTGCCGCGACGACGAAACGGTATCGCAAGAGCACGGTTCGCATGCCCCCGATATTCAACAGGGCACGCTGATCACGCTCGCTGACGGGCAGATCCAGGGCGCGGTCGACGGCGGGAGCCGGCGCTTTCTGGGCATCCCGTTCGCCAAGCCTCCGGTCGGCGAGCTGCGCTGGAAGGCGCCGGTGAAGAACGATCCGTGGACGGGCGTGCGCGATACCACGGCTTTCGGCGGGCGCTGCGCCCAGCTGGCGAACCTGCAGGCGCCCGAGAGTCTGAATGAAGATTGCCTGTACCTGAACGTCTGGGTGCCGGAGCCGGCTCCGACCACGCTGGTGCCGGTGATGTTCTGGATCCACGGCGGCGGCAACACGAGCGGCTCGGCCTCCGACGACATTCCGCTCGGTGTGGGCAACCTGTTCTACAACGGCCGCGCTTTCGCCGAACGGCACGGCGTGATCGTGGTCACCACGAATTATCGCGTCGGAGCACTCGGGTTCTTTTCGCACCCGGATCTGGCCAAGGAAGGCTCTCCAGCCGGCAATCAGGGCTTGCTCGATCAGCGGCGTGCGCTCGAATGGGTGCACGACAACATCGCCGCTTTCGGCGGCGATCCGAGCAACGTGACGGTGTTCGGCGAGTCCGCGGGCTCGTTCGACACCTGTTTTCACGTGGTCTCGCCGGGCAGCAAGGGGCTGTTTCAGCGCGCGATCAGCGAGAGCGGCGGCTGCACCACGCGCATCCTGCCGCTGGCCGAGGCGAACACGGGAGTCGCGCCGTTCGTCGAGGCGATGGGCTGCACGCACGCCGCCGACCCGCTCGCCTGCCTGCGCGACAAACCCGTCGCGGATCTGATCGTCGCGCCGCCGATCGACGGCGCGCCGGATCCCCAGCTTCCGGGAGGCGCGCAATACGTGGGGCTGCCCGCGCGCTGGCGCTTCGGGCCGGTGGTGGACGGCGAGGTGCTCCCCGATCAGCCGCGTGCGCTGTTCGCGGACGGAAACGTCGCTGACGTGCCCTACATCCTCGGTTCGAACACCGACGAGGGCACGTTGTTTCACATCAGCGCGCCGCCGGTGACGACCGAAGCCGAGTACATGGCGGCGCTGGAGCGGCGCTTCAAGACGCTCGCACCCGAGGTCGCGAAGCTGTACCCGGTCGCCAATTTCGACTCGCCGAACGCGGCGATCCAGCGCGTGACCGGAGACGCGTCGCTCGTCTGCGGCACCTTCGATTCGGCCGTGCGCGCCGCGGAAGCCGGGCGCAAGGTCTGGATGTACAACTTCGATTTCCCGATCGCGATCCAGGGTCTGGACGCGCTCGGCGCCACACACGGCGCGGAGATCGCCTTCGTTTTCGCGTCGGCGGCCGATCCCACGGCGGACCAGACGAAGGTGAGCGAGATCATGCAGGACTACTGGGTGCGCTTCGCCAAGACTGGCGATCCGAACGGCGACACCGCGTTCGCGTGGCCGAGCTTCGGCCCGAGCGCGAACAAGCGCCTCAACATCCGGCCCGACCCGAGCGTGGTCGAGGACTTTCGCAAGACCGAGTGCGCGTTCTGGCGTCAGACGTACGATGCCGCGTTCCAGTGACTCAGAAGTAGCGCTTCGGATCGAGCCCGCGGAACCGACAATAGCGTTCGAGGTCACCCTTCAATAGGCGGAGCGCGAGTGCAAGCGCCGCCACGTCGTCGAACTGCCCGACCACGGGGAACCAGTCGGGCACGAGGTCGCTCGGGCTCAGGAAGTAGAGCACCGCCAGCACGGCGACGCCGAGGGAATACCAGCGCACGCCGCGGTAGCGCCCGGTCGAGTAGTCGTCGACCAGATCGAGCACGAGCCGCAGCTGGTTGACGAGCTTCTGCATGCGCTCCGGGACCTCGCGCAGCTTGTCGAAGACCGCCTGGCGCGAGATCCGAAGCCGCTCGATCTGGCGCTCGCGGCGCCGCTCGGTGAAACGCTCCGCGGCGCGCAGCGCGCGCTCCTTGATGACGCCGGAGCTCCGGGCTTCGACGCGAGAGCTCGGACCCTCCGCCGGTTCAACGCCGCCGATGGTCTCAACGTGCGCCATCGCCGACAGCGTTGGGCTCCAGGGCGGCCCGCGCAACCGTGGCGTAAAACACCGCAGCTCAGTACACGATGACGCGATCGCCCGCGCTGCGGCCGAAGGTCTCGGGATCGTACATTTCCTCGGCTTTCGCGGGCGGAACCACGAACTCGCCGGGGGTCGTGGCGCGCGCCACGTAAGTGTACGAGTAGACGCCGTCCCAGAGCAGCGAGGCGAAGGCCTCCACGCGCTCGTCGCGCAGGTTCTGGTGCTCGTACCAGGCGCGCGACCACCACCACGGCATGGAGCCCCGGGCGCCGCGCCCGCGGCTCGTGCCCTTGGCGCCGCGCCGTGCCTCGGGCGAGGTCGGGTCGTCCTCGGGGTCGCGCGGGATCGACTGCGTGGTGGCCAGCGCCGGGTTCAAGGGCTCGAGGCCCGCGGGCAGGGGATCGACCAGGGCCACGTGGTAGCGGCGGCCCGGGGCCACCATGGTCACGCGCACACGCACCAGCGAGCCGGCCCGCATGCGCCACGTGCCGTCGGTCTCGCGCCGCACGTCCTCCGGCTTGTCGACGCCTTCGTAGACGCGGGCCACGGAAAATCCGTGCTCGGCCGGCGGGGGCCGCAAGTCGGAGAGCGCGTACTGCATCCCCAGCCGGTAGTAGAGCCGGCCGGTGCCTTCCTTGGAGATCACGGCGGTCGCGGTCTTGCCGGGTGGAATCAACTCGGACAGCGCGGCGAGCGGCACCTCGACGTGCTGCCGATCGTTGCTGCGGCCTCGGAACAGGTGCTCCGCGGCAAAGCGATCGCCGACCCAGGCGCGAGCGACGAAGTCGGGCGTCGCTTTTTCGTAGGTCTGAAAATAGCGATCGAGCCCGAGCAGGATGAACACGTTTTCTTGCGTGTTGTACCAGCGCCCGCGCTTGCGATCCGCGAGCAGGCCCGCGACGATCTTCGGGATCAGATCGGAGTCGGGGCGATCGTCGATGAAAGCGTCGAGCAGCACGCCGTCGGCGCGGCGATCGGAGTGCAGCAAGAGGTGCGCGTTGTCCCCGTAGCTGATGACGAAGTGCGCCTTGCCCGCGGTCTCGGCGACGCGATTGTCGAGGTGGCGGCGCACCGCCGCGAGTTGCGCGGCGCTGCCCGGATCCTTCGACAGCACGGGCAAAAGCCAGCCGTCCGCTTCGATGCCGAGCTTCTCGGGCCCGCCGGCCTCGGCGAGCAGCTGCCGCGCCCGCGCCGGATCGGCTTCACCGGCGCGGAAACGCACGTTGACCGCGTAGGACTCGACGACGCGGCGCGCCTCTGGCGGCCACCACGGCGGAAAGTGCTGGCGGATGTTGCGAAGAAAATTGAGCGCGCCGGCGAAGGTCTGCTCCGGCACCTTGTAGCCCTTGGATTTGGCGCGGTAGAGCGCGTTGGTGACGTGCACGCTCACGTAGGGGTCGGGTTCGCGGTCGCGGCGCCAGTAGTCCCAGCCGCCTGAGTAGTGCTGGCGATCGGCGAGCTTCTGCACGTCGAGCGCGATCGTGCGCTTGAGCGCGTCGGGTGGCGGCAGTCCTTCGGCCTCGAATGCCGTGAGCACGTCGCGCAGCGCCGCGATCGAGAGCACGCGCGACGAGAGCTGTTCGTTGCACTCGAACGGGTAGCGCACCAGGTAGAGCAGCGCGTCGCTCAAGCCCTGGAGCGCCGTCGACGACGTCGTGAGCTCGAGCGCGCCGAACTCGGTCACGACGTTGCTCGGCATCTTCACGCTCTGTGCGACCGAACCTTTCTGGATCGCCCCGTAGGTGGCGAAGGCCTCGGTGGTGGCCGGCGTCCAGACCGGGAGCTCGAGCTCGGCGGCGTCGGCCAGGCTGCGCCCGCTCTGCGCGCGCCCCGCAGCGCCGAGCTGGATGCGTGCGGTGCCGGCCGAGCGCGCCGCGACCGGAAACCTGAGCTCGACCCGATCCGCCGCGGGCACTGTGACGCGCTGGCCGTTCGGATCGAGCAGAGTCAGGTTCGCGACGCGCAGCGCGACGTCGACGTTGATCGGTTCGGCGGTCTGGTTCTGGATCACCACCGGAAGCTGCGCGCGATCGCCGAAGTTGAAGAAGCGCGGCGGCGACGGCCGGACCATCAGCGGCAAGCGCGCCGTGACGTCGGATTCGCCGACCCCGAATTGATTGTCGTTGGCGGCGGCGACCGCGACCACCCGGTAGCGCGTCAGCGAATCCGGCAGCTTGATCTTGGCCTGGGCTTGACCGCGGGCGTCGGTGACCAGGCGCGGCACGAACGCCGCCAGTGCGCTGAAGTTCGAGCGCACGGCGATCGGGCTAGTGTCGGGTTTTTCGTCTTCCGCGTTCCCCGAGATCTCTTTTTTCTTCGCCTTGTCGTCTCGCGGGCCGCCGGGCTTGGCGGCTTCCATCATCGGTGCCGCGGACGCCATCGGCGCCACCGAGACTTTCGCCGACCGCGCCACTGCCCCCATCTGGCCTCGACCCATGCCGTAGCCGCCCCCGCCCGCGCCCGTGCCGTGCAGGCCGAGCCCGCCGCCGTTGCGCTCGGCGGGCTTCATCTTCTTGGGCGTCAGGGTCATGCGCGACAGATCCGGCTTTCCGAGCACGACCAGATCGTGGGTCTCGTAGCTCCCGACGTTCGGCGAACGCGCCGTGTAGAAGACGCCGAGCGGGTCGGGCACGCTGTAGCCCGCGAGCGCGAGCACGGCCTCGTCGACGACCACCAGCGCCACCGACGCGTTGGCGGCGGGCTGGCCGCGAGCATCGGCGACGCCGAGCGCGATCGTGGTCGAGCCGCCGGGGTCGAGCGCTTTCACTTGCGGGGCCACCGTGACCTTCAAGGTTCGTTCGGCGGTGGCGATCTCGAGCTTGGCGCTGCCGTGAGCGAAGGCTGGCCGTTTGGGCAGCGATGGATCCGGATCGCCGGAGTCGTTTTCGCGGACCGCGGCGCCCACCAGGTGCACCGAGGCCTGAACACCCGGCAGCCACGCCGGCAAAAGGCGTGTCGTGAGCGTCTGCATCCGCTGCTCGAGCCGGAAGCGCTTGAGCTCGACCACGCCTTCACGCTCGAGCGTCAGCACACCCTCGGCCGGAGCGAATGGTGCCAGCACCAGGAGCTTCACTTCGTCGCTGCCCGCGTACTCGGTCTTGTCGGGAACGAGCTCGACGTGGCCCGCCCGGACGCCGGCTTCGCTGCCGGAGTCACGTCCGATCACCCAGACGTCGAGCTCGGTATTGCTCTTGCGGCCGTGGACGTCGGTCACCAGCGCGGTCACGCGGTGCAGGCCGCCCTCCTTGGTCGCGAACGTGCAGCGCTGGCCGACCTCCGCGCCGTCGGAGCTCAGGTTGCAGGTCGCCGTGTCGAGCGCCCTTTGTACGAGCTTGTCGTTGTGCCAGCTGCTTTCGATGCGCGATGAGCTCACGCTGACCGCGCGCCCCGGGACCGTCTTGCCGTCGAGGTCGGTGACGATCGCGTCGATCAACAGGTTCTGTCCCGCCGTGGGCAGCGTGCTCTCCGCGCGCAGGCCGACCGTCACGTTGGCGGGATGCACGAGCAGCTTGGTGCGTGCGGTCCAGCTCTGGCGATTGACGTCGGTGATGGTCGCTTCGAGATCGAGCGCCCGTGGATATGCCGGTTCGAGCGCGTCGAAGTCGATGCGCAGTCGGTGCTGGCCGCCGGCGTGGGTGCGCGCCTGCCAGGTCTCGTCCGCCTTGCGCTTTTCTTCGTCGTTGTCGGGATGCCAGAACGAAAAGCGCGGCAGTTTGCCGAAGCTATAGGCGCGGCGATTCGGCGGCGAAAAGAAACCGTCCTCGGCCTGCACCCGCCACTTGACCTCGGAGTCCGGGAGCGAGCCGCCCGCGTAATACGTCGCACGCACCGTGGCGATCGCGTGTTTGCCGACGAAATGCGGGCCTTCTGTGGTTTCGGCGTTCACCTCGAATTCGGGCCGGCGAAACTCCTCGATCCGAAAGCTGTGCGTGTAACGATCGTTGGCGAAGTTCCGCGCGGGTCCGGACAGGTCGAGGTGGACGCCGCCGTAGCCGAGATTGGCGTTCTTGGGGATGTCGAATGCCAGGGTGAAGCCGCCGTCGGAATCGACGTCGGTCTTGCTCTCGGCGATCTTGCTGCCGCGAGCGTCCGTCACGTTGAAGTCGATGCGATGGCCGCCGGCCGGAAGCCGCGCGATGTCCCCATTTTTGCCAGCCGTCGAGATCCGCAGCCAGCCCTTCACGTTGACGCGTTCACCGGGCTTGTACAGGGTTCGGTCGTCGAAGACGAACCAGCGCAGCGCGTCCTCGCGGCGCAGCTGTGAATAGCTGACGTCCTCCGTCAGGAACACCAGGTCGCTGCCGCTGCGAGCGAACAGGAGCTGTCCCGACCCCGAGGCCGCGTTGTGGGCCATTCCGTCGGCGCCGGTGCGCGTCGGTGCATTGGCGTCGCGCCCCCCACTCGCCGACAGCAGCCCGAGCTCGGCGTTCGCAACCGGTGCGCCGTCCGAAAGCCGCGTGACCCACCCGTGAACCGCGCCGGGCTCGACGAAGCTCATCAAACCGAGCTTGGTCACCTGGATCCAGGTCCGAACCCATTCGCGCTCGCGATAGTCCCAGCGATTCTGGCGCGGCTTCTGCACCGGCGGCTCGACCACGGCGATCAGCTGCCCGGCACCCTCCTTGAGCACGCTCGAAAGATCGATCGGGGTCTCGACCAGCTCGTCCGGAGCTTTTTTCGGCTGAATCGTGCGGGTCGCGATAAGCTTTCCCGGGGGATTGGTGAGCTTGCTGTCGTAGTCCCAGTCCTGACGAAACTTGATGTACGCGCGGTAGTCGCGGGGCTCGACGGCGTAGAGCTTCACTCGCAACGTATTTCGGTTCACGCTGTAGACGTTGAGCGCCGGCGGGAATGCCGGATCGAGCACGACCATCGCGCGCTCCTCGGAGAACAGCATCGGTTCGGCCGCGTCGACCTCGACCTCGGCTTCGGCCGCGCTTTCGAGCGTCTGCCCGAACTTGTCCTTGAGCGCCTGGCCGAAGCGCACCTTGTACTTGGTGCGGCCCTTCGAGCGGCCGCGGATTACGATCGTCTCGCCCGAAACACTGATGCGCGCGCCGGGCAGCGGCGGGTAGATCGTCACCAGTGAGTCGTCGAAGGCCGCTGCGTCGATCGGGTTCGTGAAGCGCGCCATCCACGGCGCGAGCGGCGCGCAGCCCTCGGACCAGCCGCAATCGAGCGAACCGAGCTTCAGTGGTCCGTAGGTGCGAACGCCGTAGGCGGATTCGGACTCGGGCGTTTTCGGCCCCTCCGCGCTCGGCACCGCGCTGAAGCGGATCTCGAAGCGCGTGTCTTTCGGCAGCGGGGCCACGGCGCGGAATGCGATGAAGCGGTCCGGTTCGCTGAGCTGCGCCAACCGCCGCACGCTTTCGTCGGCTTCGATCTCGTCGTCGGTCGCCAGGCGCAGCGCGATCGGCGGCGCCGCCTTCCCGCTCGACGGCTTGAGCGTGACGTGCGAGAGAACGTCGTTCTTTCGAATGCGCTGGTCGAAACGCGCGAAAAAGATCGGCTCGAGCTCGATCGATCGGTAGTCCGGCGGGTGAAATTGCTCGATCGAGACCGCGGGCAGCTTGAAGCCGAAGCTGTACGCCTTGTCGAGCGTGCGCCCGCTCATGGTACGTGTGCCCGCGGGGATCTCGACCGTGTAATCGGTGGCCTTGGGAAAACGTTCGTCCTTGGGCTCGAACAGCAGCGTCTGCGTGCCGATCCAGCGCCACTTGCCCTCGGGTTGAGGGTTGATGCGCGCCGGAACGGCGCTTGCCGCGAGGTCGCCGTGCGACGTCACGGGCACCATCGGCTCGCTGAAGGTGAGGCTCACGTGCGGCGCGACGTCGATCGCCCCCTCGGGCGCCCAGCGCACGAGCGACGGCGCGGCCCCCGTGGTTGGAACGGGGGGCGGACCAGCCGGGGCGACGGGTGGAGGAAAAGCGCTCGAGATGGTTTCTCCGGGGCGCGGCGCCGGGCGCGATCGATCGCGCAGCGCGAACGACTTCTCCTCGGCTTTTGCCTTCATCGGCCCGAGCCGGCCGAGCACGCGCGCGGTGTCTGCAGGGGTGAGTGGCTTGGCGGGCGCGAGCTTGGGCCGTGGCGGCGGCTCCGGATCGGCGTCGCTCAGCCGGAAGCCCACGCCGCTCTTCGACTTTTGCCAGACGACGGGTCCTTCCGCAGCCGTTGTGACCGGAGGCGGCTTGGGGGCGACCACCGGGGCGGTTCGGGCGCCGGGACAAGCAGAGAGCAGCAAAACCAGCGGGAAGAGCAAGCGCTTCATCGGGAGTTCTCCCAGCGGACCGCACCGGCTCCGGAGGGTCAAGCGGTGCGAAAAACGAACAAGACGTTCGTGATCCCGAAAAGTTCCGTTTGGCGCCCGCGGAAAGCCGCCTGCGCTGGGCGCAGCGCAGTCGGCGGGGCGCGACAATCCGCAGTCCGCTCGGTGGTTGACACTGCTCAGCCGAGTGCGCATCTGCGTCGCCCAACAGCGGTGCGCTGGCGCGATCGAATGCGCTCGCGTTTCGCCATTTCTGTCTCGGTGCTTTCTGGTGTTTTCGTGGTTCGGATTCACCGTCGACAAGGTCGTTGTCCGCCGGGCGTGCCATGCCCGAGAGCGATGACGACACACCGCGCGCGCGGGCCGAGGCACAAGACACTGGGCCAGAGCCAGCGCGCCTCGCTCCGCTCTATCCGCGCTGGGCAACTGCGGTATTTCGGCTGCTGTTCGTCACACCCGCCGTCGCGCTCGTCGCGGTTCCGACTTTCTTCATCGCGTGGGCGCGCACGGCATACTCGACCGGCGCCTCCGCTCCGCAACTGCAGCCGGTCAATTTCGATCACCGGCATCACGTTCGAGACGATGGAATCGATTGCCGGTACTGCCATCACGCCGTCGATCGGTCCGCCTACGCGGGCGTTCCGTCGACCGACGTTTGCATGAACTGCCATAGCCAGATCTGGAACGACACGCCGGGCCTGTCGCGGGTCCGCGCGAGCTACTTCGGTGGCGAGCCGATCGTGTGGGAGCGCGTGTTTACGCTGCCCCAGTTCGTGTTTTTCAATCACGCCGTCCACGTCAATCGCAACGTGGGTTGCGTGAGCTGTCACGGGCGGGTCGACCTGATGGGGCAGGTCTACATGCCGGTGGCGATGACGATGAGCTGGTGCATCGATTGTCACCGCCACCCCGAAAATCACCTGCGTCCAGCGGATCGCATCACCGACATGGAATGGGCACCCGGCCGCCCGCAGCGCGAGCTCGGGCTCGAGATCAGGGCAAAGCGCGGGATTTCCCCGCCGACTCACTGTAGCGGCTGCCACCGTTGAACCGCATGCACAAAGGAGGTCGAGCTTTTGAGCGGAGACGAACAGCGGCGCAGCTTCCTCAAGCTCCTGGGTGCGTCGATTGCGCTCGCGGGCCTGGATGGCTGCACCCGCGCGCCGCGGCAGAAGATCGTTCCGTACGTCAAGCAGCCGCCCGAGGTCACACCGGGAGTCCCCGCGCACTACGCGACGGCGATCAGCATGGACGGCTACGCTACGGGATTCTTGGTCGAAAGCCGGGAAGGGCGCCCGGTCAAGATCGAAGGCAACCCGCGACACCCGGCGAGCCTCGGTGCCACGAGCGCCATCGATCAAGCTTGGATTCTTTCGCTCTACGATCCATCACGCGCGCGCAGTGTTCGGCACGGCAGGAGGCTCAGCGCGTTTCGCGACTTCGAGGACGCGCGGCGGCGTTCGGCCGGATCGCTTCACGTGTTGATGGAGCCGACCAGCTCGCCGACCACGATCGCGCTTCTCGAACGGCTGCTCGCGAACGATACCGAAGGGCGGCTTCACTATTACGCTCCGCTCGCGCGCGACGCGGCCTGGCACGGGGCGGCCATCGCGTTCGGCCGTCCGCTCGAGACCCAGTTCGATCTGTCGCGGGCGGAGGTGGTCGTCGCGCTCGACGCGGATCTGTTCGGCGCGGGACCACGGGCACTTTCCGCGACGCGCGGGTTTTCGCGCAGGCGCCGAGTACGGAGCACGGCGGACTCGATGAATCGCCTCTACGTGGTCGAGGCCGCGCTCACGGTGACCGGAGGCATGGCCGATCATCGCTTCCGTGCGCGGCGCTGCGATGTGGCAGGGATCGCGGCCGCGCTGCTCGCGGCGGTGGCGCAGAATCAGCAATTAATTCAAGGCCTTGTGGGTTCGCTGCCCGCCTGGATCGGCGCGCTCGCGGCGGACCTGCGGGCCCACGCAGGGAGGAGCCTCGTAGTCGTCGGGGATTCGCAACCGGCGGAGGTCCACGCGCTCGTCCACCTGATCAACGTCGCGCTCGGGAACATCGGTCGCACGCTCAAGTTCACCGAGTCGCCGATTGATCGCGCCGGACAGCCGAGCCACGGCCTCGAGGGCCTCGTCGCAGCGCTCGACGAAAAGCGGGTCGACACCCTGCTGATCCTGGGCGGCAATCCGGTGTACTCCGCGGCGGCGGACCTCGAGCTCGAGCGGCGGCTCGCGACCGTGCCCGAGCGCGTCTACCTCGGTCTCTACGAGAACGAGACCGCGCGCGCGTGCTCGTGGTTCATCCCCGCCGCACACCCGCTCGAGGCCTGGGGCGACGCGCGTGCTTACGACGGCACGATCTCGATCGCGCAGCCGCTGATCGAGCCGCTCTACGGCGGCCGCACGTCGGACGAGCTGCTCGCCGTCATGAGCGGCAGCGCGCGTCTCAAGGCGCACACGCTCGTGCGCGAGCACTGGCGCATGCAATGGTCCCAGTCCTTCGCAGCCCAATGGGATGCAGCCCTGCAGACAGGACTGCTCGAGGGGACCGCGCTGCCCGAGGTCACCGTCAGCGCCGACTGGGAAGCCGTGCTTCGCGCCGCGAAGAAGCTTCCGAAGCCGCCCGAAGGACTCGAAATCGGGTTTCCGGCGGACACCAGAGTGCGCGACGGCGCTTTCACGAACAGCGGGTGGCTGCTCGAGCTCCCCGACCCGATCACCAAACTGACCTGGGAAAACGCGCTGCTCGTCAGTTCGCAGACCGCAGCGGCGCTCGACCTGGCCACGGAAGACGTGGTCGAGCTTCACTTGAACGGCCGGCGGGTTTCAGCGCCCGTGTTCGTGGCGCCGGGCCACGCCGACGGAAGCGTGAGCCTTTCGCTCGGCTACGGCCGCGAGGGCAGCGAAACGCTGGCGCGTGGGCTCGGCGTGAACGCGAGCGCGCTGCGCAGCGCGAAGGCGCCGCACTTCGCGCTCGGCGTTTCGCTCGAAAAGACCGGCCGAAAATCCGCGCTCGCTACCACCCAGACCCACTGGTCGATGGAGGGCCGAGACCTGATCCGGCGCGCGAGCCTCGCGGAATACCGGGAGAACCCAGGCTTCGCGCAGCGCCCGGCGGAGCCGAACGCGTCGCTCTACAAGCTGCCGCTGCTCGGCGAGCAGCAGTGGGGCATGTCGATCGATCTGAGCGCTTGCACGGGATGCAGCGCGTGCGTGATCGCATGTCAGGCCGAAAACAACACGCCGATCGTCGGCAAGGAGGGAGTGCTCGCCCGCCGCGAGATGCACTGGATCCGCATCGATCGCTACTTCGAGGGCACGGACGACGATCCCGCGATGCTCGTGCAGCCGATGCTGTGCCAGCACTGCGAGAAAGCTCCCTGCGAGTACGTGTGTCCGGTCAACGCCACCGTGCACAGCCCCGACGGACTGAACGAGCAGGCTTACAACCGCTGTGTGGGAACGCGCTTCTGCAGCAACAACTGCGCCTGGAAGGTGCGCCGTTTCAACTGGTTCAACTACCACGAGCTCGCGGTGCGGGGGAAAGGGGAGGACGCGCAAGCCCTTCACGCCATGGCGATGAACCCCGACGTCACGGTGCGCGCGCGCGGCGTGATGGAGAAGTGCACGTACTGCGTGCAGCGGATCCGGGCCCAGGGGATAGCGGCGCGCATCGCGGACCGCCCGCTCGAGCAAGGCGAAGTCGTGACGGCCTGCGCGCAGGCGTGCCCGGCGGAGGCGATCGTGTTCGGCTCGCTCACGATGAAGGGCTCCGACCTCGACAAGCTGCG
>Ga0111539_10005939_pt1 | contig 15769 bp, 15 predicted proteins | sample RhiMethybrSRZTD1_FD_79667 | JGI IMG/M metagenome (GOLD analysis project Ga0111539, IMG submission 79667) | Populus rhizosphere microbial communities from Tennessee, USA - Rhizosphere MetaG P. TD hybrid SRZTD1 (version 2) (version 2) | ecosystem: Host-associated > Plants > Roots > Rhizosphere >... | reverse complement strand
TGCGTCGTCGCGGTGAGGACGTCCTGCTGGAAGAGGATCGCCGTGACCGCGAGGCACGAGCCGGCAAGGCCGTAGGTCAGCGTGATCATGATCCGCCGGCCGAGGACGTCGAAGAGCGGCCCGAGGAGGAGCGGGCCGAGGATGTTCCCGATCGCGAACGGGAGGATGTAGTACGGCACGTGCTCGGCAGGCACCTTGTAGAACGTCGTGAGCACGAGGGCGTACGTGAAGAAGACGGCGTTGTAGGCGAAGGCCTGCGCGGACATGAGGGAAAGCCCGAGGATCGTGCGCGGCCGGTGATCCCCGAACATCGTCCGTGCGATCTCGCCGAAGGTCGTCCTCTCCCGCGGCCTGATCTCGATCGTGTCGTCGGTCTCCTCGAGTTTCTCGCCGGTGGACTCGGAGACATCGCGCTCGATGTCGCGGACGATCGCCTCCGCCTCCTCCTCCCGGCCGTGTGTCATGAGCCACCGCGGGCTCTCGGGCAGGAACCGGCGCGTCAAGAGGATGCCGAGGCCGAGGACGGCACCCAGCCCGAAGGCGAGCCGCCAGCCGGTGTCGACGGGGAAGATCTTGGGGTTGAGCAGCACGATCGACAGCGCCGCACCCGCCGCGGTGCCGACCCACCACGAGCCGTTGATGGCGATGTCGACCCAGCCACGGACGCGCGCCGGGATGAGCTCGTCGATCGCCGAGTTGATGGCCGAGTACTCGCCGCCGATGCCCATCCCGGTGAAGAAGCGGAAGAGGAAGAACATCCAGACGCTCATCGAGAACGCCGTCGCCACCGTCGCGAGGATGTACAGGCCGAGCGTGATCATGAAAAGCTTCTTGCGGCCGAAGCGGTCGGTCATGTAGCCGAAGAGCAGGGCGCCGGTGACCGCGCCGGCCACGTAGATCGCGCCGGCGGCGCCGACCTCGGCGCTCGTCATCGCAAGCGTCTTCGGGTCCTGGAGGACGGCGGCGATCGAGCCGACGATGGTCACCTCGAGCCCGTCGAGGATCCAGACCGTCCCAAGCGCGACGACGACGAGCCAGTGCCAGCGCGACCACGGCAGCCGGTCCATCCGCGACGGGATGTCGGTCTCGAAGGTGCGATCGCCCGTGGTCGCGGCGGCAGTCGTCATGCGCGACTCAGTACCCCGCGTTTGCAGGATGTAAAACTCGCCGCTAGCGAGGCATGTCGACGCCGCGCTTCGGCCCGTCGCCGAAGCGGGTCTTCGCCCAGACCGTGCAGCGGTATTTCACGCCCGGGGTGAGGCCCTTGACCTTGAGCGGCGAGGCGTCCGCGGATCCGTGGGCGACCAGCCCGGTGCCGGATTTGCACGTTGCCTTGTAGCCGCGGATCTTGGAGCCGTGCGCCTTCGCCGGGTCGAACTTGAGCTTGCCGACGCTCCCGCTCGGGCGGACCGCCTTCAGGTTCTTGACGGCGCCGGGCCGCATGTCGCCGATGACCCTGAGGCGGTGCTTGGAGAAGGTCATGCCGGAGATGTCGACGTGAACGACATGGCCGGCGTCATCGACGGTCACGTCGGTCGAGGCAGCGCCTCCCGCGCCGGTGACGGAGAAGTTGCTCGAGCCGAGGGTGGCGGGCGCATCGACCTCGTACAGGTGGCTCAGCATCGCGAAGGGGAACGTCATCGAGACGCCGCCGACGAAGGGAACGCATGGATCCGGCCCGAGGTTCGCACAGTGGGAGTTGGCCGCGTCGATGATGAACGTGTGCGTGTCGTAGTCGAGCGTGGGCGGCGACGAGATCCAGTCCGTGCTCGCCACGAGATCCCACCCCTGCATCGCCGCCTCGTCCGCCGGATCGGTGATGTAGTTCAGGTTGTCGACGCTGCCTTCGAGGTAGCCCGTCGCCTCCACGTCCGGGCGGGTCGGGCACGTGCCGTTTCCGTTGCAGCCCGACAAGGTGTAGGACACGGGAACCGGGCTCATCGTGAAGGTCACCGTGTGGTGGCCGGCAACGCTCGTGTCCCTGTCGATGACGACGTTCTGTCCTCGTGAGAACGTCTCGCCCGGGTTGCCGTTGCCGATGTCGAGCACGACCTCGTAGGTGTCGGCCGTGTTCAGGTTGAAGTCGCCGTGCTCGTCCTGGATCGAGAAATTCCAGTGGCGCGCGCCCTCGATGACGAAGGTCTGGCCTCCGATGACCTCGACGCCGGTCTCGAGAACGTCGTTCTGGTGCAGGGTCGTGGTTCCGTTCTTCGTGATGGACACGAAGCACGGGGCGCTCGCGCCCGGGTCGTCGCAATCGGGAATCGGATCCGACGGAATGATGGGCGCGGGGGCAGCTCCCGCGAAGACGAATGCAGCGCTCGCTACCGCCAGCAGCGTGAGGAAGACCCGCATGCGGGGCACTATTCACTCTGCTCCGGACAGCACTAGGCTTTGCGCGTGCTCGGCGAGCCACTCATCTCCACCGATTCGATCGAGCCCGTGTGGTTCGGCCTCGTCGACCACGTCGAGGACCTCGCCTTCGAGGAGGACGGAACGGTCTGGTGCGGCGGCGAGGAGGGCCAGGTCTACCGCGGCCGGCTCGACGGCGAGCCCGAGATCGTCGCGCGCACACCTGGGAGGACGTACGGCTTCGCACTCGGCCCCGACGGCGCCTGCTATTGCGCCGACGTCGCCGAGCCGGGCATCTACCGCATCGACACCGAGGGAGAGGTCGACCGCATCTCGGCCGGGAGCGACGACCGGCCGGCTCTCCTTCCCAACGACCTCGCCTTCCTGCCGAGCGGCGTCCTTCTCTTCTCCGACTCGGGGAACTGGGGGGTGGACGACGGGTGCATCTACTCGGTCAATGGCGGCACCCTCGTCGTCGACACAACGTGCGCGGCCTATCCGAACGGCCTCGCCGTCTCGCCGGACGGGACCGAGCTCGCCGTCGTCGAGTCGACCCTCCCGGGCGTCAGCGTCCTTTTGCTCGGGCCCGACGGCTCCCTCTCCGACCGCCGGGTCCTCGTCGAACTGCCCGGCACGGTCCCGGACGGGCTGCTCTACGACGCGGAAGGGCGGCTCCTGATCTCCTGCTGGGCCCCGGACGTCGTCTTTCGCCTGGAGGAGAGCGGCGAGCTCCGCGTCGTCGTCCACGACCCGCTCCGCGTCGTCCTCAACCAGCCGACGAACATCGCCTCCGTCCCGGGGACGAACCGCCTCGTCGCCGCGAACATCGGCGACCGTTACCTGTCTGTCTTCGAATACGCGTGAAAGACGCCAAGTAACAGTCTGTTACTAGGTGCGTTGTTCGAAGGCGATGATGTTGCCGTCGGGGTCGCGCGCCCACGAGGCACGGAGGTCGCCGATCGAGGCGATGCCGTTCTCGGTCTTCAGGTCCGGCAGGTCGTACTCCTCGAATGGGACACCGCGGTCGCGGAGCGCGGCGACGACCGATTCGAGATCGTCGACGCGAAACCCAGCAACGGTGCCACGGCTCTGGCCGGCAGCGACGCTCTCGTAGACGACGAGCGTGCCGTCGCCGGCACGGAACTCCGCCTCGCGATTCTCTGGAAGATCGTCGCGGCGGACCTGGAGCTCGAGTCCCAGCGTTCCGCCGTAGAACTCCATGGCCTTGTCCACGTCGGACACGGGGACGATCGCAGCAATCTCAGCACGACCAAGCACGAAACCCTCCTTAAATTCGCCAAGTAACAGTCTGTTACTTGGTGTTTCACGCGCGCCACACGCGCTCGCCTTCGAATTCTTCCTCCGTCTGGCGGAGACCGGCGCGCGCGGCCACGGCCTCGGAGGCGCGGTGGCCCGGATGGATGTGGGCGCCGATCTCGTCCACGCCCTGCCTCTGCACCCAGTCGACCAGCGCCGTCGCGGCCTCGGATGCGAAGCCCTGGCCTTGCCACGGAATCCCGATCATCCAACCCAACCGCGCCACCTCCTGCCCGTCGACCTCCCGCAGCGTCACCTGCACCGTGCCGAGGGCCTGCGAATCGAGCCGACGCCGCACCACCCAGTTCAGCCACGTTTCGCCGGAGCGCGGCGAGCCCGCAGCGAGAAGCACGAAACGGTCGTGGAGCTCCGTGACGGAACCAAGCCGGTCGCCGGTGAACTCGTGAAGGCGCTCGTCGTCCAGGATCTCGGAGAGCTCGTCCGCGTCCTCGGCGCGGAGCGGCATCAGGACGAGGCGCTCGGTGGCGATGATCGCGGCCTCTATAGCGTCGCCAGATCCTTCTCGAGGTGCTCTCGATCCTCCGGGTCGCCGATCGCCTCGCCGGCCCGGGCGGCGAGCTCCTTGTATCGCTCGGCCCCGGCATCGTCCCCCGCAACGCGGGGCGCCCGGGAGAGAGCTTCGTAGGCGAAGGCGAGATCCCAGTCTGCGATGCCGTTTGCCTGGCAGATCTCGAGGCATCGCCTCGCGTGTCGCAGGGCGGGCTCGCCGCGCCCGAGGACTGCATAGACCCGCGAGCACTGCCACTCACCGCGCGCCGCGTGCTCCGGCCCGCCGGCGCGGCTCCAGTGATAGCGGGAGGCATGCGCCGTGTAGATCAGCTCGTCCTCCTGCTCCACAGTCCGCGGCTCGAGCTCCATGAGCTCCCACGTGCGGTTGAAGAGCTCCTTGCCCAGCTCGCGATGCTCGTCGGCGTTCACGCGCCGAGCGCCCAGCGCCCCGCCTTGAGGCCCGACTCGATCGCGCCGTCCATGAAGCCGGCCCAGCCGTTCGCGAAGTCGCTCCCCGCGACGAGCACGGCGCCTTCGGGACGCTGCATCTCCGCGTGGTAGGCGGTGTACCACCCGGGGCGATGGATCGCCCACGTGCCACGCGAGAACTCATCCGCAAGCCAGTCGTGCGCGTAGGCCGCGATCGCCTCGTAGCCGGGGATGATCTCGTCGAGCTGCCGCTGCACGGCCTCGAGGTCGGACGCGTCGCAGATCTCCTGGTCGTAGCCGAACCCGATCATGAGCTGCGTCCCGTCCGGGTAGATCATCTCGGTGTCGAGGTAGCCGAACGGGTGCTCGGGCTTGATCCCGTTCGTGAAGACCGGCTCGCCCCGCGCGTGGATGAAGATCTTCACGCCGCGCGAGGCCTGGCCGAGCGCGATCGCCGCGCGCTTCGTCTCCGACAGGGGCGGATCGAACTCGATCCCGCCGAGCGCGTTCAGCGGTACCGCGACGACCGCTTTCCCCGCCTGGAGGGTCTCTCCGGCGCGCGTGTGCACCTCGACCCGCCCGTCCTCCTGCGTGACCGTTGCCACGGGCGTCTCGAGGCGCGTCTCGTAGGGCGCTTTCCTCCAAATCGCCTGCACGAGGCTCCGCGTCCCGTCGAGGAAGGTGATCCGCCCGCCGGTTTGCTGCGTCAGCGCGAGGCTGCCGCCGGAGAGCGCATGCCAACGCAGGACGGCGACGGCGCCGGCGTCGTCGAGATGCCCGTGCGCGAGCGACTCGAGCTCGGCTCTGAGGACGTCGCGCTCCTCCTCGTCGAGCTTCAGCTCGTCGAGGCGCTCGGCGATGGTCTGCCGGTCGAAGCGGGCGAGCTCGTCCCCGAACAGCAGCGGGTCGTGCGGCAGCGGCAGCGCCTCCAGGACGCCGTCCACGAACCGGTCCCAGCCCCGCTCCGCGATCGCGTCGCGTTCCGTGATGGAGCCCTCCCGCCTTTCGTCGCCGACGAACCAGCTCGAGATCTGCGCGTCCTCGCCCAGCTCGACGCCGAGACCGGCGCGCGTGATCTCCGCCCAGACGTGCGGCTGGTGCCAGTGCACCCAGCCGCCGCCGAGCTCGACGTCGGTGTCGTTCCACCGATGTGTCCAGGTGCGCCCTCCCAGTCGGTCGCGGGCCTCGAGGAGGAGCGCCGAGGCTCCGCCGAGCGTGGCCTCGCGCGCGGCCGTCACGCCTGCGAACCCGCCCCCGACGACGATCACGTCATGCATGACGAGTGAATCTAGCGGGTAGTCCGCGCCGCCTACCGCGGAGGTCTGACGGCAGGAAGCGCCTTTTGCGCACCTAACTACGCCGGGTGCGCGTGAATCGCGGCAGGGTCATCCGTCTGCTCGACAGCTACGCGAGCCTGCTCGTCCTGCTGCTTGCGAACTTCTTCGTCATCGAGCTCGTCGAGGACGCCCGCTGGGGTGCGGTCGCGAGCATCCTCCTCGCGGTCGCCGCCCTGATCGTGGCGATCAGCGATCCGGACGCAGGGGAATCGCTCGAGACATGGCACTGGGTGCTGATCGCTGTCTGCGTCGCGCTCGCGCCGCTCGTCCTCGTGGTCACCTCGTCGTCGCTTCTGGGCCTTGCCTATCTCGTGCCGGTCGGCCTCCTGGTCAGCGCGACCCTCCCGGTGACCCTCACGCGAATCGCGCACCACAAGACGGTGACCTGGGAGACGATTCTCGGAGCCACCTGCGCGTACATCCTCTTCGGGCTGCTTTTCGCCTTCGTGTACCTGGCGCTCGGCGAGCTCCGTGACGCGCCGTTCTTCGCCCAGCCCGGCCCACACGAGGAGTCCGAGTATCTCTACTTCAGCTTCGTCGCCCTCACGACGCTCGGCTTCGGCGACCTCTCACCCGCGGTCGGGCTGCCGCAGGCGCTCACCGTCCTCGAGGCGTTGCTCGGCAGCGTCTTCCTCGTCACCCTGGTCGCGCGCCTCGTGACGCTGTGGGTGCGCCAGGACGAGCTCAGGCACGCGCAGGGCTAGGGCTCGACGACCTCGAACGGGGCGGAGACCGCGGCGCGCGTGTAGCCGTCGTCGACGAGGAGACGGACGTCGTAGCGTCCGGGCTTGATCGGCCAGGCGCCCGCAGCGCGCTTACCCAGGGTCCCCGTGCCCTCGATCGACGAGTGCGTGTACTCGTACACGGAGTAGTTCCCGTTGCCGCAGTAGCCCGCGCCGCAGTCCGCCGCGTGGGCGTTCCCAAGGCCACTCCCCGCCGGAAAGACCGAGAACCAGTCCCACTTCATCCCCGGCGCGTCGACCCACGAGACCTCGATCGGCTCGCCCACCTCGTAGACCTTCTTCGACGTCGTGATGCTCGGCTCGGTGCCGGGCGGATAGAGGAAGTAGCTCGTGCTCGCCACGACGGATCCGGACTCGTCGCGAAGCTCGACCTCGTACTCGCCCGTGGGAGCACTCTCGTCGGTCGACTGGCTGTATTCGCCCTCGGCTTCCTGATCGGTCAGCTCGACTGCCTGGATCTCCTCGCCCTGGGGCGGGACGACGACCACGCTCTCGTCCGCACGGACGTGGAAGCGCACGGCCACCTCGTCTCCCTGCTCGTAGGCCCGGGACTCGGCCGCCACGTAGTCCGGGGTGCGAGCCGCGGAGACCTTGAAGGTTGAGACCACCGACCGGTGGTCGGACGGCCACTGCGGGATGCCGATGTCGACGTTCTCGTTGGAGGACTCGCCGACGACGTTGCTCTCGACCGCCTGCGCCGGCCCGAGCGAGAGCACCCAGTCGATCCGGTCGACCACCTCGCGCTTGGCGCTCTCCGGCCCACCGGGGGTCCACGTGAATCCGGGCCGGGCGACGGGATCGGGGCTCACCACGCGGAAGGAGTCCTTGAAGCCTGCGTCGGCGAGCGCCTGCGAGACCGGCCACTCCATCGGATAGGGCATGTCGTCGCGCGCCGCGTCGGCCTCCTCCGTCCAGTCGAGGTGGGAGGGCGAGTTGAAGTCGCCCGTGAGGAAGACGGGGATCCCCTTCTGCGCGAGCGCCGGGAGCCCTTCGAGCTGAGGCTGGATGGCCGGCAGACGAATGCGGCGCTCGAGGCCGAGGACCTGCTCCTCGGTGTAGCCGTCGCGCGCGCGATAGGGGCCGTACGGAGTCGACGGCAGATGCGTGTTGGAGACGGCCACCACCGTGGACGGCGTCGGCTGGACGAAGACGTAGAGCCCGTCCGCACCGCCCGGGTCGAGGATCGGGAACCGCGAGATGACCTGGGCGCGCTCGTTGTAGTTCCAGCCCAGCTCCTCCGCGATCTTCCGGGTGTTGCCGGTCGCCTCCTGAAGGCCGACGATGTCGGCCTTCGACTCCTCGATCGCGTCGATGACGGCCGCGAAGGTCTCCTGGCAGCCGGCTGGATCGGTGCACCAGTCGCGCGAGGCGAGCACCATCTCGTCCCCGCCGTAGAACGTGTTGAACGTCGCCACCCTGAGCGTGAGCTGCGCGGGCGCGGCCCTGACAGTCTGCGTCTCGTCGCCTCCGCCGAAACAGCCCGAGACGAGAGAGACGCAGAAAGCGAGAAGCACGGCGAGACGACGCATGGCGGCGCGATCCTCTCACGGCTTGACACCGGGCGCACCACCGGGCAGGTTCATTGCATGCCGATCGCCGACTCCTCCGAGATCACTCTTGAGGAGCTCCAGCTCAGCGGCCGAAACCACTCCATCCCGCTCGAGGCGCTCCGCCATGACGTGACGCCGATCGGGCTTCACTACCTCCTCATCCACTTCGACATCCCGCAGGTGGATGCCGAGACCTGGCGGCTCGAGATCGGCGGCCTCGTGGAGAAGCCGCTCACCCTGAGCCTCGACGACGTGAAGGCGCGGCCGGCCCGGACGATGGCCGTGACGCTCGAGTGCGCCGGCAACGGCAGGGCGCTGACCGAGCCGCGCCCACTCAGCCAGCCGTGGCTCGAAGGCGCCGTCGGCACCGCCGAATGGACGGGGACGCCGCTCGCGCCTCTCCTCGTGGAGGCGGGCCTCGCCGCAGAAGCGAAGGAGATCGTCTTCAGCGGGCTCGACCGCGGGATCCAGGGCGATGTCGAGCACGCGTACGAACGGAGCCTCCCCGTCAAGGAGGCGCTCCGCGACGAGATGCTGCTCGCCTACGGGATCAACGGGCAGCCGCTTCCTCCTCAGCACGGTTTTCCGCTGCGCCTGATCGTTCCCGGCTGGTACGGGATGACCCACGTGAAGTGGCTCCGCGCGATCACCGCGGTGGCCGAGCCGTTCGCCGGCTGGCAGCAGGAGGTCGCCTACCACGTGCGCGCCTCGGAGGAGGACGAGGGCGAGCCCGTCACGCGCATCAGGCCCCGCTCGCTGATGGTTCCGCCGGGGATCCCGGACTTCTTCTCCCGCCTCCGCTACGTCGAGCCCGGGCCCTGCCGCCTCGAAGGGCGGGCCTGGTCGGGGCGCGCACCGATCTCCCGCGTCGAGGTGAGCCAAGACGGAGGCGGGACCTGGGCGGATGCGGCCCTCGGCGAGCCGGTCGGCGACTTCGCATGGCGCGGCTGGGAGTACCAGTGGGATGCCTTCCCCGGCGAGCACGAGCTCTGCTGCCGCGCGACGGACGAGGCGGGCAACGTCCAGCCGCTCGATCCCGAGTGGAACTGGGACGGCGTCTGCAACAACGCCGTGCAGCGCGTCAGGGTCGTCGTGCGCGCCTCATAGGAGTATTTTTCGGCCCGTGGCGGCCTGGAGTAATCAACAATCGCGCGGCACCTGGATGCCGCCCATCCTGCTGCTCTGGGCCGCCCTCCTTTTCGTCGGACCAGCCTGGGGAGCGAGCGCCAAGACGACGCGCGTGACCGTCAACTCGAACGAACGCCAGGGCAACGACAACTCGTTCGGCCCCGCGGCAATCTCGTCCAATGGACGCTACATCGCGTTCGAGTCGTTCGCCTCGAACCTGGTCCGCCACGACACGAACGGCACGGGCGATATCTTCGTTCGAGACCGCGTGGGCGGAAAGACAACGCGGGTGAGCATCAGTTCCGCCGAACGCCAGGGCAAGGCGGGCAGCTTCGACCCGGCGATCTCGCAAGACGGGCGCTTCGTCGCCTTCGCCTCGGACGCGAAGAATCTCGTCCCCGGCGACACCAAGGACCAGACTGACGTCTTCGTTCGCGACCGCAAGAAAGGGAAGACGGTGCGGGTCAGCGTCGCAACGGACGGCACGGAAGCCGACGCCCAGAGCTACGCCCCCGCGATGTCGGCAGACGGCCGCTACATCGTCTTCTACTCCGAGGCGACCAACCTCGTCCCGAACGACTCGAACGGCTCGGGAGACGTTTTCCTGCGGGATCGGGTCGCGCACACGACGACGATCATGAGCGTCGACTCGAGTGGAAACTACGGCGATTCGGGTGGCTCCGAGCCCGATATCTCCGCGGACGGACGGATCATCGCCTTCACGTCCCAGTCCGTGAACCTCGTGGGCGGCGACGGGAACAGCACTGCGGACATCTTCGTCCACAACCGCGTGAGCGGGAAGACGAGCCGGGCGAGTGTCGACTCCGACGAGAACGAGGCGCACGGCCAGTGCGACCGGCCCGCGCTCAGCGCAGACGGACGCTTCGTCGCGTTCGAGTCGTTTGCGAACGATCTCGATCCGAGCGACGCAAACCCCGTCGACGACGTGTTCGTCCGCGACCGGCAGAAGGGGACGACGCGGATCGCGAGCGTCTCGAGCAGCGAGGCTGCGGGCAACGGGCTCAATCGAGCAGCCGACATCTCGGCGACCGGGCGCTTCGTCGTCTTCATGTCCGATTCGACGACATTCGTCGGCGCGGACACGAAGCCCGGGCGCGACATCTACATGCGCGACCGAAAGCTCGGCAAGACGCGGCTTCTGAGCGTGAAGACGAACGGCACCAAAGGCAACCGCGCGAGCATCTTTCCGGTCATCTCGGCGGACGGCCGGTGGGTCGCGTTCGCGTCTCTCGCAACGAACCTCGTCAAGCCCGACCGAAACGGCGACGACAGCGACATCTTCCTCCGCGGCCCGCTGCACTGACGTGGACACGCGGGAAGCCGCCGAGCGCTGGCGCCGGACGTGGGCGCGCGGCTGGCACGGCCACGAGGCCGGGCCGATCCTCGACCTCTACGCGGAGGGCGCGTTCTTCCAGTCCCATCCCTTTCGGGAGCCGCAGCAGCCGCTGGACTACATCGTTCCGACGCTCGAAGCCGAGTCCTGGGCGGACTGCCAGTTTCACGAGCCCATCGTGGACGGCGACCGCGCCGTGGTCGAGTGGCGCGCCGAGACGCGGCTCAAGGACGGCAGCGGAGAGAAGCTCGCCGGCCTCTCGCTCCTTCGCTTCGACGAGAACGGGCTCGTGGTCGAGCAGCGGGACTTCTGGGCCAGCGCCTAGATAGCCGCCAGGAATCGCTCGTACCTCGCCGAGAGGCGGTCATGGAAGGCACAGTCGCGTCCGTATCCGGTCCATGTCGGTCTGCCCAATGTAGGGCGCCGGTCGGTGGAATACTCGGGCCGTGGACGACACGCTTCCCGAAGTCCGCTACGCGCGCTCCGGCGACGTCCACATCGCCTACCAGGTGCTGGGCGAGGGCGAGGTCGACCTCGTGTTCGTCATGGGCTGGATCACGAACCTGGAGACGTACTGGGAACTGCCCGACTACCGCCGGTTCATGCAGCGGCTGGCCGGCTTCACCAGGCTCATCCTCTTCGACAAGCGCGGCATGGGCCTCTCCGACCGCACGATGGCCGGCACGCTCGAGGAGCGGATGGACGACGTGCGCGCCGTCATGGACGCCGTGGGGAGCGAGCGCGCCTTCCTCCTGGGCGTCAGCGAGGGCGCTCCCATGTCGATGATCTTCGCCGCCACGTACCCGGAGCGGACGGCGGGGCTTGTCTTCGTCGGCGGCGAGGTGAAGGAGATTCTCGAGGACGACTGGCCGTTGGGAGTGTCCACGCGCGAGGACTACGAGGCCATGCTGCAGCGCACGCTCGACGGTGAGTGGGGAAAGGTGACGCGGGTCTGGTTCGCACCGAGCGTCGAGAGAAACCCGGCGGCGATTGCCTGGCTGGAACGTCTCGAGCGCTCCTCCGCATCGCCTCCCGCCGCGGTGGCATTCATGCGCGTCGGGAGCGAGATCGACGTCCGCCAGGTGGCGCCGTCCATCCACGTACCGACGCTCGTCCTCCATACGCCCGAAGACCCGGTTGTCCCGTATGCGCAGGCTCAGTGGCTGGCCGAACAGATCCCGGGCGCACGCCTCGTCGATCTCAACGGCCGTGACCACGTGCCGTGGTTCGATGTGGCCGACCAGGTGATCATCGAGGTCCGCGACTTCCTCACCGGCTTTCGCGAGGCGGCGGAGCCGGAGAACGTGCTCGCAACCGTCCTCTTCACGGACATCGTCGGGTCGACGGACCGGGCGCGCGAGCTCGGAGACAGCCAATGGTCCGCCCTCCTCGAGCAGCATCACGCGACCGTACGAACGGTCCTCGCCCAGTACCGCGGCCGGGAGATCGACACCACCGGGGACGGCTTCCTCGCCGCCTTCGACGGGCCCGCGCGCGGCATCCGCTGTGCCCAGGCGATCCTCGAGGCTCTCGGCCGCATCGGGATCGAGGCCCGCGCCGGGCTCCACACCGGTGAGGTGGAGATGGTCGGCGACAAGATCGCGGGGATCGCCGTGCACATCGGCGCGCGGGTGGCTGCCGCGGCCGGCTCCGGAGAGGTACTGGTCTCCTCCACGGTGCGCGATCTCGTCGCAGGCTCGGGGATCAGGTTCGAGGACGCCGGCCTCCACGAGCTCAAGGGGCTCGGCGAGCCACGGCAGCTCTTCGCGGTGCGCGCCTAGAATCGGCCCCTTGGCTCGCTTCGCATTGATTCACGGAGGCTGGCACGGGCCCTGGGTGTGGGACAAGGTCACGCCGCTGCTGACCGCCCGCGGCCACGACGTCGTCACTCCGAGGATCGCAGTCGACGAGCCCGGGACGTGGACCGCGGACGGAGAGGCCCTCGCAGCCGAGCTCCGGGAGGGCATCGCCGAGACGGTCCTCGTCGGGCACTCGAGCGGTGGTCGCTGGGCCGCCTTGGTCGCGGCGAAGCACAGGCCAAAGCTGGTGATCTACGTCGCCCCCGCGAACCCGGTCGCGAGACAGCCTGACGGTATGCCCGCCCGCGTGAGACCCGAGATCGAGGACGTGGTGGCCTACGACGACCAGGATCGCGACTACCTACCCGTCGAGGGCGCGGTCTCGTGGTTCTACGGCCGGATTGACGAGGAAACCGCCCGTTGGGCGGCCGCTCGCCTCCTGCACGACACCGACCGCGGCGATTTTCCCCTCGCGGCCCCACCCGATGTCCCGAGCGCGTACATCTACGGGACAGAGGACGAAGTCTTCACGAGCGAGGGCATGGAGTGGTCGGCTCGCAACATCTTCGGAGTCGAACCGGTCGCGATACCCACCGGCCACACGCCGCAACTGGAGGCACCGGAGCTCCTTGTGAACCTGCTGTGCGAGCTCGCCGACGAGAGCCGCTAGAACTTCCCTCGTGACCGAAAGAAGGGAGTCACGATGACAGAGCATCGGACCGCAACACGCGAGGAGTGGCTGGCGGCCAGGCTCGAGCTTCTCGCCGCCGAGAAGGAGCACACGCACAGGGGAGACGAGCTCGCCCGGCAGCGGCAGGAGCTCCCGTGGGTGCGGATCGACAAGGACTACAGCTTCGAGACCGACGAGGGGGCGGCGTCGCTCGCAGACCTCTTCGGCGGACGGTCCCAGCTCCTCGTGTACCACTTCATGTTCGGGCCCGACTACACGGCCGGCTGCCCGGCCTGCTCGACGATCGCGGACGGATTCGACGGCTCGGTCGTCCATCTCGAGAACCACGACGTGGCGATGTGGGCGGTTTCGCGAGCCCCGCTCGAGAAGCTGCAGGCGTACAAGCGGCGGATGGGCTGGATCTTCCCGTGGGCGTCGTCGTACGGCAGCGACTTCAACTACGACTTCAACGTGGCGGTCACCGAGGAGGAGCAGCGCTCGGGCGCGATCGAATACAACTACCGCCGGATCGACACGAGGCCGATCCTCGAAAATCCCGGCCCAGGCGTGACCGAGTTCGCGGCCATGAGCGGCACGGATCCCGCCACGTACGTGCGCGAGGAGCCGGGCATGAGCGCGTTCGCGCTCGAGGACGGTGTCGTCTACCACACGTACTCCGCCTTCGAGCGCGGAGTGGATTCCCTCTGGGGGATGTACCAGTGGCTCGACCGGGCGCCGAAGGGGCGCAACGAGACCGGCCTTTGGTTCCGGCGCCGCGACGAGTACGGCGGGGGCCGGGCGTGACGGCGGCAGAGATAGCGGAGCGCTCGGGCTGCTCGGTGGAGCGCATCGAGGAGCTCGTCGACCTGGGCATCCTCGTTCCACGCGACGAGGATGGTCCGTTCAGTCCGCAAGACGTCCACCGCGTGCGCCTCATGGGGGCGTTCGACGATGCGGGGATCGGCCTCGACCTGATCGCCAAGGGCATCGCCAAGGGCAAGCTCTCGTACGAGAACCTCGGGCTCTACCTGCCGGAGCCGGAGGCGCTCGCGGAGACCGCCGAGGAGCTGGGCGCGGAGTTCGGCCGCTCGCCCGAGCTTGTCACACGCCTGCTGCGCGAGTTCGGCCTCGCGCCGCCCGACTCGGGCGGGCGCCTGCGGGCGGACGAGGTGTTGATCCTCAGGGAGCTCCTGGATGTGTGGGCGCCCGCGGACGACGACGTGCTCGCACGCCTCGCCCGCGCGTACGGACAGAACATCCGCAAGGTGGTCGCGTCGGATCTCGAGCTCGCGGGCGCGACGATCTTCACCCGACTCCGCGAGGAGCTCTCGGACGAGGAGATGCCCAAGGCCGCAGGAAAGACGGGGATGCGCCTCATGGGGCTCGGCGAGCGGCTGATGATCTGGCTGCGCGGCCGGCACCTCGAGCACGAGGTCATCGCCGTCACGGTGCAGACCACGGAGGACTACCTCAGGGGACTCGGCATCAGCCTCGGACGGGCGCCGCGGCCGCCGGCGATCGCGTTCCTCGACCTGACCGGGTACACGGCGCTCACCGAGGAACGCGGCGACGAGGCGGGCGCCGATCTCGCCGACCGCCTGTCGATGCTCGTGCACGAGGCCGCCCAGCCCCATGGCGGAAATCCGGTGAAGTGGCTCGGCGACGGCGTCATGTTCTACTTCGCCGACCCGAGCTCGGCCGTCCTGACGGGGCTCGACCTCGTCGAGCAGACGCCGGCGGCAGTCGACGTCCGCGCGCGCGTGGGCATCAACGCCGGCAACGTGGTCTTCCGCGAGGGCGACTACTTCGGGCGAACGGTGAACGTCGCCTCGCGCATCGCCGACTACGCGAGGCCCGGCGAGGTGCTCGTGAGCGGCGAGGTGAAGGAGCGCTTCGGCGGCGACGGAGTGCGATTCGCAGAGATCGGGCCCGTTGCGCTCAAGGGACTGCGGGAGGAGCTCACGCTCTACGCGGTCTCGAGAGCGGCGTAAGATCAGTGCACCCCCTGTGAGCCAAGTTCTCGACGACTCGCTCGACGCTGGACGCGAAGCCGCCCGCAAGCACGCGTGGCGCGACGCGTACGACCTGCTGCAGAAGGCAAACGGCGACGGGCTGCTCGGCCCGGAGGATCTCGAGTACCTCGCCGAGGCAGCGTGGTGGACGGGGCGGCTCGAGGAGGCGATGGATTTTCGTGAGCGCGCCTACGCCGCATCCACGGGCGCAGGCGAGCCGCGTTCGGCTGCCCTCGCCGCCATCAGGCTCGCGCTCGACAACGGGGCCAAAGGGGATTACGCCGTCGCGGGCGGTTGGCTCTCACGCGCGGAGAAACTGTTGGCGGAGGAACCCGAGGGCTTCGAGCACGGCCATCTCGAGCTTGCCCGCGGGACGGCCGCCATGGAGATGGGTCAACTGGAGCCCGCCCTCGCGCACCTCGCGCGCGCCCAGGAGCTCGGCGCGCAGTTCGGCGATCGGAATCTGGAAGCGTTGGCCCAGGTGTTCAAGGGCACCGTCCTCGTCATGTCCGGGCAGGTCACCGAGGGGCTTGCTCTCCTCGACGAGGCGACCGCGTCCGCGGTGAGC
>Ga0111539_10005934_pt1 | contig 15774 bp, 14 predicted proteins | sample RhiMethybrSRZTD1_FD_79667 | JGI IMG/M metagenome (GOLD analysis project Ga0111539, IMG submission 79667) | Populus rhizosphere microbial communities from Tennessee, USA - Rhizosphere MetaG P. TD hybrid SRZTD1 (version 2) (version 2) | ecosystem: Host-associated > Plants > Roots > Rhizosphere >... | reverse complement strand
CGCTGGCGACGATCGCCGGCGCGCGGCCGCGGAACCTCGTCCATCTGCTCTTCAAGAACGGCGTCTACCACACCTCCGGCTCTCAGGACATTCCGGGCGGGCTGACGGTGGATTTCGTGACGATGGCGCGTGGCGCCGGCTACAAGAGCGCGATGGCCATCACCACGCTGGAAGAGTTCAAGCGCAAGCTGCCGGAGCTGCTGACCGCCGAGGGCCCGATCTTCGTGGAGCTGCACACCTCACTAGCGGATCAGACGCCGATGACGGCGCGGGGCGGGCGGTCGTTCCCCGACCAGGTCGAGCAATTGCGATCGAAGCTGCTCGCCGCGCGCTGAGCTACTGGGTGGGGATCGTGAGCACCGGCGGCGGAGCCTTCTCGCCGGTGTCGGCAAGCGTCATGAGGATCAGCAGGAACGTGAACGTGCTCTTGGACCTGAGGTCGTTGTCTTCAATCCAGTACCAGAGATTGCGGTAGTACACCTGGGCAAAGGCCCGGTCCGGCTTGGTGGATCCGGCCTGGATGGCGATGATCGGCGGCAGGCCGGGCGCCGCCGGCGGCGCCGGAAAGGCGCGGCCCTCGCGTACGTCCTCCTCGGGGACGTTGATGAACGATCCTACCTGGCTGAGGATCTGCATCGCAGAGCGGGTCTGGATCGCGAGCACGTCGTCCCGGTCGGTGTCCGCCCCGTAGGTGATCTGGACGTCTAGCTTGTCCGGATTCAGGTGGAGGATCTTCCGCATCTCCTGCCGTTCCGCTTCCACCTCGGGCGGGATCGGATCCTTGGGGAAGAACATGACGAGCCGGTCCCGCTTGCCGGTCTCCTTATCCGTCTCGATGCGGAAGCCCACGGCGCCGGAATCCTGGATGCGCCGCAGGGCCTGCAGCACCTTCAGGAATCCCGGGTCCATCTCGTGAGCCCGCCCGGAGGCCCGTCGGTTCGAGACGCCGTTGACCTGCTGCACGGCGATCCGCCAGAGGAGGTCCGCCGCGTAGCCGGTGTCGATGAGCTCGATCAGCCGGATCGGCGGGATCGGTGTCATCAAGGTCCGGATGAACGCCGAGCCGGTCAGGGGCGTGTAGGTGATGGTCGGCCGATCGATGTAGGTCGCGCCGGCGTTGAGGCTGAAGAAATTCGGGCTGGGGAGCGTGCCGGCGCTCCCGCCCGGGAAGACCGTTCCGGTCGCTCCCCCTGCGACCTGGAACTGATAGCCGCTGACGATCTGTCCGACGTCGACGAAGATCGGCGTGTCGGCATAGCGGAGCTTGACGATGTTCAGCAGGGTCTGCTGCTTCCAGGAGTTGGCCACGGCGGACGTGTAATCGAGCCGGTCGCGGTCGAGGACCGCCGATCCCAGGCTCGCGCACCCGGACAGGCCGGCGGCGAGGAGGCCCACTACCACGGTATGCCTCGTCACGGGGTCGGCCTGGTGGTCACGGGACGTGATCCTACCAAGTCAGTCCGGTTCTGGACGATGGAACTTTTGTCCCATACCGGCCGGTGGCCATCGAATCACGAGGTCTATACTGATCTCGATGGGTCTGTGGCGAGTGGCGGTATGGGGTCTCGTCGCGTTACTGGTCCTGGTGCCCACGGTCCGCCTGGCGCCCGGGGCGGGTGATCACGCTTCGCACCACGTGACCATGAAGGCCTCGCGCGCCTCGTCCGGAGTGGGGCGTACGACCGCCGCCACGCCGTCCGTCGTTCCACTGCTCGCCATTCTCACGGCGCGAGGTCTCGATACGCCCCGCGCTCACGATCGGCTCCTCTCGATCGACCCGGCTGTCCCGTTCGTCCCCCCTCGGGGCTGATCTCGCCGACGCGTGCGGTTTCCATCCGTCGGGGAGAGGTCTCCCTGGAAGGTATCCATGTTTCATCTCCGCATTCCTGCGCCGGACGATCGGCTCGAATGGATCGGCGCCGACGATATCGAGGGCGAGACGGCCGAGGTCACCTACGAGGCCGTGGTCGCGCGAGGTCTCCATCGCGCGGCTGGTGTCGCCGATTGTGTGGCCGACCTGCTGATGCGGCGCGATCTGGAGGCGTACGGACCGAGCGTCGATGTCGGGTTTTTTCGCCGCTGGTACCTCGTCGAGGCGTACCGGGTCCTCGGGCGTCTGGAGGGCTCGCTGCTCCGCGTCACCCGACCGGGAACGGAGGGGTGAGATGGAGCATGTCGCGTTTCTCGTCGCCCTGATGGCGACTTCCTTCGGCGCCGGGATCGTCGGCGCCATCCTCGGGCTCGGCGGTGGCATCCTCCTGGTCCCGCTGCTCACGATGGTCTTCGGTATCAACCTGCACTACGCGATGGGCGCCAGCCTGGTCTCGGTCATCGCCACGTCGAGCGGCGCAGCGGCGATGTACCTGCGCACCGGCCTGAGCAACATCCGCATCGGCCTCTTCCTGGCGATGGCCACCGTCACCGGCGCGCTGATCGGCGCAGCGCTGAGCGGCGTCGTTCCCGCGCGGGCCCTGGAGCTGATCCTGGGGCTGGCCCTGACCTACTCCGTCGTGGTGACCTTGCGTCAGCTCAAGGTCGATCTCGCCGAGGGTCAGCCGTACGATCCGATCGCGATGCGGTTCGGTCTGGAGGGTGCCTACTTCGACGTCCGGCTGGGCCGGGAGGTGAAGTACCGCGCCGATCGCGTCAAGGCGGGGTTTGCGGTCATGTGGGGCGCCGGGCTGCTGTCGGGCCTGCTTGGTATCGGCAGCGGGGCCTTCAAGGTGCTGGCGCTGGAGTACGTGATGCGTCTGCCGATGAAAGTCTCCACGGCGACCAGCAACTTCATGATCGGCATCACGGCCGCCGCCAGTACGGCGGTGTATTTTGGGCGGGGCGATATCCATCCGGTCATCGCCATACCGGTCGCCCTCGGCGTCATGCTCGGCGCCTTGGTGGGTACCACGCTGATGGGTCGCCTGCGCAACACCACGGTGCGCGCGCTCTTCCTGCCCGTGATCCTGTATCTCGCGCTGTCGATGATCGCGCGCGGGCTGGGGCTGGTCGGATCGTGAGCCGTGTCGAGGGTGTCGTGTCGCGTGTGCTCTGGTGGGGCGGCGTCGCCAGCGTCGTGCTCATGCTGATCGGGCTCGTCGGCTACGCGGTCCAGGTCGGAGTCGGCAGCGACAGCTTCGACGTCACGCGGGCCGTCGAGAACCCGCAAGCTGGGCGTCCGCCCGGCGTCTTCACGTCGGTCCCGCAGGTGCTCGACGGGCTTCGTCGGTGGCCCGTCGACCCGCTGGCCGTTGCCGCGGTGGGACTGCTCGCGCTCCTCGCGACCCCGGTGGCCGCGGTGGTGGTGGCGTTCCCGTTGTTTCTGTCCGAGGGCGACCGACGCTACGCCGTGATTTCGGCGATCCTCGCCGCCGCTCTCATTGGCAGCCTGCTGATCGGCGGCGCGAGCTGAGACCACCTCATGAGCGGGCCACCGCCTGGTCGCGGCGCACCGCGGCCGCCGGCGTCGGGAACTCGTCGGGATCGATCGGGATCTCGACCACCGCCGGCTTGCCGCAGCCGAGCGCGGCCCGCACGGCCTCGCCGACCTGGCCGGGCGTCTCCGCGTAGTAGCCCTCGGCGCCGAACAGGCGGGCGAAGGCGTCGTAGCGCGGGTTGCCGATGTCGCAGCCGATGTAGCGGCCGCCGTAGAACGCCCGCTGGTAGGCCTTCTCCGAGCCCCAGCAGTTGTTGTTCATCACGATCGTCACCACGTTGATGCCGTGGCGCACCGCCGTCTCCAGCTCGTGGGCGTTCATGAGATAGCCGCCGTCGCCGTGGATGGCGACCACCGGTGCGGCCGGTCGCCCGAGCTTGGCGCCCAGCGCGATCGGGAACGCGAAGCCGAGACCGCCGAGGTCGAGCGGTGTCAGAAACGTCTGCGGCCGGCTGAACTGCAGGCGATCGTAGCCGTAGGCCGGCGCAGCGCCGGCGTCGAGGGCCACGATGGTGTCGGGCGGCAGCACCCGCCGCAGCTCGGCGTACACACGCTGGGGCTTGAGCGGCTGGGCGTCGAGCTTGGTCTCGCCTTCCAGGCGCGCGTGCCGCTGCGCGCGCAGCGTCTCGGCCTCCTGTCGCCACGCCGGCTTCGGCGCCGGCGCGGCGTCGCGACCGAGCGCGTCGAGCAGGGCCCGGCACGCCTCGCGCGCGTCGGCCTGGATGCCGACGGCCACTGGATAGTAGCGGCCGATGTCGCGGCTCTCCACGTCGATCTGCACGATCGGCACACCGGGACGGATATAGCGGTCGTCGAAGTGCGTGGTGAACTGCGCCAGGCGCGAGCCGACGGCCAGGATGAGGTCGGCGCGACGGCACGCCGCCGCGGCTTCCGGCGCGCCGGCGCGACCCAGCGGTCCGATGTAGAGCCCGTGCGCGTTCGGCACCGCATCGTTGCGGCCGTAGGCGGTGATGATCGGAATGCCGTACTGCTCGCTCAGCCTGACGACCAGATCCCCGGCGCCCGCGCGGTTGACGCCGCCGCCGACGATGAGCAGCGGGCGCTCGGCCTGGCGCAGGAGGCGGACGGCATCGCGAATGGCGTCGGGATGCGGGGGCAGGGGGTGGGTGACGCGATACGCCGCCGCCGGCAGCGGTTCGGCCTGCGCGAGCGGCTCGCTCAGCACGTCGCGCGGGATCTCGACCAGCACCGGCCCGCGCCGGCCCGTCATCGCCGCCCGCAATGCTGCGCGGAGCAGGTCGGGGATGCGCTCGGGCCGCGTGATCTGAAGCGCGAGCTTGGTCACCGGCTTGAACATCGAGACCAGGTCGTACTCCTGGAAGGCGTCCTTCTGCGCGTGGTCGAGCGCGACGCCGCCGACCAGGACGACCACCGGCGAATGCGCCACGTGTGCGGCCGCGACGCCGGTGAGCAGATTGGTCGCGCCGGGGCCGCTGGTGACCAGGCACACGCCCGGCAGATCGGTGACGCGTGCGAGGCCGTCGGCCATGAACGCGGCGGCCTGCTCGTGGCGGACGTTGATGTACTCGATCGCGCGATCGTCGTAGAGCGCGTCGAGGACGTCGAGGAACGTCGAGCCGACGATCCCGAAGATGTAGCGCACGCCCTCGGCCTTCAACAGCTCGACCACCGCGCGACCCCCGGTCAGATCCGCCATGCCTGCCTCCCGTCGAGGGCCGAGCATAGCGCGGCTCGGCCCTCGACGGGCTCAGAGGATGGCGGCGTGCACGATGCCGCCTTCGTAGGCCAGCGCGGCGCCCCGGTACCGCTCGACGGCGAACTCGAAGACTTGCCCCACGCCCGCGTTGCCGCGAACACTTCCTGACGCCGCCCCGGCGGCGGCCAGCAGCGCCTGCACCGCGCCGCGGAGCTTCGCCTCCGACCCCGCGGCCGGCGGTGCGGCATACGCGCCGACGGCGTGAGCGCGCAGCAGCTTCGTCCACTGGCGAGCGAAGAGCGTCGACGATCCGAAGACGTCGACGCCCGACAGCGCCGGGCCGGCGTACACCGCGGCGCCGAGAGCATCCGGCGCCGCCTTCACGTCCAGCACGCGCTCGGCCGCTCCCAGCTGCTCGCGGACTGCCGGCGTCTCGTACGCCTGCTGATAACTCTGGGTCGGCGACGCGGCCTGCACCCCGCTGGTCAATCCCCGGACCGCGGACCACACACTCTGCTGATCGACCCGGTCGTACACCTTGCGCCGAAGGCCGGGGTCGGCAAAGGTCGACTTGCTCTCGAAGTCGCGCCGCCCCTCGTTCCAGCGCCCCTGCTCGACGCAGTACACCCCGATGGGCCGGGGACCACTCAGCGGCGGCAGCAGGATGTCTTCCCGCAGCACGCGGTTCTGCTTGCCGCCGACCAGGATCTCGCCGGCCAGCAGGAGGACGTGCGCCTTGCCGCGATTTTCCACCACCAGCTCGGGCACGGTCGGCGCCGCGCGCTCGGTGATCGCCAGCGCACCGGACGCCCTCGCTTCTTCCAGCGTCTCGACTGTCACCGTGCTCGCCGGCGGGCCACCCACGAGCCAGAACACCAGCAACCCGCCGTGCTGTGAGGCGCTGCCGACGCGAAGCCGGCCGAGGGCACGCCCCAGCTCGGGGAGCCGTCCGCTCGCGACGGGCTCCGGTTGCTCCGGCGAGGTCAGGATCCGGCGCCGATCGGCGAGCGCCGGGCTCGCGGCGCTCAGTGCGGCCAGTGCGCCGAGTCCCAGGAACGTGCGTCGTGGCATGGTCATCGCGTCCTCCTCCGCCCGGTAGGGCTATTCCCTGAGACCGGGGTCCGGGAGGAAAGTTCCCGACGGTCCCGAGTCGGACAACCAGCCGACATATAATGTCGCTCGATCGCCTGAGGTCGCTCGGTACCGTCAACCCGGGAGGACTCCGACATGCGCCGTGGACTGTGGAGTGCGCTGGCCCTCAGCCTCGTTCTCACGCCCCTGACCGTCGGGGCCCAGGACCGGACCGGCGAGCAGGCGGCCCTTCGCGAGATCTATCGCGAGCTGGTCGAGATCAACACCACGGACTCCGTGGGCGACAACACCCAGGCCGCCGAGGCCATGGCGGCCCGCCTGCTGGCGGCGGGCTTTCCCGCAGTCGACGTCCAGGTGCTGGCGCCGGCGCCGCGCAAGGGCAACCTGGTGGCCCGCTTCCGGGGAACCGGCGCGCGCAAGCCCCTGCTGCTGCTGGCCCACCTCGACGTGGTCGAGGCGCGCCGTGAGGACTGGACCACCGACCCCTTCACCCTGGTCGAGAAGGACGGCTACTTCTACGGCCGCGGCACCAGCGACGACAAGGCGATGGCCGCGATCTTCGTCGACACGCTGATCCGGCTGAAGCGCGAAGGCTTCCAGCCCACGCGCGACATCATCCTGGCGCTGACCGCCGACGAGGAGCTCGGCTCGAGCTCGAAGTACAACGGCGTGCGCTGGCTCCTGGCCAACCACCGCAGCCTCATCGAGGCGGAGCTGGCGATCAACGAGGGCGGCGGCGGCGAGATCCGCGGCGGCCGGCACACGGTGAACCGCCTGCAGACGGGCGAGAAGGTGCCGATCAACTTCCGCCTGGAGGTCACGAACCCCGGCGGCCACAGCTCGCGGCCTCAGAAGGACAACGCCATCTACCAGCTCGCCGAAGGCCTGGTGCGCCTGAGCGGCTTCGAGTTTCCCGCCTCGCTGAACGAGACCACGCGGATGTACTTCGAGCGCACCGCGAGCCAGCACAGTGGCCAGCTCGCCGACGACATGCGGGGTGCGGCGAAGACGCCGCCCGATCCGGCCGCGCTGGCGCGACTGTCCGCCGATACGGTCTACAACAGCACGCTGCGCACGACGTGCGTGGCCACGCGGCTCGAGGGCGGCCACGCCAACAATGCGTTGCCGCAGACCGCGCGCGCCACCGTGAACTGCCGCGTGCTGCCCGGGGAGAAGCCCGAGGACGTGCAGGCCACGCTGGTCCGGGTGCTGGCCAGCGACAAGATCACGGTGACGGCCACCGGCGAGTTCATCGCCAGCCCGCCGTCCCCGCTCAATCCCGACCTCATGAGCCGGGTGGAGCGGATCACCACCGAGATGTGGCCGGGGGCGCTCGTCATCCCCAGCATGAGCACCGGCGCCACCGACAGCCGATGGCTGCGCAACGCCGGCATCCAGAGCTATGGCGTGTCGGGATTGTTCTACGCGCGAGACAGCCGGGCCCACGGGATGGACGAGCACGTGAGCGTGTCGGCGTTCTACGAGGGTCAGACGTTTCTCTATCGACTGGTCAAGGATCTGGGCTCGGCCCAGTAAGGAGGCCTACGTGGCCGCAAAGCCCGTCGTGTTCGAGTTCGGTATGGGTGTGGACGTGCACGGTGAGGATGCCACCCGGGCGGCGTGCCGGGCGGTGTCGGACGCCATCCGCCACTCGAGCCTGCCGCTGTTCCGGGACGTGCGCGAGCAGGGCGGCCGCATGCTGGTGGATGTGACCGTCGGCGTGCCGGACCCGGCCGCGGTCAAGACCGACGTCGTCCGCAAGGAATTGCCGCACGGCGAGGTGACCGTCCGTCCGGTGGTCGGCGGCCTGAAGGTCCCGGGCTCCGACACGATCATCGCGTGCGCGGCGATCACCGTGAGCATCGAGTATCCGGAAGGGGCCAAGCGATGAGTACACCGACGGCGACCAGCGGGATCGGGCTCCGGCGCCTGCAGCACCTGGTGCTGTGGGTCGCCAACGTCGAGCGCAGCGTGCGCTTCTACTGCGATGTGCTCGGCTTCGAGGTCGGCAAGCGCTATCCGAACGCCGCGTTTCTGCGCATTCCCGGCAGCGGCGACGACCACAACCTGGGACTGTTCGAACAGTCGGGGATCGCCGCGCCCGACGAGCGCGTGGCGCGCATGTACCACGCCGCGTGGGAAGTCGGCGAGCTCACCGATCTGGTGCGCGCGCAGCGCCGGCTGATCGAGGTGGGCGCGCTGGTGGGGCAATCCGATCATGGCGTGAGCCTGTCGCTCTACGCCAAGGACCCGGACGGCCTGGAGTTCGAGATCTTCTGGACGGTACCGGGCGGCACGCCCGTCGGCACGCGTGCGCTCGATCTGAGCGGTGAGCTGGCCCGGCGCGGCATCCGGGCTTAGGGAGACAACCATGATCGGCCTGCGGCGTCTCAGTATCGGTTGTCTGCTGTTCGCGTTCGTTATCGTCGGCGGGATTGGCCCGGCGGCTGGCCAGGCGCCCAAGCCGGAGGGCGAGATGCGGTGGGCGCTCTACGTCTCGCTGGTGCCGGCGTGGTTCGATCCGGGCGACGTCGTCGGCGTGCTCACGCCGTTCTGGGTGCTCTATGCCATGCACGACGCGCTGGTGAAGCCGATGCCGGGCAACCACCTGACCCCGAGCCTGGCCGAATCGTGGACGGTCAGCCCCGATCAGCGCACCTACGAATTCAAGCTGCGGGAGGGCGTGAAGTTCCACAATGGCGACCCGTTCACCAGCGAGGACGTGAAGTTCAGCTTCGAGCGCGCCAAGAGCAAGGCCCTGAAAGAGAAGGTCAAGGAGGTGACCGTGGCGGGCCCCTACCGGGTCCGCTTCACGCTGCACGAGCCGTGGCCCGACTTCATGGCGTTCTACGGGACGTTCGTCTCCGGCGCGGGCTGGGTGGTGCCGAAGAAGTACGTGGAGCAGGTGGGACCCGACGGCTTCCGGAAGCATCCGATCGGCCTGGGGCCGTACAAGTTCGTGAGCCACCAGCCGGGCGTCGAGCTGGTGATGGAGGCCTACGAGGGCTACTGGCGCAAGATGCCGAGCGTCAAGCGCCTGGTCTTCAAGAGCGTCCCGGAATCCACCACCCGGCTGGCCATGCTCAAGCGCGGTGAGGTGGATCTGGCGTACCTGCTCGACACGCCGCAGGCTCAGGAGGTGAAGCGCGATCCGAATCTGAAGGTCGCGTTCTCGGGCGGCATCGGCACCGTCTACCTCGACTTCCTCGAGCAGTGGGACCCGAAGTCGCCGTGGAGCGATCAGCGCGTGCGGCTGGCCGCGAGCCTCGCCATCGATCGCAAGGCGATCAGCGAGGCCGAGACCCTCGGCGCCTCCAAGCCGAATGGCAGCGTCGTGCCCCGGTCGTTCGAGTTCGCGCTGCCGCTGGAGCCGCATCCCTACGATCCCGCCCGGGCCAAGAAGCTGCTGGCCGAGGCGGGGTACGCGAACGGCTTCGACGGCGGCGATCTGCATCCCTGGCCGCCCTATACCTCGACGGCCGAGGCGGTCGGCACCTACCTCGGGGCGGTGGGGATCAGGACGCGGATTCCGACCATGGAGCGGGCGGCCTTCTACGCAGCGCTGGGCACCAAGAAGCTGCGCGGGGTGTGCATGTGCGTGAACGCGGTCTACGGCAACGCGTCCTCGCGCCTGTCGGAGATCGTGCCGAGCGAGGGGGCCTACGCCTACGGTGCCTATCCGGACATCGAGGCGTTGTACCGCCAGCAGACCCGGGAGACCGACAAGAAGAAGCGCCAGGCGATGCTCCACCAGATCCAGCAGATGATCTACGACCGCGTACGCTTCGCCTCGATCTACGACTACATCTGGGCCAGCGGCGTGGGCCCGCGCGTCGAGGATCCGGCGCTGCTGCTCATCGATCCGTACCCGTGGTCGGCGCCGCTCGAAGAGGTGAAGCTCAAGCGGAAGTGACGCGATGCGCCTGCTGACGCCGCTGCCCCAGGACGATCTGCACGACGCCCGGGCGGCGGCGGTGGCGGCCGAGGCGGCCGGTTACGACGGCGTCGTGACGATGGAGAATCGCAACGAGCCGTTCCTGGCGCTGGGCGTGGCCGCCGTCGCCACCGCGTGCGTCGAGCTGCACACTGGCATTGCCATCGCCTTCGCGCGAAGCCCGATGGCGGTGGCCAACGCCGCCTGGGACCTGCAAGTGGCCTCGCGCGGACGGTTCGTGCTCGGTCTGGGCTCCCAGATCCGCGCCCACAACGAGAACCGCTTCAGCGTGCCGTGGAGCGCGCCGGCGCCGCGGCTGCGCGAGTACGTCGAGGCCCTGCGCGCGATCTGGCGGGCGTGGCAGACCGGCGCCAAGCTGGACTACCGTGGCCAGCACTACCACTTCACGCTGATGACGCCGAACTTCACGCCGCGCTCTACCGGCCGGCCCATGGTACCGGTCACCATCGCCGCGGTGGGACCGGCCATGCTCCGGCTGGCCGGCGAGGTGTGCGACGGCGTCCGCCTGCACCCCTTCTGCACCCGCCGCTACGTCGACGAGGTCGTGCTGCCGCAGCTTCAGGCCGGCATGGCCCGGAGCGGTCGTGCGCGTGAGCACTTCGAGATTTCGGGGGGCGGCTTCATCGCCACCGGCCCGGACGAGGCCGCGGTGGCGCGTATGGTCGAGTGGGTCCGCTCGCGAGTGGCGTTCTACGGCTCCACGCCCGCCTACTGGCCGGTGCTCGAGGTGCACGGCCTGGGCGAGCTCGGGCGGAAGCTCAATATCATGTCCAAGGCCGGGCAGTGGGAGCAGATGACCGCCGAGATCTCCGACGACGTGGTGCGGCTCTTCGCCGCGGTCGGCCCGCACGGACGGATCGCCCGGGAGATCGAGAGCCGGTTCGGCGGTGCAGCGGACGCGGTGGCGATCTCGGGGGGCTACGGCATGCACCAGGACGTCCCGTCCGACGTGGTGCGGGACATTCAACGCATCCCCAGCGTCTTCGCGGGGTACCAAACCGCCTGGTGAGCAGGCCGCGGCGGGCTACGCTCACGGCGCTGGCGATCGTGCTGGCGCTGCTCGGCGCCGGGTGCTCCAGTGAGTCGCCGGGCCCCGCGGATGCGGCGACGCCCGCTCCGGGCGCCGCCACCGCCGAGTGGACGGCCTACGGCGGGGATGCGTTGGGCGCTCGCTTCTCGCCGCTGGCCGAGGTCACGCGCGACAACGTCACCTCGATGGTCGTGGCGTGGACGTTCCGCACCGGCGAGACGCCGCAGGCGGCGCCGACCCGGCGCCCGACCGCCTTCGAGGCCACACCGATCCTCGTCGACGGCACGCTCTATCTCTCCACGCCGCTCGGCAAGGTCTTCGCCCTCGATCCTGCCACCGGCACCGAGCGCTGGCGGTTCGACGCGCAGGTCAATCCCCAGACCCCCTTCGGCGACTTCACCAGCCGCGGCGTGTCGGCGTGGCTCGATCCCGGCGCCGCCGAGGGCGCGCCGTGCCGTCGCCGCATCTTCCTCGCGGCGATGGACGCGCGGCTGATCGCGCTCGATGCCCGGACCGGCCGGACGTGCGCCGACTTCGGCGAGCAGGGGACGGTGAATCTCCGGACCGGACTCCACAACCCGCCGCAGTCCGACGGCGAGTACGGGATCACCTCACCGCCGGCCGTCGTCAACGGCGTCGTCGTGATCGGATCGAGCGTCTCCGACAACGGCCGGACCGACCTGGCCAGCGGCGAGATCCGCGCCTTCGACGCGCGCACCGGCGCGCTGCGCTGGTCGTGGGATCCGATCCCCCGTACGGCCAGTGATCCGGCCTGGACGACCTGGAACGGGCCGGTGGCCCACGCTACCGGCGCGGCCAACGCGTGGGCGCCGATCGCCGCCGATGTCGAGCGCGACCTGGTCGTGATCCCGACCAGCAGCCCGAGCCCCGACTACTACGGGGGCGAGCGGCTCGGCGCCAACCTGTACGCGAACTCGATCGTCGCGCTGCGCGCGTCCACCGGCGCGCGCGTGTGGCACTTCCAGGTCGTGCACCACGATCTCTGGGACTACGACGTCCAGGCGCAGCCCTCGCTGGTGGTGGTGCGGCGCGACGGCCGCGAGATCCCGGCCGTCGTGCAGGCCACCAAGACCGGCCAGCTCTTCGTCCTGCACCGGGAGACGGGCGTCCCGATCTTCCCGGTGCAGGAGCGCCCGGTGCCCGCCCGGGCCGTCGCCGGGGAGACGGTGTCGCCGACTCAGCCGTTCTCCTCGCTGCCGTCGTTCGGGCTGCAGCACCTCTCGCCCGATGACGCCTGGGGGCTCACACCGCTGGACCGGCGGCGCTGCCGCGAAGCCATCGACGGCGCCCACTACGATGGCGTCTTCACGCCCCCCGGCCTCGACGTCACGCTGGTCACGCCTTCGAACATCGGCGGGGCCCACTGGGGTGGGGTGGCCTTCGATCCCGCGCGCCAGATCGTCGTCGTGCCCGTCAATCGCCTGGCCGCGCTGGTCCAGCTGATTCCGCGCGAGCGTCACGATCCTTCGCGCAACGAGGCCGGCTGGGAGTACGCACCCATGCGCGGTACGCCCTACGTGATGCGCCGCCGGATCCTGCTCTCGCCAATGGGACTGCCGTGCACGCCGCCGCCGTTCGGCACGCTCGTCGCCATCTCGCTGCTGACCGGGAAAACGATCTGGGAGGTCCCGCTCGGCACCACGCGAGACCTCGTCGCCTCGAAGATCTTCCTGCCCATCACGGTCGGCTCCGGCACGCCCAACCTCGGCGGACCGATCATCACCGCCGGCGGGTTGATCTTCATCGGCGCCGCCATGGACAACTATCTGCGCGCCTTCGACGTCGAATCCGGCCGCGAGCTCTGGAAGGGCCGTCTCCCCGCCGGCGGCCAGGCGACGCCGATGACGTACCGCCTACCGAACGGCCGTCAGTACGTCGTCATCGCCGCCGGTGGGCACGGCAAGATGGGCACGACGCGAGGTGACTGTGTCGTCGCGTTCGCGTTGCCGTCGAGATAGCGCCATCGCCGCGCATTGCCGGCGGTGTTCTCGAAGCTTTTCACGAGTGGCACAAGACGCTCGAGCGGTAGCCGACGAGTGATCGCGACGATCGCTCACGCGCTGGCGCGACAGGCGTGAGCGACGCCGCTCAGGCCGGCAGCCGCTCGTACATGTCGTGGACGTCGGAGCCGTGGAAGCGGGCCACGTGGTTGGTGGGCGGCAATGTCTCGGCGTAGAAGAAGGCGGGAAGCTCGTCGTCCTTGGCCGTGAACCCGGCCCGCCGATTGAATTCTCGCTCGAGTCGCAGCGTCTCCCGGCCGAGCGCCGGGAAGAAGTCGGTGGTCAGGGTGGTCCCGTGCGCCGCGTTGATCGCGTCCACGATGAACTGCACGTTGGGCTCGGTCACGCTGCGTCCGAAAATGCAGAGGCCGAGTGAGTCCGTGGCCGCGATGTTGGTCTGGACGACGAGGCTCTGGGCGATCATCGTGTCGAGATCCATCTCGCGCGTCTTCAGCCGCGGCAGGTTACCGGCGGTGTGGTCGGCGCCCTGGGCCGTGGCCATCATGGCGATGCCGGTGGCCTCGACCACGCGCGGGTCGTAGGCGCTGATCGCCTGCTTCTTGATGACCGGCACCCGCTTGACCTTGTAGTGCTCGCCCACCCGGGCGGTGCCCTGCGCCCACAGGCGTCCCTTCTCGGTGCCCTTGCCGATCTCGGCCAGGCAGTCGGCCATGAACTTGGCGTCGCCGAACGCGCCGAGGCCGGCCTCCATCAGCACGGCCAGCATGGCGCCGGTCTCGATCGTATCCACGCCCAGGTCGTTGGCGACGTAGTTGAGCTGCGCGAGGTCGTCAGGATCGCTCAGACCGCAATTGGTGCCGAGCAGGCCGAGCGTCTCGTACTCCACCGGCGAGACGATCTCCTTGCCCGAGGCGTCCGCGTAGATGTTGCTGCACTGGATGATGCAGCCGGGCATGCAGGCGTGCGTCTGCTCACCGCCGCGGGCGTTGTTGAGCTCGCTGATGTAGTCGCCGCCCATCTTGAACCGCTCGCCGGAGGCGGTGTTCGTCAGCTGGCCGGCGCTGAAGTTGCGCACCGGCAGGCCGCCCATCTGATTCTGCACGTCGGCCATGCCCATCGTCCCGAGCTTCTGGTAGAAGTTCGTCACGATGCCGTCGGCCTGCAGCATCTTCGCGTAGTCCTTGATCGCCGCGTTCACCTTCTTGGGCTCGTGGAACGCGGGGATCTTGTCGAGGTCCACGACGACGGCCTTGACCTTCTTGGCGCCCATCACCGCGCCCACCCCACCGCGCGCGGCCAGCCGCGACGGGCGGCCGTCCTTGTCGCTGAAGGCGATGCCGGCCAGCAGGCCCTGGTACTCGCCCACGGGGCCGCACAGCGCCACCGTGACCTTCTTGCCGTACTTCGCGTGCAGCATCCGGTCCGCCTCGAAGTTGCCCTTGCCGAGGTACGGCGTGGCGTCGTCGAACGCGATGGCGCCGTCTTTCTTGAAGTGAATCACGACCCAGCTCGGCGAGGCTCCGTGCAAGGTGAAGCCGGCGACCGCCTGCTGGCCGAGGCCGTAGGAGAAGGAGCCGCCCCCGTTGGCTTCCTTGATGCCCCCGGTGAGCGGGCTGCGGCAGCCGACGCTCGTGCGGTTCGCATTGGAGAAGCTCGAGCCCGCGAACGGCCCGGCCGAGAAGATGAGCGGGTTCTGCGGCGACAGCGGGTCGACGGTCGCCGCGCCGAGCTCCAGCAGCGTCCGCGCGATCAGGTTGCGCCCGGCCTTGACGATGTCGTCGCCGTGCAGCTCGCGCGTGGTGATCGTCTGGTCGTCCAGCCGGATATCGTGATACTTACGCATCGCTCGCTCCTAGCGCTGGCCCATCGCGCGGTTGGCGACCTCGACCGTCTTCTTCTCGGCGTCGAACTTCAGCGTCTGCTTGGTCTCGACGTCCCCGCCGGTCACGCGGATGAAGAACGTGTCGTCGCCGAACTCGATGGAGTGAATGTCGCCGACGGCGAAGACAGCGGCCTGGCCCGGCTCGTTCAGGAATTCCTTCTGCAGCGCGACCTCCGCGTAGCCCGGCTTGCTGCCGTCGTCGAGGCGGCGCCAGCGGCGCATGCGGGTGGGGTTCTGGTAGTTGCCGTAGATGACCCAGCACGGCCCGTGATCGTGGATCGAGGACTTGTTGCCCTTCTCGCGGCCGTGCACCAGCACGTGCACGTCGGTCTCCGGATCGTGGCCGATGGTCGTCCGCTCCTTGTAGGGGACCGGATCGCCCAGGTGCTTCTTCAGCAGCTCGGGGTTGCGGAGCAGCTTCTCCAGGTGATCGCGGACCTCGGCGAGGCCGGAGGGCACGCCCTTGGCCTTGATCGTGGCGCGGGTGTCGGCGAAGAACTGATCGAGCGTGTAGGTCGTCGTCTCGGTGGCCATCGGTCGCTCTCCTTGGTCTAGCGCGTCCAGGTGCCCCAGCGACCATGCTCCACGGCCGCCAGGAACTCCGCCACGTGTTGATTGAACAGGGCCGGCTCCTCGATGTTGGCGGTGTGGCCGGTCATGGGCACCATGAGAAAGCCCGCGTGCGGCATGGTGCGCTTCATGAACAAGCCGGGCTCCAGGCAGGG
>Ga0111539_10005933_pt1 | contig 15774 bp, 12 predicted proteins | sample RhiMethybrSRZTD1_FD_79667 | JGI IMG/M metagenome (GOLD analysis project Ga0111539, IMG submission 79667) | Populus rhizosphere microbial communities from Tennessee, USA - Rhizosphere MetaG P. TD hybrid SRZTD1 (version 2) (version 2) | ecosystem: Host-associated > Plants > Roots > Rhizosphere >... | reverse complement strand
TCCCAGTTGACGAGGCGCTTGTCCTTGTAGATCAGCTTTTCATCGTAAAGATCGACGAAGACCTTGATGACGGCCTTGGACAATCCTTCGTCCATGGTGAACCGCTCGCGGTCCCAGTCGCACGAGGCGCCGAGCCGCTTCAGCTGATTGACGATGGTGCCGCCGCTCTCGGCCTTCCACGCCCACACCTTTTCAAGGAACTTCTCGCGGCCAATTTTGCGCCGGTCGGGCTCCTGGCGCTCCATCATCTGCCGCTCGACGACGAGCTGCGTGGCGATGCCAGCATGGTCCGTGCCCGGCTGCCACAGCACGTCCTTGCCGCGCATGCGCTCGAAGCGGCACAGCACGTCCTGCAGCGTGTTGTTGAGCGCGTGGCCCATGTGCAGGGAGCCCGTCACGTTGGGCGGCGGGATGACGATGGTGTAGGGCTCCGCCAAGGCGCGCTCGGGACGGCCGGCCTTGAAGGCGTGGCCGCGCATCCACTCCTCGTGGATGCGCGCTTCGATGTCGGCGGGCTGATAGGTCTTCTCGAGCATGGGAACGCGAAATCGAAAGGATTGCGGGGTGTGGGGGCGGCTCCTAAGGTCCGTAGCCGCCGGCTGTCAACGGCCTAGGGCGAAAGGCCTGCGCGGACATTTCAGCAAGCACAGCTGGGCGGGTTCATCCCTTGGCCGCATCGCGCTCGGCGGCCAGCACGCGCACCACCTCCTCGTGCACCGCCTTCTCGATCAGGCGCGGCAGGTTGCTGTGCAGCCACTGGCGGATCACAGGCTCCAGCAGCTGGCCAACCACTTGCTCGAAGGCGGCTGCCGGTGGTGCGCTCGCCGGCCCGGCGCTGGGGGCTGGCGCAGCCTCTGTTGCCGGCGCCAGCCCCGGCGTGTCGGCCTCGGCCTGCGCAGCCGGCGCGATCTCGGTGACCGGTTGAGGAGGCGTCGGCGCCACGGTCGGCGCCGCGTCGAGAGCTGCACTGGACGGCGTCGACGCATCTTTGGCCGCTGGATTGTCAACCGTGTGCGAGCCCTGCGGCGAGGACGGCGGCGAAACCGTCGCGGCAGGCGGTATGGAAGCAGCCGCGGCCGCGCCAGGCTCCTGGGGGGCCTTGGCTGTCGTCGGCCCGGCGCTGACTTGGCGCGGAATGCCGCGCGGCTCGGTCTTCGCCGTCAGGCTTACGTTCGGGCTGTCCTGCCGCGGCGCAGCTGGAGGGATCGGCTCGCTCCCTGCGCCGAACAGCGGCGGCAGCGACGGACGGAGGGTCTCGGGCCGAGAGAGCTTGACCTCCTCGGGGGCGCCCCCCGGAGCCTCGGCAGCGTCGCGTGCCCGCGCCGCATCCGTCGCCGTGGCGGACAGACGTGACAGGAACCACAGAGGGTCCTTGGCATTGCTTCGCGCCTCGGGGGGCTTCGGCGCATCGACGGGCCCGAGCGCCGGTTTCGTCGGCGCGGTCGCCAGCAGGTCGCTGAGATCGTCATCGCTCGCGTGGGGCGTGTGGGGCGCGCCGTTCAGGCCCGCCGCGAGCTTGCCGGCCAGGGAGGCGCCGCTGTCGGCCTTGGAGGGGTCGACAGCGCGTGCGAGCTGAGCCGGCTTCGGGTCCGGCAGCGCGGTCTTGGCCGCAGCGGCGGGCAGCTCGGGTTGGCGGGCCGGCGGCTCGTCGGCCAGGCTTTTGCGGATCGACGAGAGGATGTCCTCCAAGCTCTTGCCCCCAGTCGGCTCGGGCTTGCTCATAACCGCACCTCTACTGCTACGCCTACCCTGTCCAGGGCCCGCTGGACCCGGACCGTTGCGAACATTCGCTTCTCGCCGCCCCGCCCCGCCAATCTATAGCGGACGCGGCCAGGCTGTACCAGCACACGCCGCATTGCGCCCGTGGACTATACTTGTCGATTGGCGCCCGCCATAGCGCCCCGCGCGGGGCCGCGCAAGATGGGAAGACTTGCGGGCCAGCCGCCTATTTCACGGGCGGCCCTTCCGGCGCCGGCGCCGCCTCCAGGACCTCTTGGCGGCCGTCGCCGTGCGTGATGGAGATGTCGAACCACTTGCGCCGCACGTCGTGGTAGTGCGCCTCGGCATCGTAGACCAGCGCTGCCGTGCCCAACTCCTGCGCATTGAGGCGTCCGATGGTCGCTAGCACGGCGTAGGACGCCACCAGCACGTTGCGCTGGTCGGTGACCAGGTTGACCTCGGCGTTGAGCAGTTCCTGCTCGGCGTTCAGCACGTCGAGGAGGGTGCGCTGCCCCACGCGCTCTTCCTCGCGCACGCCGGCCAACGCGATGCGGTTGGCGTTGACGGCGGTGGTGTCGGACTCCACCGCGGCCTTCGCCGCTTCCAGCTGCGACCAGGCCGTGACCACCTGTGCCTGCACCTCGGTGCGCGCCTGCTCGATCTCCTGCAGACGCTGGATGTGCGTGTGCTTGGCCTGCCGCACGCGCGCCTGGACCTCGCCGCCGGTGTAGAACGGCACCGTCACCCGGCCGGTGACCAGCGTGGTCTCCGTCTCGTCGATGGCGATCGAGGGGTCGAATCGCTTGGTGTAGTTGGCCTCGAGCTGGACGGTTGGCAGCAGCTCGCCGCGGATCAGGTCGACGGCGAAGCGCGCGGCTTGCTCGCGATAGAGCGCCGCCACCACCACCGGGCTCTCGCGCGCGGAGATCTCCATGTTCTCCCGGATGTTCTTGGCGATGAGGTTGGTTGCCCGGGCCTCCACCAGGTGGCTCGGCGGATGGCCGATCACGCGCTCGAACGCGGCGCGGCTGGTCTTGAGGTTGGCCCTGGCGAGGTCGAGGGCCGCCACGGCGGCGGCGCGGCGCGCCTGCGCCTGGGCGACGTCGGTGCGTGTCACCTCGCCAACGTTGAAGCGGTCCTGCGTCGCTCGCAGATCGCGGGTCAGCACTGTGACATTGTTCTCGCGCAGGCGCACGATCGCCGTGTCGCGCACCACGTCACCGTAGGCCGTCACCGCCTCCAGCAGCACCGACGCTTCCGTGGTGCGCAGCGTTTCCCAGCCGGCGCGCGCCGTCGCCTCCGCGGCACTGACTGCATTTTTCGTACGGAAACCACGAAACAGCGGCTGCACGAGGCCGACCGTATAGCCGCGCGGGTTGAGGTCGGTGTTGCTGTGTTGGGCCCCCGCCGCCAGCCCGGCCGCCGACGGGTCGGTGATGCTCTTCTGGTAGCTGGTGTCGGCCGAGCCGTTGATCGAGGGGCGGTAGCCGGACAGCGCGCGCGGCACCTCCTCGTCGGTCGCCCGCTGCGTTGCCCGTGCCGCGTCGAGCCGCGGGTTGAACTTGTAGGCTGCCGCGAGCGCGTCCCTTAGCGTCTCGGCACGCAGCTGGCCCGCCGGCGCAAACGCCAGGGCGATGCCGAGAGCCGCTGCGCCCATGCTCGAGCTGCATGCGCGCCACGACCCCATGTCACGGCTTGCCACGTATTCCCCCGATCCGCCTGTCCGACGCCCCAGAGCCTCCCGCTTCGCTGGCCTTCATCTGTTGGCAGCTGCAGGAGTTAACGGTTGTGATTCGTGTCCCGCCGGTTATTTCACAATCAACGCCTTGCGACGGCAAATTCTCGCGCTTGCCGCCGGCGATTTTCCGCTTGCGTTGCCAACTTTCAACACCCGGTTGGTCAACGCGAGGTATCCACAACTCTCGCGCGCCGCGGCGCCCCGCACCGGCGTGACGCTATCGGCGTCAACCTTACAGTGAGAATTCCGCCTTGCGGGCGAAGCCAGGCAGAGGTTCGGCACCGGCATCGAAGGCGCTGCGCCCGTCGACGGTCTTGCCCACGCGCCGCCACACCTCGGCCCGGCCGAAGGCGCCGTCGGCGATCACCGCGACCAGCCGTCCCCCCTCCCTGAGCTGATCGAGGAGGACCTGGGGGGCCTGTGGTACCGAGCCCTGGAGCAGGATGGAGTCGAAGGGAGCCTGTGCGGGCGCGCCGGCCTCCAGGGGGCCGTGCACCACCACGGCGTTGGCGACACGGAGCTGACGCAGAGTTTCGGCAGCCCTGGCAGCCAGGTCCTCGTCGACCTCGAGCGCCACCACCGATTTGGCGAGCCGCGCCAGCACAGCCGTCGAGTAGCCGGTTGCGCAGCCCACATCCAGCACCACCGCGCCGGGCTCGATCTCGGCCAGCTGCACGAGCTTGGCAAAGGTGCGCGGCGCCAACAAGGTCCGCGCTGCCCGCCCATCGAGGCGCCGCGTGACCGGCACTGCCTCATCCATGTAGGCGAGCTCGCGAAGCGCCGGCGCCACGAAGGGTTCGCGCGGCACCTCGAGCATGGCCCTGATGATGCGCTGGTCGGTGATGTCGCTAGGCCGCACCTGGCTTTCGACCATGTTGATGCGCTGCTGCATGGGGTCGATCATCGAGGTCGCTTGCAACGTTGCTGGGGACCGGTCGGCCGGCTCGGGGCGCACCTTAGCCCGAACCTCGCCGCTGCCGCCAGCGCCCGCAAGGCTCCCAGTTGCCGCAGCTCCGCAGGGGATCGAACCGGTCCGCCATTGCCACCCGGAAACGGCGCATGATACATGCTCGCCCTCAGGGCCACGTGGCGGAGTGGTGACGCAGCGGATTGCAAATCCGCGCACCCCGGTTCGATTCCGGGCGTGGCCTCCAAAGCTCCTTCATCTCGTTTGCAGAGGCATCGGGGCGTTGGCGTCTCATGGAGACAAGAGGCCCCGCGTTCGTTCCGGTCTTGATCGCACGATTGCGCGCCGGCGACGCCTTCATGCGTGGCTAGGCCGAACCAGGTGGCCGCGTTGTCGGCGCGACATTGCTCTCCAACAACTTCAGAACGGTTGGCAGCAAATTGCTGCACAGCAGAGGATCGCCCAGCTCACGACAGGCGCATCGCAATCGAAACTCTTCGAGATCGTACGTAGCCACCAGTTCATCAGCTCGGCGTTCGATGCCAAGCTCAAGGCGACAGGCAGGACAAATCATCCGTCCCCGCGAAATAGCTCGTCCGCACTGTGGCCCTCAAATATCCCAATCGCAGCTCACGCGCACGTGAGAATTGTTGTACGGCAATTCCACGGACGTTTCGTATGATAACGTACCAATCAGGGAAGCTGGCCTCTACCATCGGGGTGGATCGTGGCGCACGCTGTATCGATCACGCAGACTGCCGAAATGGCCAACCTGGTTGAGCGGGCGAAGCTGGCACTGTGCTCCTCGCAGGCGCGCGTGCTGAGAGTGACGCGCGTACGGTACGACGCTCCGTATCACCCTCCTGTCGCTCTTGAAGAGGTCGTATTGGCCCTCGACCGCTTTTCTGGTTTGGTCCCGAATGGCGGTGACCTTCCAGACATCATCGAGCTTGCTCCGCGTTATGGCCTTTCGCTCGGGCGCGCTACGGAATGGGTCAGCGTCATCCAAGCTACAAAGGCTATGGCGTTGCATCTCGGGATCACCACGGGAAGCAACGTGCTGAGGCTGGAGCGGATTGCCGAGACGGTCGATGGCGCACCACTTGAATGGCGCGTGGCTTTTAAGAAGATGTAGGGCGCAATCGTCTTGCTACTTGGCGCCAACGCGAAGGATGGTCCTTCGACGGCTGAGCATCTTCAGTCTCGAAGCGCATTCATGACGTAGGCAAGACGGCCGATCATGCAAATGACGAACGCCGCGTAGCCCAGTGCCTCCAACATGGTGTCCCCATGCGTCTTGCGGCTTCTTTGGAAGAGTACTCTCGCTCCACAGACCAGCGTGTCAACCGACCCTCCGCAACGGGACACACACTGGATTGGATATTGCCGCCGCTATTTTGGCGCTGCCGTCACGCTGAATGAGGCACCATGCGGGATCGTCGAGTTCAACACGCTTACAGCGCCACTGCCAGTCACCGAAGTCATACGTCAGGGTTGAGCCTTCGGCGTCGCGCGTGACGCGCAAGGCCAGCCCGCAGTCCGGGCAAACGATCGCCTTGGTTGGCGTTCCCATGAACCGGTCCTTCCCGATGACCCGTCTCGGCCGGACGCGCAAGCTAACACGTGCGCAGTCACAAATTTGGTCCGAAAAGGAACAGTTCATAAATATCAAAAAGGGGCACATAGGCATCATTGGAGCGTGCCACCAAGCCCTCTCGGCAGACGATCGTGCCACACAAGCGGGCAAAGCCTACGCTTTTGGGATGCCGTCATCCATTGACGGCCCCTCGTACCGCGAGGACTGTCATGGTTTCGTCGCATGCCCCCATCGCCCCAGGGCGCAGCGTCAATTCCAGAACATGCGGAAGCCGCCGAACGGCGGACCGCCGAAGAAGTCGTCGTTGCGGAAACGGGGCTCGCGGCGGCGCGTCTTGATTCCGCCTTGCGGCTCGCCGCTCATCAGCACGACGAAGTCGGTGTCCTTGCCGGTTTCTATGCTGGCGCTTTCGTCGGAGATGATGAGGGAGGAGCCCGGCAGCACGACTTGCGAGATGCGCTCCAGCGCATCGCGAGGGATGGCGATGCGGTCGAGGGCGGCCTTGGCTCCTGCGACGTCTGCCGGAGCGGTCTCGCCGCGGGAGTCTGCCCGGCCGTGCTTTGCCGGCGGGTGCGGTGCGGCGGCGGCGTCGGGGCCCTTGTACATCGACACCACGCTCCAGCGCACCTCGGCGCTATTGACGTAGCTCAACGCGGTGAAGACGTAAGAGCCGATCGGCTTGTCGACATCGCGGATCGTGATCGGAGCCTCAAACACGGGCTGATAACCCTGGCGGATGTAGAGACGCTGCGTCTTGCGGCTGATGAACACGGACACCGGCGAGGTCTTGCGCGTCGCCTCCTCCGCCTGCTCGACCGCCACATCCCTTGCCGCCTCGGCGGCCTTGGCCTCCTCGCCGGCGCGTTCGGCCGCCGCCATCTTGGCCTCCGCCTGCAGCTTGGCGGCCTGCGCCTGGCCTTGCGTCTCGGCGACCTTGGCGGCCGCCTTCTCCTTCGCCAGCTCCGCCTTGTTTACGGCGTCCGGCGGAGCGCTCTCTACCGACCTTGCCTTCTCGAGCTGGGTTTCGGCGGCTTTCAAGAGCTCCTCGGCCCTGGCGTAATTGCTCTCTGCCGCCCGCAGCAGCTTGGTCGCAGGGGTCGCCTCGGCGGCCTTTCTCGCGGCCGCCTGCTTGGCGGCGCCCGCTCTCTTGCCGGCGGCCTCCGCCTCGGCGGTCCTGGCGTCCGCGATCGATTTCAAGATCTGCAAGTGCCTGGCCGAGCCCGGCGCGGCGTCGGTCTCCGATGCCGGTAGGCCGACCCGCGCAGCGGAGCGTTGCTCGCTTCCCGACGGACGACTCGCCGAGGGGGACAGAGATGCCTCCCTGCGGGCCGGATCCGGCTTGAAGAGGGCCGGGTGGGCAATGTCGGCGGGGGCGATGTCGTCGCGCACCACGATCACGCGCAGGCCGATATCGGTCAGGCCGAACAGGCGCTCGGCGAAGGCGAGCGGCATGCGCACGCAACCGTGCGATGCGGGGTGGCCCGGCAGCACGCCCGCATGCAGGGCGATCCCGGTCCACGTGATGCGCTGCATGAAGGGCATGTTGCCGTCTTCATAGACATTGGATTGGTGGACCGCCTTCTTCTGCACGACGCTGTAGATGCCGGCCGGCGTCTCGTAGCCGGTCGAACCGGTGGAGACCGGCGATTGCAGGATCTTGCCCTCGGCATCGTAGATCGTGACCCGCTGGTCGCTGAGCGAGACGATCGCCAGCATTGGCGGACCCGCGCGCCGGGACTGGGCAAGCTCATCGCGGTTTGCGTCGCGGCTGTTCCTTGCGCTCGCGGATTGGAGGCTCCCCATCGCCGTCAGTAGGCCGAGAGCGACCATCGCAAAGACGACTGCGAACCGACCCAGTGCAGGTATCGCTTTCATGTCCGACCTCAGAAATGCAAAACCTACAACCGCCACGCCCCTCTCCCGCCGACAAAAGCCCCGACCACGTCTGCCGAGGGCTGGTTACAAAGGTCAGAGGGCCCTGGCAACCCGGAAGCCCACGTATTCGACGCGGATGCCGCCAGCGGTGGCATAGCGGTACGCGGAACGCAGAAGCTGGGGGTAGTAGTTCCAGGAGCCACCGCGCAGGATGCGCAGGCTGCAGGCCCTCGACGTCACGGCTGTGCCGTCGGTCGGCGCGCCGGCATAGCTGTCCTTGTAGCAGTCTTCCACCCACTCCCAGACGTTGCCGTGCATGTCGTGCAGGCCGAAAGCGTTGCGCGGCAGCGATCCCACGTCCAGCGTCTTCTGACGATAGAGGCCCTGTGGGCCGTTGGCGTACCTGAAATTGGCGTCGTAGTTGGCTTGCTTGTAGTTGATCGTGGCGCCCGTGGAGAAGGGCGCATGCACGTCCGACGCCATGGTCACGCCGCGTGCCGCGTACTCCCACTCCGCTTCCGTCGGTAGCCTGTAGGGCTTGCCGGTCTTCTTGGCGAGCCAGCCCACGAACTGTCTTGCATCTTCCCAGGAGACGTTGATCACCGGCCGTTTGCCGCGCCCCCAGCTCTCGTCGGCCGGCTTGTGCGTGCAGCCCCCTTCGGCGACACAGGCGTCCCATTGGGCGAACGTCGCCTCGAACTTCCCCACCGCGAACGGCTGGGCAAACGTGACCTTGCGCTGCGGGCCCTCGTCCCTGTTGCGGCCCTTCTCGCTCTCAGGCGAGCCCATCGTGAACTCGCCGGCCGGCAGCACCACCATCTCCGGGCAGACCGGACAGTCGCGAAAAACACGCCCCGCGCCGCTGGCGTCTGCAACCTCGGTACGTTTTTTCTGCGCCGCGGCGAGCGGCGGCAGCAGCACAAGCACCAACAAACCGAAAGCGATACCAGTAGCCCGCACTACCGCGCTCCATCGTAAAGCCCCGCGCCACTATAGTGGGGGCCGATCCGCACGCAATGCCGAGCAGCGACCCCTCCGCCCATCGGCCGACGGCGTTTGTTCCTCAGGCCTCGCCGCGAGGCAATGTCCGGGTTTTCCCCGATCCCGGTCGGGCTCGTTTTGCAGACAATGGCGGCCAAACCGGGGCTTGCATATCTTGCGCGCAATTTTTGATTGCCGACGATCGGCAGATCGTTGGGCTCGAGGCCTCAATCGAGTTGGGGACTTCGGCCCTGAGCAGCGCTTGGAGGCAACAATGCGAATGAGTCGGCCCGCAGCGCCGTTGCGCCATATCCCGACGTTGCAATGCTCGATCGGCCCGATGCCGTCGAACATTCGCACGCCCACTGCAGGGCGCGGCCATCGTGCTCAAGCTCGTGCGCTTTCCGGCCGCGCTTGGTAGCGCGGTAGCCAGCATACATTTTGAATTCTGGAAGAGTAGCGGCGCAACCTCTTTGGGGCACTCCACATGGCACCGTCGGGCAAGCAAGACGGCCGAAACAGCGATCTTTCTTCGTTGAAGGGGGTGCACGTTCTTGTCGTCGAGGACACCTGGCATGTCGCCAAGGCTCTGAAGTCCGCACTCGAGCAGGTAGGCATGCACGTCTCCGGGCCAGCGGCAACCACCGCAGAGGCAAAGCGGCTGGTCGCGGGGCATTTGCCGGCCGTGGCCGTCGTCGACGTCAATCTCAAGCGCGAGATGGCGTGCGATCTCATCGACGACCTTCATCAGCAAGGGGTGCGCGTGGTCGTCGTGTCGGGCTATGCGGTGCCGCCGGTCTCCGCTGAGAAGGTCGCGGCCATCCTGCAGAAGCCGTTCAGCGCCACGGAACTATTGACCGCCCTGCGCACGGTCGTGGGCAAGAACCATCTGCATTGAGACGATTGCCGAGCGCCACGCTGCCGCTGCATCTCGGCACTCGCGCCGCTCGGATTCGGTAGACGCACCGATAGCTCTCCGTGTTGTCCCAAGTCACCTTCTGGCTGCCGGGTCTCTGCGTCGATTGCCGCCCCAAGAGCGATCGGCGGCAGGCCAGGCGAGGCGTGCGGGGCGGATAGGATCAGAGATCGAGCCATGCCAGGAGACGCGGTTGCCGCGACTACGGAGCTGTTGACCCCCGACGCCATCGATAAGATGGCAGCCGCCGCAAGCCTCGATCCGGCAACGACGCGGCAAGCCATGCAGGCCGCGATCCCGGCAATCCTCAGCGGCCTCATTGAGATCGTCTGCAAGCCGGCCGGTGTTCGACGGCTCGCCTGTGCCGTCGTGAAGCAGCCACCCGATCCCTGGCCGGACGTTGCGCATACAGCGGGTGGCTCGGCCCTCGTCGCGCAAGCCGGCAGCAACCTTCTCGTCTCGCTGCTCGGCGGCGAGAGCGTTGCAGCGCTCGCCTCGAGCATCGGCAAGCTCACCGGTGCCTCCGACCAGTCGACGCGCACGTTGTTGGGCCTGCTCGCGCCAGCAATAGTTTGCGCGTTGGCTGGAGAACGACGCAACGCTGGTGTCGATGCCCTGGGCATTGCCGATGTGCTCAGGTCGCAGAAGGATTTGGTTGCGGCAGCCATGCCCGCCGGCCTGGCGAGCCTCCTGCAGTCGAGCGGCTTCTACCAACACCTCGGCGTCGCCACTTCGCCGGCGAAACGAGGCAGGACAACTCGAGCGCTGACGGCCACGTCGGCCTATTGGGCGCTTCCCCTGTTGGCGCTTGCGGGCTTGGCCTGGTTCATCCTGGGCGATAGGGCGAATTGGAAGGTGGCCGGCGAGCACGCCGGCCTGGCCACCTCTGCGCCGCAAATGGCGGATGGCCATGCCGACGACATCGCCATCGTTGCGGCGATCCGAGCCGACTGGGTTTCCTCCGGCGCATATCAGGGGCGCGACATCTACAGTCGTGCGGGCGTAAAGCTAGGGACCGTAGCGGACCTGGTGATCGCTCCGGACGGCAGAATTGCCGCGGCCGTGATCGACGTGGAGCCGTCTCTCGGCATCGGTCACAAGGATGTGGCGATGCCCTTTTCGGTGATCCGACGCTCCCAGCCCCGCAGCGACGGGCATCTCCTTGTCGATGTTGCAAGCGACAGGTTGCGCACCGCTCCCGCTTTTGATCTGTCGGGCGGTCGGATGCCCCAGCGCACGCAAGACTCCGAGGAAGCTGTTGCCAACCGCCTGTCGGAACGCCGGCTCGACCCGCGCTGACGCGGCCTCGCAGGCCGGGTTCAGCGAGGGTGACTGGGGACCTCAGCTGTTGCGCGCGTAGTGCGCCCTGCCGTTCTGCCGCCAACGCCCTCGCGATGTCTGCCGCAACTACCACGGAGCAGTTGCGCGAGCCCTGCCGGGCTCAAGTGTCGTCGTCGCTGCTCCAGTCGCAGCCGGCTCATGAGGATCCAGCCGACGAGGCCGACGAGCAGCTTTGTCTCCTGCTCGTCGAGCCGGGACGACCAGCCAATGTCGACGCACGCGCGTGTAAAGACCGGCTCGCCGACCAGGTAGGCCATGTAACCCGAGCCATAGGCCGCCGCCACGTCCTGGCTTTCGCTGCCAATGCCGTTTCTGATGGTCTCGGGCGTGGCGGGATACTGCCGCGCGACCGAACAGGCGAGAATGCCGGCGCCCAAGGGCCGAGAAGCGAGATCGGCCAGCGCCTCGAGCAAGGCTGGCAGCGCCAAGCCGATCCCCTGCTCGACGGCGTCGCAGTTCAGCTGGCGGTGAAGGGCGATGCGCCGAACGAGATTGGCCGTAAAGAAACGCCGCGTATCCTCGACGATATCGCTCGATCGTTCGACAAATGGGGCACCAGCGGAGAGCCCACCCCCCGCAACCTCCTCGCCAATGACTATGCTCCCACTCATGCCCGTGGCCCTCCCGTTCCCTCGACCGGCCCGACAACGGGAACCGATCGCCATCAAATCGAGCACGTGGGTCGTGGAGCGGGTAGTAGGGTTAATGCTGGTTTGAGCACGGTGCGACTCCGGAAGGAGCCGCCGCTCTACGATCGACGCGCCGAGCTCCATCCTTCGACGGTGCTCTACGCCGGCACCACGACCGAAGGCGGCACGACATGCAGTTCCTGGCGCTTGCGCGCCACACACCGGAAGCCCACGTGGCAGGCCGAAGTATCGATGGGCTGTGCGTGCCGCGCTGCCGGGCGATAGCGCCGGCAATAGTTGGCCGCGCACAGGTGCGAGCCGCCTTTCAGGACTTTGCGGGGTATCCGGCTCTCGGGCTGGCAGGGGTCGTAGCTCAGCTCCTCACGGCCGCCGCGCGGGTTCTTGGGGATGCAACAGGGCTTGCCGGCGTCGCCCGAGTGGCGGGCATTGAACCAGTCGCTGGTCCACTCCCACACGTTGCCGATCATGTCGTATAAGCCGTACCGGTTCGGCGGAAACGCCGTTATGGGCGAGGTGCGCTCATAGCCATCCTCGGCGAGATTCTGCCAGGGAAAATGGCCCTGCCAGAAATTGGCCAGGTACTTGCCGTTGGGCGTCAGATCGTCGCCCCAGGCAAACTCGGCCTTGTCGCGTCCGCCGCGCGCGGCAAACTCCCATTCCGCCTCCGTCGGCAGGTCCTTGCCCGCCCAGCGCGCATAGGCGAGCGCGTCCGCATAGGCGACATGGACGACGGGGTGGTCGTCGAGACCGTCGATGCTGCTGCCGGGGCCGCGGGGCTGGCGCCAGTTGGCGCCCTTCATGAACGTCCACCAGTGCTGCCAGTGGTCGGCCAGCACGCGCTCGAGCGGTCGCCGGAATACGAGGGAGCCCGCATAGAGCATATGCGGCAATGCGCCGGGATAATCTTTGGGATCCGGCGGAATTTCGGCCAGCGTGACGAAGCCGGTTGCCGCCACGAACCTGCGGAAAAGCTTGTTGGTGATCGGCGTGCGCTCGATCCAAAAGCCCTCGACGGCAACCCGGTGCGACGGCGCCTCCTCCGGATAGTGGCGATCCGATCCCATGCGAAAGGTGCCGCCGGGTATCCAGACCATGTCGTCCCCCCAGGGCCTGCGGTGGTGTCCTCCCAGTGCCACCGAGGAGGCAATCCTGAACCCTGTGCTCATTCTCGGCTCCGCTCCTGGCCTCTTGTCGACCCCTCGTTGCCGACAGTTCGCGCGACGGGCCGACGCCCCGTCAAAAGCCCTAGGCCGACGATCGGACATCCCCGTCGCCCGCATCCGAGCATGAGGAGGGTGGCTTCGAAATCCGTGATTACCCCGGCATGCGCCACGAGGGAGTCCCGACCGGCGGCGCGCGATGGCGCTTCGCTCGCATTGCCCAGCAGAACCAGGCAAACCGCCGTGCAAGGCGCAGCCCTGCCCACGTCCGCCCCGCAAAGCATGAGGGACTGCGGATGACGGACTGGGGGTTCTCCCGGATGCCGTCTTCGGCTGACTGGGGTCGGCGGGTTGTGCTGGGTGACTGGCGTTTCGAACCGCGCTCCCATTTGCAACCGAGACGGAAGATTTGCCAGCGGTTTGCCGTCGAGGGCGTCCCATCGTTCGAATTCGCGCTGACCTCCGTCACGGCCAGGAGCGAGCACGCAGCCGGCACTCGTGCCGGGTTGAGCACCGGTTAACCAGAACGCGCGCCGGCATTGGCGTTTCGGGCCGCGATCGACGACACCATGAATTCGTCAAATTGCCGCTCAGGTCTTAAAGCTTTGCGCATCGGGGTTAGCTCTACTGGGCGGCGGGGCGCAAAGCTGTAAGCTGGTAGGTCGGCAGCCCCTCGTGCGAATTGGGGTAACGGAGCGCCGACTGGCATGATCCGCATTCTGATTGCAGACGACCACGAGGTGGTTCGGTCGGGGCTCAGGAAGATCCTCGAGGCTCAGCCCAACTGGGAGGTCGTGGCCGAGGCCGGCGACGGCAAGGACGCAATTCACAAGGCGGCCGAGACGCGGCCCGACGTCGCCGTGCTCGACTATTCCCTGCCGCTGGTCAACGGCATCGAGGCGACGCGGCAGATTCGGGCGCGGCTGCCCAAGACCGAAGTGCTGATCTTCACGATGCACGACAACGAGACGCTCATCCAGGAGCTCCTGAAGGCGGGCGCACGCGGCTATCTGCTCAAATCGGACGCCAAGCGTCACCTGATCGGGGCGATCGAGTCGCTGGCCTCCCACAAGCCGTTCTTCACGGCCAAGGTGTCCGAGGCCTTGCTCGATTCGTTTCTGGCGCGGCCCAATCGGGAAGGATCGACGCTCACCAACCGCGAGCGCGGCGTCGTGCAGCTGATCGCCGAAGGCCACACCAACAAGCAGATCGCCAACATCCTCAACATCAGCCTCAAGACCGTCGAGACGCACCGCGCCGCGATCATGCGCAAGCTCAATTTGTCGTCGTCCGCGGCTCTTGTGCGCTACGCGATCCGCAACCGGATCGTCGAGCCGTGACAATCGAGTGCCGTCTCGCAAGACGCTCACCGATCAAGGCTCACATGTCCTCTTGAATTGAGGTGGGCCGCGCCGGGCTTCCCCCGAAGCCTCGGCGCGACCCGACCTGAATGGGTCGAGCCCTGACAGTCCCTCGCTGCCGGGCAGCCCATGTCGTGGCCTACATTCGAAAGAACGCCCCCAGCCACGACCCACAACATGGTGCATAAGACCGCCCGCGCCCATCCCCCTTTGAGGGGAGAGCCGACGGCGCATTGTCAGCGCTCTGCCCTTCGAGGCATCGTGCGCGAACTCGCCGGCGCGGCCGCCCCAGCTAGTCGGCAGTGGCCCAGACGACATTTCAGGGCATACACCGATTGGCCTCTTCATGCTTAGCGGCGATGCTTGGGCTTACGGGGCCACGCACGGGCTTTCCCCCCGCTCGTTTCCTTGCTTCCCCGGGAGCGTGCTTCCTAGGCTGCACGGTGTGGCCCCGGTCTTTCTCTCCTAGTCTCGGCGACAGCTTTGCAGCGGCGTGAAAACCCGCTAGCCCGGTCCGATTGTCGGACAGTGATTGCGCTTGGCCCGTTTTCGTTGTCTGCTAGCGGCAGACCAGGGAGAGGACGAAAGCCCCGCAGAGGGCCCAAGGACCCATGCAAGCCTACATCGTGCGCCGTCTGCTGGCGCTGATCCCCACGCTGTTCTTCGCGAGCGTCATCGTGTTCGTGACGGTGCGCCTCATTCCGGGCAGCGTCATCGACCTGATGCTCTCCCAGAACGACATTTCTGCCGACAAGTTCAGCCGCGAGCAGCTGATCGCCACGCTCGGCCTCGACAAGCCGATGTGGGAGCAATACGGGCGATGGATGGGCGGCATCCTCATGCACGGGGACTTCGGCCGCTCGCTTTGGCAGAATACGCCGGTCGCCGAGCTGCTGGCCGCGCGCCTGCCCGTCACCTTCCAGCTCGGCGTCATGGCGCTGATCGTGGGATTGCTGGTCGCCATCCCCATCGGCGCCTACTCGGCCATGCGCCAGGACACCGCGGGCGACTACGTCGGCCGCTCCTTCTCGATCTTGATGCTGGCGGTGCCGAGCTTCTGGATGGGCACCATGGTGATGGTGTTTCCCTCGATCTGGTGGGGCTGGTCGCCGGAGGTGAAGTTCATCCCGTTCCGCCAGGACCCGCTGCACAACCTGAGCCAGATGATCCTGCCTGCCGCGATTCTCGGCACGTCGCTGTCGGCCGTCACCATGCGGCTGACCCGCACCATGATGCTGGAGGTGCTGCGCCAGGACTACATCCGCACCGCCTGGGCCAAGGGCCTCTCCGAGAAGCTGGTCGTCTCCCGCCACGCGCTGCGCAATGCGCTGATCCCGGTGGTCACCCTGATCGGGCTGCAGGCGCCGTTGCTGATCGGCGGTGCCGTCATCATGGAGCAGATCTTCGTCATTCCGGGCATGGGGCTGTTGCTGCTCGATGCCGTCAACCAGCGCGACTATCCCATCATCACCGGCGTGTTCCTGATCGTCGGCGTGGCTGTGATGGTGATCAATTTGTTGGTCGATCTG
>Ga0111539_10005931_pt1 | contig 15778 bp, 18 predicted proteins | sample RhiMethybrSRZTD1_FD_79667 | JGI IMG/M metagenome (GOLD analysis project Ga0111539, IMG submission 79667) | Populus rhizosphere microbial communities from Tennessee, USA - Rhizosphere MetaG P. TD hybrid SRZTD1 (version 2) (version 2) | ecosystem: Host-associated > Plants > Roots > Rhizosphere >... | reverse complement strand
TCACCGCCGCGCGCACCCGCTCCGCCAGCAGGTGGGCGTCGTCCGCCTTCATCCCGGCCGTGGGCTGCGGCGCGTGGACGGTCAGCGTGACCGTGCCCGGGTGGGAGAGGAGGAGGCCGCGGGGCGCCACGTCCTTCACCCCCGCCAGCGACACCGGCACCACGGGCACCCCGGCCTGGATGGCGATCACGAAGCTCCCCCGCTTGAAGGGGCGCACGCCCGCGTCGGGGCTGCGCGTGCCCTCGGGAAAGACGGCCACGCTGGTGCCGCCGCGGATGCGGGCGGCGGCCTGCTCCAGCGAGCGCCGGGCCACGAAGGGCCGCCCGCGCTGTACGGCGATGTGTCCGCCCAGGTAGAGGTACTGGCCCACGATCGGGGCCAGGTAGAGCGAGCGCTTGTGGATGATGCGGAACTCGGCCGGCAGGTAGCCGAAGAGCACGGGGATGTCGAGCGCACTGCCGTGGTTGACCGCGTAGACGGCCGGCCCCGGCGGCACGTGTGCGGCCCCCCGCACCTCCACCCGCACGCCCCAGGTGCGCAGGCAGAGGCGGCCCCAGGCCCGGGCCAGGCGATAGGACGTGCGCCCGCTGCGATCGACCACGCCGCTGAGGGCGGAGGGCACGCCCAGGCCCACGGTCCAGGCCACGGCCAGGGGCAGCGTGAGCAGGGTGCGCACGCGGCGGAGGCCCGGGCTCAGTCGCCCTTGAGCGACGGCACCACCGGCGCCGCCGGCTCGGGGCCGGCGGAGGGGAGCTCGTCGCGGCCGGCCAGGACGGCCGGATCGGCGTCCAGCGGGGGCGCGGCCGGCCAGGGCTCGCGGCGCTCGCCCTCGCGGCGGTCGCTGGTGCGCCCGTTGCGCACCTCCCGCCGCTCCATCGGGCGCGCGTCGCGCCGGCCGGGGTCGCCCTCGCCCGCCGCCTCCATCCAGCGGCAGAAGATCATCTTGCCGGCCGTGGTCTGCAGCACGCTGGTCACGCAGACCTCGATGGTCTTGCCCAGGGCCCGCTTGGCCTGGTCGACCACCACCATGGTGCCGTCGTCGAGGTAGGCCACGCCCTGCCCGGGCTCCTTGCCCTCCTTGATGATGAAGACCCGCAGCACCTCGCCCGGCAGCACCACCGGCTTGAGCGCGTTGGCCAGCTCGTTGATGTTGAGCACCGGCACCCCGCGCAGCTGGGCCACCTTGTTGAGGTTGAAGTCGTTGGTGACGATCTTGGCGTCCATGCGCCGGGCCAGCTCGATGAGCTTCAGGTCCACCTCGCGCACGTCCGGGAAGTCGTGCTCCACGATCTGCACCCGCATGTGCGACATCTTCTGCACCCGCTGCAGCATGTCCAGGCCGCGGCGGCCGCGGTTGCGCTTCAGGGAGTCGGAGGAGTCGGCCACCTGCTGCAGCTCGCGCAGCACGAACTGCGGGATCACCAGCGTGCCCTCCAGGAAGCCCGTCTCGCAGATGTCGGCGATGCGGCCGTCGATGATGACGGAGGTGTCGAGCACCTTGTACTGCTGCAGGCGGGAGGAGTCGCGGAAGGCGGCGATGATGCGGGCCGGCTCGAACCACTCGCCCTTCTGCCCGCCCACCACGATGCCCACGTAGCCGAAGAAGACCACGAGCAGGATGTGGACGAAGTGCTCGTCCATGATGTCGAGGCCCACCAGGGCGCTCCAGACCAGGCGCGCGCCCAGCAGGCCCACCACCCCGCCCACCAGCGAGCCCACCAGGTGGGGGCCGGAGACGCCGCGGATCTTGGTCTCGAGGGCGAAGAAGCCGAGGGCCACGAACAGCCCCACCAGCAGGCCCGCCCAGGGCCGCCCCTCGGTGGGCGGATACACGTAGCCCGTGTAGGCGAGCAGGGCGACGATGAAGAGACGGAAGAGAACGAGCCACATGCGGTGGATACCCCGGAATGGATCATAGTCCATTCCGCGCGGCCCCCGCTTCAGTCGAAGAGCCTCTCCAGCGCCTCGTCCAGCGAGGCGACGCCCACGATCTCGAGCCCCTCGCAGGCCGTCCCGTCCTCGAGGGTGCGGGCCGGCACCACGCAGCGCGTGAAGCCCATCTGCGCCGCCTCGCGCAGGCGCAGCCCCATCTGGCCCACGCCCCGCACCTCGCCGGCCAGGCCCACCTCGCCGAAGAGCACGGTGCCCGCGTGCAGGGGCCGGTTGCGGAAGGAGGAGGCCAGGGCGGCGGCCACGCCCAGGTCGGCCGCCGGCTCGCTCACCTCCAGCCCGCCGGCCACGCTCACGAACACGTCGTCCGACTGCAGCTCCAGGCCCAGGCGCTTCTCGAGCACGGCCAGGAGGAGGTTGGTGCGGTTGGGGTCGATGCCGATCGACATGCGGCGCGGGGTGCCGAACGAGGTGGCGGAGACGAGGGCCTGCACCTCCACCAGCACCGGGCGCGACCCCTCCACCGTGGCCACCACGGCCGAGCCGGGCGAGCCCTCCGGCCGCTCGGCCAGGAAGAGGGCGGAGGGGCTGGCCACGCCGCGCAGGCCCTCGCCCGTCATCTCGAACACGCCCAGCTCGGACACGGCCCCGAAGCGGTTCTTCACGGCGCGCACGATGCGGTGCTGCTGCCGGCGCTCCCCCTCGAAGTAGATGACCGCGTCGACGATGTGCTCCAGCGACTTGGGCCCGGCCAGCGAGCCGTCCTTGGTGACGTGGCCGATGATGAAGGTGGTGACCCCGCGGGCCTTGGCCAGCTGCAGGAGCTGGCCGGCCACCTCGCGCACCTGGCTGATGCTGCCCGGCGCCGACGAGAAGCGCGAGGAGTACATGGTCTGCACGGAGTCCACTACGAGGACCGAGGGCTGCAGCCGCTCCGTCTCGCCCAGGATGCGCTCCAGCGACGTCTCCCCCATCAGGTAGAGCGCGCCCCCGTGCAGGCCCAGGCGCTCGCCGCGCATCTTGACCTGGCGCTCCGACTCCTCGCCCGACACGTAGAGCACGGCCGACGTGCGGCTGAGCGTGTGGGCCACCTGCAGCAGCAGCGTGCTCTTGCCCACCCCGGGCTCGCCGCCGAAGAGAACCAGCGAGCCGGGCACGATGCCCCCGCCCAGCACGCGGTCGAGCTCGGGCATGCCGGAGGTGATGCGGGCGGCGTCGGTGGCCTCGACCGCCTCGTAGGCGATCGGCTTGCCGCCCATGGCCGGCGCCGCGCCGCGGGTGGGGGCCGTGGGCTGCTCCTCGAGGAGGCTGTTCCACTCCCCGCAGTCGGGGCAGCGGCCCAGCCACTTCGAGCTCTCGAAGCCGCAGGCCTGACAGGCGAAAACGCTCTTGAGCTTGCCCGAGGTCGCCATTCTTGGGTGATTCTCCCCGGCCATCCGCAGGCCGGCGGCGTGAGTATAGGGGCGGCCCCTGCCACGCCGGGCCCGGAGGTGGAGGCCATCACCGGCCCGGGCGTAGACTGGGGCCATGCCCCGTCGCGTGGCCGGCGCCGCGCTGGCCGGCCTGCTGGCCGGAGCGGCGGCCGCTCCCGCCCAGACGCCGCAGCATCCGCTGCCGCTGAGCGGCGGTCTCTACATCACCAACACCGGCCCCTACGAGTCGCAGTACGGGCAGCCCGTCTACTACTCGCTGGAGCTGCTGATCAGCCTCACCGGCGCCAGCGACCCCATGGCCCCGGCCGGGAAGTCGGTCATCACCCGCGGCACCTACGTGGTCCAGGGGCCGCGCCTCTGCACGCCCGACGGCAACCACTGCGTCGGCCTGCAGCCGGTGCCGGACCTGGCCAACGATTTCGCGTTCCAGAAGGAAGCGCACGCCGGCGAGACGATGGAGGTGACGGGTGCCTTCCTGGGCGGCGCCATCCTGTTCTGGAGGTTCGCCGAAGCCGAGCCGGCCACGCAGGCCCGCAACGCCAAGGACACGCCGCTGGAGTGGCTCGTCCAGGACCCGCGGCGCTTCGCCGGACGGACGGTCGTGGCCCGCGGCTCCTTCCGGGGCCGCAACCTCTTCGCGGAGATGCCCGACGGGAGCGCGCGCACGGCCGGGGACTGGGTGCTGGGCGACGGCCCCTTCTTCGTCTGGGTCACGGGCCGCGCCCCGCGCGGCCGGGGCTTCACGCTCGACCCCCTGAGCCGGGCCGACGCCGTGCAGCTGCTGGAGGTGGAGGGCCGGGTGGAGGAGGTGAACGGGCTCGTCTACCTGAAGGCCAGCGCCGTCCGCCTCATCGGCCGCGCCGGCTCGCGCAGCCTGGCCGAAACGCCGTAGGGCTCAGTCACTGGCCACCGCCACCGTGCGCCCGCCCTTCACGTAGACGCGGGGCACGCGGCGGCCGATGGCGGTGAGCGCGGCCCAGGCCGTGGTGCCGGCGCGGCCGGCCACCTCCCAGGCGTCGGGCTCGTCGCCCAGCAGCACGGCCTCGTCTCCTTCACCGGCGTCCGGATGGCCGGTGAGGTCCATCAGCGTCAGGTCCATGCACACCCGTCCCACCACCGGCACCGCGCGCCCCTTCACCAGGAAGCGGCCGCCCTGCGACATGGCGTCGGTGCGCGGCACGCCGTCGGCGTAGCCGAGCGGCAGCGTGCCGATGCGCGAGGCACGGGGCGCGGTCCAGATCCCGCCGTACGACACCGGCGTGCCCGCGGCCACCTCCTTCACCAGGGCCAGGTCGGCCGAGACGCGCATCACCGGCTTCACCGCCACCGGCGGCGAGAGCGGGCGCGGCTTCAGGCCGTAGACCAGCAGGCCCGGGCGGGCCAGCGTGTGCGAGGGGCGCAGGAAGGCCAGGCCCGCGCTGTTGGCGGCGTGGATCCAGCGCGGGCGCAGGCCGCGCCGCTGCAGGCGAAGGACGGCCTCGTCGAAGAGGTCGAGCTGCCGGCGCGTGACGTCCGCGCTCTCGTCGGCCGCGGCCAGGTGCGTCATCAACCCCTCGACCTCGGCCAGGCCGGAGTCGGCCAGGCGCGCCGCCGCCTCTTCGATCGCGGAGGGCGCGAAGCCCAGGCGGGCCATCCCCGTGTCCACCTTGACGTGCACGTGCGCGCGGCGACCGGAGGCGCGCAGCACGGAGAGGAGCGCGTCGGCCCCGCCCGCGGTCGAGACCACCGGCGTGAGCTGGTGCTCGAGCAGCACGCGCACCTGCCCGGCCGCGAAGCCGGCCAGCACCACGATCGGCACCTTCACGCCGGCCGCGCGCAGGGCCACGCCCTCTTCGACGTAGGCCACGGCCAGGCGGGCGGCCCCCGCCTTCACCAGCTCGTGGCCCACGCGGGCCGCGCCGTGGCCGTACGCGTCGGCCTTCACCACCGGCATGAGGGGCACGGGGGAGAAGGCGGCCAGCGCGCGGTAGTTCTCGGCCAGGCGGTCCAGGTCGACCCGCGCGCGGGCCGCGCGCAGGGAGCCGAGCGTGTCGGAGACGGTCACCCGGCTATTGTGACCCGCCCCGCCATTCCAGGTTCTCGAAGCGCGTGAACTCGCGGATGAAGGCCAGCTTGATGGTGCCGGTGGGCCCGTTGCGCTGCTTGCCGATGATGATCTCGGCGATGCCGCGGTTCTCGTCGGAGGGTTTGTACTCCTCCTCCCGGTAGATGAACATCACGATGTCCGCGTCCTGCTCGATGCTCCCCGATTCCCTCAGGTCCGACAGCACGGGCCTCTTCTCCGTGCGCGCTTCCGGCGCGCGGGAGAGCTGCGACAGCGCGATGAGGGGGACGTTCAGCTCCTTGGCCATGCCCTTCATGGAGCGGCTGATGGAGGCGATCTCCTGCTGGCGGTTCTCCACCCGGCCGGAGCCGGTGACGAGCTGCAGGTAGTCCACGATCACCAGGCCCAGGCCCTGCTCGGCCTTCAGGCGGCGGCACTTGGCCCGCATCTCCAGCGGGGTGATGGTGGCCGAGTCGTCGATGTAGATGCGGGAGGACGAGAGCTCGGCGTAGGCGCGGGCCAGGCGCGTCCAGTCCTTCTCCTGCAGGGCGCCCGTGCGCAGGCGGTGCGCGTCCACGCGGGCGTCGGCGCAGAGCATGCGCAGCACCAGCTGCTCCTTGGCCATCTCCAGCGAGAAGATGCCCACCGCCTCGCCCGTCTTGTGGGCGGCATTCTGCGCGATGTTCAGGCAGAGCGACGTCTTGCCCATGGCCGGGCGGGCGGCCACGATGATGAGGTCGCCCTTCTGCAGGCCGCTGGTGCGCTCGTCCAGGTCCGCGAAGCCGGTGGGCAGGCCGGTGACCAGCTCCTTGCTCTGCGAGAGCTGGTCGATGGTGCGGAAGCTCTCCTTCACGATCTCGCGGATGCCCACGAAGCCCTGGCGGATGCGCTGCTCGGCGATGTCGAAGATCGACTTCTCGGCCCGGTCGAGCAGGATGGCCGCGTCCTCCTCGGCCTCGAAGCAGGACTGCGAGATCTTGGCGCTGGCGTGGATGAGCCGGCGCAGCACCGACTTCTCCTTGATGATGCGGCACCAGTGCTCCACGTTGCTCATGCGCGGCAGCCCGTCGAGCAGCGCGGCCAGGTAGGCGGCGCCGCCCACCGCCTCCAGGGCGGAGGCGCGGGTCAGCTCGTCCTTCAGGGTGACCAGGTCGACGGGCTGCGAGCGCTCGGCCAGGGCGGCCATGGCGTCGTAGATGCGGCGGTGGGCCTCGCGGTAGAAGTCCTCGCGGGTGAGGATCTCGGCCGCGGAGTTGAAGGCGGCGTTGTCCACCAGCACCGCGCCCAGCACCGTGCGCTCGGCCTCGGTGTTCTGGGGAAGGGTCTTCTCGGTGGGGACTGTTTCGGTGGCCAAGGACCCTCCGCAGGGGAGGGCTAGTCTATCGCAGCCGCGTGAAGGGCGAGGGCCGCGCGGTGTACGCTGGCTCTCGCGGGAGAGCGGCCATGATCATCCGGCGGTGTCGGGAGTGCGGCGAGGAGTTCCGGCCCGGCGTGGCCATGTGCAGCGACTGCGGTGGCACGCTGGAAGACTACGACCCGGAGGCCGCGGCCGCGGCGCCGCCGGGGGCGTCGGACGCGGGGGACGCGCTGGCCGGCCTGAAGCTGGCCACGGTCGCCAGCCAGATCGACGCGGCCGCGGCCGAGCGCGCGGGACGGCGGCTCCGCGAGGCCGCCATCCCCTTTCGCCTCGACGTCGCCTACGGCCGGACGTTCACGCTGAAGGTGGCGCCCGCGCAGGCGGCGGAGGCTTCCGCGCTGCTGCAGAAGGCGCACGTCATCCCCCGCTTCGACGCAGAGGGCCCGGCGGTGGCCGAAGTGGGCGGGCCCTGCCCCGCCTGCCAGACGCCGGTCCCGCCCGGCAGCACCGAGTGCCCCGATTGCGGCCTCAGCCTCGGCGGCCCGGAGGCGGACACCTGCCCGAAGTGCGGCGCCGAGCTCGACACTCCCGGGGAACCCTGCGCGCGCTGCGCGCCGGAGGAGTGATCGCGGCTACTTCTGGACGATGATCTTGTTCGCCCGCACCAGCGCGGCCTGGGCGTCGCAGGAGGCGAGCGTGCCGCTCACGTGCACCTGCGCGCCGGCCTTCACCTCGGCCTGGCACTGGGCGGGCGGCACCGCCTTGGGGCCGTTCGACGGATGGCACTGGAACACCGCGCCGCCCGCGTCGACCTGCACGGGCTGACGGGCCCGGTTGCCGTTCACGTCCAGGCGGAAGCTCGTGCCGCCCCCGCTGGCCACGTGGCCCTCGAGCTCGATGCCTTCACCGGCGCGGCCGCCGTTGATCATGCAGGCCTGCCCGGACCCGCCGCCGCCGGGCACGCTGGTCGAGTCGCCGCCCTGGAGAAGGATCTCCTCGGCCAGGATCTGGGCGGTGCCGGCCGCTACGGACGACGAGATCCAGGTGCCCTTCACATGCACGCGCCGGCCGGCCGTCACGTCGGCCACGGTGCGCGCCGAGTTGCCCTCGCGGATGGCCGTCTGGCCGGGGCGCGCCACCACCGTGTAGCCGCTGATGCGGTACAGGCTGTCGCCGGCCGGATTCACGGCCAGCACCTGGTCGACGGTGCCTTCGATCTCCACGTCGCCGTGGCCGATGCCCGTGCGCCTCTCCTCGAGCAGTGTCACGATGTTCCCGGCCACGTCCACCACGATGGTGATCTCCTGGTTGGGAAGGACGGAGCCGAAGTCCAGCCGTCCGATCTCGCCGCCGCCCGCGTAGAAGACCAGCGTGAACTCGCCGGGCGGCAGCCCGCGCAGGGTGAACGACCCGTCGGCGGACACCGTGGTGGTGACGGCCGGATTGCCCAGCAGGGTCACCGTGATGGTGGCCCCCGAGGTGCGGGCGGACGAGGCTTGGCCCGCGGCGCTGGCGCCGACACCCCCGCCGCCGGCACCTTCGAACACAGTGCCCCGCAGGACGACTGCCTGGCCGGAAGGAGAGAGCGGACTGTTGCCCTGGCACGCTCCGACGGCGAGCGCGGCGAGAAGGGCAGCCAGGGCAGGAAGGCGGCGGGCGTGCATGGGACTCCTCCGATCCGGTGGTTGGTCGTCCATTCGAACCTAGGCTCCGTCCGGCAAGCGCGCTGTGACGGGGGTCACTCGGCCCGGAACGAGCCTGTGTTCGCATCCTGGCGGTCGGGCACCTGAAACTGGAGGTCCACGGTGGGCAAAGCCATGCTGGGCAGTGCGTTGCTCGTGGGCGGCCTGATGGCCGCAGCCGGGGCCGAGGCGGGGCCGCGCTCCGTGGGCCTGGGGGCCGGGCAGGTGGATCCCCAGGGGCTGGGGGCGGCCCTCTGGCTCACCGCCAACCTGCGCTGGGCCGCCGGTCACAACGTGGTGGTGGAGCCCGAAGCCGGCTACTGGAAGAAGGAGGAGTCCTCCCCCGCCGGCACGGGGTCGGTGGAAGACCTGGGCGGCGGCGTCAACGTCCTCTACCGCTTCCGCCCGAAGCGGCCCCTGGGGTTCTTCGCCGGGGCCGGGGCCGGCCTCCACTACATCCGCAGCTCCTTCACGCTGGGAGACACGCTCAAGGTGTCGGACAACCAGCTCAAGCAGGGATTCCACCTGCTGGCCGGTGTCGAATACGCGCTCTCGGGTTCGGTGACGCTGTTCGCCGAGGTCCGCCACGACCTGGTGGCGGACCTCGACCAGAGCAAGGCCGCGGCCGGGATCCGCTTCGGGATCTAGGCCGGGCGGCCGGCTATCCTTCCTTGGTGACCAGGACCTTCACCGTGGCCGTGACCTCGGGGTGGAGCTTGATCTTCACCTCGTAGTCGCCCAGGTGCTTGATCGGCTCGTCGAGCTGGATCTTGCGCTTGTCCACCTCGATGCCCTTGGCCTTCAGGAACTCGGCGATGTCGCCGGAGGTGACCGACCCGTAGAGCAGGTCGTTTTCGCCCACCTTGCGCGGGGCCACGTAGCGCATGCCGTTGAGGCGGCCGGCCAGCGTCTCCAGCTCCGCCTTCTCCTTGGCCGCCTTGGCCGCGTGCGCCTTCTTCTCGCGCTCGATCGTGGCCCGGTTGGCGTCGGTCACGGGCAGGGCCAGGCCGCGGGGCAGCAGGTAGTTGCGCCCGTAGCCGTCGGCCACCTTCACCACGTCGCCGCGGTGGCCCAGGTTGGCCACTTCGTCCCTCAGGATGACTTCCATCGTCCTCTCCTCACTCCTCCACCTCGGCCCACTTCCGGAAGTCGAACCAGAGGTCGAATAGACCCAGCAGGGCCAGCACCTCGAAGGCCCAGGGGTTGACCAGCACCAGGACCAGCACCGCCGCCCGCAGCAGCGGGGGCGCGGCCAACCGCCGCGTGTAGAAACACACCACCGCCACGCCCTGCAGGCTGTACAGGAAGCCCAGGCCCAGCAGGACGTTGTAGCTCAGCGGCCGCAGCGGGGGCGACACCACGCCCGCGCCGGCGGCCACGAAGAGCACCGAGAGGGCCAGGGGCAGGCGCAGGTTCTCGAACTCGCCCGCCTCCAGCCAGCCCGGATCGCGGCGCCGCAGGTACCAGCGCAGCAGCAGCGCGTGGCCCAGGGCGACGGCCGCGCCCATGATCAGGAAGAAGGCCGGGTACACGACCTCCAGCACGCCACGGAAGAGCGCGGCCTGGTCGAGCCACGACTGCACCTGTTCGGCCGGAAAGCCGGCCGCGCGCAGCTTCTCGAGCACGGGCGGCGAACGCAGCAGGTCCCAGGGCGAGAGGGCCAGGTCGGCCATGCGGCCGGGCGCGAACAACACGGCCAGGCCCATCTGGAACGCCCCCAGCAGCATGGCCCGCGCCGTGCCGCGGCGCATGCCGCGGCCGCGGGCCATGGTCTCGGCCAGCAGCAGGCCGGGCAGCGTCACCGCCACCAGCAGCAGGCCCCAGCTGGGGCTGATGAGCGCCCCCACCAGGGCGCCGGCCATGGCCTGGGCCAGCACGGCGTTGCCGAGCGTGGCCCGCAGGCGCAGCACGGCCAGCGGGAAGGGCGTGAGCGTCATCATGGGGATGAACAGCACGGGCGCGGCCAGGGGCACCACGAAGACGAGCACCGTCGACAGGGCCGCCCAAAGGACGGCCCTGGGTTCCGGACGCTCGTGTGCCCCGGCCGAGACCGACATGGCCCGCTCCTACTCCGAGGCGAAGGGCAGGAGGGCGATGGCCCGGGCCCGCTTGATGGCCAGGGTCAGCTTGCGCTGGTGTTCGGCGCAGGTGCCGAACATGCGCCGGGGCAGGAGCTTCCCCCGCTCGGGCACGAACGAGATCAGCACCTTCACGTCCTTGTAGTCGATGTAGTCGATCTTGTCGGCGCAGAAGCGGCACACCTTGCGCCGGCGGAAGAAGTAGCGCTTGCCGTCCTGCTTCTTGTCGCCGCCGCGGCCGCCGGCCCCGCCGCCCGCTCCGGGCCGGGCCCCACCACGCCCGCCGCCGCCGCCGAAGTTGCCGCCGCCGCGCGGACCGCCGAAGCTGCTCACAGTTCCACCTCCTCCTGGGGCTCGGCCGGGGCCGGGCGCCCGACGCCGCGGGCCTTGCGCTTGGCCTCTTCGACCGCGCGCTGGGCCTTCTTGCGCTCGGCCTTGGCCAGGTCCTCGTCCACGCGCACGGTGATGAAGCGCAGCACGCCGTCGGTCACGCGCATGCGGCGCTCGACCTCCTTCACCATGGCCGCGCCGCCGTCGGCCACCATGAGCACGTAGTTGCCCTCGCGCTGCTTCTTCACCACGTAGGCCAGGCGCTTCTTGCCCCACTTCTCCACGCGCTGGACGGCTCCGCCTTCCTTCTCGACGAAGCCCTGCACGGTCGCCACCAGGGCGTCCAGCTCGGGCTCGCCCAGCTCGGGCTCGGCGATGAACAGGATCTCGTAGGTACGGTTGCTCAAATCTTGATCCTCCTTCTGGATCCTCCCGTCCTCAGGACGGGAACGTGAGCCCCTTTGCGGCGGCCGGGGGCCGCCTACCGGGGGCAAGGAGTCCGGTCAGTTGCGTACGGCGTTGAAGCGGTTCATGGCCGCTTCGGGTCCTTCCTCCAGCAGGCACTCGACCGCGTCGGCCGCCGTGCCCACCATCTCCTGCACCACCAGGACGTCGTCCTGGGGGAACTCCGCGAGAACGTATTCGGCCAGGTCCTCGGGCGGGTCCCCCTTGCGGATGCCCACCCGCACGCGCGGGAAGTCGTCGCTGCCCAGCACCTCCGACAACGAGCGCAGGCCGTTGTGCCCGCCGTGGCTGCCCCGCGGCCGCACCCGGATCTGCCCCAGGGGCAGAGCCACGTCGTCCACGATCGCCACCACGTCCTGCGCCGCCCGTCCGGTGGAGGCCAGCAGCTCCTCCACCGCCGCCCCGCTGCGGTTCATGAAGGTGAGCGGCTTCACCAGCAGCAGCTCCCGGCCGCCCCGGGCCACGCGGCTGGTCCAGGCCTCGCCGTCGACCTGTCCCTTGCCGGCGCCCCAGCGCGCGGCCAGCGCGTCCACCACCATGAACCCCACGTTGTGCCGCGTCCGCCGGTAGCGCTCGCCGGGATTGCCCAGGCCGACGATGACGCTCGCCCCGGAGTGAATCTACTTCTTCTCCTTCTTGTCCTTCTCCTTGGGCTCGGCCTTCTCGTCGCCTTCCTCGGCCTTGCCCTTCTTGATGACCTCCGGCTCCGCACCGGCCTCGACCGGGGCCGCCTCGGCCACGACCGGGGCTTCCTCGGCGCGCGGGGCCACCACGTGGGCGACCACGTTGTCGGGCTCGGTCAGCATCGTGACCTTCTCCGGCACCTGCAGGTCGGAGACGCGCAGGTGTTTGCCCATCTCCAGCGCGCTCACGTCCACCACGATCTTCTCCGGGATGTCGCCGGGGAGGCACTCGACCTCCAGCTCGCGGGTGATGAAGTCGAGCACGCCGCCCTGCACCTTCACGCCCACCGGCACGCCCTGCAGCTCCACGTGGACGGTCACGTGCAGGAGCTTGTCGAGCGCGACCTCGTAGAAGTCGGCGTGCAGCAGGTGGCCCTTGACGGGCTCCAGCTGGTAGTCCTTGATCAGGACCTTGCGCCGGCCGCCCTCGAGATCGAGGTCGAAGAGCGTGTTCTCGCCGGTGGCGCTGCGCAGGATGGTGGCGATGTCCCGGGGCGACACGGAGATGGCCACGGCCTCCTTGGCCGGCCCGTAGACGACTCCCGGGATCTGCCCCTGCACGCGCAGGCGGCGGTTGTAGTTCTTGCCCCCCTCGGAGCGGCGGGTGGCGGCGACGACGAGCTCAGCCATGACTGCTTCTTCTCCTACTGCTTCAAACGAAGAGGCTCGTGACCGAGGACTCCTCGTGGATGTTGCTGATGGCCTTGGCCATCAATTCGGCCACCGACAAAACCACGATCTTACCCGAACGGCGGGTTTCCGGGGAGGGGGGGATGGAATCGGTCACGATGAGCTTGCTCAGGGGGGCGGCGTCCAGGCGCTCCATGGCCGCCCCGGACAGCACCCCGTGGGAGCTGGAGGCCAGCACGTCGGTGGCGCCCGCCTCCTTGAGGGCGGTGGCCACCTTGGCCAGGGTGCCCCCGGTGTCGACGATGTCGTCCACCACCAGGGCCGTGCGGCCCTCCACGTCGCCCACCACGTGGTGTACCTCGGCCACGTTGGGGCTCTCGCGCCGCTTGTCGACGATGGCCAGGGCGGCTTCCAGGCGCTTGGCGTAGGCCCGCGCGCGCTCCACCCCGCCGGCGTCGGGCGAGACGATGGTGAGCCGGGGCAGCTTCAGCCGGGCCACGTAGTCGATGATGACGGGGGCGGCGAAGAGGTGGTCCACCGGGAAGTTGAAGAAGCCCTGGATCTGCGAGGCGTGCAGGTCCATGGTCAACACGCGGTCGGCCCCGGCCGCCGAGAGCAGGTCGGCCACCAGCTTGGCCGAGATGGGAACGCGCGGCTTGTCCTTGCGGTCCTGGCGGGCGTAGCCGTAATAGGGCAGGACGGCCGTGATGCGCGACGCGCTGGAGCGCTTGAAGGCGTCGATCATCACCAGCAGCTCCATCAGGTTCTCGTTGACGGGCGGCGAGGTGGGCTGCATGACGAACACGTCGGCCCCGCGCACATTGTCCTGGATCTGGAACCAGATCTCGCCGTCGCTGAAGCGGGCCAGGTGGGCACGGCCCAGGGGCAGGGAGAGGTTGCGCGCGATGGCCTCGCCCAGCGCGGGGTGCGCGCTGCCGCTGAAGACCCTCAGTTCCCGCGACATCGCCCTGCCGTCCGCTTGAAATCAGCCATGTTCCTCAGAGTGTCGCGGGCAGCGGCGGGCGGTTGGCTGGGGCGGAAGGATTCGAACCTTCGAATACGGGGTCCAAAGCCCCGCGCCTTACCGCTTGGCCACGCCCCAACCGGTTCCCTAGCCTTGGGGAGTCTGGCTCGGGGCCGACTCGTCCCCGGAGGACGCGCCCCCGGGCTCGCCCTGGGGCGCCGTGCTCGCGGTGCTGCCCACCTGCTGGCGGTAGATCGAGAGCACCTTCTCTTCCAGGTACTGGCGCATCTGGTTGTTGAGCGGGTGCGCGATGTCCTTGAACGTCCCGTCCTTTCGCTTCTTGCTGGGCATGGAGACGAAGAGGCCCTTGGGCCCGTGGATGATCTTGATGTCCGTCACCACGAAGCACTGGTCGAAGACGATCGACACGAAGGCCTTGAGCTTCTCGTCGTCCACCGGGATGACCTTGACGTCCGTGATCTCCATGCTGTCCGCTCCTTCCCTGGGTTACTTCGCTGCTGTGCGCGGCATCCCGAGCGACCGGGACCAGGCCCGTGCGTATTGATCCAGGGAGAGCGTGCGGGCGCGGAGAGCGTGAAAGCCCGCCCCGCGCAGGGCCGCCTGGGCACGACCGGCACTCTGGGCGTCGTCGAACAGCCCAAAGTACGACGATCCGCTGCCCGAGAGCGACGCGAGCAACGCTCCGTCCCGGACCAGGAAACCCCGGATCCGCCTTACCTGGTGCTTCAAGTCGGGGGCTTCCTCCAGGGCCGCTGACTCGAGCTCGTTGACCAGGACCCTCAAAGCGGAAGATCCCCCCAAGTCGCTCGATACAAAGCGAAAAATATTATGACTGTTTTCACGGGGTGTCAAACGGGTGTCGATCCGGGCGAACACGGCGGCGGTCGAAACGGGGCGCCCGGGCAGGGCCAGGACCAGGTGCCCCTTCACCTGCCGGCGGAGGGGATAGACCTCGTCCCCGCGGGCCAGGCCCAGGGCGGTGCCGCCGAAGAGGAAGAAGGGCACGTCCGCTCCCAGGTTCCGGGCCAGGGGCAGGAGGCCGGCCCGGCCCAGGCCGAGCCCCCACCAGCGGTCGAGGGCCAGGAGGGTGGCGGCGGCGTTGCTGCTGCCGCCGCCCAGCCCGCCCCCCACCGGGATGCGCTTCTCGATGGCGATCTCGACCCCTTCGTCACGGCGGGCGTACCGGCGCAGGGCCAGCGCGGCGCGGGCGGCCAGGTTGGTCTGATCGGCGGGGACGCCCGGATGGCTGCAGCGCACCACCACCTCCCGGGCCGGGCGCAGCTCGAGGTCGTCGTGCAGCGAGATGGTCTGGAACAGCGTGCGCAGCTCGTGGTAGCCGTCCTGGCGCTGGCCCAGCACCTCCAGGCCCAGGTTCACCTTGGCGTAGGAGGGGACGCGCAGCGAAGGGCGGCGCGGGGCGGCGCGGCTCACCGCTGCCCGCGGCGCCGGCCCACGAGCAGCTCGCGCGCCTCCTCGGCGTCGACGGCGCGATAGCCTTCGTGCGGCGGCGGCTGGAAGGCGGCGTCGGCCAGCGCCTCCGCCGCCTGCGCGTCCTCCACCACCACCTTGAGCCGCGAGCCGTCGGAGAGCGTGGCCCGCACCTCGGCCGGCAGGGCCGGCCCCCAGCGCACGCGGTGGTCGCTCACGCCGTCGAGGGGCGCGCCCACCAGCAGGTCCATCATCTCGCGCGGGCTCAGGCGCACGCTCAGCAGCGCCTCCATGTCGTCCGCGTTGGTGCGGCCCAGGAAGACCGCCCGCTGGGCCGGGAACACGGCGGTGAGCTGTTCGCCCCGGGCCACCGCCATCAGCCGCGCGCCGGCCGGGCCGGGCACCTCGATGCGCAGGCCGTCCGGACGGCGGAAGGCCAGCAGCACGCGCAGCCGGCCCCGGCCCTGGGGGCCGTTCAGCGACACCTTGAGCTGCCCGTTGTAGCTGGGGATGGCGCCCGCGCGCGCGGCCCGCTCCGGCGAGACCGGGGGCGGCGGCGGAGCGCAGGAGAGGGCCAGCCCCAGGAGCAGGAACGACAGCGTGCCGGCCGCGACCGGCCGGCCGGCGCTACTGCCGCTCGCGGCGCGCCGTGTCATCGATGCCGGCCTGGGCGTCGCGGATCTTTCGCTCCACCCCGGCGCGGTCGAGCTCGCCCTCGTCGTCTTCGCCCGAGAGCGCCTGGCGCCAGTAGTCGAGGGCCTCGCGCAGGTTGC
>Ga0111539_10005930_pt1 | contig 15778 bp, 11 predicted proteins | sample RhiMethybrSRZTD1_FD_79667 | JGI IMG/M metagenome (GOLD analysis project Ga0111539, IMG submission 79667) | Populus rhizosphere microbial communities from Tennessee, USA - Rhizosphere MetaG P. TD hybrid SRZTD1 (version 2) (version 2) | ecosystem: Host-associated > Plants > Roots > Rhizosphere >... | reverse complement strand
GATGAGGCCGCTGACCAGCGCCTCGCCGAGCCCGCGCGCCGCGTTCAGCACGATCTCGTCGGCGCCGTTGACCGGATTGACGGTGAACGCGACGCCCGAGGTGACGGCCGGCACCATGCGCTGCACCAGCACGCCGATCCGCCCCTCGTCGTCGAGATGCCGCGCATCGCGGTAGGCGCGCGCCTGCGACGAGGCGCCGGAGCGGCGGCAGGCCTGGATCGCGTCGGCGAGCCGCGCGCGCTCGACGTTCAACCGCGTCTCGTGGATGCCGGCAAACGAATGCCCGGCGCTGTCCTCGCCGAGCCCGGAGGAGCGCACGGCGTAGCGTGCGTCGGCGGGCTGGCGATCGAGCCAGGGATGGCTCGCGAGCAGCGCGACGTCCGCATCGCTCGCATCCGCCGGTATGACGATGCCGTCGGGAACGGGGAATCCGGCCTGCTTCAGGCGCGCGCAGTTGAACGCCTTGCCGCCGGTGCGCCCCAGATCGTCGGGCGTGATCTCGTCGAGTGTCGCGAAGAGCTGCACGTTTTGCGTCGTTGCCATGCCAATCGACAAGGCAAGCCCGTCGCCATCACGTCGCGGGTGCCGGCGAGCTGTCCAATGAATTGACTCGAATGATGTTACGTCGGCCGAGCGAAGATCGCGCAGGCGTGCGCCGCGAGGACCGGGTTGCGCAGGAATCGACAACCTGTCGATGACGGAGCAGTTGCTGGTTGCTCGTTGCTGGTTGCTAGGAGCAGTCGCGTTGCGGGGAAGCGGCCGATTTGTTCGGGTAAGGCGTCCAGCAACCAGCAACGAGCAACTAGCAACTACTCGAGCCCGTAGCGGCGCATCCGGACGTAGAGCTGCGCGCGCGTGAGGCCGAGCGCGGCGGCGGCCTTCGACTTGTTGAAGCGCGCGTTCTGAAGCGCCTGCTCGATCATCGCTTTCTCCATGGACGCCAGGTCGCCGCTGATGTCGGCCGGCTCGGCCTCGTCCTCGCTCGCGGCCGGTTGCGGCTGCACCGGCACCGGGGGCGCCGCGGGGGCGGCCGCCGAGGGTGCCGGCGCGCCGCTCACCGCGAAGTGCTCGGCGGTGATCAGCCCGCCGTCGGCGAGGATGGCGGCGCGCTCGAGGAGGTTGCGCAGCTCGCGCACGTTGCCCGGCCAGTGATATTCCATCAGCTTCCGGCGCGCGTCGCGCGAGATGCCCGCCGGCGGCCGCCCGAGGCTGCGGCCGAACTCGGCGAGAAACGCATCGGCCAGCGGCGCCACGTCGTCGCGCCGATCGCGCAGCGGCGGCAGGCGGATGGCGAACACGTTCAGGCGGTAGTAGAGATCCTCGCGGAACTGCCCCTGCTGCATCGCCTGCTGCAGATCGCGGTTGGTGGCGGCGACGACGCGCGCGTCGGTGCGGAGAACGCGGGTGCCGCCGAGGCGCTGGAACTCGCGCTCCTGCAGGACGCGCAGGAACTTCGCCTGCGCCGACGGCGCCATCTCGCCGACTTCGTCGAGGAACAGCGTCCCGCCGCCGGCCTGCTCGAGCTGCCCCGGCTTGCTTTGCGTGGCGCCGGTGAAGGCGCCGCGCTCGTAGCCGAACAGCTCCGCCTCGAGCAGCTGCTCCGGCAGCGCCGCGCAGTTCAGCGCGATGAACGGGCCGTTGGCGCGCGGCGACGCGCGATGCAGGAAGCGCGCGACCACTTCCTTGCCCGTGCCCGACTCGCCGAGCAGGAGCACCGTCGTCTCGGTGGCCGCGACCTGCATCGCCTGCGTCAGCACCTCGCGCCACGCCGCCGACTCGCCGACCACGCGCCGGTAGCCGGTGCGGGAGTCGAGCTCGTCGGAGAGCGCGCGCACGCGCAGCTCGAGCTGCGCGGCCCGGGTCGACGCTTCGCCGGCGCGCTTCCAGGCGTCGGCGCCGCGCTCGCGCATCAGGCAGAGCGCGAACCGCTCCCCGATGCGGCGAGCTGTCAGCACGTCGTCGTGCCGGTAGACGCCGGGCGCCTGGGCCATGAACGCGAGCCCCGCCGCGAAGCGGCCGTCGAGGCGAATCGGCACGCGCAGCACCGAGCGGAACCCCATCGACGCCACGTGCTGGTTGTAGGGCTCGGGCCGCTGCGTGGTGTCCTCGATCAGGTCGTACTCCCAGTCGTCGTCGCGGCGGAATCCCGGCGGCACCGGGATCACGTCGGGCAGGGAGGCGACGTCGAGGCCGACGCTGGCATAGCGCCGCGCGTGGACGCCGTCGGGCAGCAGCACCGGCAGCGCCATCGCGTCGTGCGGGATCACGTTCTTCGCCACCGCCGAGATCCGCTCGAAGAGATCGCTGACCTTGCCGGCGTCGGTCAGCGTCGCCAGCAGCTCGTCGAGCAGCTCGAGGCTGGCGGTCCGTGCCTCGAGCTCGGCGTTGGTTTGCGCCTGGTCGGCGAGCCGCTGATGCGAGAGCGCGAGCGCGACGTGATCCGCGATCCGCCGTCCGACCAGCGCGTCGTCCGGCGTGAAGGCGGCGACCGAGCGCGAGTAGAAGTTGACGCCGTAGTGAAGGCGCCCCTCGAAGCGGACCGGCAGGCCGAGCACCGACCGCATGCCGGCGGTCACGGTCGGCGAACCGGCGTAGCGCGGGTCGGAAGCCATGTCGTCGATGATCCGGTGATCCCACGGCTCGGTGAGCAGCTGCGGCTCGGGCAGCGGCGCCTCGAAGAACGGCGGGAAATCGCTGAAGCCGCTGAGCGCGTGGACGCGGATCCGGTTCTCGCGCTCGAGGACGGTGGTCACCGCGAGCGCGTCGTGCGGCAGCACCTTGCGGGCGATCTCGGAGATCCGATCGACCACCTCGCGCACGCCGAGCACGCTCGACAGCGTGGCGAGCAGCTCCTCGAGCATCTGCAGGTTGTCGGCGCGTTCGCGCAGCGCCGCCGCGCGGCGCGCGTCTTCGGCCATCTGCTGGTGCGAGAGCGCGAGGGTGACGAAATCGGCGATGCGCCGGCCGACGCCGACGTCGGCTTCGCGGTAGGCGGCGAGCGCCGAGGAGCTGAACTCGAGCGCGCCGCCGACGCGTCCATTGAAGCGCAGCGGCAGGCGCAGCGACGATCGCATGCCGGCCTTGGCCGCCGGCCGATCGCGCTCGGCGGGGTTGGCAAGCAGGTCCTCGTGCAGCGAGAACAGGAAGTGATCGTTGAAGAGCGTCGCGTAGTGGGTCTTGAACGCCTGCGGGACGCTGTCGCGCGGGATGCCGTCGAGCGCGTACAGGCGGGCCGAGGATCGATCGTCGGAGAGGATCTGGATCGTCGCCGCGTCGTGCGGCATCACCGAGCGGGCCACCTCCGACAGGCGATCGAAGACGTCGCGCACGTCGAGCGCGCCGGCAATCAGCGGCAGCACTTCCTCGACCGCCTCGAGGCGCGCCAGCCGCGCCACGCGCGCATCGCGCGGCTCCGCTTCGTGCAGGCCGGCGGCCACGCGCGCCGCCAGCGCCTCGAAGGCCGCGACCTGTGCGTCCGTGAAGCGTTCGACGCCGCGCTTCCCTGCCCAGAACACGCCCGCGCCCGCCGGCAGCGGCACGACCACCAGGCACTCGATGCCGTAACCAAGCAGCCGCTCGATCACCGGGTGCGACGCTTCGGCGTGCCCCGACAGCGGCGCGACGACGCCAGCCTCCGACACCGTCGGCGCCAGCGCCGCCGGCAGGGAATCGGCCGGCAGCAGATGGGCGGCGACGCCGACGCGATGGCGGGTCACCAGCTCGGCCTGCGCCGCCGGGCGCGCGAGCACGACGCCGAAGGCCTCGACGCCGGCGATGGCGCCGGCCTCGGCGGTGAAGTCGGAAAGGACCATGAACAGGTAAAGTCTACCTTCTCATGTCGCTGCCGACGACCGATACGCGCCACGCGTTCCGTCCGCTCTCGACCGAAATCGTCCGGCTGCTGCGCACGCTCGACGCCGCCGACTGGCAGCGGCCGACGATGGCCGGCTCATGGCGCGTGCACGACGTGGCCGCGCATCTCGTCGATACCGCGCTGCGCCGCCTGTCGTTCCACCGCGATCGCGCGGCGCCGCCCGCGCCCGAGCGGCCGATCGCGGGCGAGCGCGACTTCGTCGCCTTCATCAACGATCTGAATGCCGTCTGGGTTCGTGCCGCGCGGCGCCTGAGCTCGCGGGCGCTGACCGATTTGTACGAACGCGCCGGCGCCGAGCTCGCCGACTTCGTCGAGGCACAGAAGCTCGACGACCCGGCGCTGTTTCCCGTGTCGTGGGCCGGCGAATCGCGGTCGGCGCTGTGGCTCGACATCGGCCGCGAGTTCACCGAGGTGTGGCACCACGGCTCGCAGATCCGCGAAGCGGTGGGAGCGGGGCCGTTCCACGAGCCGCAGTGGCTGCGGCTGGTGCTGGAGATCGCGCTGCACGCGCTGCCGCATGCCTACCGCACCGTCCCCGGCCGTCCCGGGGCGTCGGTCGCAATCGTCATCACGGGAAGATCGTCCGGCAGCTGGGCGCTGCACTATCGCCACGGCGCGTGGGACATCGACGAAGGACGGCCGGCGCGCCCGGCGGCCACCGCGACGATGTCGTGCGAGGTGGCGTGGCGGCTGTTCTTCAATGCGCTGTCGCCTCGCGAGGCGCAGGCGCAGGTGAAGGTCGAAGGCGACGCGGCGTTCGCGCTGCCGCTGCTGGGCACGCGGTCGGTTATCGTCTAGGAGGTCGCTGAAAAAGGGCCGACCCTGTAAGTTCGAAGTCTGAAGTAAGAAGTGCGGCAACATTTCAGGCCAGAATTCACCGAACTTCTGACTTCGAACTTCGGACTTTCGTTGCAGGCTGCCGTTTTCAGCAGCCTGCTAGAGCTGTTCTCACATGTTCACGGAATCGTCGGCGTTCTACGACTTGATCTACTCGACGTTCAAGGACTACGCGGCGGAGACGGCGCAGATCGTGGAGATGCTGCGGCGCTCGAACCCGCAGTGCCGCACGGTCCTCGATGTCGCCTGCGGCACCGGCGAGCACGCCCGGCTGCTGCGCGCGCAGGGCTTCGAGGTCGACGGCGTCGATCTCGATCCGGCATTTGTCCGCATCGCCTCCGAGAAGAATCCTGGCGGACGATTCGTCCAGGGCGAGATGAGCGACTTTCACCGGTCGCGACAGTACGACGCCGTGCTCTGCCTCTTCAGCTCAATCGCGTATCTGCAGACGATGGATCGGGTGCGTCAGGCGCTGACCTGTTTCCGCGAGCATCTGGCGCCGGGCGGCGTCGTCATCGTCGAACCGTGGTTCGGTCCTGGCGTGCTCGACCCTCAGCGCGTCACCACAAATACTGCCGAGGCCAACGGCGTCCGGGTGGCGCGCGTGACGCGCGTCGAGGTCGACGGGCCGATATCGCGCCTCATCTTCGACCTCGAAATTACTGACGCGACCGGAACGCGGCGCGCGAGCGAAGTGCACACGCTCGGCCTCTTCGCCCCGGCCGACATGCTGCGCACGTTCGAGGAGCTCGGTCTGCACGCCGACTACGACCCGAAGGGCCTGAGCGATCGCGGCCTCTATGTAGCGCGCGTCACGCACGCAACCCGGGAACTCAAGTCAAGCAACCCACCTGACCTGTGAACGCGAACCCAACCAACCCACCCGACCCACGCGACCCACTCGACCTCAGAAGGTCACCTTGACCGCCAGCTGCACCTGTCTCGGATCTCCCACGCCCTGCCTCAGGAACCCGTCGAAGTTGAACAGCGCCGGCGTCGTCAGCGGGTTGACGTTGTTGGCGTTGTTGAAGGTGTTGAACATCTCGAGGCTGGGGATGATCTTGGTCCGCGCGCCGACGCCGAACGCCCGCTGCAGGCGCCAGTCGAGCGAGAAGTACTCGTTGTCCTTGCGGTCCCAGTTGCGGCCGCGATCGTTGCCGTTCAGGACCCGCGGCGACGTGGTGATCGGCTGCGCCGTCCGCCCCTGCGCGCGGATATTGACGAGGAACTGGCGCGGCAGCTCGACGTAGGTGAAGAAGTTGACCTTGTGCCGGATGTCGCGGTCCGACGGCCCGTAGTCGAGATCGAGATCGTAGAAGTTGAACGATCGATCGGTGAACGGATCGCGCTCGTTCGAGTCGTCGTCGTCGTCCTTGGAGAGGACGTAGTTCGCCTCGAGCTGGTAGCCCTTCGAGAAGCGCTTGCGCAGGCCGACGGTCAGGCCGCGATAGAGACCGTGGCCGCGGCTGTTGCTGACGAACACGTCGGCCAGCGCAGGCTCGAACGGGTTCGGGCCCGTATAGGTGGTCGTGTCGCGCGTCGGCGGCTGCGCCGCCGCGGCGGCGGTGCCGTGGACGTTGTAGTTGAGGAAACGCGTCAGGTGATCGCTCTTCGCGATCGTCAGGTCGGCGTAGCCTGCAATCGCCGGCGCCAGTTCGCGCTCGTAGCCGACGTTGAAGCTGAAGATGCGCGGGTTGTGGTAGTCGCGATCGAACACGCGGATGCCGCTGAACAGCGGGAAGGTCCCCGGCGGCACGGCGCTCGGCGTCAACAGGTTCGGCCACACCGGCATGTCGGCGAACGCGGTGAAGCTGGTGTTGCGGAAATCGCTCTTCTGCTGGATGCCGTTGGTCGTCACCGAGCCGACCTGGCTCAGCATGTTCTGCCGCGCGTAGTAGATCCCTGCGCTGCCGCGCAGCACCGAGTCGCCGTCCTGGTTGAAGTCCCAGGCGAAACCGACGCGCGGCTGGAACTGCGCCAACTGATTCGGGATCGTGCCGTCGGAGGGGAACCGGGGGTCGTTCAGGAACGGCGCGAACACGGTGGTTGCCGGGTTGACCGTTTCCGGCATCAGCTGGCCGTCCCAGCGGATGCCGTAGTCGACGGTCAGGCCCGACCTCGCCTGCCACTTGTCCTGGACGAACAGCGCGAACTCCTCGTTGCTGATATCCGACGCGCCGGCGGCGTCGCGCGCGATGCCGTCGGGGCTGCTGCTCTGCAGGTAGAAGAACAGCGGTCCGCCGGTCGTCGTCGTCCCCGCGGGACAGCCGGTCGGCGCGGTGACGTAGACGCCGCCGGAGCAGCCGACCGTGAAGGGCCCGAAGCCGCCCGGCGCCGCCGGCGACGCATAGCGCAGAAACCCGGTGACCCCGTCGAACAGGTAGCGTCCCTCGAAGAAGCCGCGGAACACCTGCACGTTGTTGCTGTGCACCCATTCGCCGCCGGCCTTGAAGGTGTGATGGCCGGACAGGATCGAGTAGTTGTTCTTCAGCTGAATCCGCTGCATCAGCTCGTCGACGTTCGGCGCCAGGAAGAACGGGTTGCCGAAGCGGAAGACGGTGTCGGACCCCATTGCCGTATCGGCCGGCACGTTCGACGGCGTCGCCGAGCGCGGGCGGTTCTCGCGCGAGTAGGTGATGTGGAACTCGTTCAGCCGGTTCGAGCTCAGCGTGCTGAACAGGTTGAGGTTGAAGACATTGATCTTCGACGGCCCCTCGATGCCGTTCGCCGAGCTGCCGTAGGTCGGCACGTCGAAGGTCTGGTTGGTGTTCTTCGAGTAGTTGAAGTTGTACGACGCCGACAGGTTGTTCGCCGGCGACACGAGCAAGTCCCCCTTGGCGAGGAACGCGTTGTTGTTGATCGTGTGCTTGACCGGCTGCCCTTCGTCCTGGTTGCGGTTGGCGCGGAAGAACGACAGCAGCGCGAGACGCTGGCAGTCGGCGCTGCTGTTGATCAGCGCCTCGTTCGCCCGGATGGTCGGCGCCTGCACCGGGCACGGCGTGCCGATCGTCTCCGAGAGATTCGGGCGCAGGAGGTTCTCGCGCACGCCCTCGATCGCGCCGAAGTAGAACAGCTTGTCCTTCACCAGCGGGCCGCCGACGGTGCCGCCGGTCTGCTCGCGGTGAAAATCGGTGAGCGGCTTGCCGTCCGACGTATCCGCGGTCAGCGCCTCGAGGCGCTGATGGTGGAAGAGCGACCCGCGCACCTGGTTGGTGCCCGACTTGGTGATCACGTTGACGACGCCGCCGGCGGTGTGGCCGAACTCGGCGGTGGCGCCGGTGGCGACGACCTGGAACTCCTTGACCGCATCGAGCGTGATGTCGATCGCCGCGCGCTGGCCACCGACCTGCTCGCCGAAGAAGCCGTTGGTGTAGTCGCCGCCGTCGAGGCTGATGTTGTTGAACACGCCGCGCTGCCCGGCAAAGGTGATCTCGTCGCCGTCCGGGCCCTGGACGATGCTGACGCCCGGCGTCAGCGTCAGCAGATCCTCGAACTTGCGCCCGAGAATCGGCGTCGTCTCGATCGTCCGCTCGTCGAGCGTGCTCGCCGACGCGCTGCGCGCGACGTCGACCACCGCCGACGAGGCCGACACCGTCACCGTTTCGGCGACCCCCGAGATCTTCATCTGCGACGACAGGCGAACGATGTCGCCGACGCTCGCGAGCACGTTCTCCTGCACCAGCGTCGCGAAGCCGGACAACTTCAGCGTCACCGTATAGCGCCCCGGCGGCAGCTGCGGCGCGGTGAAACGACCGTCGCGATCGGTGGTGAGCGATCGCGTCAGGTTGGTGTCGACGTTGCGAATCTCGACGTCGACGCCGGGCAGCACCGCGCCGCTGGCGTCGACGACCGTGCCCTCGATGACCGCCGTGGTGATCTGGGACTGGGCCGCTGCGCCGGCGGTGGCGGTAACGATCAGCGCGGCTGCGGCAAACACCTGCAGGGTTCGCATCGGGGAAACCCTCCTTGGGTGAGCACGTGATTGTGGAATGGCGCAATCATCCGACATTCCCCGCTCGCGCCACAAGATGCGTTTCGCACACTATTAACCGATCCGCCGACGCGTAATAGGGCAGGTGACAGCCGCTCTCGATGCGGAAGCGGGCCGCTCATTCCGGAGGACGAAGATGGACAAGGTCGTGCATTTCGAGATCCCGTTCGACAACAAGCAGCGCGCGATGAAGTTCTACAGCGACAGTTTCGGGTGGCAGCTGACCGACATGCCGCAGATGAACTACGTCATGGCCGGCACCGTCGCAGTGGACGACCGGCACATGCCGAAAGAGCCGGGCGCGATCAACGGCGGCCTCTTCGAGCGCCCGAAAGAGGCGCCGCACCCGGCGATCTACGTCGGCGTGCAGTCGGTGGACGCGGCGATCAAGAAGGTTCAGGCCGCCGGGGGCAAGGTGGTGACGCCGAAAACGCCGATCCCCGGGATGGGCGCTTACGCGCGCGTTGCCGACACCGAAGGCAACGTGGTCGGACTGTTCGAGAGCCAGTAGCACGCGGGCGCGTCCGCGCACGCCGGGCGGGTGCGCTCCACCAGCATCGAGTCGCCGAACTCGTGCGTCAGGTAGCCGCCCGCTTCGAGCGCCGCGCTCGCACGCGCCAGCGTGTCGTCGTCTGCGAACGCGCGCAGCAGCTGGTAGTGGCTGCTGTCTGGTTCGTGGGTTCCGGAGAGGATCGCGTCGACGACACGCAGGCACGTGGAAGGGCCGAGCCGGCCGGTGGCGACGCCGCGACCTGCGCGGATGCCGCCGCGCCGCCGCGCGGCGTGCTCGAGGGCGCGCACCACCGTCGTGCCGACGGCAACGACGCGGCCGCCGCGCGCCTTGGCGCGGCGGATTGCCGCGGCCGTCGCCCTGGGAATCTCGTACGGCTCATCGAACGGCAGCCGGCGATCGAGCTCGGGATCGCCGGTGGACGAGATGCTCGCCGCGTGCGTCAGCGTCGCGAAGGCGATCCAGCGGTCGCGCAGCGCGCGAAGCGCCGCCCAGTCGAGCGCGAAGCCGGCCGACGGCGGCTCGAACGCGACCGGGACGCTCGCCATCGGCGTCCAGACATCCCACATCGCCAACGGCTCGGCGAGGTGCGCGTATTGAATCGGCCGGCCGTGGCGCGCGAGCCCGGCCCACACCTCGCTCGAACGGCCCTCAAAGTGCAGCGAGACGAGGCGCGGGTGATCGAGAAGCGTGTCGACGGTTGCGACAAGCGATCCCAGCGCCAGCCGATCGTCTGCGGCGAGTGCCGGCGGCAGCGGGCGATCCTCGGTGCGCGTCCGGAAATCACCGGCGCCAAACACGATCGCGACAAAGCGTGGGGCGTCGGCACGAGACCCGGCCGCGTAGCCGGCGAGCCGCACCTCGATTGCGCCGCCGCTCGGCAGGTGCACCCCGTGCAGGCTCGCAGGCAGCGTCGCCGCGTCGTTGGCGATCACGAGGTCGCCGCGGTTCAGGAACTCCACGAACGAGGACCTCGGCGCGTGAACGAGCTCGCCGTCGGCACGCACGACCAGCAGCTTCGCGCCGCGCGGCCGCTGGACTGGACTGGTTGCCGCAATCATGTGACGACCTGCGCCGTTTCGCGGGCCAGCGCGGCCGCGATGACGTCGACCAGCTCGCGCGCCGACGTCTCCGGCCGCTTGAGCGCTGCCGGGTCCGCATCGGGGATCGCCAGCGCATGCAGCGGCGTATCCATGTCGCCGGGATCGAACGAGATGAGATGAATCCCCTCTCCGGCGAGCTCCTCGTTCCATATTCGGGTGAGGTGCGCCAGCGCCGCCTTGCTGGCGCCGTAGGCACCCCATTGCGGATACGCGTTCACCGCCGCGTCGCTGGAGATGTTGACCACGACGCCGCCGCGCCCCTGCCGCGCCGACGAGGCCAGCGCGCCAAGCAGCGCCTTGGTGAGGCGGAACGGGCCGAAAAGATTCGTCGCCAGCGCCAGCTCCAGCGCTTCGCAGTCCGTATCGGCGAGCGGCGCCAGCGGCACCGCGCCCAGGCTCGAGGCGTTGTTGACGAGCACGTCGAGGCCGCCGAGGTTGCCGGTGACCTGCAGCGCGATCGGGTAGATGTCGTCCTTCCGCGAAACGTCGCCGACGATGCCGGCGGCGCCAGGGTGCTCGCGGGCAACATGGTTGACCCGTTCGGCCGTGCGCGCGACGAACGCCACCCGCGCCCCGAGGCGGTGGAGCTCATCGACCAGGGCGAGGCCGAGACCAGAAGTACCGCCAGTGATCGCGACGCGGACGCCGTCGAATCGATTGAATGTGTCCATGACGCGATCGTAGACGTCGCGCCGCGGCATGCCTTCGACCGAAGGGGCAGGCGCGACCTGTCCGTTCGGGCAGGGAAAGACGCTTGTCGTTCGGCAGGCTTCGCTCGTCGTTCGGCTGGCTTCGCGTGTCGTTCTGCGTTCTTCGTTCTTCTTCGGCGTGCGGGCGAACCCTGAACCAGACCCAGAACCCAGAACCCAGAACCCTGAACCCTGAACCCCGAACCTCGACAGCCGCGCTCCCGGGGGTGCTCGGGCGCGCGTCAGCGTCCGGACAGCAACCCCCGCTCCGCGGCGATCGCCACAGCCTGGGCGCGGTTGTCGGCGCCGAGCTTGTTGAAGATCGCGGTGACATGAAACTTCACCGTCCGCTCCGAGATCGAGAGCGTCCCGGCGATCTGCCGGTTCGACAGCCCGGCCGCGACCAGCCGCAGCACACCCTGCTCGCGCGCGCTGAGGCGCGCGCGCGTGCCGGGCTGGACGATGCCGCCGACCAGCTTGGCGGCGATCCGCGGGCTGAGATACGACTCGCCGGCGTGCACCTGCCGCACGGCCTCGGCGATCTCGGCGGCCGGCGATCCTTTCAGCAGATAGCCCTTCGCACCGCCGCGAATCGCGCCGAACACATCGTCGTCGCCGTCGTAGGCCGTGAAGATCAAGACGGCGCGGGCGGCGCGCGCGAAGCTGGCGACGGCGTCGACCCCCTCGGCGTCGGGGAGCTTCAGGTCGAGCATCACCACGTCCGGCTCGAGCTTCGCCGCGAGCCGCAGGCCCTCAGCGACCGTGCCGGCCACGCCGGCGACCCGGATATCGCGCTCGCGCTCGAGCACGGTGGTCACGCCTTCGCGGACGATCGGGTGATCCTCGACGATCAGCACCTTAATCATGGGCCGGCGTGCCGGAAGGACCGGCGGCCCTGAAGGACCGCCCTACGACGGACAGCGGCACGGTGACCGTGATCGTCGTGCCGCGGCCTGGCGCGCTCGCGATCGCTGCGCGGCCGCCGATCGCCCGCGCGCGGTCTTCGATGCCCGACAGGCCGAAGCCGGCGGCGCGCGCGGGCCGCACGCGAAAGCCGACGCCGGCATCGGCGACGACGAGGCGCAATCGCTGCCGGACGACGTCGACGCGAACCGATGCTTCGCGCGCCTTCGCGTGCTTGCGGATGTTGGTCAACGCTTCGCCGGCGATCCGAAAGAGCTCGGCTTCCACTTCCGAGGGCAGCGGCCCGGTCTCGGCGATTTCGAGCCGCACGCGCACGCCGGTCTCGGCCGTAAACCGTCGAGACAGCATGGCGATCCCTTCGGCCAGCGAACGGGAGTCGAGCGGCGATCGCCGCAGCCGCGCGATCGACTGCCGCGCCTCGTCGAGGCCCTGGCGGGCGGCGTCGAGCGCGAGCCGCAGCGGCGGGCGAGCGGGGCTGCGCGGCTCCAGGTGCGGCAGCGCCGCCTCGATGTGCAGGCCGACCGCGGTGAGCTCCTGCGCCAGCGTGTCGTGCACGTCGCGGGCGATCCGCGAGCGCTCGTCGGCACGGGCGTGCTCGATCGAGCGCTCGGCGAGCCGCGCCCGCTCGACCGCGACGCCCACTTGATCGGCAATCGTCGTCAGCAGATCGAGCTCCTGCCGCGACAGCCGGCGCCAGCCGCGCATGGCCAGATTCATCACGCCGAGGCCACGCTCGCCGGCATACAGCGGCACGCTGGCATGGCAGCGCAGGCCGCGGGTTTCGGCCTGCCCTGAGCCGTGTCGAAGGGCCTGCCCTGAGCCGTGTCGAAGGGCGGCCGCCGACGACACCGCCGGCGCAAGCCGGCTGCACCCGACGACGTCGATGTTGCGCGCGGTCAGCTGGCCGTTGCGAAAGAGCTCCAGGCACCAGCAGGATCGGCCGGTCATCCGCACCGGTTCCTGAAGGTACGGTGGAAGATTCTGGACCGCGGCGTTGTAGAAGTCGCCGGAGGCGGGATCGCGCAGCCACACCCAGCCGGTTTCGACGCCGAGGAGGTCGGTCATGCGGCGGAGCGCCTCGCCCGTCGCCTGCTGCTCGGTGGTGGCGCTGTTCAGCGCTTCGGCCACTTCCTTGAGCACGCGCAGCGCCCGTGTCTGCGAGAAGGGGCGGCGAATTTTTCGCTGACGGCGAGGCACTTCTGCGATTCTAATCTCCTGGTTCCGTAGGGCGCCCCTTCAGGGGCGCCTCAAGGCGCCGCGGACTCATGAAAAGCGCAACGGCGGCAACGACAAGAGCGGTGTGGCCGGGTGGACTCCCGCCCGCGCGCGCTCGCGGCCTGCTGGCGATCGGCGAAGAGATCGAGAGCGCCGAGACGCGCCTCCGCTACAGAATCGAGCGCCTGCTCGGCGAGGGCGGGTTCGGGCAGGTCTACCTCGCGGCGCGGATCGGACGCTCGACCGAGGTGCCCGACGTCGTCTGCATCAAGGCGAGCGCGCGCATCGACGGCTGGCTGCGCGAGGCCTACTTCGGCCAGCTGCTCGACGGGCACCCGCGCGCGATCCGCGTCTTCGACGCGTTTCCGCTCGTCCGCGCCGGCAACCATGTGGTTTACTGCCTGGCGCTCGAATACGCACGGCACGGCGATCTCAGCGCCTTCCTGGCGGGCGCCGGCAAGGGGTGGTCCGAGCGCGTCGCGCGCCGCGAGATCGCCGGCATCCTCGAAGTGCTCGGCAAGCTGCATCGCGGGCACACGCTGCATCGCGATCTCACGCCGCTCAACGTCTTCGTCTGCGACGACCGCCGCCTCAAGCTCGGCGACTTCGGCATCGTCCGGCAGGTGAGCGACCGCCGCGGCATCACCGCGCGGACGATGAACGCGCTGACCGCGCCGAGCGACATCCTCGAGCGGGCGGTGCCGCGCTGGCAGGCGCGCGACGACGTGTATCAGGTCGGGCAGCTGCTCGGCATGCTGATCAAGGGCGACGCGACCGTGCGGCTGCGGACCGAGGAAATCCGCCGGCTGCCGTGCAGCGATCACCTGAAGGAGATCGTCTATCGCTGCCTCGGCGAGCGGCGCAAGCGCTACGACAGCGCCGACGAGATGATCGAGGCGCTGCGCAACCCGCCGGCGGCGCTGAAGCCGGGCATCCTGCGCGCGCTGAAAGGGGTGCACCTCGCCTTCACCGGCATCCTCAGCGTCCGCCGCAGCGAGGCGGTGCGCGCGGCGCGGCGCGCCGGCGCGATCATCCACCACGGGCCGTCGGCCAAGACCAGCGTCGTCGTCCGCGGGCGCCCGAATCCGCTGCAGGCCGCCGGCCGCGACGGCGGCATCAAGCTGATGGAGATCAAGCGGCTGCGCGAGAAGGGGCACCGCATCACGCTGCTGAACGAAGCGCGCTTCTGGCGGCTGGTGGGGAAACGCGTAAGCTCGAAGTTCGAAGTTTGAAGTTGGAATGGCCCCCACTTCTGACTTCGTACCTCGAACTTCGTACTTCGCTCTTGCCGCGTCAGCACGTTAGCAACTATCGTTTTGCGGTCCGCGTGAGGCGGAGACTACGGGAGAGCATAGTGTTCGCCCAGGCGGACCGCTTGCGGTCCGCGTGAGGCGAAGACTACGGGAGAGCTGAGAGGAACCGTTCGCATGGCTACCGTCAGTGCACCGGTTCGGTTGACCGTGCGCCGGTTTGGCGAAACCGGCCGCCGCGACGTCTGGTGGATCCAGCCGCTCGTGGTCGCCGCGGGGCTGGGCACCTTCGTCGTCTATGCGACGTGGGCGGCGTTCCAGGGCCAGCACTACACCTACGGCCCTTACCTCTCGCCGTTCTACTCGCCGGAATTCTTCGGTTCGTCGCCGCACAGCTGGTTCGGGCCGAAGCCGGCAATCTGGCCCGAGTGGCTGCCGTTCTCGCCGGCGCTGCTGATCCTGCCGATACCGGCTTTCTTCCGGGTGACCTGCTATTACTACCGCGGCGCTTACTACAAAGCGTTCTGGGCCGATCCGCCGTCGTGCACGGTCGGCGAACCGCGTTCGAGCTACTGGGGCGAGAACTCGTTTCCGCTGGTCCTGCAGAACATCCACCGCTACATGCTCTTTCTCTCGGTCGCGGTGCTGGTGATACTCGCGTGGGACGCGTGGAAGGCGTTCTGGTTCACCGACGCCGCAACCGGGGCGGTGTCGTTCGGCATCGGCGTCGGCTCGCTGCTGCTCCTGGCCAACGTCATCCTGCTCGGCGGGTATCTCTTCGGCTGCCATTCGATGCGGCATGTCGTCGGTGGCTGCGTCGACGAGCTGTCGCGCGCGCCGTTCGGCCAGAGCGCCTACGCCTGCGTCACCTGCCTCAACCGCAAGCACATGGTCTGGGCCTGGTGCAGCCTCTTCACGGTGGGCTTCAGCGATCTCTACGTGCGCCTGTGCTCGATGGGCGTGTGGACTGACTACCGGATTCTGTAAGACCCATCTCGTGTAGTGTCCGCCTTGAGGCGGACCTTCACGGTCCGGCTGAAGCCGGACACTACGAACGACCTGGCGCGCTATGGACTATCAGACGCACGAACACGACGTGCTCGTCATCGGGGCGGGCGGCGCGGGGCTGAGGGCGGCGATCGAGGCTTCGGCGAGCGGCGTCTCGGTCGGCCTGGTCTGCAAATCGCTGCTCGGCAAGGCGCACACGGTGATGGCGGAAGGCGGGATCGCCGCGGCGCTCGCCAACGTCGACGACCGCGACAGCTGGAAGGTGCATTTCGCCGACACGATGCGCGGCGGCCAGTACGTCAACAACTGGCGGATGGCCGAGATCCACGCCAAGGAAGCGCCCGAACGCGTGCGTGAGCTCGAGGCATGGGGCGCG
>Ga0111539_10005929_pt1 | contig 15781 bp, 18 predicted proteins | sample RhiMethybrSRZTD1_FD_79667 | JGI IMG/M metagenome (GOLD analysis project Ga0111539, IMG submission 79667) | Populus rhizosphere microbial communities from Tennessee, USA - Rhizosphere MetaG P. TD hybrid SRZTD1 (version 2) (version 2) | ecosystem: Host-associated > Plants > Roots > Rhizosphere >... | reverse complement strand
GGCTACCTGAATTCGTTAGGGATGGCGGCGTTCGTGCTCAGGTACCGTCTCGGACCACGCTACCATCATCCGATTGAACTCGGCGACGCGCAGCGTGCCATTCGAACGCTGCGATTTCACGCCACGGAGTGGCGACTCGATCCCACGCGCATCGGCATCATGGGGTTTTCAGCCGGCGGTCATCTCGCGATGTCCGCCAGCACGATCTTCGATTCGGGCGACTCGCACGCCGTCGATCCGATCGATCGGCTGGGAAGCCGACCCGACTTCGCGGTCCTTGCGTATCCGGTGATTTCAATGAGCGCGCCGTGGACACATCAAGGATCCAGGCAAAACCTGCTCGGCTCTGATCCCGATGCCGCTCTCGCGAAGCGGCTGTCGGGAGAATTTGCCGTGACGAAGGAGACGCCGCAGACCTTCATCTTCCACACGAATGAAGACACTGCGGTCCCGGTGGAGAACAGCCTGCATTACTTTCTCGCGTTGCGGCAGGCGGGCATTTCGGCAGAGATGCACGTCTTCGAGAAGGGACCTCACGGCGTTGGACTGGCCAACGACGATGCCGCCCTGGCTCCCTGGTCGGCGCTGCTCGGCACCTGGTTGCGCAGCCACGGGCTTACCAAATGATCAGCCGTCGCTCGACGACTACAGCGGCCACTTCGCGTTCGGGTCGTAGTTGATGATCGTCTGCGGTGGCGCCGTGGGGATCATCGGCCGCAGGTACGGCTTCGCCGACGCCTTGTGACACGAATAGCAGGCCTCGAGCATGGTGCGGTACGCGGCGTCGAAGGCCTTCATATCTTTCTTCGCCACCGCATCCTTCAGCGGCGGCAATACCGTCGCATCGATCCCGTCGAAGATGCCCTTGATGTCGACGATCTCGCCGTCGGGTTTTTTGCGCGTCGGATTGATGCGGATGGTCCAGCGGATGCGGTTGCGCGTCTCGTCAACCTCAAAGGCGGCCAGATCCCAGTTCTTGTGTTGGGCGGCAAACCACAGATTGCTCATGTGATAGCCGACGTCGATCATCGTGTGCGACTGTGACGGCGTGATGTCCTTGAGATGCGCGACATCGGCCTCGAGCGTGCTGGCCTTGGCGTCGCCGGCGGGTGATGCCGGCGCAGGTGCCGCCTTCTTCTGACATCCCGCCGCGATCGAAACGGCGATCAACATGGCAGCTTGAATTCGTAGGAACTGAGCGAGTCTCGTCTTCACGTCGGGCACTGTAGTCGGGAACGGCGCGAAACCGGAAACGTGACAGCGAGTCTGAGATTCAGTCTTATATAGGACTGTGACCACTGGACTGATTAGCCGCCGTCAAGCGATCGCAACGCTCGCAACCGCTGCGACCTTTCCTTTCACCTCCGCCTGTATGCGCCAACAGACTTCTGCTCCACCCGTGGCGACCGAGGCCGATGCGCTCGCGCTGCTCGACCAGATCGCTGACAACCTCCTTCGTTTCGGCCCGGAGGGGGCGACGTCGCTTGGCATCGATACAGGTGCGAGAGCCGCCCTGCGATCGCAGCTCACCGATCGCTCGGCTCAGGGACAACAGCAGATCGCGAACCAGCTTCGCGCCGACCTCGAACGGATCAAGGCCTTGAACACATCGGGGCTACCCCACGCGACGCGCACGAGCATCGAAGTGGTTCGCAGCGCCTATACCACCTCGCTCGAGGGGTTCGCGCTCCCCTACGGCGATGTGGCCGTCGGTGGCTGGCGCAATACGCCGTACGTCGTCATTCAGAACGTTGGCGCATATCTCGACATTCCGAGATTTCTCGACGCCGAGCATCGCATCGAGAACGCCGCTGACGCCGAGGCCTATCTCGCACGACTGCAGTCCTACGCGAAGCAGCTTGACGGCGAGCTCGGACGGATCCAGGCCGCGCGCGCAGCGGGCCTCGTGCCACCGGGATTTCTGATCGACAAGGCGCTCGCGCAAATGACGCTCTCTGCGAAGAGCGCGCGCGAAGGGGGCGTGCTCGTCGAATCGCTCGAGCGACGCGTCAAGAACATTCCGGGCAACTGGATTGACCGTGCGCGCACGGTCGCCGCGCAGGAGGTCGCGCCCGCACTCGATCGGCAGCTGGCCGAGTTGAAGGCGCAGCGTGCTCTGGCCACGAACGACGCCGGTATCTGGGCTCGTCCACGTGGCGACGAGTACTACAAGTGGGCGCTGAAGGCTTCGACAACAACGACGATGTCGCCCGACGAGATTCACGAACTGGGTCGAAGCGAACTCGAGCGACTGCACGCCGAGATGGACGGCCTTCTGAAGCAGATCGGCTATTCACAGGGCTCGGTCGGCGCTCGCATGCAAGCGTTGGCGAAGGATCCTCGCTACCAGTTCTCCGAAGGCGACAAGGGCCGCGCCGAGATCATGGCGTTCATCCAGAATCGGCTCGACTGGGTGCGCGCGCAGATGCCACGCGCCTTCAAGACGCTGGTTACTCCCAACATGGAAGTGAAGCGTCTGCCGCCCGAAGAAGAGCCAGGCGCACCCGGCGCCTACGGCGGTCCGGGATCGATCGATGGCACGATCCCCGGCCGCTACTGGATCAATCTCAGAACGACGAGCCTGCACAGCAAGTACAGCCTCGCCGATTTGACCTTTCATGAATCCATTCCCGGCCACATCTGGCAGGGTGAATACACGCGACGCATGCCGCTGGTCCGGCAGATGCTCGCCTTCAACGTGTACTCGGAAGGATGGGGCCTCTACGCCGAGCAGCTCGCCGACGAACTGGGCGCGTATGAAGGCGACCCCGTCGGACGGCTCGGCTACCTGCAATCGATCGCGTTCCGCGCGTGCCGGCTGATCGTGGACACCGGCATTCACGCCAAACGGTGGACACGCGAAGAAGGCGTGCGTTACTTCGTTGACGTGAACGGTTCAAACCCGCTGGAAGTGGCGAGCGAGGTCGATCGATATTGCTCGTGGCCGGGACAAGCGTGCGGCTACAAGGTCGGGCACAGCGAGATCAATCGCCTGCGTCAGAAGGCAACGACGGCGCTCGGAGCGACGTTCGATCTCAAAGCCTTCAACGACACCGTCGTCCTCGGCGGCAACGTGCCGCTCGACGTGCTGGCCAGGAACGTGGACGAATACACCCGGGCCACGTAGACGCGGGCAGGGCCGTGAGACACGTTGTTCTTCTGCGCGGCGTCAACGTCGGCGGTTATCGGACCTTCCGACCCGCCATGCTCGCAAAACAACTCGGGCACCTCGATATTGTCAACATCGGCGCCGCGGGTACGTTCGTGATCCGGAAACCAGTCAGCCGGACACAACTGCGCGCCGAACTGGCGAGACGGCTTCCATTCGAGACGCACATCATGATTTGCGCGAGGCGGGAGTTCACCAGGCTCCTGTCTCAGGACTGGTTCGCCGGTCGGCAGTCCCGTCCTGATGTCGTCCGATTTGTGAGCGTCTTGTCGCGAGTGCCGCGCCAGGCGCCGCTATTGCCGATGACACTACCGGCGCACGGTCAGTGGTTGCTGAGAGTCCTGGCCCGCGATGGCCGCTTTGTCATCGGCGAGTACCGACGCCAGATGAAGGCGATCGGTTATCTCGGCACGCTGGACCGCGTCTTTGGATCGTCGGCCACGACGAGGAACTGGAACACGATCACGGCGATCGCCAAAGCCCTGGATCGATGAGGTGTTACCCTACGTCGATGGCCGATGCGCTCGGAGGAACGAGCGTATCTGCCGCACGGCCAGCGGAATGCGCTCCTTCGGTTCCTTCCACGGGAACATGCTCACCTCCGCTTTCGGCGCGAGCATCGCCGCCTCCATGGCCACGGCGTACGGATGCGCCGGAATATCGTCCGGCAAAATCAACACGGGCGTCTGACAGGTGCGCACGAAATCGCGAGTCACCGTGAAGACGAAGTCGGCGTTGGTCCGGTACATCCGGGTCAGGAACCGGTCCACCGTCTGCATCGTGATCTCGGGCCGGCGCTTGACCAGCTCAGGCCCCCAGCCTTTGATGTTGTTGTCGTAGAACAGATCGCGCAGCTCTGGACGTGAGCCGCTCGGCTGCGCCAGCACCGCCGCCACAACACGGTTCGGCGCGCGCTCGAGCAGGTTCCAGATGAAGGGCCCGCCGATGCAGAACCCCAGCACGATGAACTTGTCGATGCCGAGATGATCCATGAGCCCGATGTGATCGTCGGTGTACGCATCCCACGGGCGATCGACCTCGAGCGGGCCGGATGAGTTCCCGCCGTTGGCGTTGCGCAGGTCTGCAGCGATGCAGCGATAGTCGCTCTTGAACTCGTCGATCGGGTTGAAAGGCGAACCGTTTTTCAGTCCCGAGATCGTCGAGTTCAATCCCCCACCAGCGATGAGCATCAGCGGGAAACCAGACCCTGCCACTTCGTAGTGGATGCGAACGGGGCCTCTCTCGTAAAAGGTCATCGCGCCTTCTGCGGATCCGGCTTGCGCCAGAACTCGCGAGGCGGTGGCCATGGCCGCGGCAGCAGCTCCTGCTTCGAGGATCTTGCGTCTCAAGGGATCCATATCGGCACCCTCCACATCGGCAGCCGAGTCTAGTCCAGGCCAACGCGGCCCGGCAAAGAAAATGGCAAGATACGGTCGGCTTCGCCGAAGTGAGGTGGCCCGTGGATTACGCGCGTCGAAATATTTTGAAGCGTGGCGCAACGGCGATTGGTGTCGGGCTCGTCACGCGCGCGACGATGGCACACGCGGCGCAGTCGCCCCCGCCCGCTGTCCGTATGGCGCAGACGCCGGCGCTCGACATCGCGTATGAAGAGACCGGCGACGTACGAGGCTTTCCGGTCATCCTGCTGCACGGATTCCCCGACGATGTGCGCGCATATGACGAAGTCATCGGGCCGCTGGCCCAAAAAGGCTTTCGGACCATCGTCCCGTACCTGCGCGGGTACGGACCGACCCGATTCCGCGACGCGAAGGCGCCGCGCATGGCGGAACAAGCGGCCATCGGTCAGGACGTGATCGACCTTGCCGACGCGCTGAAGATCCAGCGCTTCGCGGTCGCCGGATATGACTGGGGCGGCCGGGCAGCAGGCATTGCCGCGGCCCTGCACCCGGATCGCGTGCGCGCCGCGGTGCTGATCGGCGGCTACACGATTCAAGATGTCTTCGGCACACCGCCGCCGGCGACGCCGGAGCGCGAGCGGGCGCTCTGGTATCAGTACTACTTCAACACCGAGCGCGGGCGTGTCGGACTCGAACGGAATCGCCGCAATGTCTGCCGGTTTCTATGGGAAACCTGGTCGCCGACGTGGAAATTCACCCCGGAAACCTTCGAGAAGACCGCGCCGTCCTTTGACAACCCGGATTTCGTCGAAGTGGTGCTTCACTCGTATCGGCACCGGATCGGGAACGCCGCCGGAGAGCCACGGTTCCTGGAAACCGAGCGGCAGCTCGCAAAGCGTCCTCGTATAGAGGCCCCTACCATCACGCTCTACGGCGGCAGCGACGGACTCGGCGCGCCAGCGGCGCAAAATCCCAACGAAAGCGCAACGTTCGCGAAACTCGTGGCGCGGCGCGTCATCGATGGGGCCGGTCATTTTCTGCCTCGCGAACGGCCGGAGGCTGTTTCGGCTGCCCTGATCGAACTGCTCGCGGCCTAGTCGCGGATCCTTTTTTCACCGCCTGGGTGAACTTCTCATTGGGGTCCCAGTGTGGACGCTTGACCGATCTCAATTCTTTATTAGGGTTTCGCGCGGTATTTCACCAAAGCCGCGAAATGACTGATCTGGCAGACGCCTTGCTCCGACTCGGCCATCTCCTACATGCAATTTCCAAGGATGCCAAGACAAGATTTCCATGTCGCACTGGATAACAAGACGACCATCGCCGGGTCGGCCGATTTGACTGCCCCCAGCCAGACGACACGCGTATCGAGATTTCGGTCGCGGCGGGCTAGCTCTGGGCTTCGCGTTTCCGACCACCTCTATGAATGACCGACGACGCGGCGAGCGCAATATTCTTTCTCAACCAGGCATGGGCACAGTGCGTGTGACTCAGGACGTGGAAGTCACGCGTCTCGACAGCACTGAGGCCGCCGTTATCACGACGCAGACGCTACCCGTCGGCGAACGCGTACTGCTGGAGATTCCCGACGAGCGAAGCGCGATCTCAAAGGCCCGGTTGTTTCGGACCGTGAAGACCCGCTTCGTGTTCAAGGACGGCCGGTTGCGGCGTGAAGTCCAACTCTCGATCATCGGACACACCGGCCTCCCCGAGGCGAGAGGCACGACTGAACCGATCCGTCCGATGACGGGGCCAATGATCGCGGCGATCAGCCGCCGGGTGCCCGTGCGTCTGGTCGAAGTCAGCACTTCGGGATGCCTGTGTGATGCACCGACGCCTCTCGAAGAAGGCAGCGTCGGTTTCGTCGACGTGAGGACTCCCGGCCATCATCGGACCGAAGCGGTCCGGATCCTGCGGACGCACCGCGCGGGGGGATCGAGCTGGCCTTACCGAATGGCCGTCGAGTTTCTCACGCTCGCGCCACTCTCGCCTGATTCACTCCGGGGCATTGCGGCCGTCATCGCCACCGGCGCTCCATCCGCTCAAAGACCATAAACATAACAATGACTGCACAGAACTTGACGATCGACGAACCGGTGTTGCTCGGGAATGGCCCCGCGATGGAGTGGTTGCGAGCGGCGGCCACGCGCGTGGCTGGAGGCGGCGCCAAAGTCCTCATCACCGGCGAAAGCGGGGTGGGCAAGGATCTCGTCGCGCGATTCATTCACGCACGCTCGCCTCGTACGTCGCGCGCCTTCGTCGCCCTCAACTGCGCCGGCATTTCTGAGACGCTGCTCGAATCAGAACTGTTCGGCCACGTCCGGGGCAGCTTCACCGGCGCCCATCGCGACAAGGTCGGCTTGTTTCAGCTGGCCGACAAAGGCACGGTGTTCCTCGATGAAGTCGGCGAGATGAGCCTGCGGATGCAGGCGTTGCTCCTGCGCTTTCTCGAGAACGGTGAGGTCAAGCCAGTCGGGTCCGACCGCGTCTCGGCCAAAGTCGACGTCCGGGTGATTGCAGCGACCAACCGCAACCTGGCCGATCTGGTGGCACGGGGTCTGTTCCGCGAAGATTTGATGTATCGCATCATGGTTGTGCACCTCGAGGTGCCGCCGCTCAGGAACCGCAGCGAAGACATTCGCGACCTCGTGACGCACATCATCGACCGCGGCGCGCTGTCGCTGGAGCTCTCGCCCGACGCGATGAGCGCACTCGAGGCCTACCACTGGCCCGGCAACGTGCGCGAATTGCAGAACCTCATCGAGCAGCTGGCCTGGCTGCACGGGGGCGGGTACATCGATGAGAAGGATCTGCCGCCCCACCTCGTCGCGTCGGCCAGCGGGGGCCTCGTGCCGTCACGGGAACGGCGCAAGCGCGTCGCCGATCATTTATACGAAGGACTCGCCACGGGCGGTTGTTCGTTCTGGGAGCATATTTACCCGATGTTCATCAATCGCGATATCACGCGAGCGGACATCATGACGATCGTCAGGCAAGCGCTCCTCGAAACCAGCGGGAACTATCGTGCCGTCCTGCAGGTGCTCGGGATGCCGCCCGCCGACTACAAGCGGTTCCTCAACTTTCTCTCGACGCACGGCTGCAACGTCGACTTCCGCGAGTTCCGCTCCGGCCGCGCCTCGCGCGAGCGCCCGATCGATCCGCCGTTTGTGATGGCCACGTTCGTTCAGGCGGGAACACGGGCGAGAAGCACCGCCGGCGCCCAATGAGTACATTCCTCCGACCGCTCAGGACGGCGAGCCGCACGTGCTCGCTGGTCAACGTCCGCACCGGATCGGTGATCGCCGACGTCGTCGAACCGGCGCTTGATTCGAAGAGCCGCCGCAAGGGATTGCTTGGTCGTGACACGCTCGCCGACAGCCATGCGCTCGTGCTGGCGCCATGCGGATCGGTTCACACCTTCGGGATGCGGTTCCCGATCGACGTGCTCTTCGTGGCTGCCGATGGCTGCGTGATCAAGATCGTCGAACAGCTTGGCGCATGGCGGATGGCGGGGTCGCTACAGGCCTGCATCGCCGTGGAACTGCCGACAGGTTCGGTTCAACGGCATCATGTGCTCACGGGCGATCGCTTGTCTATTCAGACGCGCGAGAGTTCTTCCGTGCAAACCTGATAACTGTCTGGATCCCACTAGACAAAAGACAGTAGTCATCCTGTCGCGCCACTAGGGACAACCCCGCATATCATTCGGCGAACCGGTCTCCCGACTTCAATTCTGTCGCCGGTCGCGCACGCGGCAACGAAGTTGCTGTTACACGCGTGCAATGAGCGACCGGCGCCTCCATCCACGTTCAGTATTCCTCGCGCCAGCGAGCGCGCAACTGCGCATCACGGTTGACGGTGAGATCGAACACTGGCTCGACACGCGTGCAGTGGTAATCAGCAGCAGCCCCTGCACCTGCGGTGACGAACTGCTGGTGCACAGCCTCGATGACAACGGTCAAATGACTTCCTGCACGGCCAAGGTGATGGCGTGCGAACCCATCCTCGGCCATCCTGCGCGTTATCGCGTCAGTCTGGCTCTCACAGCCGCGCCCGCCCCCGCACGTCTCGATGGCGCACCGGTTGCGTAAACCAACGTGACAGTGACAATCACCTCTCTGACCAGAAACAAGCCCATTCGCATTTACGACGTGAGCGCCGGAGGCTGCCTGCTCGAATCACGCGAGCCGCTCCCGGTCGGTACCGTAGGCCTGCTCACGATGGACTTCGAGGGCCGCCGCCGCCAGGAATGGATTCGCGTCTGCCGGGTACAGGCCGACGAAAGCCGTCGGGGTCCGTGCCTGGTGAGCGTGGAATTCCTGCCGCTCGAACCTGCCGGCGCGGACTCAATCCGTGGCGCGATGCTGCGGCTGCGCGCCGCGGGTACGCGCTCGCATTTCCCCGCGCCGTCTGGACGATCGTCTGGCGATCCCGGGAAGTCCATGGAGTGCGATGACGCTCGTCCCGTGCCGTCATCGCCAGTAGCGGCCGTTGATCACGAAGATTTGAATTCTTCGTGCATGTCCCTCGAGTTGGCAACGCCGTTGCTCAGTAACCACGCACGGGCGTGCCCGAAGCCCGAAAAGGAGTAGTGCAAATGAAGGCGCTTGTTCTCCGGCTCGTCCGGAACGATGAGGGACAGGACCTCATCGAGTACGTGTTGATTGGAACGCTGGTCTCGATCGCGGTGGTCGTCGGTGCCGGCGCACTCGGAACGCAGCTGAACGGCTGGTATCAGGCTGTTGCCGATTGGGTTAGCAACCAGGCCGCGAACCCCAATCTCTAACCCATGGAATGAGGACCGAGGGGCCAGTGCCAGGCAGTCGATCGCGTCATTGGGACCCTCGGTGCTCGCAACAATGATTTTGCTACATCGCTTGCTTCTCGACGACCGGGGACAGGACCTCGTGGAATACGTGCTCCTCGGTTCGCTCATCGCTTTGGCTGGCCTCGCGGCTATGCAGGCGTTCCCCGGCATTGCCAGCGCCGTGTACGCCAGCTGGGACAACGCGCAGCAGTCGCTGTGGTATCCGCAAGCGCCGCAATGAGTTTCAACATGGCTGAACCAGCTATCGTCATCAGCATCGGTCTCGCCGCGTGCGTGTTCGACGTCCGAACCCGGCGCATTCCCAATGCGCTCACGCTGGGGGCTGCAGTAGCCGGCCTGCTGTATCACGGGGCCACATCAGGCGTGCCAGGTGTACAGACGGCGGCGGCCGGTTGGCTCCTCGGTCTCCTGTTGTTGCTGCCGTATTTTGCGCTTGGCGGGATGGGCGGTGGCGACGTCAAGCTGGTCGCCGCGCTCGGCGCATGGCTTGGCCCGTGGGAGACGTTCTGGCTGGCGATGTATGCCGGGATTGCCGGCGGCGTGCTTGGCCTCGTTGTCGCCCTGACGCACGGATACCTCAAACGCGCGATCGCGAACGTCTCGCAGATCTTTGGCTACTGGGCCGTCGCCGGCCTCAAGCCTGTTCCTGGCATGACGCTGGAGACGTCCAAGTCTCCCCGTCTCGCCTTCGCGATTCCGATTTTCGCCGGAACAATGGTGACGCTATGGCTTCGATAAAAGGTCGCTGGCGCTCTGAGCGCGGGGCTGAGCTCATCGAGTTCGCGCTCATCGCGCCGATTCTTATTTTCATCATCGCCGGGATCGTCGATTTCGGGATGATGTTCCGCACATTCGAAGCCGTGACGAACGCGGCTCGTGAAGGCGCTCGCGTTGGCGTGCTGCCCGGGTACAACCCACTCGATGTGCAGACGCGCGTGAACGCCTATCTCGCCGCCTCCGGGTTGACCGCGGTGCCTCTCGTGGGGCCTCCGGCGTGCCCGCGGCCGGGCGTCTGCGTGCAGAACCTGCCGGTCGCGACCAATGCGGGCGTCTTTACGGCCAGAGCCGTGACCGTAAATTACACGTATCAGTTCGCAGTACTGGGTGCGGCCGCCCCGTTATTCGGGGGAAATTTCGGCTCAATCAACTTGAACGCCGTTTCGGTGATGCGCACCGAGACGGCGGCGGCGCCGTAACGGAGAAACCATGAAAAAGCAGCATCGCACCCTGATCGTCATGTTGGTCGCCGTTCTGACGGCAGCGCTCGGCAGCTACGGTGTCTATCGCGCCGTCCTGCAGATGCCCGTCCGTGAAGTCGAAGTAGCCAGCGTGCATGTCGTCGTCGCCGCACAGCCGCTCACCATGGGTACTCGACTCGACGCGAATCACCTCAGGGTGGTGGACTGGCCGTCGCGCAACCCCGTCGCCGGCGCGTTCAGCGACCCGAAGGAGCTCCTGAATCGCGGCCTCATCAGCCCAATCGCTGAAAACGAACCGATCACCATGACCAAAGTCGCCTCGCTCGAGGCCGGCGCCGGTCTTCCCCCCGTGATCCCGGAAGGCATGCGGGCGATCTCCGTGAAAGTCAACGAAGTGGTGGGCGTGGCCGGATTCGTAGTGCCGGGGACGATCGTAGACGTGCTAGTGACCGTTCGAGAGAGTGACGGAAAGCAGGACCAGCCGATGACGCGCACGGTCGTGAGCAAAGTCCAGGTGCTGACTGCCGGCACGAAGTACGACCAGGAGAAATCGAAGAGCGGCGAACCGATTCCGACTTCGGTGGTCACGCTCGCCGTAGTGCCTGAGGATGCCGAGCGCATCGCGCTGGCGGGGAACGAAGGCAAGATCACCCTCGCGCTGCGCAACCCGCTGGATACCCTCGCGACCGACACGAAGGGTGTGAAGCTCCCGGCGCTGATGCGCGGGAACAATCCGGAGCCGGTGGTCGATCGCACGCTCAATCGAGTCATCAAGAAAGTTGCGCCGCCGCTGTCGCCGCCGCCACCGCCGATCTACACCGTCGAAACGATCCGCGCCGCAAAACGCAGCGCCGAGGTAGTCAAGTGATGAAGTCCGCCCTTCGAGTCCTGGCTGTCGCCGTACTGGCGGTGACAACGATCGGCGCGCAAGAGGCCGCTCGCTTCCCGCAGGTATCGCTCACGGCAGGCCGATCGACGGTAGTCTCAACGACGTTCGACATTACACGGATCGCCATTACCAACCCAGCCGTCGCTGACGCCGTGGTGGTGCAGCCCCGCGAGATCCTGGTCGACGGCAAATCGCCCGGCACCATCACGCTGATGGTGTGGGGCGCCGGCGAGCGCGTCCAGTACGACGTCGTCGTCGAGCAGCCAATCAGCTCGCTCGAGCAGCAACTGCATCAGTTGTTCCCTGGCGAGGAAGTCGTGGTGACGATGAACGCCGACGGCATCATCCTGTCGGGTCGCGCGTCCAGCACACAAACGATGCTGCGCATTGGCGAAGTCGTCAGGGCCGCTCAACCGAAGGCGAACGTCATCAACATGCTGCAAGTCGCCGGCGGCAGCGACGCTCAGCAGGTGATGCTGCAGGTGCGCATCGCCGAGGTCAATCGCAGGGCGGTAACCGAGTTGGGCACGTCGTTGTTCACTGGAGCGACCGGCGTCGGCGGTTGGATCGGCCGCGGAACCACTGGTCAGTTCCCGTCCGTCGAATTCAATGACGGCAAGATGGAGTTCAGCGACTTCCTGAACATCTTTCTCTTCAACACGAATTGGAACGCAGGAGCGCTTGTTCGCGCGCTGAAGCAGACCGGCCACTTCCAGAGCCTGGCCGAGCCGAACCTGATTGCCTACAACAACCGGGAAGCCAGCTTTCTCGCGGGTGGAGAGTTTCCCGTTCCCATCGTCAGTTCAATCGGTCAGGTGACCATCGTGTTTAAAGAGTTCGGTGTCCGGCTGAATTTCACGCCGACGATTGCCGGCGATCTGATTCGGCTGAAGGTACGTCCTGAAGTGAGCGAGCTCGACTTCAATAACGGCATCACACTCGAAGGATTCCGCATTCCCGCTCTGACAACGCGCCGGGCAGAGACGGAGGTGGAACTGCGCGATGGTCAGTCGTTCGCCATCGCCGGCCTGATCGACAACACCGCGCAGGTGGACACGGCAGCGATCCCGCTTCTCAGCCAGTTGCCAATCATCGGACATCTGTTCAAGAGCAAGGCCGACCGCAAGGAACGCTCGGAGCTGCTGGTGTTGATCACGCCAAGGCTGGTTCGTGCGCTCAATCCGGACGAAGTTCCACCGCTGCCAACACTTCCTGGGCGCTTCCTTCCGCCGGGAGATGACCTGGGTGGACGGCTCGATGGCGGCAGCGGAACAGTCGATGGACCGCCGGCCAACAACGGCGGCAGCCGCTAGAGACGCAAGAACGCGAGCAGGAGGACATATGCACGACGCCAGATTGCATTTGAATACCGAGCGCGGCGCCGTCCTCATCCATGTGGCGATCGCCATTGTCGTGCTGATCGGGTTCCTGACCTTCATCGTGGACTACGGCGTGATGTGGGTCGGACGAGGTCAGGCTCAGAATGCCGCGGATGCCGGGGCGTTGGCCGGAGCCGTTGCCATGGCGTTCGACGCCAACGGCTGGACGGATCGGACTGTGACGGGACCGGCTCGAACCGCGGCGAGGCAAATGGCGGTTTCCAACTGGGTCATCGGCCAGGCTCCGAACGTCGTCATGGCCAGCGATGTGTATTTCACCGGCGACCCCGCCGGCATGTGCCCGGCAGATGCCAACGGCAACACACCATGCATTCGGGTGGACGTCTATCGAAACCAGGCACGGGGTAACCCGTTGCCGCCAATCTTCGGTGTGGCGTTCGGAATTGCGGGACACGGCGTCCGAGCGACGGCAACGGCGCGAGTGGCCATCGCCGACACCACCAACTGCATGAAGCCGTGGGCGATCCCGGACAAATGGATCGACAACCACGACCCGACGCCGGAGAACCCGGGAAATATGCCGCCAGCGTGGAGCGAGGATGACAGCTTCGACCTCTACGGCGGCCAAAACGGCAACGGGCCACCGCTCCCGAATCCGGACGTCTATGTACGGCCGTCGGCGAGCAGCCCCGGGTCGGGGTTCTCCTCGCTCCCCCAATCGCAAGGGGGGGATCTCGGAAGGCGGGTGGTACTCAAACAGGGAGGTCCGTCGACGTCGATCTCACCGGGCGTATTCCAACCGATTCGGCTACCGCGTTATGACGGGGGTAGCCACGGTGGCTCCGACTACCGAGAGAACATCTCGACCTGCACCGGACTGCCGGTCAGTATCGGGGATACCCTCGTGAGCGAAAACGGAAACATGATCGGCCCCACCAGGCAGGGGGTCAACGATCTCATCGCGCTGGATCCTAACGCGCGGTGGGATTCAGGCACGAATTCCGTTATCAACGGCTGCGCCACGGCCACGCCGTCATGCGGAACAAGTCCTCGCGTCGTGCCAATCCCGGTCTACGACACCGCGACTTATTACAACACGAAACGCCAGGGACTACCTCAGTTCGTCATCGTGAACATCCTGGGGTTCTTCATCGATCGCATGCAGGGCAACGATGTGGTCGGGTATCTGACGGAGGCACCGGGCCTGACGTTAGGGACGACTCCAGCCCTCGATCCGCGTGCCGCGTTTCTCTTCCAGATTCAGTTGATTCGGTAAAAGGCGGACCCTTGGTCATTCACGTCGCAGTTCTGAGTTCGGATTCACGCCTCGACGAGATGCTTCGCGCCGCGGGCATCACGGCCACGCGACTTGGTCGCGAGGGCCGTGGAGCACAGGGCCCGCTGTCGGCCATCCTCGTCGACGTGCGGGGACAGTCGCAGCTGCCTCCCGCCTTGCTCACGATCCGCAAGGAATACCCGGCCGCGAGTGTGATTCTGGTCGCATCAACACTCGATCCGCGCGTGATGCTCGAGGCGATGCGCGCCGGGGTGAGCGAGTGCGTCCAGGAGCCGCTCACGCCCGAGACGCTTGGTCAGGCGATTCGCAGGGTCGTCTCCGGGGCCCAGCCAGTACACGCAGGTCAGGTGTTCGCGTTCATCGGCGCCAAGGGCGGTGTCGGGACGACCACGCTGTCGGTGAATACAGCCGCGATGCTGGCGCGCGCCGCCAAGTCCGATGTGCTGCTCATCGACCTGCACGTCGGTCTTGGCGACGCCGCACTGTTGCTGGGCGTCGAGCCGCGCTTCTCGGTAATCGATGCACTCGAAAACGTCCATCGCGTGGACGAATCGTTCTTTAGCAGTGTCGTCGAGAAGACCAAGGTCGGCATCGATCTCCTGGGATCGTCGGATCGGATGATCGCAGGCAGCATCGACCCGCAGCGTCTCCGCACGCTCATTGAATTCGCCGCCACACGATACCGCTATACGGTGCTGGATGTTCCCCGCTCCGACATGACGATGCTCGACACCCTGGAAGTGGCCTCGCCGGTCGTCGTCGTCACCACTCAGGAGCTGCCGTCGTTGCGCAGCGCGGGACGGCTGGCGCAAATGCTGCGCACGCGGTACGGCGCCGCGCGAGTGATGGCGGTGATGAACCGCTTCGATAAGCGTTCCGAGATCGCGCACGCCGACGTCGAGCGGGTGATCGGCGATTCGGTGAAGCACGTGATCCCAAGCGATTACCGGATGGCTCTTCAGGCCGTGAACGTGGGCCGGCCCGTCGCGCTCGAGACGGGCGCGCTGGCCGACTCGTTCAGAAGCCTCGCCGGCGATCTCGGCGGCATCGTGAAACAGCAGCGTCCGTCGTCATCGAGTGTGTTCGGTCGGCTCGCGTTCCGGCGGGCGTAAAAGGAATCATGACCAGCATTGCCACTATCCCCACATCGCCGCTCGGACGAATCAAGAGCGCCGTCGACGAACGGACGTCCCGGTACCTGGAACTCAAGGGCCGCGTGCATCAGGAGCTGCTCAACCGGCTCAATCTCGACCGGCTGACGCAGGTCTCACGCGCCGACGCCGAGCCGGAAATCCGCAGCGTGGTCGGGATGATTCTCGATCGCGAGAGCGCGACGATGCCGCTCAGTCTGTTCGAGCGCGAGACGGTCTCGTCAGACGTGCTCGACGAGCTCTTCGGACTTGGTCCGCTGGAGCTGCTGCTGAAGGACCCGGCGATCTCGGACATTCTCGTGAATCGCGCCGACCAGATCTATATCGAACGGGAAGGCCGAATCGAGGAAACGGACATCGTCTTTCGTGACGACAAACATCTGATGCAGATCATCGAGCGGATCGTCAGCGCCGTCGGCCGGCGCATCGACGAATCGAGCCCGATGGTCGATGCCCGGCTGCAGGACGGCTCGCGCGTCAACGTCATCATCCCGCCGCTGGCCCTCGATGGACCGGTCATGTCAATCCGGCGGTTCCGGACCGATCGCCT
>Ga0111539_10005928_pt1 | contig 15784 bp, 16 predicted proteins | sample RhiMethybrSRZTD1_FD_79667 | JGI IMG/M metagenome (GOLD analysis project Ga0111539, IMG submission 79667) | Populus rhizosphere microbial communities from Tennessee, USA - Rhizosphere MetaG P. TD hybrid SRZTD1 (version 2) (version 2) | ecosystem: Host-associated > Plants > Roots > Rhizosphere >... | reverse complement strand
GGCCAAGACCACGCGCGAGGGCAAGGAGTACAGCGCCTTCTCGATCGCCACGTCGAAGCGCATCCGCGAGGAGGAGCGCACGCAGTGGCACAACGTGACGGTGTGGAACGAGCACACCGCCAAATACGTCAACGACTTCGCCATCAAGGGCACCACCGTCTACGTCGAGGGCGAGATCGAGTACCGCACCTGGACCAAACAGGACGGCTCGACCGGCTACTCGACCGACATCATCGTCGGCCAGTTCGGCGGCAACGTGCAGATCGTGGCGGGCGGGCGGCCGCGCGACGATCCGGGCGAGGGCGAGGAGCGCGAGCGCAAGCCACGGCCGAGCCGGCAGACCCGCAAGACCGAGCCCGAGAAGAAGCAGCGCGAGGACAAGGAGTGGCGCGACGAGCTCGACGACGAGATCCCGTTCTGAGTTCGCGCTCGGGAACGGGGTGGCCCGGATGTGCGGAAGGTAGTGGGCCTTAAGTGAAAGCCGCATGGAATGGGCCGGGCAAATCACCCGGCCCGCATCCGTCAACGGAGGGTCGCATGACCTACGACACCAAGTGCTTCGACCTGGCGAAGGTCTTCCTCGAGGACCATCCGCACCTCGACACCGCCAAGAACGTCGAGCTGCTGGCGCAGCAGATCCAGGACATCATCGAGGCCGAGCTCAAGTTTCTCGAGGAGCAGTGGCAGGCCGTCGGCAAGGATGGCACCGATGCCATCGTCTGAGCAGCAGGCCAAGTATGAGCGCTGGCAGGAGCTCAGCTACCGCTGCGCCCAGATCCTCAAGGGCAACCCGCCCGAGATCATCGCCGCCGCGCTGGCTGACCTGATGTCGAGCCTGCTCGCCGGTTTCCAGGGCGAGGAGAAGGAGCAGATCCGGCAGGAGATCTTCGCCAGCTTCGTCAAGACGGTAATGGCGATGGTGCCGCTCACCGAGAAGGAGCTGCTCGAAGCCTATGCGCGCAAGCACCATGGCGAGACGAAGAACTGACGACGAGGGTCCGCCCCTCAGCAACGAGCGGATCGCCGCACTGTTCGCGGCCGGCGCCCTGAGCGCCTGGTTCCACACCTACCACCCGCCCCTGAGACGTGACGCGGCCCGTCACTTCTGGGACGGATATACCCTGGCGCGGCAGGGCTTCATCCGCGTAACCGACCGGGCTGAGGCCGAGCAGCTGGTCAAGTCCATGATGGAGGGAACGTCATGAGCTTCGTGCCTAACGTCAACATCAACGGCGACTCGATCGAGACGCTGATCAGCCAGCACCACCACGTCGTGCTCGCCGCACGCCAGCTGTCCTACGAGCTGGCGAGCGCGGCGCCGCACGGCCGCAACTACCAGTGCAACCCGCCGCACGACTACAAGGAGGCGCGCGAGACCTGGGAGCAGCTGCTCTCCGACACCCGCGCCATCATGCGCTGGGCCGAGGAGATCCTGCACGAGCTGCTCAAACAGAACATCCAGCGCAACGGCAGCAGGGCCTACGCCATCGCGGCGAAGGCGATGGAGCACCAGAGCGTCGGCTGCAAGGAGGGACGCACATGAACGAGCTGATCGAGAAGACCCTCGACCAGCTCGTCGACCGTATCGAGAACGGCACCGGCGACTGGGTGAAGGAGTGGATCGGCAGTGGCCTGCCGTCCAACTACACCACCAAGCGCCGCTATCACGGCGTCAACATCCTGCTGCTGTGGTCCGCGAGGGAACGCTACGGCTACAGCAGCAGCCGCTGGGCCAGCTACAAGCAGTGGCTCAGCGCCGGGCACCAGGTCAAGAAGGGCGAGCGCTCGACCGTGGTGTTCATCAACAAGGACGTGGTGAAGAAGGACGACGCCGGCGAGGAGCAGAAGCGCTATCGCCTGTTCCGCGCCGCCTTCGTCTTCAACGCCGACCAGCTCTCCGACCCCATCCCGCCCGACGTCATGCCCGGCTTCTCGCTCGAGCCGATCGAGGAGTGCGAGATCACGGTCAGGGCCACCGGCGCCGTGCTCAGGGAGGGGCCGGACCCGCTCTACCGGCTGACGACCGACGAGATCCAGATGCCGCCGATCGCCAGCTTCACCTCGGCCGCCGCCTACTACGCCACCGTGTTCCACGAGCTGGTGCACTGGACGGGGGCGAGCTCGCGCCTCGACCGGCCGATGGGCAACGGCAAGGGCGGCGAGGTCTACGCCTTCGAGGAGCTGGTCGCCGAGTTCGGCGGCGCCTTCCTGTGCGCGCAGCACGGCATCACCGAGGGCCAGGAGAACAACGCCGCCTACATCCGCGGCTGGCTGCAGAAGGCCGGCCCCGACAGGCAGTCGGCCCTGCTCAAGGCAGCGTCGGCCGCGTCGAAGGCGGCCGAGCTGATCATGGTTTCACGTGAAACAAAGGAGGACGAGCTCGCGGCCTGAGAGGGGTGAGCGCCCTGCATCTCGATAGAGGGGTCGACCCGCCGTCGGCCCCTCATTCATTCCAACCAGGAGGGAGCACACATGCTCGTACCGCTCAAGTCACTGCACTTCGGCGGCGACAAGTTCGACAGCCGCGCCAAGGTCAGCCGCGGCCAGTCGATCGACTCGCTCGCCAACTCGATCAGCCGTCTCGGCCTGATCCTGCCGCTCTCCGTCGTCGAGGAGGGCGCCGGCAAGTACCGCGTCATCGATGGCAACCGCCGGCTCGAGGCGCTCAAGCAAATCCACAAGGGGCAGAAGGATGTCGAGGTCCCGGTGCATCTGCAGGATCCTGCAATTGACCAGCCGACAGCTCGCGCTGTGTCGCTGGCGGCCAACATCGAGCGGCTGCCCCTGCATCCCGTGGACCAGTATGAAGCGTTCGCCAAGATCGCCGAAGACGGCAAGTCGACGGCCGACGTGGCCGCGATCTTCGGGATCTCGGAGCGGACGGTGAAGCAGCGCATGGCGCTGGGCCAGCTGAGCGAGGAGGTCAAGGCGCTCTACCGGCAGGACAAGATCCGGCCGAGCGAGGCGGCGGCGTTCACCCGCGTCGACAAGAAGACGCAGGTCAAGCTGCTGCTCAGCGGCGAGTCGATGTGGAAGATCTGCCAGGAGCTGGAGCGCGAGGTCAACGCCACGTCGGTGTCGCCGAATCTCGCCATCTGCAGGTTCATCGGGCGCGAGGCCTATGTCGCCGCCGGCGGCACCTTCGTCGCCGACCTGTTCGTGCCGGAGGACGAGCAGCGCTGGGCCGACCCCGGCCTGCTCGAGCGCCTGGCGCAGGAGAAGTACGACGCGCTGGCCGAGGACGTCGGGGTGCAGGGCTGGGCGTGGATCAGGAAGATCGACGGCTACTGGAACCAGGACTACGTGACCGAGGAGCCGGAGGAGGAGGCCGAGCTCGATGCCGCGACGCAGGAGAAACTCGACAACGCCAAGGGGCGGCTCGCCGAGCTCGACAGGGAGTACCCCGACGACGGCGAAGAAGCGGCGCCCGACGCCGTCTTCAGGGAGTACCAGCAGCTCGACGAGCTCGTCGGCGAAATCGCCGAGTCCCGACTGCGCTGGTCCCAGGCCCAGAAAGATCGACTCGGCGTGGTCGTGGACGGGAACTGGGCTGTGGTCTATGGCGCGCGCGGCCGCAACGGGCGAGTGGAGGGAGAGGGCGCTGGCGACGCTGAGGAAGGGGACGAGGCTGAAGTGGCGCAGCCGAAGGAAGACGCCCTTTCCGCCTCGCTGATGGCCGAGCTCGACGCCCGCCTGACCAACGCCGTCCACGATGCGCTCGTCGATTCGCCGGGCCACGCGGTGCGCCTGCTCACCCTCACCTTCCTGTCGGACTATTACCTGTTCGAACAGATGGAGAACCTGTGGGCGGGGGTGGGCATCCGCTGCGACTGGGCCGGCAAGGTGCTGCCGGCGAGCGAGCACGGGCTCGCCGAGGTGCAGCGCCTGGTCAAGGCATCGGGACTTCTCAAGGCCAAAAATTTCGAGGCCAAGATGAAGGCGATGTGGAAGATCGACGACGACGGGATCAACCAGATCCTCGCCTACTTCGTCGGCCGCTCGATCCAGCGCCGGCACCGCGGCGCACCGATCGTCTGGTACCTCGACAAGCTCGGCAAGCTGGACATCCGCCGGCACTGGACGCCGGACCAGGACACGTTCTTCAGCCGCCTCACCAAGGAGCAGCTGCTCAAGGTGGCAGCCGATATGGGCCAGCCCGACATCGTCAACCTGGCAATGAAGAAGGGGGAGATCGCCGCCAAGGTCGAGGCGGCGATGCCGGAGAAATGGATACCGGATGCAATAAGGCCACAGAAACCCGAGCGACCCTAGGGTAGCCTGGGCTGGAGCTGGACCGCAGCGGGCAAGGGATTCCCCTCTACTTGCGCCGCTTGCGGCCCAGCTTCTTCAGGGTCTGCGCGAATCGTGCGCGCTGGCCTACCTTGCCGCCACGCTTCGCCGCACTGGCAAGCTTGGCGGCAGGGATCTTCTTGCCCTTCGGCACCCCCAGATCCTTGTGCAGCTGGCCCGGGCGCTTGATCGCCTTCTTGATGTTCAGCTTCTTTGCCACGGGAACCTCCTATGAGACCTCTCCACGAAATCGCTGCCAACCCCTGCATAAGGGTTATCGCCGCCGGCGAGGACGGCATGGCGATGTGGTGCCACTACAAGCGCTTCAACTCGAAGATGAAGGTGGTGCTCTCGAACGGCTACGGCTGGGATCACGTCAGCGTTTCGATGCACACACGCATCCCGATGTACGAGGAGATGGAGTTCGTGCGCGGCATCTGCTTCAAGGACGACGAGCTCGTCCTGCAGCTCAGCGTGCCGCGCAGCGACCACATCAACCTGCATCCGAACTGCCTCCATATGTGGCGGCCGCAGCACGTCGAGATCCCGCTGCCGCCAACCTGGATGGTCTAGGCCGTCACCCGGTAGCCGACCCAGCGGTGCCAGCGGTGGTAGTGGCAGCGCAGGAACCAGCGCGGCTGCCGCCGGTGGTGGCCGAGCACCATGAGCCGATGGCGCGTCGACCGCCTCACGCCGGGATGGCGACGCCGGCCAGCCCCATCAGCACGTAGATGATGGCGATCACACCGACGACGATCGACACGATCTTGATCAGCTTGTTGAGCGGCTCCGGCACCGGCAGGTAGTCGCAGACCCACCAGACCAGGCCGATGACCACGGCGATGATGAGCAGGGTGATCAGGCTACGCAGCATTGATCGACCTCCCGTTGATGTTGACGAAGACGGTGATGCCCTCGTCGGCGGTGATGTCGACGACGACCTGCTTAAGCAACGGGCCGGGGTCGGCGGTCTGGATCGAGGCGCCGAGCGCCACGCTGAACGATTCGTAGTAGCCGGCGACGAGCTCGCCGATCGACACGCCGTTCGACCACTCCGGCACCTTGTTCTTGTCGCCGTTGATGATCTCGCGGGCGCCGAAGGCGTCCTCCTGGTTGGCGTTGAAGTACATCGGCAGGCTGTTGGGCGGCCGGAACCAGCCCTCGTACATGCCGATGAACATCACCGCCGCGGCGATGTCCGGCTCGAGCGCGTTCCTGGCGTGCAGCTCGCAGGAGCGGGAGCCGGCGAGGCTGAGCTCGGCGTCGGCCTTGGCATAGTTTTCGCGCCAGGTCAGCTGCACGTAGCCGCGGCCGTAGTAGGTCTCGCCGGTCTGCGGATCGGGCTTGCCGTAGGGCTGACCCTGCCCGTGCCCGTACTCCTCGATCGGCCACATCTGCTGGCTGGTCTCGTGGTAGGTGGTCGCCAGCATGTAGGCCAGCCAGCTGAGCTCGAGCGCCACCGTCGGATAGTGGTCGGGCAGCGCCTCCCAGATGTCGAGGATGGCGTTCTGTCCGTCCACCTGGCGCTGGTCCATCGAGCCCGCGAACAGGCTGTCGCGCACCGAGTCGAAGTAGATCGTGCGGTCGAACTTCATTTCTTCTTCTTGGGCTTGGCCTTCTGTTTCGGCTGTGCCGTCGGCTGTTCGGTATCGGGAACGTCGAATTGCAGGGCGGTCGAGTTGCCGTAGCCGAGCGCGACATTGGTCGCCCGCACCGCCTCGTCCCTGGTGTTGTTGGCGCGCGCCAGCTCCTGCTGGAGCTTGCGGTTATATTCCTCTTTGCTGACAGCCATCGCGGCCTCCTGTGGTTTCACTGCAGTACATCAGTCCCGTCTGGCCTTTTGCTTGGGCGGAGTACCCACCTCAGCCGCCGCCCTGGCGTTGGCCGCGTTGTCGCAGGTGCAGCCGAACAGGATGACGCTGTCCGGGCTCTCGGCGCCGGCGCGGCAGCCGGCAAGGGCGAGGGCGAGCAGCACGATCACCTTGCCCATGGCGTGCCCGGGCAGCCCGGATCGTGGGCGTCGATCACCTGCTGCAGCGTGGCGTCCTGCTCGGCGGTGAGGTTCTCGCGGCCGAAGAACTCGCCGCTGAACGGATCCCAGCTGAACGGCAGGCCGCCGATGCCGGCGGCGTAGAGTTCCTCGCCGAAGCACATGCCGATCTTCGGCTCGGGCAGCGGTTCGAGTGTGTTGGTGTCGGCCATGTCTCTATCCCCAGATGTGAACGACAGGCTCAGCGAGCAGCCATGTGCCGGTGCCGCCGCTGACCTGCCCGTAGATCATCGTCACGTTGTAGCCCTCGCTCAGGCAATTGTTGTTGTTGGCCGAGAAGCGGTAGGCCAGCGGGTAGCTGGCGTTGCCAGCCGAGTTGAGCCGGCCGCCGAAGATACCCATCGTGCCGCTGACGACCGAGACGCCGCTCGGGTTGACGCGGAGGTCGGCCCAGCAGTCCTGCGCCGCGGTGGTGTTGGTCAGCGTCCGCACCCTGAAGCCGATGTCGACCTCGTGGCCGGCCGTCCACACGAAAGGCGTGCGCATGCTCGAATGGAGCTCGGTCAGGCTGGTCGACGTGGTCGAGCCGGTGGTGATGGTGCCGCGGATCTCCTTCGGACGACGGTTGAAGTTCGACAGCGTCGCCTGGTTGGGGCTGTGCCAGGTGCCGTTCGAGATCAGCAGCGCCATGCCGATGTAGGTTCGGGTGGCGTCGCCGGTCTTCACCTTCACGCCATTGGTGTGAACCGTGTAGGCGGTGGTCGACGCCTCCAGCGTCATCACGCCGGCGCTCATGTAGGCGTAGACGTAGAAGGCGCCGTTGCCGCCGATGCCGCCGGCCAGCGTCAGCGCCGCCGCGGAAAGGTCGACGCCGGCCGACGGGATGGTCTCGTTGAAGCCGTTGATCCACAGCTTCAGGCCGTCCTGCCGGCTCAGCCTGACGATCGTCGTGCTGACCCGCTCGAAGTAGCACTGGAACACCGGCACGTCGGCGACCACCCACGCCGAGTTGCGGCGGCCGTAGATGGCGCCGTCGGTGGGCGCTTCGGCCAAGCCGGCCGCGGTCGCCGCCCAGGCGCCGTTCCTGCGGCCGTAGGTGATGCCGTCGCTGACCGCGTCGGGCACGTAGCCCTGCACCTTGACGAACTCGGTGGTGGCGATCGCCGTCGAGTTGTCGGTGGGCAGCAGCGACGGCCGGGTCGGGTTGCCGGTGAACGCCGGCGAGGCGAGCGGCGCGAACAGCGTCAGCAGCGCGTCGACGGCCGCCTTGGTGTAGCCGATCACCCACGCCGCGCCCTGCCTGACATAGGCATTGGCGTTGCTGGGGGCGTCGGAGAGCACCTGCGCGCCGCCGGCGACGGTGATGCCGTTGGGCATGGCGACGATGCCGGTGCCGCGCGGGATCGAGATCGGCTCGTCGATCAGCGCCCCGGAATTGTCGAAGCGCTGGATGGCGAAGTCGGTGCCGACGCTGCCACCGCCCTCCGGGGCGTTGTTGCCGAGCACCAGGCGCCAGCGCATGACGTTGTTGAAGCGGCCGCGGATGTAGTTGAAGGCGGCGGTCGCCAGCTTGTTGAGGGTGAACTCGGCATCGACCTCGGCGGTGGTGATCAGCAGCGGCCCGCTCATGGTGTCGCCGGTCTTGGCGACGCGGTTGGCGAGCTCGGCGTTCACCACCGAGGCGACCGCGTAGTAGGCGCTGTCCTGCCCGTCGAGCATGTCGGCATCGAGCCCGGATCCGGCGCCGTCGACGGTCTTGATCTGGTTGAGCAGGTCGAGCGCGGTGATGGTGCCGTACTCGATCACCTGCACCCAGGCGGCGTCCTTGCGGCCGTAGGCGTTGCCATCGGACGGCGCGTCGTCGGAGAGCGTGGTGGTCACCGAGCTCCAGTAGGTGCCGTTCCAGGTCCAGCCGGGACCGCCTTCGGCAGGCGTGTAGACCTGCCCGATCGTCGGGTTGTTCGGGAAATCGAAGGCCATCAGAACATCTCCTCGACGATGATGCAGCCGGGCGCACCGTTGCCGCCGCCGAAGCCGCCGGCCCCGGCCGAGCCGCGGCAGGATCCGCCGCCGCCGCCGCCATAGCCGACGAGCAGCGGGTTCGGGGTGCCGCCTTGCGCGGCGCCGCTCTGGATGAAGGTGGAGGCGCCGCCCTGGCCGAGCGGGTTGGAGCCGCCGGCGCCGCCGTACATCAAGAGGTTCGACGACATGCCCATGTAGCCGGCCGAGCCGGAGCGCACGACGAAGTCGCCGGTGACGCCGCCCGGATTGCCGCCCGGCCGCTGCACCACCTGCGCATAGCCGGCGTTCTGCAGGCCGTAGAAGCCGCCCTGCCAGGTGAAGGAGCGGATGCCGTCGTTCCACGTCGTCGGCTCGCCGGGGCTGCCGCCGGCGCCGTCCGTCGGATGTCGGCCGACGCCGCCGAGCCCGCAGGCATAGCTGGCCGCGTCGATCGAGGCCGCGTCGTACCACGGCGTCTCGCCGTAGCCGCCGGAGCCGCCGCCGCCCGAGCCGGCGTAGGAGCCGACGATCGAGGCGACGCCACCCCCGCTCCCGCCGCCGCCGACGCCGCGCAGCCGGTACCAGCGGCAGCCTTCCGATTTGTGCCAGGTGCCGGCCGCGTAGGTGAGCAGCGTCGTCTTGATGTGGACGCCGCCGACGCTGACCGGCGGGCCGGGCGCCACGATGCCGGACTCGACGTTGACCTGCACCCACTGCGAGCTGGTGCCGTCGTTGTAGTAGAGCAGCATGCAGCCGGCGTTGGTCTTCCACCACAGCTGGCCGTCGACCCACGGCTGCGGCGGCGGATTGTCGTCGGTCCAGATCAGGCCGAGGAAGGAGACGCCGCCCTCGCTGCCGCCGAAGATCACGTCGCTCGGCCTGAGCAGCGCCGGCTGGCCCTGGAAGTCGAAGCCGAGCAGCCGGCCGATGCGGCCCTCGCGGGTCGGCAGCGCATTCATCACCTCCTGGAAGTCGTCGTCCGACATCCTGAGCGAGCGCTTCTGCACGTTGATCTCGGTCTGCTGGATCATCGCGGTCTGCGCGTCGAAGGTGTCGTTGAGCGCCGCCACCGGCAGCGGCCCCGACGTCGGCAGGTCGCTGGTGCGCGCGATCGGCATGTCGCGGAAGATGATCACCTCGTCGTTGACGAAGCGCCCGGGCGGCCCGAACACCACGGTGCCGCCGCCCGCCATGCCGGCGCCGGTCGTGTGGTACTGGTCGCGGGTCAGCGGCGGCGACGCCAGGAACATCAGCTGCTCGTTGACGTAGACCTTGAGGTCGGCCGGCGCGAAGAACTCGAACGGCACCTGGAAGGTGGTCTGCCCCGACGTCGACACGTAGTGGACGCGCGGGCTGACGTCGTTGATGACGATGCTCATCTCATTTCACTCCGGCGAGTTCGGGCGTGTCGGCCTGCAGCGTGTCGAAGAAGCGGTCCCACGCCAGCACGTTGTTGTAGGGGATGGCGCGCCTGATCATGCCGGCGCGCTGGGTGCCGGTGACCGAGGTGTCCCAGAAGGCGCGGCTCATGTCGTAGAAGTGGCTCGGCGCCACCCCGAGAAACGCCAGGTAGTTCTCGGCCGCGGTGGTCTTGCGGGCCGGATCGATGCCGAGCAGCGGGCGCAGGCCGACGGCATTGTTGGTGGCGCGCTCGAGCTGCTTCGACAGGTCGGTGAACCAGAAGCCGCCGACGCCGGACGATTCCAGCCCTTCATAAAGGATCTGCTTCATGTCCTTGGCGTGCCACGCCTTCTCGTCGGTCTTGGCCCAGTTGGCGAGGATGCCGGCGAGGAACATGTAGAACAGCCCCAGCGCCATGGTGCGGTCGCGGCCCTGCAGCGCCGAGGTCAGCATCTTGTTGTGGGCGCCCATGCCGTAGCTGAGGAACTGCATCGGGATGGTCATCAGGTCGGACTGCCACACCGCCTTGCCCTTCGAGGTCAGCACGCCGTTGAAGATGGTCGAGCGGTCGCCGATCGACGGTGTCACGATGGCGCGGCGGGCCTCGGCATGGATGGCGGTGAGCAGGGCCTCACGTGCATGTCGCCCTTCCGCACCGAGGCCCTTCCACGCATCGACGGCCGGGAGGATGAGCTTGCCGCCTTGCGCGAACTCGATCGGCATCCGTGACAGCACGATGGCATCGCGGGAGGAAATGCCGAGTGCCGCCAGCCGCTTGACGTCCACCGGATCGAGCGCCTTTCCGGCCAGCAGCGCGCTGCCCATGCGGCGCGCGTCGGCCATGACGGCGTGCTGGGCGCCGAGCATGGTGATGGTCTTCTGCCAGGTGGTCAGCGAGGTCAGGCCGGTCAGCCGGTAGAAGCCGGGGATGCGGTCGTGCACCCAGCGCTCGAAGCTGGTGCCGCCGAGCACCGGCTCGCCGTCCTCCATGCCGACGACGCGGGCGTTGTGCATGACGTTGGTGAGCTCGCCGAGCTCGCCGGTCAGCTCCATGAACTCCTTGTTGCCGCGCAGCTTCTCGAGGTCGCCGAGGTAGCGCTCGAAGATGACGTTGAAGTGGGTGGCGTAGCCGTTGACCATGCCGCCCCGGAAGATCTCGGGGATCGAGGTGAGCGCCGCCTTGCCCATCACCGACAGGGTGGTCAAGTCCTTGGCAAACCTCGTGACTCGGTTGTCGATGCGCCACGGATCGCTGGTCCTGAGCACGCCGAGCACCGCCTTGCGGGTGGTGTCGAGGTGGTTCTCGAGCTCGACGATCTTGGCCATCGCCGCGCGGCGGCCGGCGTCGGTGGTCTCCGGCTCGTAGTAGCGCTCGAGCAGGTAGTCCCTGAGCTCGGCGCGGGTGCGGGTGAGCTTGGCGTCGCCGAACATCCGCGCCGCCTCGATGTTGACGCCCGAGCGCCTGACGTAGTGCTCGTTCACCGCGAGGATGCGCTTGTCGATGAAGTCGGAGATCCGCAGCTCGCCGAACTCGGGGTCGCTGATCGACCAGCTGTTCGGCACGTCGAGCGTGCGCTGGTTCATGGCGTTCATCGAGCCGGTGCCGTGCACCTCGGTGTCGGTGTTGAGGATGTTGTCGACGGCCAGCTCGGCCCGCTCGCGCGCCCCGTCGGGATGGTCGCGTTCGAACCACTTGGTGATCAGCCGGGTCAGCTGCTCGCGCTCGGTGGCGCCCTTCGCCTTGTCCCAGACGCGGTGGTAGTAGGGCTCCGGCTTGCCCGCCGCATTGCGGAAAACGTGCGGCGAATCGGTGGCGGTCTTGAGATCCTCGGCGAGCTCGGCCAGCTTGGCGTTGGCCATGTCGAGCGACGAGCGCCGCGTCTCGTAGATCGTGCGCTGCGCCGGCGACAGCGCCGCCTCGCGCTGCGCCATCATGTCCTGCTGGGTGACAAAATCCGTCACCCCCCGGCGGTCGGCCATCAGCTCGGGCAAGTCGTAGCGGCCGCCCTTCCACTTCGGGTTCCTGGTGCGCAGCGTCTCGCCGGTCACGTCGAGCAGCTGCTCGAGCATGCTCACCTGCTGCGGCGTCGGCTTCTTCCAGCCGATGACCTCGGCGATCAGCCGGATCAGCTCGTCGAACATCGTCCTGATGCCGGCCTTCGGCCTGGTCGCCGGCAGCGTCTTCAGGAACGAGGTGATCGGCGGGTTGGTCAACCCGTAGGTGATGAGCTCGGTCGGCTTCTCGGTGATCGTGCGCAGCTCGTTGCGCAGCAGCGCCCGCTCCGCCGCCGTCGCGTTGGCGAAGTGGCGATTGAAGTGCTCGCTGTCGAGCGAGGCGTGGAAGGCGTCGCGCAGCGCGGTCAGCCGCGTCGCCGCCCTGGCGTGCGGCGTGTTCTTGTTGCCCTGCTCGATGTCGTTGAAGCCCTGGTAGATGCGCCGCGAGGTGGCACCGTGCACCGCTTCGTGCAGCACCGTCTCCGGCACCGCGCCGGTCGGCAGCATCTCCTCGGGCAGGAAGGGATCGACCCAGCCGACGCCGCGCACGGCGACGCGGTTACCGGTCGGGTCGTAAATGCCGAAGGCGTCGCCCATGCGGCCGCTCGACGGGTGGACGTCGCCCGGCTCGAGCACCTGGAACGGCATGTCGTGGACGTCGCGGAAGATGGCGCCGATCAGGTCGTGGTAGAGCTGGTCCTTGGTGATCTCCTTGACCCGCGCCAGCGCCTCGCCGACGGTCGACAGCTTGGCGAAGACCGGATCGTAGTCGGCCGGCTGGCCCGCCCCCTGCGCCTCCGGCCCCGGCAGCACCGGCTCGGGCGGGCGCGACACATAGCCGTAATTGTCGGGCGTCAGCTGCTCGGAGAGCCGGATGCCCTCGTCGCCGAGCTCGTCGATCATCGCCGCGATCGCCGCCTCGTGCGTGTCGCCGCTGTAGATCCGCTCGGCCGGCGTGAACTCCATCAAGAGGCCGGCGCCCGGCCGCCCCTCGCCCGCCGTGGTGACGCGGATCGCGGCCTGGTAGGCCTTCGGCTGGCCGGTGGCGCCGAACAGCCACTGCATGACGCGGCTCTGCAGGACCTGCCGCTCCTTGGTCCACCACTTGATGTCCTTGTTGATCTGCACCTGGTCGCGGAAGTTGCCGGCCGCGCGGTGCAGGTCGTCGTACTCCTCCATCATGCGGCGGTGCGCCTTGGCGGCGTTGCGGGCGTTCTCGTTGACCCTGAAGCCGTTGACCTCGAAGTCGCCCTCGTCGAACACGGCGCGCGCGACCATCTCCTCGAAGTCGGCGTAGGTCAGCACCTTGTTGCCGCTGCGCCGCTGCAGCGCCCGCTGCGCCGCGTAGCCGGCCGCCGTCAGGTTGCGCTGCTGGAACACCTTGCCGCCCGATTCGGCGCCGCTGACCAGCTTCACCCACTCGGCGTCGAACTCGGAGCGGAACTGCACCCAGCGCGCGGTGTGCCTGAGCGACTTGAGCAGCATCGATGGCGGCGTCGACCAGCCGAACTGGTTGGCCTTGATCGCCCAGCCGTAGTCGCCGCCGAGCCGCAGCATCAGGTCGGCGACGCGGTTGTCGCCCTGGAAGACGCGGATCGCCTTGGCGACCGGCGAGAAGTTGAGGCGCTCGAGCGCCCACTCCAGCCCCCACGCCTGGGCGTACTCGCCCGACACCTTGGAGGCGCGGAAGTCCTTCATCGCCTGCCTGCCGACGCGCAGCCGCCACGCCTCGGCGGTCTCGTCGGCGAGCCGCGGCAGCGCCCGCTCGGCGAGGTGCTCGAAGGTGCGGAAGTTCACGTAGTCGTTGCCGTCGCGGAAGATGCGGTCAACCGGCGTGCCGTCGTCGACGTAGCGGCCGACCTCGGCCTCCCAGCCGCCCTTGCCGTGCTCGTGCTTGAGGCCCACCTCGTCGACGTTGAGCACCGTCTTGGTGCCCATCTTCGGCAGGCCGAGCTCGTCGATGGTGGCGGCGTCGACCGGCGTGCGCTCGGCCTTGGGCAGCTCGCGCTCGGCCGCCAGCATCCAGCCCTCGCCGTCCCTGAACACGTAGTTCTTGCCGCCGGCCTGGCGGATCTCGTAGGTCGTCTCGACGGTGCGGGTGGCGAAGCGCGGAAAGCTGCCGTCACGGTTGCGCGGCGGCCTGACATACTCGATCTCGCCCTCGGGGAAGCGCGGCTTCAGCGAGAAGTTGGGGCTGTCGACGTCGCTGAGCGCGCCTTCGTAGGCACGCGCGGCGCGCAGGCGGCGGGCGGTGGACGCTCCCCACGCCCCCACCGGAGCGCCAATGGCGCCGCCGAGCAGGCCCGACAGGGCGATGTTGGCGAAGGCCTCGTCCGGCTGGGCCATCGGGTCGCTGCGCTGGCGCAGGTACTCCGAGCCGGCGCCGAGGATGGTGGTGGCGGCGCCCATGGTCAGCGCGCCGCGGACCAGGCCGATGCCCTTCACCGCCGGGATCGGGATCAGGTTGAGCGGGTCGCCGATGCCGGCGATCAGGTCGCTGGTCAGGCCCCACTGCGCGCTGTCGAGGCGGCGGTGGATCCCGCGCAGCTGGTCGATGCGCGCCTTGCGGGCGATCGTCTCGTCCTTGGAGCGCGACTCCAGCAGGTCGCTGGCCCACTCCTCGTAGCCGGCGACGTCGCTGGCTGGGTTGTAGTCGGGGTCGGGATCGAAGCGGCCGGGCAGCAGCGACTTCTGGATGGCGGTGACGGTGCCGAGCGTCCGCCACTTGTCCATGACCTCGCCGGCGAAGCCGCCGGGCGGCACGGCGTTGAGGTCGGCCGGCGGATTGTAGGCCGGCACCGCCTCGAAGGTCTGGCGCGGTTGCTTAGGCGCCATAGTAGCCCCGCGCGTTCATGCCCTGGCGGATGCCCTCGGTGAACCAGCGCGGGCCGGTGGTCCAGTCGCCGTCGACGCCGGGCCGCTTGCGCCACCACAGCGCCAGCCCGTTCGGCCCCTTGCCGGGGCTCGAGCGCAGGTCGAGGTGCAGCGTGTTGAGCCCGTCGCCGGCGCCGTAGCCGCCGACGGCGCGGTAGCCCATCTGGATCGCGGTGGCGATCAGCCGGATGCGATCCTCCTCGCTGTAGTCGCCGATGTAGACGTCGATCGCCAGCCCGGTGTGGTGCTGGCTGGTCGCCTTGCGGATGTCCTTCTGGGTGCCGCCGTGCGGGGTGATGCGGAGCGGCTTGCCGAACACGCCCGACAGCCGCTGCGCCGACGTCTGGGTGATCGGCTGGGTGGCGAGGAAGTTGGCCGGGAAGGCGTTGCCCTGCATGTCGGTGACCATGCCGGGTCCGCCGGGATCACCAGCATCGCCGGCATAGGCCACCGTCGGCATCAGCACCGTGTTGGCGACAGCAAGGAAGCTCTCCACGGTGCCGCTGCCGAGCTCGGTATTGTAGTGGGTTTTCCACAGCTCGGCCTGGCCCTGCGCATCCTGCGGGATCGGGCCGGGCGCCCGCATGTAGTAGAGCCGGGCGAAGGCGGCGTTGACGATCGGCTTCTCGAGGTCGTCGCGGGTGGCGTTGGCGATCGAGATGCCGAAGGCGCGCTCGACGCGGGCGGCGGCGACGGCGATCGGGTCGCCGGGAATGTTGGCGCGGCGCTTGACCTCGGCGAAGGCGGCCGCCGGCCCGTCATTGACCTGGAAGATTCCGCGGTCGCCGACCGGCCGGAAGGTGTTGGGCGCGGTGCCCATCTTCGACTCGGCGATCGCCGTGTTGAGCATGAACTGGCCACCGGTGCCGTCCGGCAGCACCTGCTCGATGGCGCGGATGGCGCCGAAGGTGACGTCCTTGCCGGCCGCCTTGGGCGTCATCAGCAGCTCGGGCGTGACGAAGGTGCCCTCTGGGATCACCGGCAGCTGCTCCTGCTGCCGCCGGATGAACTTGTTGTAGGCGTCGATGCGGGTGGTCTTGCCCTCCGAGTATTTCTTCTGGAACTCGTCGGGCTGGGTCAGCACCCAGCTCTCGATCTCGGCGTCGCTCATGCCGATCTTCGACTGCAGCCAGTCGGCGGCGGCGCCGGTGCCCAGCGCGTTGACGTCGGCCAGGCCGATGTTGGTCTGGAATTTCTGATTGTAGATCTGCAGCTGGCGCTGCACGCCGAGCT